>JAABUP010000279.1_pt1 | contig 114742 bp, 190 predicted proteins | sample 5559201 | NCBI WGS metagenome assembly JAABUP01 (sample SAMN10711887, study PRJNA513373) | rock metagenome | isolation source: Antarctica rocks | place: Antarctica
GCGGGCCAATCCCCCAATCATGTCCATCTCCCTCCTTCCCCGACCATCCAAATGTGCCTTCACAGCGCCTTTCACCAGCTCCACCGCGTCTTCTTGCTCAGGGGCGGAGAGGAGCGGGGTCGTTTGGGACGAGCAGAAGATACGGGATTTGGTGCGACATTGGGGGTGGGAGGTGAATTGGGACTACGAATGGTTCGGGTGAGTTGTGGAGGGTGGTGGGGGGGAAGGAGTACCATGCTGAATGGAGGTATGAGGAGGTTTCGACGGTGGTCAGGGGTTCGAGCGTGCCGGGAGAAGTGGAGGGGGAAGGGGGAGAGGGGTTGGAGAGGATGGTTCCGTACACTGGAAGGGAGTTTGGGAGGTGTGCTTTCAGGAGCGGGAGGAGGGTGGAGGGGTCATGTGGGTAGAGCTGGACGGCTGGCATCTTCGTGTGAGCTCGGGCTTACGGCAGAGTAGGCATTGGAGGGGAAACTGATTTCATACGCGGAACTTCTACACTGATATCGATGGTGCCTGGTCGACTCGGTCGCATAAAGCAGGCACGATCCCGGCTCTACGAGATATCTAGCCCCCGGAAGATCGAACGGAACGATGCAAGCGCTGCCCTATACCAAAACTCCTCTGTACGACTCAAAATCTATCGAATTCATACCGGGTCTCAACTGCCATTAAGCGATATCAACATTCAACTCCCGCCACGTATCCCATCCTGCGTACTCCTTCCTCAGCTTCCCCCATCCTATATCTAGTTGAGGCAGGTAGTCTCGACGAGAATGGCCTGGACAGCATCAGCGAGTCATTCCGCTCTCTGGGTGACCACTCACGGTAACGCGATACGGGTCGACGTTCGAGGCAGGGCGACGATCCTCGAGGTAACCGCAGCCCTGAGCGCCAACATGCCGGGGAATTCGGATCTGCGGACATCTCGTCAACATAGTGGATGCAAACAAAAAGGCGCGACGAACCGAGGCGCCACGATTCGCAACACCCGCCGAGAACGCAGTCATGCTAGCCGTCTCGTGTTTACCGGTAAGACGCTGCTCATTGTCCTCGCCGTACACCGCAATGTGCTCGAGGTGCTTCTTCTCGAGCTTCTTGATGGCAGCCTCGATGGCGGCCATACCCTTGCCAGGCGTGCGCATGGTGGCGGTCGAGAAGTTTGAGTGGCAACCAGCACCGTTCCAGTCACCCTTGAGAGGCTTGGGGTGGAAGGATGGCTGGGGCGGGGCAAAAATGGATCGAGTTAGCGAAAGTCCCACTCGCAAGAATCACTAGCCCACCTTGATGCCCCACTCTTCTCCGATGCGGAGGAGGAGGAATCGAGCCATCCATAGGTGGTCGCCAAGATCGACGCCCTCACACGGGCCGACCTGGAACTCCCACTGCGCCGGCATGACCTCGGCGTTGATACCGGAGATGTTCACACCGGCGTACAGGCAGGCGCGCTGCGACTCGAATCAGCTCGCTTCTTTCCCCGAGCAGTGTGACTCACGTAGTGCGCCTCAATGAAATCACGGGCAAACACCTTTCCCGTGCCAACACCGCAGTAATAAGGTCCCTGCGGGCCGGGGAACCCCATCTTGGGCCAACCGTACACCTGTCCATCGGCGTCGAAGAGCGTGTACTCCTGCTCGAGACCGAACCATGGCTCTTCGGCCTTGGCAGCGTCCATGACCTTCTTGCAATGTGCGCGGTAGTTTGACGAGTTGGCAGTGCCGTCGTTGTCGTAGCATTCGCAGAGGACCATGATGTTGGCTCCACCACGGAAGGGGTCTTTGAAGATAGCGACGGGGCGCTGTGAATCCAGGCGTTAGCGAGGATGGCACGCGATTCACCGGGATAAGAAGGTGTGCCGAGATGAGAGGGTGTGATGAAGGGGTTTATAGTGGTCACACGTGAGGTATGAGCACTCACGAGCATGACGTCCGAGTTGTCACCCGGAGCCTGATTGGTGGACGACCCATCAAAGTTCCACTCCTTGAGCTCCTCTACCGACTTCGGAGCCTTCTCAAGAGTCATGGTCTTGCATCGAAGTCCACCATCCCCGTCAATCCAGATGTCTGGGGTGTTCGTCAGCGTCTACCTCTAGCTGGACACGGAGGGTTTTGCGAAAATGAGTATGATTGAAAGGATGGTGGGAAAGGAAGGCATATGCCAGCAAAGGAGGTCGAGTCATGTAACACTCACACTCCGCCTGGACGCGAGATCCTTGGTCGAGAGCGAGGTATGGGGCGAGGAGGTCGACCTTCTTGATGGCGATGAGGGTGGACATGGTGAAAATTGCTGATATGCTATTTGGGTTGATTGCTGTAAAAAAGAATGTCGTCCAGTGGGCAGGGGATGAAGAGTACGTGTAGGATTCGTTAAGTAAGATTTTTGGGGGTTGATGAAGGGTAGTGAAATAACGTGCCAAAGGAGTATCGGGGATCCGGGAAAGGGCGGGCGGTTTAGATCAAGATACTACTCATCAGCTTCCGCCTCATCAACACCGCTTGACACACACGATTGATGGATCACTCGTCTGAGTCGATGAAATCCCGTGAAAAGCGGTTCTCAATAATGGTGTGGGAAATGCCGTATCGGATATCGCAAGCCCCTGTAAACTCGGGAGGGCCGAAGGAAGTAACGGGCCCGACATCATATCGCCGACAATGCCGCGGCCGATAATGTTTCCGTTTAGAAGGCATGACGGCGACCCTGCGCCTAACATATCGAGAGCGGCATGTTCGTCGTGCTTTGCTGTCTTCCGCTTCTTTTCCCATAGACTACTGTATAAAGTCGACAAGCTGGCGATCGCTGCTCCATCAGACCTCGATACCATATCATCTCAATCTCCAACTCTTGCATACTCTGGTATCAGACGCAGTTAGCGCTAGGGCCGCCTCACTGAGACCATAAGGGTCTCGTCTTTGACCCGTCGAGGACAGGCCTTCCCGTTGGATCGGGATCTGGCCTCTCGCTTACAGCAACAGCGTAATTGCCCCGACATCAATCTTCGCCTCGACTCTGCTTAAGCCCGGCGGCGGTGGGTGTTGTGGTGCGTGATGAGGACCCCCTGGACGTTTGCCCTCGCCTGGATGAGGTGGCCTGCTCCTGCCTGGTGGCGGAGGGCCGCGCGGACCCCATAGACCATGACGACCGCTAGGGCCTCCGCGTGTCGAACGATCATCGGGGACTTTGTGAGGGGGACCATCGTGGTGATCGTGGCCTTCGTCGTGGTCGAACCAGCTACTAAGCATCAGCTTGAAAGTCAAGTCACTCGTAGAGCTTAACTGACCCGAACCGATGGGCATCATCTCCGGCCTTGATCCACTCCTCAAGGTCAATCCTTTGTCCCTCAATAGGCTCAGTCTCGTTGTGCTCGTGATGCACCCTGACGATCCCCTCAATCAAACCGCCCGTCTCGGCAATTGTCTCCTTCAGAACCTTGATCTCCTTAGACCCGCTAGTAGCCGCACTGACATTACCAACAAATGAACCGCCCTTGAAGAACCCTTTGAACGTCTTCGCAGCGGGGACGGTGACGTTACCGGTGTGCGAGAAGGCTTTGACGTCAGAAGATACGAACCGGGGTTGGTTGAGGGTAAGCTTGACGGAGCCCGTGGAAGTGAAGGCGCCGATGAAAGCGGGCGGCGGAGGACCGTGAGGGCGGTCTTCAGGACCGCGAGGACCACCTTGATGAGGGAGGGGACCAACGCGACGGTGGGAACCATTTGGACCACCCGGGCTTCTGCCCGGTGGAGGGGGACGCTTTCCTCTGGAAGGAGGCCGCTCGCCTTCGTGATTAGGCGGAAGCAATGGCGACTCGCCATCTTGCGTCCACTGAAGCTCTTCAGCTTCCATGACTGTTCATTCCGTCTCGTCATCAGGCTCTCCGCGATGTGGCGGGCGCTCATGCTTGTGTCGGCGGAACGGCGGGACGACCGTGACATCCGTGTCGATGTCCCCGGTGATGGTCTTGATAATGAGCGATTTGGTGATGTTGAATGAGCCGCCGACGTCACCGGTGATGGTCTCGATCTCGACGTTCTTCTCTTCGATAGGGGGAAGGAGGGTATCGCCTTCGGTGCGGAGAGAGAAGGAGCCGAAAGTGATGTTCGAAGCCGACGGGTGCAGGATCAAAGGGAGGGTCGAGGGACTGGAGAGGTGAAGGGACGGGACGCGGCGCATGGAGGGAGGATGAGGTGGAGGGTGTGGTAAGACGCGGCCGAAGAAGCCTTATGAAACATTAGCACATATCGGAGTAATGCTCAGGCGAATCCCACCTTGATGGAGAGCGTGTCGAACCATTCTCCGCTAGCCAGATCTACATTCGAGTCAAGCATATCCGTTCCAGCCCAGACGGACTCGAGGACAAGCGAAACCTGCTCGTCCTGGGAGCGCGAGACAATAAATTGACCATCCACGCCAGCGAGCAAATCGACAGCGAGAGTACGGTGACGTTCGACCGATGATTAGAGAAAAGCTAGCGTTTGCGGTATAGTGCTCGTGCTCGGGGTCGAGGAACTCGGTGTAGGTCAAGATAGGCTCCGTCCAGCTTGCTGGCGCGATCAAAGGCTATTCGACGAGTTCATCAGCTCGCGTTCGATCGACCAAGTGAACGTTCGGCTCTCACCGCTGCATCTTCGATACGCCACGGTCTGCAGCCAATCGCGCGATGACCGTGGCCGCGGCCGACGAGCTTGTGCGCAGCAGACATAATGAGCAAGACTACCGCAGCGCCAAGGAGGACTTTCTTGATCGTCGAAAGTCCAGTGACCCTCTTCATGATCCGGGAGTAAACGGTCGGCTGGCCAACAAGGAAACCTTCAGAGTCCGAGGACTTGAAGCTTGATTGCGCCGAGGAGGGTACGGGCGTCTTCTCGTAGCCATGATGCGGGAGAAGGGATTCGGTCACCGACATGGTGGAAGAAATGGAGTCTTCCTCCAGCAAAGCTGCCTATAATGGAAGACTTCAAAAGTAAGCGGTTGTGAGATGTCAAGGACGGAAGATTGACAGATGAACTGGGTTATAAGCTAGCTCGCTCCTCATGCACAGTAAGGCGCATAGTTAAACTGCGAGAATTGTGCGTGTTCTGGTTCGAAATTATCAATGTCTGATCGGTCTCCTCGGGATTGAGGCACCTACGACGTCAGTCGCAATCAGCGGAGCTGCGGTGCCATTCATCAAGCAGCAACTAATGGCGCTCGCGCAGTCAATTCGACTGCGACGCGGTACCCGAGTTGCGCTGCGGGAACCGTATCTCAGATCCTGTTTGGGCCGTGTCTGGCTCCACTTGACTGCGATCTCCGGCAGGTTACGAGATAAGGTTTTTCCGGAAGTTTTGCGGTGTCTTGTCCGTCAGGTCGTAAGGCCTTTGTCCGGGGAATTCCTTTGGCGTATATTGTATACCAGACCATGCTGAGACTGGGTCATCAGGGGTTATGCACAGCAATCGAGAGCATATCAAGTAAATCCGAGCGTCGTCACGCAATCTGTCAAGGAGGCATTCCACTCTCGCTTTCGCGATATCTGCCAACTCTCAGCGCAGGACTCGAGTCCATATGTGATTAGATGATACGACCACATTCACGAAGCAGGCGATCGGGATTATTGGACCGGGGAGAAGGAGGATAGGAGAGAGCGATAATGAATATTGAAGAGGCAGGTCTCTGCGCGGCAAACCTTAGCTCCGCTCTCCGTACCTATGTCTCAACGAGGTCACGCCCAATCCATCCTTTATCATTCAAAATCGACCCACATTTTAGTGACGGCTGCCCGTTGCGATGTCCGCGGTGCCGTCCCAATCGGGGTTGGCCTTGTATACAGCGCAGCGGTTCTCAACGAATATCACGTCGAAGGCTTTGAAATGGTCAGCTTTGCCATGGACAACCTCTCAAAGCTCACATCGTTTCAGTCGCTCCATACAGAGCTACATCACCAATCTCCCGACCCCCAAGCTGACGAAGACTAACCCTCATCAGCTCGACCCAAACCTCCATAGTCCCGATTTACCAAGACCAAGCACCACCGACAGCTGGCCCGCTATGACAGGTGAACCCTTAGGCTTCACTCGCTGAAATGCTCCCTGCTGGCGACCATGGTAGAAGGCGTATGCTCCCAAGCCGGAGAAGGCGGCCGCTCCGGTAAGGCGGCAGGAGCTAGCAAACGATGTCCACGATGCTCGATCGGGGTGCAGATGAGATGTGCACTTACAGGCAGTCCTCCTGGGGTATGGTCCGAGGTGGCGGTGGTGGTCCTTGCCTATTCATCCTCTGCTTGAATCTAGTGAATGCTTGCGAAGAGAGGGAAGAGATCGATCAGGCACATTGGAGCCCCGGATACCGGTTTGAAACGAGCTGGTCTGACTTTTGATATTGATTCCTTTGTTCTGCGAATCATGTCATAGCGATCACTTTCGGATCATCGGGCGAGACGACTTCCTCTCACTGACTTTACGCCATGAAATTGCATGTACTATTTATCGCCTCTTTCCTTGCTCTCCCTTCACACGGTGGCGGGTCCACCTCAAGTCTGCCGGGAACATTTGTGCCCTTCGCCTCCACAACATCATGCCCTAAGCTCCTTCCACGGGATCATCCGCCGGCTTCAGCTCGTGATGTGTAAGTCCTTTGACCCTTTGGTGATCATCGCACTGCTGATCTGTTTGGTAGTCGACCGGACGACTTCAAGGTCGTCATGGCTCTAGGCGATTCGATAACCGCTGGCTTCCTCGCCAAAGCCTCGCCAGACGACCTCCGCAATTCTGTATCCCCATCATACACCTCGCTTTCAGGCGACGACAGCCAGGTGTCATTTCGAGCGCGACGAGACCTGAAGCACCTCCCTATCAGGCTCGAGGAGTATCGAGGCGTGTCTTATCCCATAGGTAACGATCCGGGCGCCATCACAGTCGCAACCATCCTTTCGCACTATTCGCCCAGCCTTACGGGCGTATCCACGGGACATCATCCAACAGTCGATTGTTTTGGTCCGCGGTGTACGGATCGTTTGGCGGAAGATGGCCTGAACGCGGCGATTTCGGGGAGTATGGCGAAGAGTCTCGTGGGGCAGGTCCAGGGTAAGTTCGCTTTGCCGCGCGAAGCAGTAGTCAGGATGAAGAGCTGATGAAATGTTAGATTATCTGATTCCCGCAATCGAGGAAATGGGTGTGAAGAGGGAAGATTGGAAGTACGTGAACCTCGGGATTGGAGGGAATGATGTTGTGCGTTTCACACCTGCTTCTCATCGCGTCAAGACGGCTGACATCATATTATTGTAGTGTGCTCATTGTTTATCTCGTGTGCACGCTCCTTTTCTCCTTTCTGGTTTACCTAAATCGAATAGCGAATGTGACACATCCGCAAGTGACCGGTACTCCGAGCGAGTTCGCCAAGTTTATCAAGGACGCGGTCGAGCTCTTGCGGAAGCATGTCCGTGAGTCCGAAGTCCGCACTCGCCGTAGTGATTCTGAGATACTTCACGACTGCAGCTCATGTCATCGTCAACATCGGTACGCCTCATTTCACATTATATACGAATATTCAATTTGACTTTCGCAGTTGGCCTTTTGAGGGTCTCACCGATCTACGACAGGACTGTCCATAACCCTTACTGGTACCTTTGCCATCCCTTACATCGAATCGGCTGATGAGCCTCTTCAGCACCGGAGTGTTACGCATCCCTCGATTGCCGTTCGAATGTTGTTGCGCCTTCCTACCCGGTCCGGCAGGCGACTTCACCCGAAGAAGAATGGATAGACTCGGCGAAGCATATGACGAGGCCATACTGTCTCTCATCAGGGAATGGGATGCGGAAGACGACCCATCTTTCGGGGCGACTTGGTTCGTCCAGCTGCCCTATCTCTCGTCACAAAATGACTAAAACGGTTACAATATAGGCAACCGGGCAAGGTGATTGACCTTGCGAATTGGCCGATCGAGGCATTCTCGCCCGTGGACTGCTTCCACCCATCTGAAGCGGGACACCAGCACGTCGCCGCGGGCTTCTGGAATCGTATGACGCTGGGCGTCGAGGATAGGAGTTTGCCGATCGTGTGGGAGGATGAGGTGATGGTCAGGTGTTTGGAGGAGGGGGACCGAATGCCAATCGGAATGCCACGTTAGGCCTGATTTTTCCACGAATGTATGTATGACGATGTGTCACTTGAAAATCGACCTTACGATGGTCTGTGCGATCCGCCTGATTTTATGATGTAGCCAGCAGGCATTCCGCTGATCCATGAGGAGCAAGCATCAAGGCAATCCATCAGGCGTTGTGACGATACGAGCTATGGACCGGACCCAATCCAGCAGGCTCTTCCCCTCGCGCGAGTCATACGTTTGCTGTTGCTGAACGCCTGATGCGGCTCTCGGAGTGAAGCTGGCGTATATCACGTCGAATGGCGCAGGCAATGAGAATCTGGGTATCGCCTTAGCGGTGTCGAAGTACAAGCAAGGCATCTCACCGCAAAATCCCATTCTGACCTATACTCACTACCTCCTCCATCTCGTCCACGAAGATCTGCCCTCGCAATTGCTCACTGCTGACGTCTCGTCGAAGCACCGACTCCACGTAGGACAGCAGCTGCACGGTAATGTCTGAGGCGAAGATCTGAGGAAGCTTCTGGAGGTCGGTCAAAGGATACGAGCCGCGTGAGGTAGTGACGACGATGTTCTGGGGCGGAGATATCGCAAGAGAGATGCTAGCGCTATTCAGGATGTATCAGCCTTGATGAAGTTTCCAGAGGGCACTCACCATCCTTGCACTTCTAGCGAGAGAGTCCCGCCCAGCTTATCCGTTTCTTCCTCACCAGTCAGAATGCCTCCAATCACGCCGAGATCCGCTTCTTCCGCCCCAGTCAACCTTGGGATCACTGCCGCCCTGATCTGTGCCTTGGTGAACGCATCGCTGAGCATCACCAATGAGGAACGAGCCGTCCTGATCGTAGAAAGATAGTCTAAGATGTGTATGATCGGCAGGAGTATGGAGGGTAGAGGTGAGGTCGTGACAGGTGATGGGGCCAGGAAGCGTTGCTTCCGATGTTGATGGAGTTGGGAGAGTGAAAGTCGGGCGGACAGGACGATGAGATCGCCCAGGGGAGATGTCGTCGTCGGAGTAAATGGTGGATCGCGGCTGTCATACTGCATGGCCATGTCAGCTGGTGAGCCTTACGGCCAAGCTATGACTTACCAGCTGAAATGTCATGTGTGATTCTGCCATGTCTACCTTGACAGATTTGGGCTCGACGACACAGGATCCGTCCCGCAGAGCTTCGATCCGTATCTGATGACAAATGTTAGTACTGTTAGGCCCCGTTGCTTGCAGATAGGATCACCTCGTTGAAGAGATCCTCATCAAACGCCTCGAGTTGAGCAGCCTCCATCATTCCCTGCACATCCGAATCGTCCGCCGTGAGATGAACGAGTGTCGATAAGGACGACGTCATGCCGTCCGAGCATGTCACACGGAGGCGGAGACAGCTTCGTGCGCCGAACTGAAGGGATTCCTTCTTGCTCGGGTCCAGGTCGAACGCGGCGAGACACCTCGCTCGTAGCGCAGGAGGTGCTGGGACACTATAAGCACATTTCGCGCAACGCCGGATGACCTCACCCTCGTCCACAGCATATGGGATTATCACATCTTTCGCCTGTTCTCTCTCGACCATCGTACGACCGAAGTCCGGCTTCGGCAGCACAGCCCATTGTCCCTTTCCCCTCGTACCGTTCTTCAGTGCTCGCACATGTTCCCAGAACTGCTCTCCCGCTTCTGCCATAGATCGCAGTTCCTCTACCGCGGAATCGATCATTGTCGAGCACTCTTCAAGAGCTTTCTGCTTGGCCGCAAGAGCCAGCTCAAGTTCGTACGCGTGAGTGTGGGACAATCTTGCCGGCGGGAGACTTGGAGTGGCAGTATATGTACCTGGAGGTAGGATTGGCGGGTCACCGGGTAGGGACGTAGCCAATGTAGTCGGTTTGACGTCTGGCTCGGCGGTTTTGTTCTGCCCTTTGGCTTTGCCTTTCTTGGGAGTCGGCCCTGATGAAGAGGTAGATGGAGGTTGGATGGTGAAGGTTGTAGACTGTCCGAGAGTTTTGGCGAGCTCTAGGACATACCACAGCTCATTCCGTGCATCACTGCATGTTCATCAGCATAGTTTACTCGACGACCAAGACTGCTTTGTGCGACCAAGACCGCTTTGTGAACTCACTTGAGCTGGAGGAAGATCTCGGATCTCAAACGTTCCATCTCCTCCCAGCTGATCGTCTTCGACCCGTCTTGAAGCTTCTCTTTTTCTCCTTCGGCGAGCTTGTCTTCTACGGCAGGGGCATCAGGTGGCAGAGCAAGCAATTTGTCCTCGGTGAGATCGAGCAGGCCGTCGGGGTATTCGCTCCATATTCGCTCGAGTTGCGCCGTGAGCTTTGCACTCGGTGTCTTGCTTCATCCGGTCAGCAAGGGTCTAGGGGACCTGCACGCACACATCTTCGTAAGATAGCCTTCCGTCCGGTTCTACTGCTCTCAGCCGGCGCTTCCCGGCTGTGATGTCCAGCGTATGAGCGTCGATAGATACTCGCAGCTGGTCGAGCGTAGAAGAGTGTGCTGGCGACGTTTGATGATACATGGCGACAGACATCTCGCTGCGTCGCGCACGCCGATGATTTCGATTGTACTGCTACCTCTTGGACGATGGCGCGTTCAAAATACCTATTATGGGTATGAAGCTCTCATAGCATCATCGGTCGAGAAATCATGGAGCCTGAAGATGAAATCCGGCGGCGGCATTTGTTGACGAGTTCGCATTCTCCATCCTTTTCATCCCCTTGTTCCTCCAGAAAATCCATACCTCATGCGGTGACAAGACGCTCTCACGCCAAGATGGTGGACCACCCTATGAACTGGGTGCTGCTGGCTGAGCTGGTCACCGTTGTGGTTGGCGCTTCAGCTTTCCTCTTCTACTGGAACAGACTCGTCGCTTCCATCTTCGCCTTCATCCTTCGCCTCATCACCTGGAGGCTTTACAGCGCCTACATCAGCATCGGAGCGCTTCAGGTGTCACCTTTGGCCGGTAGAATATCCTTCCGCGACCTCGAGTATCACTCCAGCAATATCTCGGTACGAGCGCTGAATGGGCATATTACTTGGAGATACTGGAAGCTGCGAGTGCGGCATGAAGAGGACACAGAGAGCACAAATCTCAAGCGGAGTGCGTATAGCTGCTAGCTCATACTATCGCAATCGCTGAATATGCCCAGATCGGCTGCCATGCCGCATTACGGTCTTCGCCCAAGGTGTAGAGAGCTTTGTCTACAACCGGACACCCGCATACGATGCCATCGTCGAGCGTATGATGAAGCATGAGCATCAGGACGAAGACAGTCAAAAGTCTTCTGCGGGATCGAATGGCACTTCTGCGCATCAAGGCCATGCAGGCGCTAGATTCAGGAAGGCTGCGAAAAGTGCGGGGACTGAGACCTCCTCGGAACACAGGCGGAGTGACAGTAGCGATGGTAAGTCCTCCTCCCCGGTCGTGCTGACCCTCAGACCATCCCATCAAGCCGTTTGCGCCCGGGAACGATCTACCATATCAGCCCAAACCCGTGAAGATGTCCACAACAGATGGCGTAAATTGGTTTCGCGAAGCGCTTCCCATTGAAATCAAGGTCATCAGTGGCTCGGTGGTCCTCGGGAGTGATGCAACACCAATGGTTCTCGTTGGGGATTTCATGCGAGTGGAAGGTGTCCTTTCCATTTCGGATGTAAGTCTCTTCTTCTTGGTCTCACTGACGGGTCGTAGTCCAAGTCCATTTGCGACAGGTACAAATTATCGATGGAGATGAAGTTTGACGATCCGAAAGTACTCATGCGGACCAATGTCGACTATTCTGGACCGATCTTGTCCCATGGGAAAAAGGCTTATGACGAGCTCCTCAAGCGGCAGTAGGCCTTCGATCACACCATAGCATCGGCTCTGACATGTTCTCAGACCAGATGTCGCCGACCAACCACCCTCCACGATCTCGGTCTTCTCCGGCTTCCACTTTCTAGCCCGTACGCTTTCGTTCCTGTTCGACCCCAAGTTCTCCTCACCTCCGGTCGTGGGACTGCCCCGAGATAGGATATGGAAAGGATTAGCGAGGTACCGAATGGTGGATGCGGACGTGCCAGTGGCTCCTAGACGTGAGGAGCGGGAATACGGCAAGGTCACCACCTTGTTGGAGTCGCCAGTACTGGAGTGTACCTACTACGCTGATACTCCTGGTACGTCTGAATGAGCTTTTTTGGTTGACAGCATAGGTCCTGCGCCGTGGCCATCTGACGCTGAGCTTGTTGACGAGACGGATGAATTGGGCAATGTCGAGCCTCCTCCCGAGTATGGGGTCGATATCGTCATACGTGGAGGCTTCATCAAATACGGCCCCTGGGCGGATCGACAAAGGTACCACAATTTGTGATTCAATTGCTAACAAGACTAGGGATGCTCTTCAGCGTGCATTTGCTCCCGCGATCTTCTTCGATTCCGAGCCAAAGCCTCGCCTTCGCCCGGGAGACACCCGCATACATACGGCGCTCACGCTGAACATCCAGCTTTCAGGGGAAACGACATTGCGTATACCAACTCGGGAACCATCGAAGGTGAGTCCAGTTGAAGTGATGGTCTGATCGTGCAGGACTGGCTTTACGACAACTCGAGTGCTGATGTCGAACGTCGTTATGGCTGGCTGGATGTGACTGTCGGACCGGATTCGTCGATCTTCTTCACACAAGCTCAATTCGCCACACAGCACGGCTACGACGCCATGCTGGTACTGCATTTGGACTCCCTCCAAATCGGATCCAGCGTCAATCTCGAAAGTTTCGTACGATCCAAGGCCTGCAGGGTATGTATTCTATTCGGGTCCTCTGCTAAATATTCAGCTTTCGATGACTATGCCCACCCCGCTCCGTTGGGACGCTCAGCGGGATTGGGGACTCGATCTGACACTCGACAACCCAGACATTGCCCTTCTACGAGATCATGTCCAGTTGATTTCCGAAGTCGCAAGGGATTGGTCGTCGGGTGCAGTCGGCGACTTTCACCATTTCGTGCCGAACCATTACAATTTTCGGATCTCGCTTATCAACTACGTCTTCCATTTCTACCTCAACGATTTCAACATTGTCGATCGACCGCGATCTCGCGAGGATAATGGTGAGTGCGATCTTACTGCATGACTGACTATGGCAGCTATCATGGATATTGTCGGTTCGCAGGTCGACGCGTACGTGGCCGTATCTGCCACGCAGTACCGCCCAGAGCTCGCCGTCGTTCCTTTCTCGGTTCACCTGAGTGACGCTCGTGTGGAGCTATGCATTCCGAGATGGGATACACATCGAGCTTTCGGCCAAGGAGACACCATAGAAGTCGGCAAGATCGGCGACTTGACCGCGTCCGGCTCGTATCGATATTATTCAGTACCTCGACCGGATCATCAGGAAAATCTCGCCCTGCATCTTGAGGTAAGCGTCGAATGCGAGCCAACGTTGACCGATCAGGGCCGACGGGTAGTGTTTAAAGCCCTTGGCTGGGCTTTGCGACGAATGTTCTGCCTCAAAGACAACTACTTCGGAGGGTTCACCCAGTTCACTACCATGCAGGAATACCTTGAGAGATTCGATCACAACCCGGACTCGGTTGGAGATCCGGTTGAAGAGAAGTATCGTCCCGGCCGTGTGAGTCTTTTCTCGGCATAACGCACATTTCTGAAGTCAGCCAGTCCGATCCATATGCCGTCAACCTTACCATGAATGTCGAGGACTCGCTTGTGCTGCTTTCAGACGAAATTTACAGCTGCGAAAGAGGTTTAGCCATGCCGGTGCCTCAGCTCCAGATGGCACTGAAGTCCATCGAGCAATTCATGGGTTCGTCTAATCGTCAGCAAGTCGACATGACTCACTTCCCGCAGAGATGTCTCTCGACACGATGCCTACCTATGTCGTGGCGTCCGACAATTTGGCTGAGACCTACAAGCTCGAAACGGCGCCTTTGAGCGATTCGAAAAATGCCATCTTTCTTGAGGGTACCGCATACATCTAATTGCTCTTGCTGCCGCTTACGGTCATCGATAGGTATCGAGCTGAAGGCGAATCGGCTCTTCGGTCCACAACCCCGCGCCACGACTTATCTCTGTCTATGGGAGTTCACTGTGCCCAGAGTGTCGGCTTTTCTGTCACCCCAATTAGCATCAACTTTGAAAGCGTCGATAGCGGCAGTACTCTATAATTTCGACGACGTCGATAATGCACCGGCCAGCATTTATATCCCGAAGTCACCACCCGACGGTTCGCATTCCTAGCGACGAGATGACATGACTGACTTGGTACAGTGACCTTCTTCAAGCTCGGCATCGATCACCTTTCCGCCGTCCTCTTCGCTGGCGAATCCGCTGTCTCTGTCGATTTTTCGTCGGGTATCAACCTTGATACTAGTACACTGGGAACGCGATCCTGCAGCTCTATGATTGGCCTCTCCGTACCGATCCTGGATGTCCATCTCTTGCAAAGAGATTTTCACTCCCGCAAATGGCGCTCTGCGGGGAGCACGACGACCAATCTGAGCGTCGACCTCTATAATGCGCCCAAAGGCTGGCAAGAGAAGGCTTCGCTGCAGCAGGACTTCATCCGGGAGCAAGATGCGCCCACCCATCGGATTTGGTACATGTACCGGGACAGCCACGAAACGCCCGGTGAGTTCCGCCACATCTTCCTTTGCTGATGAGTAGACGGACATCATGAGAATGGCGTCTATCTGCCCAATCCTCGAGCTGTAACGCCTGGTGAGAACTAGGGATCCTGGAGGTGCTGGCACTGATGTCCGCTCAGAGCCATTTGACGAAGAAGCATCTAGCGTGGCTGAGCGATCTAGTGTTTTGAAAGCACGACCATCATCGCCGGACAGCATTGATGCGGACAGGTCGCTTGATGCTGGAAGGTATGTCACACCCCGATGACTCAGCTGAATTTCCAGACAAGCCCAAATGCGTCGACAATCGCGGTCATTCGCTACCGCCCAGGAAGACCCCGAAGAGTCTTCTATCGGAGACGAGTCAGACTCTACGTCCACAGCGGGTTCATCATCGGCGACCTCAGCCTTTGCTCGATCTATCTTCGACAATGACGACATGCCGGGAGCGTTAGCTGATCGATTGCGGTTATTCCGGTCATTTTCTGAGGACCACCCTTCCTTAGGCTACAAGAATACTAACAACGATGAGCCCTTTCCAACGAATGAGAATAATCGACGAGCCCTCAACGAAGGAACCGTCATACGTTTGACCTCGAGTATGGTCGAAGCCAGGTGTAGCCCTGACTCTCTGGCAAGCGCTGCAGGGTTGTTGAAAGCTCTGAGGACCAAATCGGTGCGCTTCTAAGCAGAGTTAGCTTCATCGTCAGCTGAAAGACTTCCAGGAAATGCCTGAGAGAGTCATAGACGCTCTCTTGGTCCGACATACCGATGTTGTGCAAGAGGATGCTCAGCAGAGCGGAGCTCTGATGCTGGACGTTTGCGTCGCGCAGATCGCCATACATCTTACGACCCCGGCCATATCGGGTGATCCGCTGTCCGCACTCAACTTTCGAGCTCGGGGCATGACCTGCAGTGTCCAAAAGACACCCGCATCAGGGGACACGTCAGCAGGCTTCGATCTCGCTCTTTTTGCTCGTGCTATCTCTCTCGTTGCAACGCCTTTGTCTGTCGGCCGACCAGATATCTCGCTGAAAGACGTTGGCAATCCCAACAGCAATGAGCTGAGTGATACTGCTGTTGCCTCTGCAAATGTCGACGGCATTCGACTTGGTTTTCTCAACAGCGATCAGCGGTCCCAATTGCAGGGAACAGTGGGACTCATAGATGTTCAAGTGGTGACTACCGCGGTTGGCCTGTTTCTGAGTATGGCCCAAATCTGGACCCAGGCCATCGATAGTGCTCATGAGGCGGTACAAACCGATTCGAGCTCGGCTTCGCTCCTTTACCGCATTTTGAAGGGCACGATCGCGACATCTACGACGTCGGATCAACCCTCATTTGTCTATGAGAGCGCGTACAGTTTGCATGTCGAGGACCAGCGGAACATTCGGAGAGATCCGGGCTGGATGATGCTGGCTCGCCTTCGTCACTGGCTACGACAGGGTGTGCCAGTGATCATCACAGACGATGTCCCAATGCCGGATGTAGCGGAATTCGTCGTCTCCCAACTCGCGAAACTCGACGACGCCGCAGGAGGCAATGCGGATCTCGTGCGCCAGCAAGAATTCGTCAAATCTGCATTTGGGAACGAAATCGAGCAACCTGTGGTTGAGGGTACCAGTCCCGCCAATCGGTCTCGCGGGCTCTTCGTTACCGTCGACTCACTCATGATGCGCCATTTTGGTCGGCTATTCGAATCAGGCGAAATTGCGCCGAGCACATTGCGTGTCCTGTCAGCATCCATCGGCTTGCGGAGGTCTGCCAATATCCGTGATGACCGTCCTCTGCAGCAGCTTCGCGTTGTCACGACTGTGAGATCCGTTGAGGTTGAGATACAAAGTGGAGCCTTTTCCGCTGTTCAGTCAACCTTGAAAAGTTTAGAAAAGCATACGAGTAGTCCGCCATCTTCCAAGTCGATCCAACCAAGTCAAGACGAGCTTGCATCGGTTGTAGTGATTGACGGTCACCTGCTTTCGGCCTCGCTATCCGTACTCGCAAGCGGGGTGCGACTCCGATTCGGCGTTTCAGGGACGCACGCTTCCCTTTCGCATAGGGAGACGAGGAAGATCAATGGCGATGATCGATTGGTCTCCGCGCGTAGCGGTGTCACAGTCTGCTCCGAGCTCATCGAGTTGGCGCTGTTGCAACCTCTGGACGAACACGATCTCATCACGCACTCAGTCGATAGAGTAGTCATCTCCACGAAAGCGGACGGCTTCCGGATGGTAGCCGACAGCAACGGCTCAACCAGACGTTCGGCCTCGCCACACGTCCGTCTGCTGGTGGGGCTGAACAGCCTTGAGTTCGATTCCCGTCCTCAGCTGCGGGCATTCTACTTATTCGCACGGGACTGGCGAGAACGTCATTATCGGTGAGGAGGCCTGAGATCTGAGGAGAACTGAGCTAACTAGGAATTTAGGCATTATCAACCTATGGTTGACGAAATTCAGACGATATTCGCAAATAGTCCCACAAAGCCTCCATCCGCTCCTTCGGTCGCGACCAATGCCAAACTCGGTGTCAATGCCAAACTCGATGTGTCGATCGGTTCGGTCCATTTACACGTTCGCGCAGCGAAGGCTGTATGGCTACGCTGGGACGTCGGCAAGGTTTACTTTAGCCGGCAAGCATCTCAAGAAGATGTGCGGTTCGGAATCAGGGTAGCACTTCAACTCGTCGGCGCCTATACCTCAAACCGAAGGTCCAAGATTCGGGACGCCTCGACCATCCGTCTTCCATCATTAAATGCGATTGGAAGTCACCGGTCTATCAAGGGCCGTCCTCATCTTTCGGCGACGATCAGTCTCGGCTGTTTCATAGGCATTCTCAAGCCTGCCGTGCTTGACCGACTTCTGTCCCTTCATCAAAGCCTCAGAACGGATGTCATGGATTTCATCCAGGAATACCGGTATAGCATACGGAAAGCACTCAAAGCTCGACGGAAGAAGGATCCTCCTACGTCCTCCGTGCGATCGGTGTCTGCTGGCGCAACGGGATTCTCAAAAATCCTGTTTGACCTGAGACTGGATGTGGCGGGTGTCAGATTTGGGCTCAAGGCAGACGATGTAGCGTCAACCTTGCTCTTCGAGGCGTTCGCTCTGAAAGGTCACGCTACGAATCAGACCACGCAGGATGCCGCCGTGCTGTGGAGGGCTAAAGTCCAGCATTTTGGCTTGTCTCTCGGTCATCTTGGTACCGCCGACCTTCCCAACGAGGTAGAACCTAGTCGGAAACACCGATCAGCCTACATGGTTGTCGATGTCGACGTGAAAGAGATCCCAGGCGCTGCCGGTGCAACATCGCAGCTGAACGTATACCTCAGTCGAGTGCATACCGTCATGCACATCGCCGCATTGAGCGAGCTGTCGGATCTCGTTCGTAGCTGGCAGTCCGATGTCCACAGTCTCCGCGATCACCGAGCTACGGAAGTTGCCGAGGTCAGAGAACAGACGACACGTATCTTCCAAAACCTCGAGACTAATGAAAAGACTACGACTCCGGAAGCCTCGTGGTTCGCGAACAGATTGTTCACTATCGACCTCACTGGACTAGGCATCGCTATTCCTCTCGACGAGGCCGCCGCCATCGACTTGCAGCAGCGCGAATCGTCAACCACCCCAGCCTTGCTCTTCTCGATTCGGGTGATCAGCTTCCATAATAGGCGGAACGAAACTGCGAGGTTCAAGGTACAACAGACAGTATTGCAGTTCATCGATAAGTGAGTCCAGCTGATCGACACCACGCTGACAATCAGATTTGACCAAGGTGTTCATGAGCATTTCAACGGCGACTTCCACCCGTCGAGTAACCGTATGAGCCTCCCGTCAGTCGAAAGCGAAGCCCAGATGTCCTCCACACCTGGCCTCTGGAGCCTATCTGCGCATAGCTCCGCGACCGACTTCAAGCTCTCGCTCGCACCCGACGTTGCAGCAGAGATCTATAAGCTTATCGATCTGTACGAACGTGGGAAAGATCGCATTTCCGAGCTTGAACATCGATACCGCATAGAGGTCGCCAAGCTCGAAGCTCAGGACTCGGTTGCAGCCAAGTACGAAGATACGCAATCTCCAGTCTTCTCGCGAACAGCTCAAACAATCATGATCAGGATGTCATTCACCTTCAACAGCGGCATTGTTGAGCTCAACCAAACATTGACCGAGGAGGACCGCCGAATGCCGCCGATGGATCTGCGTGGCGGGCCGAATCGCTCGGTAGGACACGACATTTTCACCCTCCCCACAATCTCTGTATGGACAGACTATGCTGGCCCAAAGACAGCCATCGCGGAGTCGAACGATGATTCGGGCAATCATGCGGTTCTGCTCTTCAATGCCGTGAGTTGTCATATCAGAATATAGCTGATTATTAGGCTGTCCACGAGAGCCGCAATACTTTGCGGCCGTCCATCATTCCCTTCTTTGTGGATGCCTTGAATCGAATTGAGGATCGCGTGAAAGCGTCGCGGCCGTCGGTCGCTCCAACTGGCCACTCCGCCCCGACCGCTCTATCAAGCATCAGCGAGTCACCATTACAGATCATTGCAAATCCGCGCACGGGCAAGTGCCGGCTACAACTCACGCTGCGCATCGACCGGTCTGAGCTTCGGTTGTCTTGCGCACCTGATTCGAGCGCCTATGTCGACTTGAAATGGGAAAGTGGTGGCTTCTTTGCGAGTACGACGGCCGATGAAGAGCAAGTGACAACGATGGCGGGTACGGTGTCTGGTGTCACCGCTTCTCTGAGTCACGAGTTTGCGGATCAAGGCAGAAGCTGTGTCGAGGCCAGCGCCAAGGACATGGCTTTCTCGTTCACGCTTTGTCCTGGCACCATCAACGGGAATCAGAAAGGGCTGTCTATCGTGCTCGATACTCAACTCTCGGCGCACTTCAGGCTTGAGGCTTTCAGCGCTTGGCTTATCTTCATCGCGGTGTGGGTGGACAGCGCGCCAAAGCTCCATATACCCCTTCGCGCATCAGTACCGGACGCGGCGACTACACCCTCCGCGCCGATGTCAGCGGCTCCTCGAAAGCTCTCTGTTGTGGCACTGGTGCGACTTCGCAGCGTGGATTTCGACGCGAATATCGCCGTTTCAACAGCGAGACTGGAGATCACGCCCATCACGCTCAGGACCGTCTCCAATGGAGAGCGGACTGAGGTCGATCTCCGCAGCGGCGTGACGCAGATTTCGGCTCGTGGAGACATCTCGGGCGATGTTCGCAGCGAGAGCTTGGTCTTCAACACTTCTCGACGATCCTCCCGTGCTTCGTCCTCAACCGAAGCCACGGTCTTGGAGCTTTCCATTGATGGTGGAGATCTCAGCGGGAACCTGTTTTTGGCAGAGACCAACATCATGCGATTTCAGTGAGCGGTCTCACATAAATTAGTGAATATCACTGACAAATATCAGCCTCGCACCGTCTCATGTCGTCCTCGCAGATGACTGGAAGGCATACACGCTGGACCCAGCTGCTCAGGTTTCCCTTGCATTCGCTGTCAAAGCTGGCCAGTTCGAAGGTGTTCTGCGGCTTTTGGCCATCCCGCGGCTTCTGGGCAATTTCTACTCGTTCTTCGATATGGTCAACTCACAGCACAAGATCGCGGCTCAACGGTCGGAGTCATTTAAGATGACCGAGGCCAGGAAATCGACCCAGTCTTCACCCGTTGCTGCGGCGATGACGCAGACCTCACGAATGGCGACTTCGGTGACTTCGTCATCGCATATCGAGACGGCGCAAACGATGCGATTTGATCTCAGCGGCATCGATCTAGGGGTGTTCAACGAAGATCTGGAGGACGGCCATGTTGTGGATTTCTACCGCTTCGTTGCTGGGAAGGTCGAAGCAGACTTCAAGCGGGAGCTTTCGAGAGAAGATCTACCTACCAGGGAGCTTAACCTGCTTGTGTCGTATATTCGCTGGGATACAATGGACGGGGCGAGAGCAGCGGCTCAAGAGAAGCGGAGTATGAGCGCTCGACAGCTGATTGATCTGGCTGGTCGTTATGGCCGGCGAGAGGTAGCGTCACTACCCCTGATGGTGAGTGGTCCCGAGTGTCCATAGCTGATATCCCAGACCCTAAAAATGCCTTCGATCGAGTATCCCGATCCAGCGACACTTGACTACGACTTCGACCTTCTCTGGGGCGAAACTGATGGCGATGTGGCAATTCTGCCCAATTTCTTCGAGCAGGCGTATCACGCCTTCCAGAAGCTTCTGAAGGGACTCGATGAGCAGCAGCTAGCTCGGGCTCGACGACGAGGTATCATCGAAATCTCGCGAGGTGTCAAGAGACAGCATGGGAAGGATGCTTCGGAGGAGCACCCACCGCCTGATCTGCATACAGCTCTGGCCTATCGGCGAAGGCAGACTGTACAGCCTGGCTCGATGCCGATCCCCAGGCTCAAGCTGCTCGGGGAAGGGACGACGGACGCGGCTAAGCTTGTACCGAAGATCAAATCGGCCGTTAACGAACTGCCGTCGATGAGTCATCGATTCGTTACGTTACCGCTGGAGGAGGGCATGGACCTGTAAGCCATGTTATGCTTGTTCACGTCGTCCCTGACGGGTTCTAGCCTGCTCAAGCTGTACGAGAAACAACTTCCGACCCGGACCGCGTGAAGCTATACCTCCCATGTTGATACCCCGCATTACCTGTCACCCCTATTCTTCATGCATGTATCCAACATTGCGCCCAGCTGTGAGCTTCAGCCCAATATGTGCTGTATCATGCGACATGCGTTTAACAATGAGGTACAGTGGTGAATTGCAGGCGGCCCGTTTTTGAGTCGCGAAATCGGTCCCCTCAGCTTACGCGATGCAAGCATCGGCTACATAATCTTGGCCTGATACTCCAGGTTGGGCCGTAAGCAGAAGTCGATTTGGACGATCAGCCCCCCTCAATATGAAAGCATCGTGTCTTCTCATGTAAGAACATGCATGCACGCTACTGCTTCTCCTTATTTTCTTCCCCCTTACCCTCCTCCAAACTCATGGCGATCGCCCTAGCAATCGCCGCCTCCTCATCCTCCTCCTCGTCCCCTTCTCCTTGTTCCGCCATGACCACATCCTCACCCGGATCAATCCCTCTCGATAGCTCCATCGCTTGACGGAGCATCTCATCTTCGTCCATCTCCTCGTTACCCCCGGCAATTTCGGATGATACAGCGGCCGGAGCGGGAGTTGGGATTCCCCCAGAATCGCCGGGGGCCGTGGGTACGTCGGGATCGTTTGCGTTGTGCAGGGGGTTGGTGACGATTTCGGGGAGAACGGCGGCGGTCGTGGTGGCTTGGTCTGGGACGGGGTCGGGGTTAGCGGAAGTAGACGTGGAGGATTCGCCGGGTTGGTTCCGGGCGGAAGCTTCGGCGGCTTCTTGCAGTGACATCCGGATCGCCTGATGACGGTGAGCAAGGGGACCTTTGAGGGGGAAGGAGAATTCACCATTGCCAATTCAGGATCCATGCTTGGGTCCAGCCCGTCTTCGCCCTCACCGCCCAATTCTGGTTCGGGCCGGTTGGGGTCGAAAAGGATGGGCGAGCCAAGAACAATATCCGACAGCAGCATGACGTTATTCGGAGGGACGGAAACGAGATGTCTACGGAACGAATGCGTGAGCTACCGGACCGAATTCAAGACTTGCGGTACAACGGCACGCTTGAGCACGGTGCGAACCTCAACTCACGATTCCCCTGCTCCAGCCGCATCCACCATCGCCCTCAACTTCTCGTCATTCCCATTCCCCTCCTCCCCCAACGTCACCACGTCCACAAGCACATTATTCTTCCTCAACCGCTTCCCCAACTTCACCAAGCTATCCTGCGAGTCCTCGAGCGGTGATCCTACAAACACGACGATCCGTTGTCTTTGGTTCTTGTTCTCCCGGTGTTTGAGGGCGAGCTGGGCGATCTGGACGGAAGTGAGGAGATCGGAGGTGCCGCCTATGGTAGACCGGCCGAGAGCGGAGAGGAGCTTGCCGATGTCGTTGGTGGGTGTGACTAGCAGTGATGGGCTAGGGGGGATTAGCTGAGATTCAGGAAGGAGGGCGGAGGGAGGAGGGAGGAGAGTGGAGGGAGCAGGAGAGACAGGGACGCACGTCTTCCCGGCCATGGTCATGAGCCCAACGGCGGACTCGGGGTTGGAATCGGTTTTGGTGGTGAAGATTGTGCTGACGGCTTGAGATTGCGCTTGAAAGCGGGTCGGGATGAAGTCGCCATTTCTGGTTGTTTAGGTCAGAGACAGCTCCCTTGGGCCACAGACTGGAATCTTTCGACCAAACGGAGCTAGGATCCATCGCCAAGACGATCAGGAAACTGACCTCATGTATTCGGAATTGTCGAGCCTATTTGGAAGCGAGTGACAGTCAGTGGCAGGATGAGGGAAGGATGATGGGGCTTACACCAACATGCATGACTCGAGCGGCATCTTCGCGGAATCTCAGTCTTTGTCTTGTGATCCTCCCTCTCGAGCTCGTCGCGATTGGTGAAATACTGATTACCCAAAATGATATAGTCAGAAATGTTCAAACCGACGCGCAATGAAGAGGTGCAACGGGTGCCACATCAGTAATCCCCGAAATGTCCCCACAGTGGGGTCTCGACCACGAAAGCGATGACGGCCAGCCTCCGGTTTCCTCATTCTCCTGTATTCCATTCTCTCGAGGACATCTACTGTTCACTTGAGATCCCTCAGATTCCCCTCAAATCAATCCACCTCAGCATATCTGTGAGTCCTTGTTCCGAGTGTCACACTACATCGTGTACTCTGGCGCCGCGATGGGGAACGGGGGGGATGTTCTTCCTGATCTTTCTTTTCCTTCGCCATGTCTATAACCTTGACCTCTGGTCCATCGGCTCGTACGTTGTGTACATCGACCGTATCACCCCACTTGTCCAGATGGCCCCGGCCGCCTTGAGGGCCGACTGGAGCTTTGCAATCCCGCTCGTTCTCTTCACCTCCGCTTCGTGCGCAGTCAGCACTGCAAGTCTTTCTATCGGCACCGTCCACCGCATCTTCGTCCTCAACATATCCGCTCGTTATGAGCGAGCATCTAACGTGTTGGAGAACGCTCGAGGTCGATCTGTGTGGCCCGCTCGTTGGCTATCACTACCTTTTCCGTTCCCAGGGCGGCCGTGATTCATCGACTCCTCTTAGTCACTTCCTGACGTAGCATCGACACTGATCGTGCTTTTCCTTCATCAGCAGATCAATCGCCAAGATGTGAGCATCGATTTCGTTATCAGAGAAACAACGACTGACCCAACATGTCCATTAGGGAGGACGAGGGTATGTGATAGGCATCTTGGAGTGATCTGAAGGAGCTGACGATGGACCTCTCTTTCTTCCTCAGTCGCTGCTCTTGTGAGTTGGCACGTTCTTCACAAGGCGTGATCCTGATGGGAGCTCAGGTTATCGACAATGGTTCCGGTATGTGCAAGGCCGGGTTCGCCGGTGACGATGCACCCCGTGCTGTTTTCCCGTAAGTGTCGTACGGTCCACTTCGCGATCAAGCCTCCCGCAGAGCTATCGCTGAGAGCATCACGTCCCAGGTCCATTGTCGGTCGCCCTCGTCATCAGGGTGTGATGGTCGGTATGGGTCAGAAGGACTCTTATGTTGGGTAAGCATATAATAGGAGCGAGGCGCAGGGAGCTGACAGCTCGCAGAGACGAGGCTCAGTCCAAGCGAGGTATCCTTACCTTGAAGTACCCGATCGAGCACGGTATAGTCACCAACTGGGATGACATGGAGAAGATCTGGCACCACACCTTCTACAACGAGCTCCGAGTCGCTCCCGAAGAGCACCCCATCTTGCTTACCGAAGCGCCGCTCAACCCAAAGCAAAATCGGGAGAAGATGACCCAGATCATGTTCGAGACTTTCAACGCGCCGGCATTCTACATTTCGATCCAGGCTGTCCTGTCACTGTACGCCTCCGGCCGAACGACCGGTATTGTTCTTGACTCAGGAGATGGTGTCACCCACACTGTCCCAATCTACGAGGGTTTCTCCCTCCCGCACGCCATTCTGCGTCTCGACCTTGCCGGGCGAGATCTAACCGACTACCTCATCAAGATTCTCACGGAGCGGGGCTACCCTTTCACCACCACTGCGGAACGCGAAATCGTCCGTGACATCAAGGAGAAGCTATGTTACGTCGCCCTCGACTTCGAGCAGGAGCTGCAGACCGCCGCTCAGTCTTCTCAGCTCGAGAAGTCTTACGAGCTTCCCGACGGTCAGGTTATCACCATCGGAAATGAGCGATTCCGCTGCCCAGAGGCGCTGTTCCAGCCATCATTCCTTGGTCTCGAGTCTGCCGGTATTCACGAGACGACCTACAACTCGATCATGAAGTGCGATCTCGACATCAGGAAGGACCTTTACGGCAACATTGTCATGTCCGGTGGTACTACCATGTACAACGGTATCGGTGAGTACTGGGATTGCGCATACTCTCGATTTAGCTGAATGAGATGCAGCCGACCGAATGCAAAAGGAGATCACTGCGCTCGCCCCATCGTCCATGAAGGTCAAGATCGTCAGCCCACCCGAAAGGAGTCAGTCTCCGTTTTCTTTTCTCTACAACAGAGCTGACCCGGCCCAGAGTACTCCGTTTGGATCGGTGGTTCCATTCTCGCGTCCCTCTCCACGTTCCAGCAGATGTGGATCGCCAAGTCGGAGTACGACGAGTCTGTGAGTGCTCTGCTGAAGATGTTGTATACCCCAGACTGATTGCATCCTCCAATAGGGTCCCTCGATTGTGCACAGGAAGTGCTTCTAGACGCAGTGAAGTATTTTGCGGTTTTATTCTTTTGTTCTTCTGTTCTTACACGTCTAAGATTGTTCGGAAAAGATGAATATCATGCCTGCGACAAGTCACGCTGGACTCGTTCTTCATCGGAGAGCCCCGCAAAGCTAGAGCACCTTTGCCTCCCGCACCTTTGCCTCATTTTCGCCTTGTCGTTAGGGTCGGTGATGACGCAAGCTCTTGTAATCTGCCCGGCGATAAGGATTCAGGCACACACGTGTTCAAATGCTTCTGGCCGGGACGCGAAGGCAATTCGTTCTAGTCGTTCTCACGACCGTCCTTTCGTTCCACCTCCCGTCGAGGTGCCAACGCGCTCTCCTTTTTCCAACCATATAGATTTCTCATCACAAACGTAACGTCAGCTGAGCTCGACAAGTATCTCTTCGGCCAGAGGCTCCGGGACAGGGCGCCACACTAGTCCAAGAGGACCTCACCGCCCAGCGAGCGACACGCATCAAATTGCCATCTCCTTGCCTGTACCTATCTCCACTAGACATCCATACATCCCAATCACCTCCCCGTCCCTTCACGCTATCATAATTCAAGAGGAGTCGAGATCACAGCACCTGGGAGCCAGGTATCAGCTGGACTGGAAGTGAGTGCCTCCCTATCCATGCGAAGAATGCAGGTCCGGTTCCTGGTGGTCGAGGCCAGAATGAAGTCTTTCACACCGCCTTTTGAGATTTCACTCCTTTTTCGTTTCCTTGCTCTGCGAAAGACACCAGAGATACGGTACCGGTGGCTGACGGTAATATATTCAGTACTCATATCAGCATCAATCAGACTCCTCCGTTCCTTCCTGAGAAGTCCACACCGGACTCCGAGATCCATTTCAAGTCTGAAAGGCTCATCATCACGTACGATATCATGACGTTCCATCCGCCATCAGCCTATGTCCCGACGAACACTGCCCGCACCACATCGCCTTCTCTCACCGACTTCCCTACTCTCGGCTCCGCGAAGTCCACTTCCGCTCGGTCCACCTCCGAGATGATCAGCGCATCTCACCTCACCTCTACCTCAGACACCGAGAAGATGCCAAACATCCCCCCTATCGGGACGGAGAGGACGTCGCCTACGACTGCAATGCAGCCAAGGTTGTACGGGAAGGACATCAATGCTGGGAGGAGGGACAGCTCAAATCCCGGCCATGGTCTCGGCCTCGAGATTACGACATACGACTACCCTTCCGAGGCGATCGAGGATACTTCGACGCAGCAGGGTCAGTATCTCTGGCAGCAACTCCAGCATCTGAAGCAGCAGCAACAAGGGAGCCATCAGGCGGTACCATACGCGCTTCCGTATGAGGCTCAATTGCAGCAGCAGAGCTATGCGGAGGAAGCTGCTCAGTATCTCAAGAAACAGCAGGACGAGATCGCGCTCCGTCACGCTGAGGATCTGGCTACTGGACGAGCTCAGCCGTCTGGTGAAGGGGGATTCCATCCTCCACCTGGACCGAGTGATCCGACCAATACGACGGTCTTCGTTGGTGGACTGCACCATAATGTCACCGAGCCGGAGCTGTTCAAGTTCTTCCAGCCGTTCGGGCAGATCTGCTATGTATGCCTGCCTACTAATCAGACTCGATGAGGCCGGTTGCTGACAATAAGCAGGTAAAAATCCCCCCGGGCAAGGGATGCGGGTTCGTCCAATATGTCGAGAAGCACTGTGCCCAGCTCGCGCTTGAGCGGATGCAGGGATTCATGCTGAATGGATGCAAGATCCGGCTCAGCTGGGGCAGGACTGGTAGTAAGTACTGGAACATGGGAAGTAGCGAACGGTGAAGCTGATCACTGGATAGTGGACAAGGTGTCAAAGTCGCAAGATGCCCAGATGCGAGCTCTCGTGGCGTTGCAAGGACTCGGCTCGATGTCCCCGGAGCACTTGGAGAAGCTTAACTTCGCTATGGAGCTGGTCAACAACGAGCCGCTTTTCCGTCAGATGTAAGCACTTGACCTGGAGAGAAATCGCATAAGCTGATGAGAGTAGTACCAACCATTACAACTTATTGGCCAAACAGGATGGCGGTTTGCCTCTGGATGGTAATACGATGTGAGTTCTTTTCCAGATCCGGGAAGTCAAGCTGATGAGACTAGGGGATCGAATGGTCTCGCACTCTCAGAAGATTACGAATCTCGACGCAATGGAAGCGGGCGCACGCCTCTCTTGCCTCAAGGACCTAATGCTTGGGGATCATCGAGATCCAGTGTTGCTATCCGTCCCTCGCAGCAGTCAGCAACGTCGCAGAATAATCCTCTTCATGGGTTCTCCCCATTTTCGTGTGTCCTCTTTTCATGTACGCAAGGTCGTACTGATTCTTCAGCAGTCCGTCGCTTTCGCCTGCTTCATCGGCCAGGAAGCTAAGGGCGCAAGAGCAAGACGACTTCGTCCAACGCAGTGACCGATACACTGGTGATACGGAGAAGGCATTCGGGGATGACCGATCGCCCACCCGAGCTTCGACGGGCCATACGACTCCCGGATTCCCTTCGTCCTTCTCGTCCATGCGCTCGATCGGCAGCATCCCGGCGCTTTCGTCTAGCAGCTCACAGAGTCAACTCAACACCAGTCCTAGCTCGGCTACCAGCAACAAATTTGAGCAAGCCTTTGGTCTAAGCCCGTCGACCTCTCAGACTCTCAACGATACTCAGCTATTCGAAGCGTTCGCGAACAGCCCTCCACCGAAAGACTACACTCGAACCAATGGCGGCCGTCTATCTCAAGGGAGCATTCAGCTCGGAAGCTCGGCCGAGACCCTCCGGCCTCGTTCTTTGTCTGCCGCGAGCCCGACGGCCCATGACCTGGGCCTCCAGATGGGCGGACTCGATATTGGACGCAGCGGAAATAGAGCTCGCTCGCCTCACCCCTTCGTTTCCGCTTTCGCGCCTCTTTCGCCCATCAACCGCACGTCTGCGAATCGCAAGTAGACCTCAGCAAGTACAAAGCAAGAATATCATTCTCGCATTTCAAGTCATCCTCCCATCGTCATACGTATCATTTTCTGCCTTGCGTTCAGTTTGTTCCAGTACCCGACACGCCTGCTCAGTTGGGCCCATTGCCATCTCCAGTAATATCCATCATCGCTGCTTCCCGAAACATATGCGCACCTTTACGTGTAACCCGGCTGGGCCGGTCAGAGCTGCTTCATGCCGTTTGTGTCATCCGAGATGCCCAAATATGTAAAATGTACACCTGTCTGGAGTGAGTGTCGGATTCTTAGATCAGATCCCGTCGGCGTTGCGCGGGGCCCTCCGCAACTTTGAGCCACGTTTTCTCTCGGTCTAGTCTCCTCGTTTCGTTTGGCCCAGCCTGCTCCACTATTGATCTTGACGGTCATAAATGCCCCACATAGCTCGCATTCTCAGAATGTCCGACAAAGACGCAGTCGTGTCAGCTGCTCGATAGCTCGCCAATCCGACCATCACGGCGGGCACCGACACCCAACCGAGAACCCCGGGCCTCCTTTCATGCCTTGATCGTTCAACCCGACCCACATCCAATCGCATTTACATCAAGACCGCTTGGGCAAAGAACCCGACCTCACTCTGATCTGTGGCTTCAAGGTGAGCTCGCCGCTCTCTGTCTGCTTTTTTGGAGGTGGTTGGGCGGTTTGACCGTCTGGGCTCGTCCTATCACCCGGTGGTGGGTTTGGAGGACTGGGGAGATATGACGTTCCTTTGATGCTTGCTGACCCTTTATGATGGCTACTCAGATTTAACTCCTCTTCCCGGGATCCGTCTTCACATCACTTATTTCCATCCATCACCGAGTTGTACGAGTTGGAGTATTGTAAGAGCACAGACGGACGGAAGGTCGGTCAACTCGAAGTGAGTGGTCGTCTTGGTGATTGTCATCGACGCAGGAGGGTCTAGATCCCTGGTCATCCTGAGAAGGTCGATTACCTCTCCGAAAAAAGGCGACCTGTGTCTCGCGGAGCAGATTGTGATGAGATGCCATGTTTCGCTGACTTCCTGACTTTTATGGTAGATACTGAGTCAACGACCAACTTCCCCCCGTAACGATCATATCATCATCTCCCAAAATCCCACCAACAGCCTCCTCTCTCGCCCTCTCCATCCACTCCTATCGCGGTATGCAGCAGGGCTCTCAGCGGGCCGGGATTGTGAGTAGTCGTTTGAACAAAGGCGTTTGCTGACGAGGTAGTCTCGCACACCTCAGCTGCTCCCGACGAACCCATCCTTCGAAAGTCAAGGACTCCAGCATATCAACCTTCCAGATGGCCGGGTGCTTTCCTTCGACCCGATGAACATGGATGAGCAGACTCGCGCTTTCGTCGAGCAACATGATCGCAAGCAGCAAATTCCGACTCTGCCTCCAGCTCGAAATGGCAAGGTCGCGGCGCAACGAGCACTTGGCGTCGCTGCTCAGTCTGCTCAACCTCCGATCCAGCACCCACCTGCTCAGCGAATGATGGTCCCGAATGGCCAGTACTGTATGGATGCTCAAGGTCGACCGGTGCATGTCAACGCTTGGCAACAGCTACAACAGCGTTCGATGCCGAACGGACCGTACACCTCGGCACAATTACAACAGCTCACTCCTCAGCAGCACCAGCAGATGCTGCAGCACCAGTTTGCCCAGCAGCAATATGTCCAGCAACAGCAGCTAGCGCAACAGAGGGGATCTGTGCCAAATTCAGCTCCAGATTCAGCTCGTCCGCCTCCTTCTCAGCCTGGAAAGTCTCCATCACTCCTTCAGGTCCCCCCACCTCCTCTGCAACGCGCAGTCAGTCGAACAGCGTCGCGCAGTGCTTCGCCCATCCCTCCTCATCTCCGACCACCATCGGCCAGTATATCTCACCCGATGCAGCCGACTACCTCGGCGATGCCAATCTCAAACAGCAACCCCACTCTTCTTCCTATTCGCGCTTCGACCCTTCCTGCCGCCTCCCCTGCCAATGCGATGAACCTCAATCTCTCTGCCAATCACTTTGCTGCCAGAAATAGCGTCGCCGGACCATCGCAATCTGCACCGGCGACGTCCACAGCTCAGCGGGCCCCTGATGGCGGCCCCCGGCTAGATAAGCCATATCGACGAGATATGAAGCTATCGGCGGTAGCCCGAGCGAGAAAGAGGGAGGATATGACCAGTCGCCTAAAGAGGTACATCGAGCAGGCTCAAGCACAGCTTGAGGTGGTCATGAGGGAGCAGGAGAAGGCGAAAGTAGCTGCGGAGAAGAAGGACTCAGTGGAGGAGGATGGGCAAGAGAATTTCAACGGACTCATCTTGGACTAGTGAGTAGCTTCCAAGATCGCGACAGTCTCGTATTGACAATTTAGTCTGCGACGTGCGGGCTACTCGGATGCTGCCGCCTGTTTGCAGGCAGATATGGATCGACCTGCCCGAGTCCCGCATGCTCAAGGAGATACCTCACTCGCCAAGACCTCACCAGAAAGTACTCTGAACGAAGCACTCCAGCGCTCCCCTCGCGATGAGTCATCGACTGGAGACGCGACTTTAATCGGTACCCATTCTGGGGACGTCTCGCTCGAAATGAAGTCGCCGATCAAGGCTTCACCCGACAAGCCATTGTCTCCGGTTAGGAAGGTGGCCAATGGAGACTCACCCTCCGGTAAAAGTCCTGCGTCGTCCGAAAAGGCGGATGAGTCGATGGATTCGGAGGATTCTCTCTTCGGCCAAGAGGGCGAAGCGAAGGAAACACATGATAAAGAGGAGGAGGCAGTAGCCCACCCGGGGTCGACGAATGGTCGAACTCAGGTGGAAGATGTGGAGTCGCCCATCATGGTAGACGAGAAGCCGTTGCCGTCGGAAGGAAAGGGCAGACCTCACGGATTCGCACCCATGCCGAGTGATGGCGCCCGTCAAGGATCGGCTGCCTCACAGCACCGTGATCTCGGATACCTGTACTCCGTGAGTCTAGCGTATTCTGATAACGGGCCCTGATGATATTGCTAGTGGTGGACGGTCTTTGAGGATACTCGACGTCTTGTTGAGCAGAAGCTGCTCCATCCACGGCGCAAAACCCAACGTGTGCCACCGATGCCGAGCACCGCCGTGCAGCCTACCTCCGCCATGGCCACTTGCATCGCTGTGTCCGCGCCCGCTGCGGCAGTCCGGGCATCATCTGTCGACGTCTCAAGCCAGCGCACTGCTGGACTGGCGAAGCTCTCCTCCATGGCTCACGCGGCGCAGGCACCCGTGAACGGTTCCACTCATGAGACGGGCTTCGAGGCACCTCCTACCGCTGTGACGGCTCAGCTTCAGGCTGCCGATGCGATGCGTCAGTCTCAGCAGGCCCATATCGATGCTCAACGAGAAGAGTACAAGCGAAGTCAGGTGCAAGCACAGAACGAGCTCATGAACCAGCATGTGAGCTTTGTCGCGCACACTCCTGCAATCGCTGATCACGCACGAAGGGCATGATGCCGGCCGGACCACGCCAGTCGATGATGCTTGCGAACGGCACACAACCCCACATATCACAAGAGGACGTCCAGCGCCATATGATGGCCCAGTATGCCTATCAACAGCAATTCATCCAATCGCAAAACCAGCAAGCTCAGCAGATTGCGCAAGCCAATGGGCAGACTCGAGCGGATGCATCCAATGGCGGTATACGACAATTTCATCCCATGGCCCCACAATTAGCCATGCAGCATCGTCCGGACAGTTCAGGTTCACCTTCCACTGACAGCGGTCAACCGATCAAGCGTCAGGCAGACCAGTCTCCGATTGAGGGTCCGAACAAGAAGCCAAGGCTGTTCGGCAAGCGGCCTAGTGAGTCATTTCATGATGATCATACATCGGCTGATGTCTCGCAGCACCGGAGGAACACCAACGCCAAGCTCTCGAGATGGCCGCACGGGCTGCACAGCAGATGCCTGCGCCGTCTGGCATGTCACAGATGCCTGGGCAGATGTATCTCGCCCGAGCACCTTCTCAGGTCAGTATAGCCAACCAAGATGAGGTCGCATCTTACCTGTACAACCAGGGTACTCCTCGTCCTTTCTTGGATGCAGAGCGCCAGTACACCCAAAGCCAGGTTGCCTATGCCCGTCAGCAGGTCAAGAAATCACCAGTCAATCACGTCGGCATTTCTCCGGCGCAAGGCGGCGAGCCTTCTCCCTTGAGCATTACTCAGTCCCCCTCAATCTACCAGTCCGGCTTTGATTTCGGCATCAATGGGACCCCTACCTCTGCCAGGTCGAAGAAGTCGAAGCAAGCTCTATCCCTAGTCGTCGATATCGATAACGTGGTGGACGGTCCCGACGTGATCCCGAACAGCGCGGCTCCGACGAAGCGGAAGCAGACGAAGAAGGTCACGCCCAAAGGTGGAGCTGGGCTGGGTAAGGGCAAAGGTGGGAGGGGCGGCAAGGGGAGAGCGTCGATCTGTGAAGCCATCGGGGATACACCACCTTCGGCTACTCCGGCATATAATGCGACCGCTTCGCCCATCGGGCAGTCCAACGAGCTATTTGGCGGAGTGTCGTCGGCACCTCAATCGGGACAGAGCATGACTTTCCAGCTTCCAACAACGAAGCTAGACTCACGCCTACCCGACCGATACGACGGGGAGCCGCAGCGCGCACAGCAGGAGCAACGGGATCCGATGTCATATCGATCGGAGACGGCCAAACATCACGATCAACAGGGCTCGATGCAGTTCCAGCACCATCCAAACCTGCACCTGCAGGCGCAAGCGAATGGCCATCCTACTCAGCAATCTGGCATGCAGCAAGACCCTCTGTCCGCGAGCCAGCACGATCAGGCTGAGGCGGATCATGATCCCCAAATGACAGAGGACTTCTTGAAGGCTCTAAACGAGTTTGGCAACGAGAGCGCATCTGGACAACATCCGCCGGTCTCTGCATTCCAAGGCAACTTTGACGAGCCCGCCTTCGACTTTGACGTCAGCCTTTCCCCCGTGCTACAAAACTCATATGCTGATCAGTGACGCAGTGGGCAACGGCCAATTTTGGCGGTGATGAGAACCACGATTGGGCACATCTTGACCCGACGGCCCAAGAGGGTAGCGCCGAATGATGTTGACTTGACGGAGGGCGGAGTGGCGAACATTTTGTCATCGTATCACACCTGTATCACTTGTACATAGCATTTCCCGGCCCTGATCTCCCACCCTGCATCCTTCCTTCATCCTGTCCTGACACCTTGTCTAGAATGTTTGCATATCTAATCAGTCGGTCGCGGGCACTCGTGTGGGTTTTGTCAATGGATCTGCGATCTGGTTTCCGGCCATTTCCCGACCTCCCACTTATCTTCCTCTCAATGCTTCGTGCGAAGCTCGCGAAGATGGTGCCAGCTTCATAGGGTTTTCATTGAACTTTCTGTCCTGCATCAGCTGTACCGGCTTACACAGGCTGTTCAATTGGGATACCTTCGTCTTTAGCGTCGAGATCAGCAGCGTTCCACCGCCCTTCATGATCTCAGGGTATCATGCATACAGACAGGTCATAGCTGAGCCAGATACCCGCGAGAATCGGAATGGTATAAGGGGGGAGGAAGAGAACTAGACCATATGAAAAGGTGTTCGTTCCAAGATCATTCGATCAATCGAAGGTCATCTTAGATCCCTGGCTTTGTTGGATCCCGCCAGTGCGAGCTCCACCGCTAAGCGCCGCATCAGCTATGGACCTCATTCCAGTATTTGGGCGGACTCACCCCCTCGGAGCTCCACGACCGCGACCACCGCCCCTTCCGCGGTCGTTGAAACCCCCCCGACCACCACCGCGTCCCCCGCGATCGCTGAACCCGCCCCTGCCGCTGCCTCCACCGAACCCGCCCCGTCCACCTCCACGACTACCACCGCCACCGCCGAATCCACCTCGGCCGCCCCCACCCTCACCCCTCGGCGTGGCATAGTCGAGCCGTATAGGTCGTCCAGCCAGCTCCTGGCCCTGCAGGGCGAGACCCGCCGTCGCCCCCTCCTGCGATGAGAACTGGACATAGGCGATACCCTTTGGTGCTCCAGTGTCCCGGTCCGTCGGCAGGCGCACGCTCTGCACATCCCCATGGTCGGCAAATGCCTCATAGACCTGATCCTCGGTCGCGCTGAACGACAATCCCGCCACGAAGAGGGTATCGGAAGGCGCTGACATTTGATCGCCGCGAGCGTTGGCCCTCCTATCAGCCGCCGGTGCCCCTTGAGGTTTCTGAATGGAGTAGTTGACCCGGATCGGACGCCCGTCCACCTCTCTGCCCTCCATTGCTACCGCCTTGGCCGCTGCGTCCAGGTCCGAAAATTGGACGTAGCCGAACCCCCTCGATCTACCAGACTCGCGGTCGAAGATGACCTTCGCGGAGACGATCTCGCCGCACTCGGCAAACTCAGATTGGAGCCAGTCGTTGTCGATGTTCCATGATAGCTGTCCAACAAAGACGTTGGTCGAGATCTCTTGGTCGCCTTCGTCTGTCCGCCGCGCCTTCTTGGCAGGAGTAGAGACCTCCGCGTCGGACTTGCGCTTGGCTGCGACATCTTAGCCAAGAACCCCTTCCGGCACAGACAACTCACCGTTACTATTGGCAGCGGGAACGGGCTTCTTTGCAACCTCTTTCTCTTCCTCCTCATCATCTTCGCTATCCTCGCTAACCTCGTCCTCGTCCTCGTCCTCGTCCTCGTCCTCGTCCTCATCACTGTCCTCCTCGTCCGCCTTCACCGTCGCCTTCGCAGGGACAGCAGTGGCCGCAGCAGCAGGCTTGGCGGCCTCGTCGTCATCTGCAGAGTCCTCAGAGTCGTGCTCAGCCTCGTCATCCTCCTCAAAGTCCTCATCGCTATCCTCGTCGCTGTCCTCCTCCGCCTTGCCGTTCACCTTTGCAGGAGCAGGAGCTGGTTTGACTGCATTCGCCTTGCTCGGCTCGTCTTCGGATGAGTCCTCATCTGAATCGTCTGACTCCTCGTCCTTCTAGATCGACCAGTCAGCTGGTTCTCCTCGCACGGCAGCGACCATGGAATCGTTGCAGCAGGAGAAGGGGAACTAACAGGGGCAGCGGCGGCTGCGGTAGCAGGTTTCGCCTTCTCCTTGTCCGATGCCTCAGATTCGTCGTCGGAGTCGTCCTCGTCATTCGACGGCTCAGGAGGGGGAGTAGGGAGTTTCGCAGCCTTTTTCGACTTCTTTTCCTGCTGGAGAGAAACCGATCACCGAGCGCAGAGCAAGTGAGGAAGGCAGTGAAAGGGGTGAGGAAGGCCACAGTCAGCATCAAACCATTATGACAGATGTTGAAGATCTCACCTTTACTGGTGCAGCGGCCGGAGCTGGAGCGGGAGCAGCCTTCTTGCCCTCCTTCTTCGACTTGTTCGCCCTCTTGTCCACAGCTGGGACAGCTGCAGCGGTGACTTTAGTAGCTTTGGCCATTATCAGAGGTGTAAATTTGGTTGAGAGAGTCCGGAAGAAATTGTAGACCGGGTTGAGGGAAAGAGCGGAAGGAAATTGCAAGGGGCATTCAGACTTTTGCGAGCAGGCACGTGATGAGCGAAAACTTCTGGGACCTGATCATGACGGGGCATTCTACATTTGTGACTGGAGGCTGAAGTATCAAGCTGACTCTAGGCCGTTTAATCCCGAGCGTGACAGCGTTTATGAAAAACCGGCATGAGTCGGAGGTAATTGTTTCCCCCTCGCTTCCACCTCCACAGCTTCGAGGGTCTCGTTCTCAACATGATCTCCCGCTCCGTCCCTCGTACTCTCACGACTGTTCTCTGTTCTTCACAACCATCACGACGGCATTACGAGTCCGCCTTCCAGTCTTCTACCGTCACCTCGAAGTTCTCCGGAAAAAAGGGGTCAAACGTGAATCACCTCTTCGTCTCCTGGAATTGAGCTCAATACTGATGAGAAGAGCAGGGCAATTATCTTGTGTCCCTCATCCCCGGTGATGGTATCGGACCCGAAATAGCAGAGTCAGTAAGGCAGATATTCAGAGCTGCAAAGGTTAGTCTCCCTTCCCCTTGCCATGCCAAGCGCTCTCCTATTGACTAGTTTGTCTCGCTAGGCGCCAATAGACTGGGAAGAATGCGACGTGACACCCATCCTCGAATATGGGAAGACTCGGATCCCCCAACACGCCATAGACTCGATAAAGAAGAATACCGTCGCCCTGAAAGGTCCCCTCGCAACACCTATCGGGAAGGGTCACGTCTCGCTCAATCTCACACTCCGGCGGACGTTCAACCTCTTCGCAAACGTCCGCCCTTGCGTTTCGATCAAGGGGTATAAGACGGCGTATGATAATGTCAACACAGTGAGCTTGCTCTCCCTGCCTTTGAGTGTTGTATACTGATGCAGGATACGACAGGTGTTGATCCGGGAAAACACCGAGGGCGAGTACTCGGGTATCGAGCACGAGATCGTCGACGGGGTGGTGCAGAGTATCAAACTCATCACGTATGACGCATCGGAACGAGTCGCACGATACGCTTTCCACTATGCGTCTGAGAATGGTAGAGGGGAGGTCACGGCGGTCCACAAAGCGCCTATCATGTGAGCATATCGTGCTGTTGGTCTCTTATAAGGAATTCCAGGCTGATGGCCGAGGATGTAGGAAGATGAGTGACGGCATGTTTCTCACTGCATGTCGAGCGGTTGCAAAAGACTACCCCAAGATCAAATACTCCGAGGATCTGCTCGACCGGGTATGCTTGCGGATTGCGACGGACCCTTCACCTTTTGAGAAGAACGTGATGGTAATGCCGAACCTGTGAGTTCCCCTTCCAAATCCGTCCTATCCTTAGGCTTTTCAGGTGCTGACGTACTGGCAGGTACGGTGACATCCTCTCAGATCTTTCAGCAGGCCTCATCGGCGGTCTCGGCTTGACACCATCCGGAAACATCGGAAGCGACGCGTCGATTTTCGAGGCGGTTCACGGATCAGCACCTGATATCGCCGGCAAGGGACTCGCAAATCCAACCGCTCTTCTCCTTAGTTCCCTGATGATGCTCCGGTACGCCTACCTTGCCTCATTGATCGACGCACAGACGCTGATACGAATGAGCAGACACATGAACCTGTACGACTTTGCGGACAAGATTGAGAAGGCGGCGCTGAGCACGATCGCAGAGGGCAAGGCGATCACGCGCGATCTCGGGGGAAAGGCGGGGACGAAGGAGTATACAGATGCGATCCTGGCCAAACTGTCGTAGGATGGCGGGGAAGGCGATGCAACACTTAATATCATATCACCCTGCTTTAACACCGGCAGTTGGAGCTCAGGAAGCGTCCATCGTAGGGTCCAGCAAGAAGATGCTGTAGTCATGCCGCTCAACTGGACTATACACCGAGGCTAGAGCTCCCGGAAAGTGATGTCAGATCTTCGAGCAGCACCCCATCCTCTGAGCCTGCGATTTCCTTGCTCGTAGGTGGTTTCACCAAACTCCGCCAGGTCGGGACAGCCATCGATCGCCTGTTCTCGTCCGTCTACCCCTGGTGCTCGACCCATATTGTCCTAAAGCAGCCGTTTCGGCCCGCATCTCAATTGCCTGTTCCTGCTGTCGTTCGGAATGGGTGTATCTAGAACAGGACCCAATCTTGCATCCCTCAGATTCCAGCCAAGCTCTCAAACCTGTCGCGAATCCGACCGTCTCCGAGCACGAACAGCCTCAAGCCCAGTAATTCTTGCATGTCACCCTTGACGTTCAGAAGCCCCATCTCGAAGCCGACTGAGTCGACTCCGCACCGAGATTTCCCTCACAAAATCATGGCTGGTCAGTCCCAGTTTCAAGCTGATCCCTCGCACGTCATCAGGGGATTGACGTGAAACCATCATCCGTTCCCGTCTTCTACGCATACAGAGGCCACCGTCGCCCTTCCATTACTTCATCCTCACTTGGATCGACACATAAGCTTGATAGATCGACATCGTGACAAGCCGACACTCGACAAGTATCACATTCATTAATCAAACCTCTCGATTTGACATCACCATTACTCGCCCTCCTCCGAGCCAATCTCCACTCCTGGCGCCTCGTTTATTATTACGGTGGCGTCAGGGTCGACGCGTCCCAAGCTTAATTTCCGGAAAATCCGAGCGACTTTTGGACGAAAAGGTAAGTCGCGTCGCTGGATGGCCATTCCAGAGTCGGCGTCGTCATCGGTCATCTTTCCGCACGGGCCAATGTTTGCCCCGAGCTCTAGGAATGTAGGTGCCTTTTGTCTGATCCGATCCATCCCTCATGTATCAAGGCTAGTTCACCCGGTCCCTCCTCTTCCTCGTGATCATCTTCCTTCGAGTGCTTGTGTATATCAATCGGGCCGGATCATAGAGCCTCAGCTGATCATACGATCATCCATTCCTTTAGACTCGACCTGTATTTTCCTCTCGCCCACGGCCGCAGCAACTGTGCAGCTGCAGCTCTCCACCGCATCACCGCAATCCGAAACGCAATCATCAAAGCCCATCCCTTTGTCGGTTCCGAGACCCGTCCTTTGACCGTTCCTTGACCCACACAAAGTTGTGGCGTCACCCGATACCGGCCAGTCATTCTTCACGAAACACCTCCCTCACCAACATGTCGGCATTTTCCTACATGTCCGATTCCTCCTCTTCCTCCGCACCCCCAATCACACCTTACGCTCCTCATTCCAGCCTCCTCTCTTCGTCCCCATCCACAACCCCCCTCGCCACACCGCCCGACTCGCTCCGGCAGTACCAATCAGCCCTGAAAGCGCGGATGCGTCTGGGAATGCAAACGGCCATGGCGGAACTCAAGGATGAAGGACGGGAACCTGAACGCCAATTCGACGTGGAATTCGGATACGACGACGAAGATCCGATCGAGCGACATGTCAAGCTGTTCCTCACACCTCACAAGGCGCAGGGACGTAAGGCCGCTGCGGATCGGAAGAAGTTGGAAGCGGGAGTCGACGAGGATGAGGATATGTCGGATGAGGAGGAAGCGGAGATATTGGTACTAGACTCGCCCATGGGGGAAGGGTCAAATCGGTTTCAACCCGGTCTCATCCATTTCCGACGATCCGCCCGACCCGCAGTCCCAGTCTCACGCAGCGATAGCGGTGCGTCCACACCCCGGTCCACACGGTCCGAAGCGAGTATCGAGGCGGTCAAATCCGAAGACTACGTCAGCATGTACGGAGGCCCAGGAGTGCGAGACGATCGACTATCCACCGTGTCGACAAGCACGATATCTTCTACTACCACCATGAAACCACCGCTTGGCTCCCGACCGAGCTTGCTGCGACCGAGACCGCGGGCCCACCCTTATCCGGAGGGAGGGAGACTGAGGGAATTGTCAGGAGAGATGGGAAGAAGTCCGAGTGGGGGAGCGGGAGCTGGTGGAGGGATCGAGGAGAGTGAGGAGGAGTCGATGGCGGGGAGGACTATCAGTGAGACCATGGTCGCCAAGGCGGGGTATCGGTGTCAAAGGGGACGGACTGCTCGACGATGAGCGGGTCTCGAGCAGAAAATATCGACCCGTCCGGCGCCTTCCAGCCCTGTGATATCGCTCACGACCGCCTCGAAGCCCGTCGCCTTAGCGCTTCCTATCGCGCCACACAAGCTCGACTGGCTTTGGTAATCGCCCAAGTCTACCAAAAACCAACAATCAGCCGCATCAATACTCCGACATTCCCCTCATATCGTTTCGCCACATCACGCATCGCTCTCATACCTCATGCCATCCCCGCTCATCCGCATCCGCACCATCACTCACCCACTTCTCTCACTGTACACGAACCGCACGACTCAATTATCACCGTATAGTCTCTCCGCAGTACCCGCATTTAGTACCCAGATTGGTCGAGGTTCGATCATCTGTTTTTTCCCCGGCCTTCGCTTGGCGGAGTTTAGTGTATACACGATTGCAGCGTTTGATAGGTGATGACAAGCCTAAATTGATGTCTTTCGAAGAGTGAGCATTGACGGTCCACTCATGCCCAAACAGGGCATCTGTCCAAGAGGTTCAGATCACGAGTATCATCTAGATGCAAATACAGATGATGTGGAGGGAATATTCTGCATCGGTTGTTTTTGTGGCAAATGATCCACACTTGGTGATGAAAGGGGAGCAAGGCAGGACTTTCCAAAAGACCTGAATCTCTTGCTCAGTGCGTATCGTAGAAATTCTGGGCCTTCAGTCACTTAATAGCCAGAAGCAGTCCGGAAAAAAAAAGGTTCAGCAGCTCCGTGTGCGGGATTGAAATGCATTCAGATTGATTAGCAGTCTGTGACCCACAGTCGACAAGTATCCCGAAGTTTCAGTTGGCGGCTGTATACAAGACGGCTTCGCTCGGCAACGGGATGTAGTGTAGAGTAGAGGTGATCAGGGAACCGGTGCAACAGTCGCCTAAGCTGAAGCTGGCACCTGAACAGTAAAGGTTGCCATCGTCTTGCCTCGCGTCTTCGCGTTGGTAAAGTCAAGCCGTCGTCAAAAGAGGCCAACTCGGCATGCAAGCAAGTCCGTTCAGCATAAGCGCCGAATCAGACGCCAAGCGAGACCCGAGTCGTGTGCAAGCAAGAGTCCAATATCACGAACGCGCCTATCTAATTCCCCACATCAAAGCCCTCAAAACCCAGCAAACCAATCCAAAATGCTCTCGTTGACCTCAAATATCCTTCTTGCTCTCGCCAAGCGCCTTTGCGTCAAACTCCCTCTGCTCCTTCTCCTCGACCCGCCTCGCATACTCCTGTCCCATCTGCATCCCGATGACTCCGAGAGTCAGGAGCCCGACAAGCGCGTTGGCCGCCGCCATAACTCGTACGGCCTCGACGCGCTCGGTCTCGGTCGGAGGTGTTTCGCGAGGGGCGGGAGGGGGGAGGATGGAGAATGTCGTGGTTGTGGTGGACTCGGGGACTGTGAGTGGGGGAACGGGAGATCAATACGAGCCAGAGTATCGGATTGAGAGAGCACTCACGGAAAGTGCGTAGGGACTGGATGTGGACCGAGAGGTACAGGACGATGGTGGCGAGATGCAACGCTGATTTCTGTCAGTGTTTCCTGTAGTAACAGTCTGGAGTGGCTGAGCTGTGGTTGGTCGCTGACTCACCGATACACGACCCGTCGAAGAATACTGCTGATTCGGTCCATCGATGCAGCTTGATCAGGAGCGCAAACATTGGAAGGGCCAAAGAGATATGGAAAAGAGCCTAGCGGGTCGTCATCTCATGGCTTGAAACTCGCCCCACTTCCTGGAACATCCCTCAGCTGAATTTGATGAACATACCTTCACCGCTCCAGGAGCTTCGTACCAGATCTCATAGAACGTGTAGGCGTTTTGGAGAGCTTGATCGGTGACAGGCATGTACAGTAACGGTATATCGACCTGTAGAATTCCCATCAGTCCCCCTTGATAACACAACATGTAGATTACGAGCCGAGGGAGAAGACTGACCACCTGACAGACGAACACCATGCCCAGGAGAAAAGAGCATGATCCGAGGATGACGGATTGGGCGAAGGCCATGTTGACAGAAGGGACCAAACCCACCGCCCCGCGCTACAAAGCAAACGAGTGTTGTCCAAAGGTGAGGAGTTGATTTCTTATAAACCCAGCCCCGTCGACCTATACTGGAACGTGGCATGTGGCACTTTTCGTTGCTTTGCCGACCGAACCTTGTCTGAACTCAACTGCATATGCCGAACCTAAGACACATGCCGTCGTGACCACAGCGGATCCTTTATTACACGCGTCTGATTGTGGCGTCTCGACCATTCCCACGCACCGTTACATTCACTCAAAGGATGCCCTCGCCTCATGCCATGTCGTCGCGTCTCAAGAGGTATTGCCACTCCAGACGATCTTCAGCTCGTTGTCTCAACCTCGAACGACCAAAACCATCGAAAGCGGCAGCTCAGGCCGGTCCTCAGCATGTACTTCAACGCCCTCATCGCTCTTATCCTCTTCGTACCCCTTGTCCCGAATCTCGGTCTCGGCAAAGCCACCTCGCCGCGCCATATCGATCCGGGGAAGCGTCAAAACGCACCAGCAGCAGGGGGTGTAGCGGTCCAGTCCGACAGCTCCTCCAGCGTCTCCAACTCTTCGACGTCTGATCCCTCGGGCAACGGCACCGCTCCAACCACTCTGTCCGCCATCGGTACTGCTCCAAATGTCACGTCGGCCAATGGCACTGATTCGAGCAACGGCACGGCTTTGACCAACTCCTCAGGCGCCTCGCCCGTTGCAGGCAATGTCTCCGGGTCCGACCTATCCGACAATATTGATTCAAAAACAGACTCAACGTCAAACACAGGCTCCAGCGGCAACTCCACCTCCGGGTCGATGACCAAATCTTCCTCGAACCAAGCCATAGGCGGCAACTCACCATCGCCCTCGCCCTCGCCGTTCCCGTCCAACTTCAGCGCCAATCCCTTGAGCAGCAATACCTCCGCCCTGACCCAAGCGCAGTCCCTCCTCAAGCTCGCCCCACAAAACTGCACCACCGTAGGACGCGGTTGCGCTCTCTTCAACCTGACTCTGACCACCTGTAAAGAGGATAAGTGCGCTTGCCTAAACGAGATCACCCTCGGTGCGCAGGTATGCGCGCAGTGCGCTGGCACCCAAGACGCGGTGAGCGGGTACAACTCGTTCTTGACAAGTTGTCAAGGAGAAGGGCTGGCGAGTCCGAGTAATACGCTGGAAGTGAAGGTGCAGGGGACGTCCCTGGCTGCCCATTTGACGAGCACGAGATCGATCCATGGCGCTGCAGCGTTGGCCACAGGGAATAGTACTCACTCCGATGGTTCCGACTCCTCGGACGGATCGCAGATATCGGCCAGCGCGTCTGCGACCGAGTCTGATGGGTCCAATGCCCTGACTACTGCCAACTCGAGTCCCTCGAATGTCGTCGCAGCAGCTATCACAACCAGCTCCGACCCGCTCGCCGATTCCGGTAGCATTTCCAGCTCCTCGAATCTCGCCACTCCGTCCAACACTGTCAACTCTTCGTCCGGATCAACCGATCTTTCCCCCACAGCTGCGGAGACGATCAATTCCTCCTCTCTCATCGCGAACACGTCCGCCCTCAATGCGTCCGTCGCGTTCTTCGCGGCCAATGTCGGTGCTTCTTGCTCATCGAAATGCTCAACCTGGCAGTCACTCAGGACTGTGAGTTAGCTTTCCTAAGACGAAGCTGATGAGTAGAGCTGTGCGAACGACACGTGCATCTGCACTGGTGATGCACTCTCCTCAGCTTCGGAGTGTTCGAGCTGCATCGGTTCTACTTCGAAGTCGACGAACAATTCTGCCCAGATGGTGGCGTATGCGGCCTTCACCGGGAACTGCAGCACCGAAGTCGCAGGACTGGTAAGTAACATACGCTCTCGTCGGTCATGTACTGAACTACCAAGTCTCCCTCCGGAAGCAGCACGTCAGGTGGGATCGATATGGTCCCCTCGGCCAGCTCAGGACTGTCCCCTTCCCCTGGCTCAAACATGACAAGCGGAAGCGGGAAGTCTTCCGTCGCCAACGCTGGGGGCGGCGCAGGTGCACCCGCAGCAGCCGCCGAGGCCGGTGCAGCGATACAAACCCAAAGCAGCGGCAGTGTCCCCATCGAGAGACTGTCGACCATCGGACGCATCACCGCGTCTTTCGTTGCCGTCCTCATCGGTGGTCTCCTCATCTAAACCCCCTATCAGACAATCACATGAGTAACCTGAGAAATACTATACCATTATGCATACCCTACACTGTACCAACACTATTCTCCCGCCTCTCCAAAGCCTCTCGAAATACATCCACCATCACCCCCTTCTTCAGGTTGTCGTAGTCGTACATCACCATCGTACTATCTCCGGTGGCTACGAGCTTGCTGGCCTTGAGCGACCAGAATGCGCTGGCGAGGCGGAAAGATGCGCGGGTGCCATCGATCGAGTGAGGTCGGTTACTAATAATCAGCTGATCCCAATTCAGCTCAGCCTCCCGAGAAACGGTGAACGACCCACGCTATCCGGATAGGTGACCGGTTGACGATATCGGATCGAGACGTCTTTCAATATGAACCCAGTCCCCTTGCCGCGCTTGTTGATCCGTCAGTATATATCAAAGGAGTGGTGTCAGAGTACCTACACGCATGCTCTCGACCATGCCAGACGGCAAGTCATCCGCAAAGCTCTCGACATACCTGATTCGCGCCGACTCGAACCACCTCACAAACTGCACGTTGTTCGCATGTCTACGATCCCCCTCATCAGCGACCTCAATCCGCAATAGCGAGGGACTCACTGGAACATATCGCAATCTCCCCAAGCAACAGGCCATTCGAGGATCCCTCTCGTATCCCAGCCGTCCTTTCTAAAGAAGTCCATCCCAGCTTGCTTGCCCACTGCGTAAAGCTGCTCGCCCTCCTCCGTTCTTGATGGTCCGGAAGGTGATGATGAAGTCGAGCTTGAGGAGGGTAAGGCTTGGCTGGAGGTACGGTCGTCCGGCGAGGCAGGACCGGATGAACCTGGTGCGATATGGAACGGAGACGACGGGTTTTGGAACTGCGCCATGAGATCCTTCAATGGGCACGTCAGCAGGACGAGCAAGAAGCATAAGGGCATGCTCACTTTCAGGCCGCCTAGCTCGGAGTCTCGTCTGATTGTGGAGGTGTGGATGGTCCGTCGGGCTCCACGAACTCCTGCCACGAGTGGCGAGCGCATGTACGGTCACCTGCTCTGACTTAGCCACAGAAAGGAGTATTCAGTGACGAAGGCGAAAAAGACGTGGACTTGAGGATTTTCTTTCTCGCCCGACTAGCGATGGGTTTTGTGCCGCTTGCCCACCAAACACACTGGACCACCTATGTGGCACATCCCATGGCTACACTCATATGAGCAAACAATAAATCAACCATTCAAAATGAGACACAACTGGTCCCATACAAAGAGGGTGTTATGACCGTACCCAGCCAAATATGATTTGGATCGAACTCATGCCCGCAGTGGCTAAGAGGGTTTACCCGCTGCCCGGCGTGGATCAAGCTACCATTCTGTCATGTACGGAAAGGCGTAGCTGGTCACACTAACCGCAAAGCTAAAAAGCATCACTAGGAAGTCAAGACATTCATAGGGGATTCTACGACGGCCGGGATTCCGAAAAATCCGGTCGTCTCAGGCTGCGGCTGGGGTTAGCCGTCCTCGAACGCAGCCTTGGACCTTTCTCGTCTTGTCACGCCCACGCCTGTCCCTCCCGAGGCCTCCTATCATGTCCAGCCAGGTCCTGTCCTCATATCCCTATCCCTTCATCCGGTTCCAGCATGTCTACTTCTGCTTCCAGCTCGCGTGTGGCAGTTGCCATGTGCATCTGATCGGTGTGATCACGCGTGTATGTGCTCCAAATACGAGCGGCAAGGGTAAGGGCCATGTTGTGCACGTAGCGGTTTCGGTCACAGTGAGGGGAGGTGGTGGTGCAGTGATCTGTTTCAGTCGTCTCCGGTATCCCAGGCGTGTTCCCTATCATCCCCATCTGAGACCTCGTCGATGTGTCCTTCGTCCATCATCGGATCTTGGTTGACTGTGCTCAGGGCGGCAGCGGCATCTCGGATTATTGCGCAGTTCTCGCGGGCAAACGTGCCCCAGATACGTGAGGTAAGGGTGACGGCAAAGTTATGTGCGTAACGGGCTATCAGTAGGGCCAAGGGGTAGAGGGACGGCAGGGGGTTGACAGGGGGTTGTGCGCCTCGACCCTAGTATTGATCTTCTCGATGGCATCCTCGACATGCCTCAGAGCGGAGTTGGGAGTGGAGTTATCACAGTTGAAGACCAGCAGCTCCTGTGACGAGGTGGCGGGGGCGTCAGAGACAGTTTCAAGAAGATCGGCTTTCGGCGCAGGGAGATCGGCGAGGAGGTCGAGACCGGAATCCGCCGCAGCCTTGGCCCAGTTGGTCGTCTGAAGAATGGGACATCGTTGCGGTGAAGGTCGAAGGAGTCGAGAAAGAGAAACGGGAAGAGTGATGGGGATTGTCATCGACGGCGTGCGGATGGGAGGGAGTATCGCGGATGTCACGATGAGGACGGGTGCTGTTGCCAATCGGTGTGTGGATGGGGACGACTTCGTACTCCAAGCAGAATCAGCTGTCGAAGGTGCGGGTAAACCATTGCCGCTGCGGAAAGACTTGACGAGGTGGTGAAGGGACTTCAACAATGGGTGCGGCTAGCGTGCTTTTGGGTGCTTGCAGGAGTCGGCAACATCAGAGCATGGCGTGAGAGCAACTTGCAACGCGTGGGATGGACAGTGGGCTGTTTTACCCATGGCCGCGATAAAAAGACTGATGGTACCTTAAGCGTTATTTGGCCAGCGGGTAAGGCAATTGCAAATACATGACCAGTCACTCCCGGGCAGGGCAGCACCAGCGGACCAGGGTCACTCCCTTGACGGGCAGAGCCTCGGTAAATGGAGGGGTGGGAGAGGGGGTAACCGGATAAGCCGGTTAGGGAGAAGATGAAAGGGTGGGAGAAATCGACGGTGGCGACGATGAGGTTCGAGAGAGCCTCATGAAAACAAGACCGACAAACCCAACATGCATTGTGGTAGGCCCACATGCATAATTTGCCTCTGGAGAAAGAAATCAGTCTCGCACCCTTGTTCCTGTGCACTCAACGTTCATAGCCTCCCTCCAGGTCGAGCTACGTATCACCCTCGCCACTACACTTGCCCCGTACCTCAATGCGGGCTACGTCCGCACCCTCGAATGGGCCGAATCCGACTATCACGGATGTTCATGGGTCCGGCGGACGAGCAGAGGGCTTGGACTGGAGAAGCCTTTACATTGCTGTGGGGTTTGCCGAGGTGACTGGAGATGTATAAGTAGAGGGTCCCGCTCACAGTATTTACCTAGTCCGAATATCATTATTGTCACTCCATAGTCCTTATTGATATCATAACCACATCTGTGTTGAGCCTCCACAGACCATTCTTGTTACCGCGCTAGACCCACCAATGATCGATCAAGCTACGTATATTCAGACCGGTCCTTTTGATCGATTCGACTCAACCTCGCCAACCCTCGGAGTACCTCGAGTTATCTAGTTCTACTTTGATATCTCCTCTTGATAAGCGTAATTGAAAACCATGTCATATAGTCGGCGGGTGCAAGCGCTCTACGGTCCGTGACACGTCACCTCTAAGCGTTTTCTCACTGTACTGGTCTCGTCCCCAACTGAGAACACGCGGTTCATAGGGGACTCAGTCTTGTCTGAAGTCCCCATTTCGTCAAGCCAAAGTGGGGAGGAATTGTCAGCTGTAGACTCAGAATGTGCCTTGGACGGGACTTCAGTTGGCATATTTGGTCAGATATGCTGACCTCCTGATGTGCAATCGCGTGAGGTATGGTGTGAGGTCAAGAGAAAGAGCAAATTGGGGATGTTGTGAAATGCGAATTGACCTAAGATGTCTATGCGATTCCTTCTGTGAGAATGAAATGGACTAAGGGTGGAAGAGCAAAAAGGGGCTAGTCATCGATGCATGGCTCATGATCAGACTCACCGATGGCTTTACATGGGACAATCTGCCCTTCTTGGACTTGTAGGACCTTCTAGACCGTTAACACGGTGGCCTCTCAGACTAGTTCAGCGTTAGGTCTTGAAATGAAATCGTTGGTCCGTTAGAAGAACATTTCTTGCTGTATCAACTCTACCTTTTCCAGCCCTTCATTTACTAAGATATACGCATGGATCCGTTGCCAATTACAGGAGACCACTCGTAGCCGGAGAGCGATAGAGGCTTGTCGAATTCGCGCCGACGGGGCGTGTCTGTCTGTACACCGACGTGCTCGGAATGAGCCTGAGATCTCGCAAGGAGGAGCAGGAGATGCAGCTCCTCCTACACGAGGTCTGGCCGAAGCAAGAGCAAGCCTTACGAGTGAGACTCTTTGTTGAGTATCTGACGAAATAGGCCAATGCCATGCGGCTGGGTACATCAACGCAACGACGGACTATCCACCCTCCTAGGCGTCGCATGTCCACTCGCACTCTGCGGTCTCTGTCTCACCGACGCTCGCCGAAACACCCCTCCAGATCCCGCTGTTTGCGCGGATTTGGCTTTTGCAGCATTGGTGATCAACTCCGATATCATCCCGTTGCTGTTCCTGTCAGCCTCTCCCGGACTGGATATCAAATCGTGGACCCACTATGTTTCCGAGTCCTGTGTCTGCGCGTCCTTCAGCTGCAAGAGCCAAGCGAGGACGGAGGATGCCTGAGCCGAAGTCGTCACCAGGTCGTCTTGCATCTTTCTCAGCCGTTCCAGGGGTATCAACGACAATTGATCTATACCCAGTCAGCGGCCTTCACCTAGTGTACAGCTGCCTGACCTTCCTCGATCCCACATAGCTCTTCCGCCTTCTCGACATCCAATCCCGGTTTCGCTTCCAACCCATACTTTCGAGTCGAGTCCAGCCCGTTCCCGTCTACCCCGTTGGTGGTCGCAGGCGAACTTCGAACTCCATTGGGTGATAAGTCCCGGCCCTTCCCCTTTTGTTGAGCTGTCACTCGACCGTTGATATCGAGCGATGCTTTCCGAGGTGGACCCATGTGGCCTGTGGTGATCCGGAGAGGAGGCAGAGCGGAGAGACGATGCGAGTCGACCTAATCAGGTCAGCTGACATTCAGGACCCTGCAAAAAGACCGACCTCATCGAGATTGACGGGCACACCCATGGAGATAAGATGTTCTCTTCGAGTTCGGGATCGCGTCCAATCGAGGGCTTTCAGCATCGGCGGTGTACATAGCTGCACATATGCGTCTCGACTGGAACCCAAATCAGCACTGTAGCATCATGTTTTGATGGAACTCACCTAGACTCCGAGACCATGATCTGCGACAAGGGATTGACTTGTCGCGGGGGCTCGTCGGTCATCGCGGTAGAGGATGAAGCGTCGAGTGGGGATAAGAGGGATGATAGCTGTTTGAGGAGGTCTGGGGGTGAAGGGAATGGTTGCAGTCGTAGTGATTGCTGAATATTGAGATTAGCTTTCCGCCAGGATGTCGAGCGGTGAGGTAAAGAAGCTGCCCATCTCGGCCAAGTACTCGTGATGGGCTGCGCTGAGACTCACCCATTGCTTCTGCATCCCATGAGGCTCCTTGTCCACGTTCTCCGCCATCGCGTCAATCTGTTCCTGCTCCATCCCCGCTACTCCGAAATCTCCCTCCTCGAATCTCCCAAAATCGCCAAAACCGTCATCCTCGGCTCCCTTTGAAGCTACCACCGCCGCAGGTGCATCGAAGTCGTCAAACTCGTCGAGGTCGTCGCCATCCGTCGGTGCAGCGTCTCGTATCGGCGAAGTCTGTCGTGAAGACGATGCGACGGGTTGCGGTGCATCTTCGAACTTCGGGGAGGAGCGAACGAAGGGGGATTGCGCGGTGGCTTTGTTTGGTTTTCCATGCTGCGAACGAGGACGAGGCGATGGTGGGGCATCTGCCCATGGATCTGCGTCCATGGTCTGTGAGACAGGTTCAGTATGCGCAGAGGTGATGTAAAGAGGAATGCTCGCAGTAGACCGCGGAAGCAATTTGTGGGAAGATATTTCGGATCGCGGCTGATCTTCTTTCTTCTTCATCTTCCTTCATCGCCCACTCTCGTTCCTATTCTCCGTTCTCCATTCTCTCATACCCTGTCCGTCCGAATCACCCCTCTCGAAACTGAAACACTCCACCGCTCAGACTACAGGCGTGCTACCTTTTCAGCCCTCCCACAGCATATACACCGAGACTCAGAATGGCCGATCCCGCCAACCTTCCCCCCCTACCCGCAGACCACCTCGACCACCCTGAACAATGGGCGACCGGCGCGGCACCCGCCACCGGCAAGCAGAAGGGTTTCGTTAAGGTCCTCGAACGCCAGCATCCCGATCTCGTCCCAGGGAATGGGTTGAAGGTGGATGAGATGGGCAAGAGCGAGGCGAGTGAGATTATCGATCAGCTCAAGAATGGGAGGTATGCGGGGCCTGCCAAACGCGAGGATGATAGTGGTGCCACCAAGCCCGACGAAACTCCTCAAAGTGGAGGAGCAAATGGGAAGACGAAGGAGGAGAAAGTCGTGGAGGAGTTGGACGAGCAGGTGAAGGTCGCGGAGAAGGAAAAGAAGGTCGGGGAGAAGAGGAAGGATGCGCCAGCTGAGAAGAGGACGAGGAAGGTGGTCAATAATGGAGATGCCGATGATGAGGATAGCGGGGTGGGTGGGAAGGATGTGAAGAGGACGAAGCAGACGACTTTGGATGGCGTGATGGGTTCGGGAGCGGGATCGCAAGGTGCGGATGATGAAAAGGAGGATGGGGTGAGGCGGGTCAAGAAGGCGCGCGTCGACGTGGACGAGGTCAGTGCAGCGCTCATATCCTCTGTATGGATGACACTGATGAGATAAAGGAGGAAGCTTCGTCCCCTAAACCCGAGGAGATCCCCCGCCCGACCAACCCAATCGCTAAAGAAGCCGAGACCGAGCCCGACCTTGTCCCTCCTGCCCTTGCTGCGAACGGTATGAATCCTCAACCTTCGAACGGGAGCGACACCAACCCAGGCGACGGCGAGCACCTGGACCACCCCGAAAATTGGACGACGGGTGACGAGCCCGCCACGGACAAGCAGAAGGGGTACCTGAAGGTGCTTGAGAAGCAGCAAGGGGCGCCGGTGGCTGGGGATGTCGAGGGGATGGGGAAGAGCGAGGCGAGCGGGAAGATCGAGGAGATGAGGAGTATGTGAGGGGAGGAGTAGGTATGAAGAAAACGAAAAGCGGCAGCAAATTGTAATATAATCGTACCGTCATGCTGCGAAGAGAAGTGTAGCATATGCCGATCAAGTCATGCCATGTCACCCATGAACACAGCCGAATCAACATGAGCCGTGATCCGGATCGACATAGAAGCTCATCGTCTCCGGTCCCGGTCCCGGTCCCTTTCCCTATCGTGTCGTCTCTCTCCATCTCGATTTTCCCTAGGCCGGTGATCTCGCTCCCGATTCCCATCCCGATGTCTCTCCCGACTCCGACTTCTCTCCCTATGCCTTTCCTTCTCCCTATCTCTCCGCGGACTAAGACTCCGCCTCCTCTCACTCCTAGCAGCCTCGAACACCATCCCGTACTCCCCACCTCCCCCATTCTGACCATCGGTACCGCGATACCGCCGACTCGCTTCAAGGCCATCCCGTCCACCATATCCGGATAAGGGCGCGGGCGGAGTACCTCGTCCTCCTCCACCGCCACCTTGACCCCCCATACCTCCGCCACCTCGACCCCGGCCGCGGCCGCGAGCGTTGGAGGTGAGAGATGAGACGTTCATCTTTGACACAGATTGCGAGAAGTCGACCCATATCCGCCTACATATCCATCAGTAGGCGTTAAGGATCCGTGAAAAGCGACTGACCGGTCATCGACGAGGACGTTCTGCATCTTGAAGTATGCCTGTACCCACTCAGCTCCAATCGTCGGCTTGCGTCGCTGAGGTCTACCGACATCGGGGAGAATTGCACGGAAGCTGACTCACCTGCTCCGCCGATTCCCTCTCATCAAATTCGATGAAAGCATACTGCAAACTGTCCCCACTCCTCCTATCCCTCACAACCTCGCAGCTCAAAATCTTCCCAAACCTCGAGAAGATCAACTCCAGATCCTCATCCTGCGTAACCGGATTCAACTTGCAGACAAACAAGATATTCTCGGGAGGTCGGACGGTTGCGAATGGGATATCGCCGATCATCTCGAGGGTAAGAGCGGAGGATGCTGCGGCGGTTCGACGACGTTGAGATTCGGCTTCTTCCTCTGCGAGCTGGGCTTGGGGGTCTTCGTCTTCGGATATGCGGACTATGGAGGTTGAGAGCGCGTCGGGGGGTCGGATGGGGGAGGAGGGAATGGTGATCAGGTCGGGCGGGTCGGCGAAGGGGTCCTCTGCGCATCTCAGCTCACTCCAATTCGTGTGGCAATGCGAAAGCTCACCTAATATCTCCACATGTCGTATTCGGATATCCTGGAGTGGACGACCCTCTTTGTCCAAATACGCCTCATTCATCCTATCCAACGTATCCAGCCCCTCAATAACGTGTCCAAACACCGCATGTTTCCCATCCAGATACTCAATCCCGTCCGCGAGTGTCACGAAGAACTGGCTCCCACATCCTGGTGGATCGGTGGGCGAGACAGCCATGGACACGGTCCCCTTGAGGGTGTGCTTGAGCTTGTTGGAGATCTCGGGTGTGAAGTAGCGGGATGAAGCTCGTGATGACGATTGGGAGAGGGAGTGGAGGTAGGAGGAGAGGGATTCGCCGCCGGTACCCGTCGCTGTCGGGTCGCCGGTTTGCGCGATGAAGTCCTTCGACACTGAGAGATGTCAGCCTTCTTTGTGATCCGCCCAGGACTCGAAGTAGCATAAAGCGCCATCCGTACGGAATGAAGGGGAGCAGGTGGAGATACCCAGGTACAGTGCCAAGTAAGATGGACGAACCATTGAAGAAAGCATTGAGCGCATAATACTTGATCTTGCAGAGCTTGAGGAAGTTCTCGCATGTCCTCGGACATCGCTCGACTTCTAGATCGATGACGAGCTCGCCCAGTGACGTCTCGAGCATCACCGACATCCTGGGCAACGGTACCGCAGCGGCTGAACTGAATGCAGAAACCAGCTCACACCAGCTCTTTGATGTACTTTTGCCACGTGTCCTACGAAGGGGCCACACCGGTATTAGACGGGATTATTCGGACACGGCATTCGGCCATCTCTGAAACGAAATCATTCTCTTACTTTCACCTCCCGTTGCCGACGCTTCAGACTCGCCTACTCCATTTCATCCCTCTTCCCTACTCCACTACATCATGAAGCTCTCCCTGAGCCTCGTAGCAGCGCTGGGTATGTCCTTCATTCCTCCTCACACTCTTCCCAAACGCTGACTGATCACTCCGCAGTCGCAACCATCTCAGCCACCCCTATCCGCATCATCACCCTCATTGGTGCCCCATCCGACAACCTCTACGCATTCGACAGTCCCTCTATCCCAGCGAAGGACATCCACATCGAGCACCCCCACGGCGCCCACCATCGACCGTGCAACAAGGCGAAAGGCTCCCTCGTCCCCGCGCCACTCGGAGCCCTCCTCTCTCGCCTCGGTCTCGCCTCTCCGCAGGAGCACCGACCATTCTACCATCCCGCTACCTCCGAGGATGGTCCATCGGTCCCCGCCTGGTATGTGTCTGTCGAGGAGATGATGCATGATGTGGAAGGCAAGATCGTCCCGTTGATGGAGGGTGGTGTGGTTCGGATCCTCCCGGTGATGAATGAGGCTGGGGAGCCGGACAAGGATGTGACGAGGAAGCACCATGAGCACATGTGGGAAAGCCTCGAGGGGAAGGACGGGGTTAAGAATCATCACCACCATCATCACGGGTTCCACAGGTCTCACTCGTTCGGTGGCCGGTACGTCACGTCCTCTTACAGCTGTAGACTTCCATCTGACAGTCTGACTAGACTTCATCGCGCTCTTCTTGACCTCACTCCCGCCGAATTCATCACCATGGCCTTCGTCCTCGGCACCGGAATCGGTTCGATCCTGCATTTCATCTTCATGATCTGCCTCATCTCGATCCGCTACTTCCGATGCGACGGCAAGACCCGGGCCGAGCGTCGTGCGGCTTGCAAAGCCCGCCGTGCGACCAGGCGGGAGGAGAGGAATGTCAAGCGTGAGGGTCGCGTCAGACTAGATGGAGAAGAGGGGGGTGAAGTCGTGGGTGAGGAGCTGCCCAGCTATGAGGATGGCGAGGGGGTGAAGCTCGATGAGAAGGCTTAAAACGCGGAGGAGGCCTTGAAGATTGTATACTGTGTGATGGTCTGACCTGGGATGTGACAAAGCGCGATAGTTACAGTCGAGAGATGCGATTATGCTGTTCAATATAATAGCTCGTGGGCGGGAATGTGCTGTTTCTTGAGTCCGGCCACTCGTCGGCCAAGCTCGCTAGGAGATACATCTTTGGTGTAGTTGACAGTGGTAGATAGAATCTATGTCATGCATACGGCAGGAACTTCCGGAACAATGATCTCTACAAGAGCGCACATAGTCAGCGCTCGACCGTACCTCTCTCCAGATATAGCTAGATTTCCAGCTCGTTTGCGGTAGACAAAGCGGTCAAGCTTACCTGTGTCCCCTTCGCAAACACCGCCTGACCAAGGTAATTCACATGCTTCGCCGTGAAGGCCGTATTTTTATGACTCTTATTCGACCGCCACTACTTGTCGTCAGCTCAGCGCGGTTCACGCCGCCGTCTAGTGGTTAGACGGTGCTTGGGTAGGCTCTGGGGGAGCGGAGACATACTCGTTTCCACTAGATTTGGGGGGTCAACGACATCCTCGCCAATTTGTTACAGCAGGATCAATAAGACGTACGTTTCCACTACCTGTCAATCGAAATCGCTTCTTCGCGCCCGAATGGGTCTTGAGCTTTAGAAGTAGTATAGGTGAGCTGGAGAAGGGTCTCCGGGATGGCCCGGCGATAGGTGTGAGACAGGTTATGGGGTTTGGGCGGAACAAGGGAGTAAACGATGACAAAACGGAAGCCCGCAGAAGTAGCCGGGTAACTATGTGCGACATGGTGAAGACTGTCAGTCGGCTCGTAAGGGCAGCTTCGGGATTCAGCAAGGACGATCTCCGGTCACGTGACTGGTGTGATTTCAGAAACGCCGTAATCCCGGCGCGCACTCGCCTCGGGATGTTTTGCTGAACGCCCGCTATATTATTACCTCCACCTCTATCTTGGTCCCCAATCTCGTCTCTTGTGTCCTCACACCTTTCCGTGAGTCTGCTGGGCGATTACTGCTTCACCCAGTACCAAGCTGATATCAGTGGATGTAGACGAGCTACCTACTCTACCCAAAGCATTCGATAAGATGTCCGGTCGCGGAAAGGGTGAGTCATCCCCGTGGTCTCTCTTCTAGTCATGAGTTAGAAAATAGATCTGGCGAGATGACTGACGCTCTTCAGGTGGCAAAGGTCTCGGCAAGGGTGGCGCCAAGCGTCACAGGAAGGTGCTTCGTGACAACATCCAGTGAGTCGATTAAATCCTTCATCGATCCGGATACATCAGATGACATTGACACAGGGGTATCACCAAGCCCGCCATCCGCCGTCTCGCCCGTCGCGGTGGTGTAAAGCGTATCTCAGGGCTTATTTACGAAGGTCAGTCGATGCCTTCCACGACAAGTAATGGCTCGGCCATTTCCTGCCCTCATGTGGACGACGCCGCTGACAAGGGACCTACACACAGAGACCCGCGGCGTCCTGAAGATCTTCCTCGAGAACGTCATCCGCGACTCGGTCACCTACACCGAGCACGCCAAGCGTAAGACCGGTGCGTCTCCCGCCTTGTTTTCCTCGTTCCGTCGCTGACGTCCGGTCTAGTCACCTCGCTTGACGTCGTCTACGCGCTCAAGAGGCAAGGCCGCACCCTTTACGGTTTCGGCGCGTAAGCCTGGCAATCGACAAAGATCCTCGATGGAAGGGGATGTTGTATGAGAAAGGAGTGGGGAATAGCGCTTTGAGACATTCGATATTCGCTTCTCCTTTGGCCGATGGCCCGTGATGTATCTTGTGACGTATGTCATTTTGCTCCTTTTTGAGACGTCCATTGTAATGAGGCTAGTTCGACCGAAGGTACTCAGTCCTGCACCTTTCATGTCGAATAGGGTATAGATGCGAAGCTCTTTACGACTGATTCATCTCCATCACCACTACCTCACGTTTTCACAGAACTCCTTTCCTAATGTCTGAACCAACAACCGGAACTACGTCGAACGGATCTGATAGTCTATTCCAAAGGGCGCGATTAACGCTACGACCGCATACTTCGGACCCACGATCGGCAAAGCCAAACAAGAACCAGTCGTTTCTCGAGAGCTTCATGCCGACTCCAACACGAGGTCACCCCCGTCTCCCCTCATGAAGCCGAGGGACGTCAACTACATTCACTGGTGACCTTGATTGCGATGAAAGGGCCAAAAGTGCGGTACAGGAGGACCAAGCAGATTCAGCCGACTGTACAGGTTTGAAGTCGTGGGAGAACGAATTTTTGAGGGAATGCGCGAGGATACCACTGGACTTTGAGGTGCTGCTTAGTATTGATGCATCTCACATTGGTTGAGGGGGGAGGGGAGGAATGTTCCGATCGTATGATTGCAAAATTCACATGCCTATGCATGTTGGTGTTTAGCCCTGGAATTGGCAGACATTATAATGCAGAATGATTTCTTGGCCTTGCATCAATTCTTCTGCAAAAGACCCAGTCATGAAGCAACATGCACCAAGGAGTCGAAAGAGTTGCATCCTTTCACGTGAAATGGTGTGACCCCATCCCGGCATAACCGCGATCTACGCCACCATACCATAACACCGGAATATCCGATCGATAACTTCCGCAGGTTTTGTCGCCCGACATTATTGCCCATCGTATTTATAAACTCGTGCCAAAGAGCAATCATTCATGGGATCATCGCGCTGATCGAATATGACCGCGTGTCCAGGACGTTCGAGCACATTCCACGACCAAATGGGTCCGACCTTTGAAATCCGCGTGGTGTTATTGATCAATTCACACCGGGCAGCGGGTAAATACCGTCAAGTAGGCCGAACCATCAACTCACGCGTCAGCGCTGATGGCGGATACGATTATCTTGTCCACTGGCAAGCCTACTCCAGTGCACACAATTCCTGGGAACGATGGGAAAATGTATGGGAGACCGCAGCATACAAGGCATTCCATCGCCGACACAAGAAAGATGTCAACCAACACTTCCCACCATCCTCAGCACATCACCAACCCAAGAGATCTTAGCAACGATCATCCGCTTGCGGAACTTCGTCCTTCTCCCTCCGCCTTTCCCGAACATTGGTCATACGCATGTCCCGCTCGAGCTCTTTCTCCTAGATCACTCTTGATTCCGCCAGGTCCGACGTGTGGGGCATAGTTGGTTTCACAGTGTTTGGGGGATCATTGGGGAATCTCGAGTTACTTCGGGCTGCTTGGGCGAGCTGTGCGTTCCTTGCTTGCGGAACTTGCGAGAGATTTCCGGAAGCCTTTGTTTAGAGTCAAACTGATTCTGAATGAACGATCGGTAATATCCGGCGGTATCTCCAATGGTGGCGGTTTCCACAAATCAGGCGCGATGGGGTTTGACGGGATGGTTCATTTCTCAATAATGAGACGTCTTATGGCTTGAATAAGAAAGTCCTGGGCTCGATCTCGGAAAGTTTGAGTGAGATAATCTGGGAAGGGTGGAATCAGGAGGGTGACGCAGGCCGGGATAAGCTGTGGTCTACGTATCGGGGGACTTAGCCGATCCGCTCGGTGCCGGGGAGCACTGAAGGGGATCGTCGGGAAAATGAGAAGGTATCTGCGTCTGATTCTTCTGCTGCGCATCAACTATTGTCGCTGTCCTCATGAGCTAATCTGATATTTTGCACACTCGCTGACGCTGGTGCACAGCAACAAGACGGCGCCAAACGCATCGCCGTCGGCGCCCTCATAGCGATCATCGACAAGTGAACAGCCCTAATGGCTTGAGTCTCGGGTTCTTGAGAGGAGAAGATTGGAGCTCAGCAGAATTGGCCGGTGGCTTGACATTGTCGAGGGATGTCATCCAATCTCCATCGCTCGCGCGTCCAATCGGGGGGATTGCAAGCAGCATATGAAGGCTGAGAGCGCTGACAGACACTCGGAGTGGTACACTCCGGAATATGAACTTCTAAGATATTGGGATGATCTGCGGGTGCGAGCAGACGGGAAAAACCCTCCGCTATCTCTGGGAGTGAGAGCAGTTCCAAGGATAACCTACTATGGGCATTGGAGGTGAAGCTATTTGATGTCCAACATGTCCGGATGTATGAGGTCCGAGTGCGGCTTCTCGAATCGAGCGATGTGTACACCTGTCTTGGTGAAGCAGTATGTTCCGGCATACTACCGCTCAGTCTTCTCAAAATCGTGTACGTCATGCTGTCCGATATTGTCTAATCGTCTCTTCTTAAACCCCTACTCCGCCTTCCCAGCCCTGCCAATCTCCCTCGCCCCCTCGTTTCCACCATTCCAGAACCCGCCTCTCAGCTCCTGATACCTCTTACTACCCAGCTTCTCCAGCTCATCCGCCGTCTGATCCGTGCTTCTCGCTCTCATCTTCTGCACCTCGATCTCCTCCGCACTGCCGCGCCAGATGGTTCGCTCGATCACGGCTTCTATGAGCCAGCGGATGATGATGAAGCCGTGGCTAGCTGCGAGGGCGATTGCTACGAGCGGAATGAGGGTCGGGAGGATGGTCTCGAGGGTCGGCGAGAGGTCGTAGGTTGACATGATGTGCATCAGCTGAGCGGATCCAGGTGTGGATGGGACGTTCGGATTGGGTGTTTGGTGGTGCATGGTGATGGCGGGACGGAAGAGGTAGATGAGAGTAGCATTGGTGACTGCGCCGAGCCACGAGATGATATCCTGGAAGTAAGCGCTTGGACACTGCCGAGCGCTCACCAAGGTGTCAAGCCACGAGCCGATGGTCTCGACACGATCCCCGATAGGTCGGCGAACATGCTTGCATATCTTCAATGCGTCGCTTCGGAGCTCGATGTAGTTGTTCAACAAGGCGAAGACAGGGGCGAGTGGCCAGACAATGCTCCACACAGTGACATAGCCGAATTGCGTCACCATCTCCGCGTAGTCGGCTGTGGTCAGCGATGCCCATGCTGCCTGACCCACTAAAGAGAGAGTAATCGGGAAGGCCGATCTCCCGCTCGACCTTGTCAAGGAATCGCTTCTCCTCCTCGCCTTCCGTTTTCTGCGGCGGCTCGTCGGTCCGTTTCGACATGGCCTGCTTGATCGTTGTCTTGCCTTCCCGCCAATCTTTGACAAAGCGCAGTATAAATGGCAGACCTAGCTCGAGGAAGACGTTGATGGCTGAGCGTAATCAGGACTGCTTCTATCCGCGGCCAGCCTTACCTTGATTAGTCACGGTATCTGATCACTGTCAGCCATGTGCTGTGGCAGCTTAGAACGCGCTCACAGGCGAAGAGCTGCCCCTTCAGCCGACCCGCCTTGATCCCCCTCTGCTTCTCCCCACTCGTCTTGAGTCCGAGTCCCGCCTTCTCAGCTGAAGCAGTGACTTGCACGTTTCCCCCCTGGTAGCCTGAAAGGACCTGTTGCACGCGGGTCATGATGAAAGGTCCGAACGGCACGTAGACGTATCTGCCATCAGCCTCGTCCCGGTGATGTACTCACGCAGAGAGGAAAAGACCGAGGTACGCGACGATCCCGTTCATTGCGCTGTCGAGATCAGCTGAGTCCATCCTGACAGCATGGACCCACAAAGTCTTCCCGGTAAGGCTCTTCTCCGCGCCGACAGGCGTAGGATGATCCTCCCACTTGACGAGGAGCTTGGCAAGGGCGTTATATCCCGCAACGACCTGGGGGACCACCAGCACGAACAACGCCGTTGGAATAAGAGGCTGTATAGCTTTAGCTTATAATCAATTTGAGCGCTTGACTCACCACGACTCCCTTGCCGAACCCCTCGTACACTTGAGCGACGAACGCCTCGAGGATGAAGATCCCCGAAAGTACCAATCCCAGTCCCATACCACTAGCCACGATAACGGGTATCGATACCGCTACCTTGACGTCCCGCATGAAGTCGTCTCCGGCACGGATCGCATCGACCGTCTTCTCCCCTCGACCCGCGCTCTGGTCCTGTATTCCCAGATTCGCGATGTATTCGGGTCGTAAACGGCCGACTGCGACGCTCTCGCAACCACGAGTACCCCATCTGACCGCGAGCTTACGTTCTTTGACCCGCCAAATCGCGACGAACAGGGTAGAGTACAGGCATAGGACCAATGCGTACAGGGGCGGATAGGAGTCCTTGGGTGTCAGGAAATAGAATAGGGCGGATATGAGGGAGAGTGGGAGGAGTGAGAGGGTGTAGCTCGTCAGGAAGTCGAAGTACAGATGTACAGGGGGAGGTTGCTATCATCAGTTCCGTCAAAGCAGTCAGAACTTACATGCTCGCCGAGTCCGCTTGCTGTATCACCTGATAGACCTTTGACGAGGCCAACTCGCCAATCCCCGCCAAAAGTCCAGCGCTCGACCCAAGCTTTATCCGCTTCCTCGTCATGTAGCGCCATGATACTCTTCACTCGCTTCCACTTGCCTTCGCCAGGTGTGATTCCGAGCCCATGCTGGAGTGGCGGAGAGGTGAGAAGAGCGTATAGCAGGCGGATACGGATCGCCGGGCTAGGCGGGATTCGATGCGAGTGGGACGGTAGGCTATGCGATTGGTCGAGCAACCTTCCATCAGTCCCAACTTCACCATCACTTACCCTTCCCGCTCAACGAGCTCAGACACCTTCTCTTCGCCTGCTCCAACGAAGACCCATACCTCCTCTTTCCCCTTCCCAGCTCGTCCCGGTCGACTGGCGATTCGTAATCCCCCTTCACCCTCGAGCGCGCGGAGCAGCTCCTCATACCCTTGTCGTATTTCATTCTGAGCAGCCAGACGGCTTCCGTCTCCGACTGCAATGGAGAACGGGATGACCAGATCCACCTGAAAAGGGTTGGACCGGTGGGTTGTATCTATAGCGCTCGTCGGGTTGGTGGACGTGACCCGCTCGGGAACAGATGGGCCAGCAGAGGTGAAGCTGGTCGGCGGACCGAGCTGGGGATTGGATGACATGGATCTCGTCACACGTTGCGGCGTTTCCGGTGAGGACATGATCTGATAAACACATATTGGGCAAGCCGAGGTACGAATGATTCCTCCGCCCCGGTGACGTCTGACTCCGGAAAACCCCGACACGAGGTTGTCTCACGGAAGTGGCCGTGCCACCTTCCCCCGTTTGTATGAGATCTGATACGGTTGTTCCTTTGATAAGGTCTCCCTTGGGTCGTAACTCGTTTCGGGCTAAAGGAAGGTCCGGAGTCTGAAGGGACGGGCATGTCTAAGGACTACATGCCTACCTCATACTATGAGAGACTTCCTCTCGCCATGCGGGACAAGCCATTCATTCATAACTGACTTTCTCCGGTACCTGGCTGCAGCACCCGACATCGACAACATGACCGCCGTCGCAATCAACCGCCGCCAGCGCTCATCTACCCAAAGGCCCGTCCAGCCCATTCCTATGACAAGAAGTTGCTAACCCAACCTCTCAGCATCCCATCCCTCTCCTCCTCCCTAACATACTCCCGCACCTCCCTCCTCTCCCTCGCCCAAACTCCCCTCGCCCAACCGCCCTCTCCATCCCGCTTAAACTCCTTGTCCTCAATCCTCCGTCGCGGTACCCTCGATCCCACCGAATGGGGTGTTGATGAGGAGCATTCCTCGATCCTGGACGGTCAGCCTGTGTCCAAGGCGCTGCCTATCCCAGCCCTGACCAATGAGGGGGATGAGGCCAAGGACGTGCTGTTTGCGTTCAAGTCGTCGATGCCTAGAGTACAGGCCGGCCCCGTGGGGATCTTCACCAACCCCGAGCCTTTCGCGCTGAAGAGAGAGGGACCGCACGCGAAAGCTTCGTCGGTCTTCCAGGCATTACCCGCCACGGCCTCTTCCACCACCCTCGGCTCCAACACCGGGGTAGGGGTGAATCTCGCGCTCAGCCTCGGTGAGAAATACACCTCCCTCCGCCGTCACAGCCGGTCCTCTAGCCCCTGTTCCGTGTCATCTATGAGCTCGGATCCCAGCTCCAACTCCGCCTCTCTCAACCCATTCGCCGCCCCCTGGCCGCTTCCAGCCGAAACCCCCGACCTCTCCCACCCGCCATCAACCGACGACATCCCTTCCCTCCCACTCCCAAACAACCTCCCCTCTTCCCTCCCGCCGCGACCAGTCGGACCAGTCGCGCCAGTATTCGTGAAGCGCGAGTCGGCAGCGCTGCCTCAACCAATGGCGTTACCGGACATAGCGCCATTGGGGGAGGAGTGGGAGGGTGAGAGCGCGTTAAGTGGGAACGAGATTAGGAGGAGGAGGAGTGGGGTCGTCAATGACGGTGGTGGGGGAGGAAGGAGGAGGCCAGAGAGGTTGGTAAAGTTGGGGGAGAGGTTGAGGAGGAGCGTGGCGGGGCAGGGGATGTAGGAGGGTGTGATATAGAGAATGTAAAAATACCCGTATCGGTTCCGACTCATTCTTGAACTTGAGATGAGAATTCGGTTGGAATCGATCGGAATGAAATCGGTAAGAGGTGAGTCGATATATATGCGGTAAGCGCTCTGCAAGGGGCATGCATTCTTGAAGAACATGTTGGCCTTGCTCTTTGGACGGTGTTCAAGCCAGCTTGTTGAACGCTTGAAGCAAGCTGACTTGACGGCGACGATTGCGTGACATCAGCTCTCTTTATTCAGCGACCAGTTCAGCGAGGAAAAGCAGCCAGCCAAGCGCGATCGTGTCAGAGCATCTAGTGTTGAACAATAATGAGCGATCAACACCATCAACCCAATATCCGCTCAAGCGCAGAATCAAGCCGACCTCATCCTTTCCATCTGGAGTGAAAGTCTTCGTGCATCGTATCTCTCGTATCGTATGAACTCGCAAATGTCGAACACTTTGTACCTCACTTCCCATGGTAGAACCGCACGACCATGACGCTCAGATTGTCCGTCGAGTAATTCGTAATCGCATGATCGAGTAACTTCTTGCTCGCATCTTGGGGATCGTTGATCGCTCGTATAATGTCTACCGCATCTTGGTCCTCGCACACGTCCCACAACTACGGTATCCTCGTCAGCAAGGTTGAAGATTTGGAGATCAGCTCAATCACTCCATCGCACGCGACGATGAGGAACTCGTCCTCGTCGTCCAGAGTCGTCTCTGTGGTATATGGTGATCCGACGACAAACTCCTTCATACTCGCATCGCCAAGCGATCGTGTCACGGCAAGGACACCTGGCGTCAGCCTTGCCTTATCAGACAAACTCACCATTGACGCGATTATTCATGACGAATCCGCCCGCATCGGTGATCCGCTTCGCCTCATGAGAGTCGCTCCCCTTATGGTCGTACGTGAGCCGAACCGCTTTTCCACCGCGGCTGTCGTCAGCTTGTTCACCCGAGTCGCACTTACCATAGGACAGCTCGTGCGTCTCCCACATTCGCCGTGTAAAGCACTCTCCTCAGACCCTTGCTACTGTGCGATTCGATCGCGTCAATTCTTGATCCGTCCGCCGCAGCCACGGTCTGTGTATCCTCCTCCTCTGCCTCCTCTTCCTTCTTATCTCCGCTGGTCCCAGTAAGTCTTCCGACGAGATCCCTGATCCGCTTTCCCGACGTCTTTCTTCCAAGCGAGCCATTCGCGCTAGCCGCTGATCTCCCGATACCACCGCTTGACCCACCTCCGATATTGCCTCTATCGGAAGAGAGGCTTGTTTGCTGTTCGAGCTCTTCCTCGCCTCGCCCTTCCATCAGACCTCGAGGACTGAGCCCTGGATTGATGAAGCCTTTGGGATCGGCATCCAAGTGTTCGACCCGAAGGAAGGCGGTGACGGCGGTACAGCCAGATTGAGTCTTTCCAGTTTGGGCGAGATGGGATAGGCGGGAGTCGACAACGTGGAAGGTTCTATTGAGGAGGTCGGGTACGGATTGATCGGGTTGAGTGAGGATTGCGTCGAGAAGGTACTGCGGATCAGCTGAGTTCGTTCTTCGCAACTTACCTCGTGAAAATTCTGGCCACACCATTCGGCAGCGTGTTTCCCGGCATGACCACTGCAATCAGCCTGACTCGACGCGCATTGCTCACTCGAACACCGCGAAATATCCCTGACCCCGTACGCCAGCATAGTCGTACACGAACGAATGAGCATCCTCCATAGTCCGGCGACACCGCTTATTCCGGTCCTCACTGACTCCCACGCGGAAAGATCCCTTGAACAGCGGAGGTGTATCAGTCGGAGACACCGGTTTGGCTCCGCTCGCGGAGGGTGCGGGATGACAATTCAGAGCCTGACGTTAGCCCAAGTCATGCAACCGTACCTACTCCGAACGTGTCATCCCCTTCCGCAGTGGTCACGCTCTTGCTCCTAGCGTTGGGTCCATCTGATAAGCCGCCTGGCCGTTTCAGGGATGAGGATGGGTCGCCTGAAGGTTCGGGGGACGAGACGTCGGCGTCAGACATGGAAAGGGGGGTGGCTGTCTGGGTGGGCGAAGAGTACGCGCTGAGGCACGATAATTTACAAGCATGAGCAATTACTTCACGGATAGCTCGACTCACATTCCGCCTTGACCCATAGCGGCGGTATTGACTAATGACCGCAACAAGAACCCACTCAGCCTCCTTCCAGCCATATCATCTCAAGATGTAGATTGACAAGACCGAGATAGATGTATTGTTGAGAAGTCATAGACTCACCCTCCTTTACCCCGAGATCTGTCAACCTTGGATGATCGGGATTAGCCTGCGCAAGCGTCGACGCGGTCGGCTTCATGTTGTCCATCCGGCCTTCGGCCCAAAAGAGGCCAGGTTTCCCCCCTCGGCCTATCCACTTTGATCCCGGTGATTGAAAGCAGAGCCGATACAGTCAGAAACTCCAAAATTGACGATTGGGAAAACAATGGCTTGTTCAGCAAGGTGGAGGGCGGTAGATCTAGGTTCAAGGGGAGATGGATTCGTAAAGGCGATACGAATTGTCAAAAGGTACCCACCCGATGACGCGAGGGAGGATTCAGGGCAGTGGCATTAGCGGCTACCGCCGGCCGACGGAGACTGCGCTATCAAGCTGACCACGTCACTGTTCAGATTCCCGATCTACATAAGTTACAATTGCTTGAGCGAGATTTGTCATTCATTCCACTATCTTAGCGATCCATAAGCCGACTACTTTTCGAGCATGGCAGCTCGTACCGCTTTTACCCGGTCAACACTTCAGCCGATCGCCTCCTCCTCTCGCCTCCCATGGGCACCCATACGCCGTTCCTTCCTCCTTTCACCCTCACTTCCATCCCACCAACCCCAGCCCTTCCCGCCGCTAGCCTTACGTACCAACAATCCCCGTCGGCATGCATCAACCGCCACAACCACATCCAGCTCGCCCGACGTGCCACCACTCCCACCCCGCCCCAAGATCCGCGTCACTCCTCCCTCCTTAGCCGCAATCAAGCAAGAAGGCTACCTCGACGACGACGTTTCCCTGATCCCATCACACGAATCGAATCTCATCATCACTCCCGAGGCCATCCGAGTGAATCCCCCTTCTTTCTCACACCACTCCCCATCATGACCTTCTCGTCGGGTAAGCTTATGTGTATGTATAGCAATTAGTCTCGATCACATCCCGTGAGCCGCCCGATGTTTTAGCGAAGGGCAAGCTGGTGCTCCGATGCGGGGTGAGCAGTGGGGGTTGTCATGGGTATCAATATACCATGGAATTGACAGAAGAGCGGGGTGTCGATGATTTGTACGTCCCTTCGCATCGAAAAGCACGGTGAGACTGATGGAGATGGGGATAGCGTGATGCAGCCCGAGGGGGTTAATTGTATACCAGTGGTTGTGGATCTGGTGTCATTAGGGTTGTTGAAGGGTGAGCTCAGATACCTAGTTAATATCATTGTCCTTTGTCTCTCGATTCGAAGTGACACATCTCGTTCCTTTCTTGTCCGGTAGCTGTCCGTATAGCTGATACCTACTCAGGCGCAACGCTACACCACGCGACCGAGCTCATCGGTTCCTCCTTTCGGATCCAAGACAATCCCCAAGCGAAAGAAGGCGGAGCATGCGGCTGCGGAGTCAGCTGGGAAGCGAAGACATAGATCATCATGCATCGACCTATATCGATGGAAATGTCCTTCGAATCTCATTCTGTCGGGTACATATAATCACCTCTCAGTGACCCTCTTGAGCCCCCACCGAGATGAGAGCTCGCGTTTTCCCGTAGGTGCGGACCCGTAAAAGGTCCCGTTACCATTGCCCGTACCGTAGATACTGAGCTGCAACGTCCCGCCACACATCTCGGCTTTGTTGCCCACGCACGTCGAAGCGCACGAGCCGCTCGAAGTCTGGATAGCCGTTTGGTTGAGGTAGTTCCCGCAGTAACACAGCTGTACCCATCTATCAGTACTCATCTCAGTCTCATGGGATGGAGACGTACATTACTGCTCTCCGTACCGGCGAAAGCGTAGCCGATGACGGCGCAGTGAGAGATGCACAGCTCGTTGGTCATGCTCGTGTCGTTCTGGTACACGCTCGGGGTGGTGGCGTTAAGATGGTGGGACGGCGTGGTGTGGTCCGTGAAACATCCCATGTAACCGGTGGGTGCCGCGGCAGTGGATTTCTGGACGGTAGAGGCCGTGTTCGTCGTGGTTGTGGTCACAGTCGATGCGGGGCTTATAGCGAAGTTAGATGCGGTCGTCGTGCTGACAGTGGACGCAGATGAGGTGGTGGATTCAGCGACTGTCGTAGAGCTGCTCGCTGAGCTGGAAGTCGAGGAAGCGCTACTCGCTGTGCTGGAAGTCGACGAGACCGCCGCCACTTTCGCATTCGCAACTGCGACAGACGCGGCAGCACTGCTCGAAGAAGCCACCGCAATGCTGCTCGAAGCTGTGGCCGACGACACCAACACCGATGCTGAAGTGGCGAAATGCCAAGTCGAGAGCAAATTCGGTCCACCGCAGATCTGCGACGAGTTGCCATTACAAGTCATCGCGCAAGCCGTCGAAGCGACACTACCGGCATTGAACGCGTTCCCGCAGAAACACTCGCCAGAGTACTCTGTCCCGGCGAGGGTGTAGCCGAGCTTCTGACACGAGGTCATGCAGAATTCGTTGGTCATTGAGCTTGATGAGGGGGATGCGCTGCTCAATGCGCGCATGGACGTCGCCTCGGTCTTGCAGCCGTTGTATGACCAACCCCTCGGGACAGCCACGTTCAAGGCGGTAGAAGTCGCAGCAGCAGCGGAGATCGTTGTGGTCGTGGCAATTCCAAGAGTATAGTTGTATGCGGTGAGACGATTTGGACCTCCGCAAGTCTCGGTGGTATTGCCTCCACAAGTCATGGTACATCCCGTCGCGCCCGAGGTCGAGCTCAAAGCGAATGAATTGGCGCAGTAACACTCGGTAGAGTATTCGGCTCCAGCGAAGGCATATCCCTTAGCCAAACAAGTCGACATGCACAATTCACGTGTCATGGAAGACGAGGTGAACGAGTAGCTACCCAGGGCTCGCGTCGATCCCGCATCCGTCCAGCAGCCAATCGAGGACCAGCCGGTGGGCAGGGTCGGCGGGGCCCAACCGAGCGTGTAGTTGAACATGGTCATCCTCGAAGGACCGCCGCAGATCTCGGTGCTGTTACCTAGAACCATCAGCGGAGAAGCTTGGGATTCGACTCACCGTTGCAGGACATCACGCAGTCAGTGGAGGAGGCGGTTGTGGTACCGGATGCGATCGAATTTCCGCAGTAACACTCTGAAGCATATTCCATCCCGGCGAGGTTGTAGCCTTTGGAGACACAAGTTGACGTGCACAGCTCTTGGGTCATCGAGCTCGAAGTGAACGAGTACGACGCAAGAGACCGTGTGGATTGCGTGTCGCTCATGCAGCCGACTGACGCCCAGCCGGCCGGCAGGTTGGATACGGCGGTAGCTGCAGCTCCGGCAGCCGAAGTGGTCGAAGGTGCCCAAACCGCAGCGAGGGTGTAATTGAATGTGGTGAGTCGATTTCCGCCTCCACAAGTCTCGAGCTTGTTCCCACTACATGCTATACTGCAAGACCCATCGGTGGCGATAGTCGACCCAGCGTTGAATGAGTTTCCGCATTAACACTCTCCAGCGTACTCAATACCGGCAAGGGCGTATCCTTTGCTGACACAAGTCGACATGCAGAGTTCGTTTGTCATGGCGTTTGAAGTGAACGAGTACCCGCTAAGCGCGCGTCCCGAAGTAGCCTCAGTTCGGCAGCCAGTCGCGACCCATCCGGTGGGGAGCGATACGATGGGATACAAAGACGGGTTGTTCCAAAGTTGCAACGTGTTGGAACCACCGCAGTTCTCGTTGGTGTTGTTGGCGCACGCCATCCCGCATTGGATGGGGTCGAGAAGAGTGGTGTTGCTTGAGCCACTCTGCATCGTGCTGCCGCAATAACACTGGCGGCCAAACTCGACACCGGCCAACGGGTATCCGAAGCTCTGACAGTACGAGACGCAAGCTCCTCGGGTCATATTATTGTTGGTGAACGATGCGCCAGTGAGGGCTCGACCGGAAGTCCCTTCGGCGACGCAACCGACTGACGTGTAACCAGACGGAATGATCGATGTGACGTCGAGGATCGGGGCGGACTCGGTATAATTGGCGGTGACCGGCTTGGTGACATTGCCGATCCAGAGCGGGTTATTGCCAGGCAGAAGCTTGATTCCATGCCCATTCCCGATATCTTCGGCGACCTGGGCGTTCTGCGGTCGACAGGCATTGGCAGCGTTCAGATTGAGGTATGGGACGAATGGGGGACAGTTGCCGAGCATACCGCCAACACCGTTGTTGGCATTACATTGGTTGATCGCCTGTTGGAGCACATTGGTACCGTTGATGAGGCTGGGCCAACCGTTGATGAAATCCGCATGGAGACCGTACCCGGTGGCATCGCCATTCGACCAGACCCACGTCGGTTGGCTACCATTGTTGAAGGGGAAATTCTGTACCTGGAAGATGAATTCGTAAAACAACGTGACGAGGTGTTTGGGATGACTGGCAGGGCAATCCCCTCCGCTGACACCGCCGCTCGGCCAAGCCATGTGCGATTGATGATCGTCCGAATCGACATTGACCCCGTCCCAACACGGTGGGAAGTTGACCTGGCGCCCTCATCCCGTTCGGACAATTATGGTTGAAGAAGCTGTTCCGTTGAGCCCAATCGGGATCGCCAGTATGATCGGTAGTATAGTCGAGACAGACGAAACTGATCGCAGCACTATCCGGGTCACCAGCATTGTACACCCTCCTATCCCCATCGCCCGACAACATGCGCAATCCATCCGGGAAAGCGTTGACGACACCATCCGAGCCCGCTCGAGGGAGGTAGTACGCGTTCATGTACCAGACCGGAATCATGGCGTACGATGCGTCCGCCGGATTGTAGTAGTAGAGCTGAGGGATCCAGTGATTCGACTTATCGACGCTGACGGGAGCGGTGGTACATGTCCCCGCCTGGGAGGACGCATAGGTCATCGCTTTATCAAAGTTCGATCCGCCTGGAGTGGACGTGCGTGCCGATGTCACCGGGAGTGACGATTCTATCGTCAGCGGTGTTCGAGCACGCTCACTCACGGGTCGAGTCGGGTAGTCTCAAGGATGGGCTGTTGGAGGATGAAGTACGCATTCACCTGAGCGGCGAGGAGCGGGAGGAGAGCTGCGAGAGCCTTGATCATCTTGTGCGATGAAGTTGTGTCGTGTGTCAAACGATTGTAATTGAGCGAGACCGCAATGTCCTGTTTCTAATGAGTGTGGGGTGAGGTACCAGACCTCAAGTATGAGCTTTTCGACCTCGGTTGATAGAGAACAGAGGGGTCCGAGGAACGGAAGAAGAGCAGGGTAAGAAAGGAAGGGGCGAAGAGGGGTTGGGAGATTTTGTTCGCCTTGGTTCAACAGCGTGGCTTCTATTCAGGGAGGACCCGACACCCACGTCATGGCGATCGATACCGAGAAGGGAGGCTGGACCGGCAGAACGGTGTGCATGTACCACACAGGTACGCGACAGGATCATCTTGACTCAAATAAAGCTGCTGAACCGGCCTTCTGGATCTTCCACTGATCTTCGTGGATCGTCCAGCTGGGACCTGGTCGAGACAATTTGACGATTAATCGTCGCGTCGGGTGAAATGGCGCTATGATTTTCATACTCTGCATGCGGCCAAGAGGAAAGGGTGCGAGACGAAGGAAATTAAGAAGCCACGGCCGGAAGGAGGTATTGGCGGATGAGGCATGTCAGATTTCCTTAAGCGGGTTTGGGTTCCTGGTGTCGAAAATCATTTTCCACCAAAGCTTCACCTCACTACTGTCGTTCAGGCATCACAATTCACCCACCAATAAGAACCTTCGGTCTGTTGGAAGGCATGTAGACATGATACATGGTGATGCTATTGACAACTCTTGCTGATGGAGACCGAAAGCTTTGGGCTTATTAAACAGATACTTTCGGGACTAAGGGAATGAAATGGCTGTTTTCGGATTTGAACTTGATCGTAATGTCGGAAGTGCTATATGGTCGGTATCGAGGATGCAGGAATATACACAGTGTGCGCCTACTATCGGTTCATGAGCATCAAGGGCATGGACGAGCTGTCGTGCCATGTCAATATTCCATCCACACATTCTCGCTACGCGACTCACAACTCGACGGCGTCGAACTTCTCGCTCGAGACATCGAACTCGAAACCCCCATCGCGAGCTTTGACGGCGTCAGACCCATCCTGTCAGACGAGATATCCTTCTTCCGGGGCGACGCGTGAAGAAATAGGCCTTCTTGGCGTCATATCTGCTTGACGAGTAGAGCGGCCTTTGGAAGCCGGAGTCAGATTTTCCACGGGGCTTTGCTGGCGCTTGACGGGCAAGAAGCTCCGCCTTGCCGGTGAAGGCTTCGAGCCCAGGGCACCGACGACACTGGACAGGTCTCTCATCTTCGGTATTCTGCTCAGTTGCGGCGAGCTCCTTGACCGATTGTCCGGTGCAGATATACCCCTTGACGATAGAATCGATTTATCGGTCACTGTCTCGTCCGGCGCAATCGAGCTGTCTCGACTAGGCGGAGGCGAGCTGAGGCCGGTTGTCACCAGGGAAGACGTGGCCTCGTTTCGGCGTTTGATTGGCCGCCCCTCTCCGGAAGCGCTCGAGGTCATGCTTGAGGAGGAACTCGAATGGCGCAGAAGCGAAGGGACCTGAAGATTCAGACCTATCGAAGACGCCATCATAACCTGGTCTGTCGAAGAAGTTTGGGGAAGCCTCATACGAGCTGGACCCCGCTTGGTACCCCTCTTGGTTTGCACTCCAGGTGATGGCGGCGCACTCGAGGTGAAAGCGTCTGGCTGCTCGCGAGTGTGCGTCAAGTCGACTGTCATAGGTCGTGATTGGGTAGGGCTGACGGCCTCGACAAAAATGCTCACTCGCTCTGGAGTGTCGACCTCCACGTACTGGTCATCGTATGACGGGCGGACGGGTGACTTTCGCGGCTGGCCAACGGCGTCGCCAGCCTTGAGAGGAGAGTCAACACCGGGTCCGGAAGGAGCCGAGCGAGGCCGAACGGGCGTCTGATCATTCGGAAGCCCGCTTGCAATGCTTTGCATGAGGTGCTCCGCAGGCTCCATAGTATGAACCGGGTAATCGGATGTGGGGAAGGTCAAGTCGAATTCGGCAGGAGGCGTAGCGAGGGGATGGATGGGCTCTTTCTCTCGTCTCTCGGCAAATTCGCGAAGGACCTCGTCTCGTGCCGCCTACCAGCGATGAGCCGCTTCTCGTGCAGGTAGAGAATCACTCACCCATCCGACCCACTTCATCTGGTTCATCATCATGTACTGCTGCTGAGGTCCGACCACCATTCCAGGTCGAACGATGCGCATGTAACCCAGAACTTCTTGAGCGGTGAATTGATACTTGTAGATCAGGTACGCTGCTCGTCAGCTCGGTCTATTGATCATCGCTCACCTCCAATCAGAACACCTGTCCGACCAAGACCAGCCTTACAATGCACCGCGACCTTCATGCCCCCTCCTTCGATGATATCCTCTCCCAGCTGAATGAATTCGCGAACTATCTCGTCGGTAGGGTTCGACCCATCGTCATAGTACATCTCGACGTGATCGATTCCACGGTCGAGGAAGTGACGGCGGTCGTACCTGAAAATCAGCTTACCAACCTAAAGTGTGTACTCACAGCTCGTCATTCAGCCGGACCACCAGACCCACATTCTCCCGCTGGAACACATCGAGGACACATTTGAACGCATGTGACTTGAGTTTCGCTTTCGTAAGGGTGGTCGTGGTGGTCGTACACCTCCCGGAGGACTCGTCGGTAGAGAGTGCGGTGATCTCTTGTTGAGTCCAAGCGGTTTCCATCGGTGAGGCGAAGGGGATGAACGGTCCTAGGACGTTGAGATCACCGTTTCTGCACTCATCAGCTGAGCTCATGGGAGACTCGTGTTTCGCTCACTCGACACTCTCGTAATACTCGTACGCCTTGGCATCAAAATGCGCAAGATCCAGCAGACCCACATCAATGGCTTTGGCCATACCGCACAGGCAGTCCTGTCCGATATCATTGCCTGACCAGACTATAGGGGCGGATTTACCTGGATGGACAACCCATAATCCATCGGTCCGTTTCCCGCATCGCGAAACGGCATGAACTCCATCTGGGCAATTGGCTTGAACGCGTTCCAAGGACTCTTGTGCTCGACGATCAGCTGATACACCATCAGCTTGTGCTACTGTCTACTCATGGGGAGACCTGCTCACGGAGTACAGCGCTACCATCAACGCCATGTTCGACTTCATTGTGGCTTTCGGGGAGGTATACAAGCACAGCGGTTTGTGACGGGTACTTCTGGCCTGAAGGTTGGGGGAATCAGTCGGACCCTCATGATCGGGGGTAACAATCACCTGTAGCTTGTCATGTATCTTCAAACAAGCATGAAACGTGGACGACAGATTGAGCGGGCCATGATCCATCGAAAAGGGAGTATACCGCATCTCCTCGTCCACTGCACCACCGAGAATCAGCAAGACCCTTTTCGTTCGTCCGGTAGCTGACATGTCGACAGCTTGTAGCACGGTACGAGGTACTCACACGAAAGGATGAAGCATGGCCTCTCGGTGCCCGGATGACAATACGGTGCCCTCGCATTGCTCATCACATCCTTCGTGCTGAGTGTGGTGAAGATGAAGCGTTCGCTATACACGGCTACGGGGTTCGGGAAAGGTCTGGGAGGCATCTTCGCTGGCCGAGAAGGTTTCACAGAACCCAAAGGAGGGTCTCGAGGTCCAATGATGAATTGGTGAAGGGCCGCTCTTGGCAAGGCAATCGGTATCAACGCCAAGATACGATGTTTATCTCATGGAGTCGAGAGATTTTTGGGGTGGAGAAGGGGGACTGAGGGGGTGATGGATTGTGAAGCGACGGAAGAAGGAAGCATGATGGCAAGGTTGAATGATGATCAGGCCTCACCCTGACCCAATGGGGTCAATGCGTTATCAATGCAATAGGAGGTCCGAGCGTCCCGAATGCCGGCAAGCGGAAAGCAGTCGCGCAAGGCACAGGCACCACACGTGGCAACAGACTGAGGAATGCATCATGGCTAAACTCGTTCTTAGATATCCCTCCCAAAGCGCTGAATCTCTCCATCGACTGTCAAGTCCAGCCCGAAATCCTCACTCACGTCGATGGACTGCACACACTCAGCGAACTGCTTGCGCAACGGGTTCTCCTCCTGTCCTGGCTTTGCTGGCGGTTGTGTTGCTTCTCTAGGATGGATGAGCTCTCCCGTGATGGTCGACCAAGCTCGTATCCGATGGTCAGACCCCGCAACGAAGAGGATCTCGTCATCTCGTGAAGTCACAAATCCCTTCAAAGACTGTCAGAGCGGGATTTGGTGGGATCGGAAGACCAACGAGGGATGACTGGAATTTATTGACGTGCCCCTCGAACTGCCGAAGCGGTGATTTGCCAAATCGAACATCGAATAGCAACAGCTTAAGAAGGTCAGCGATGCGCAAGAACAGGTGGTCCGAGGACTTACTTCATCGCCCATCGCACTCGCCACCAAACCCCAAGGCGCCGCAGAATCGCTGAGCCTCTTCACGCCAATCACCGCCTTCCCTCGCTTCATGGAAGCCACGACATTCGGGATCCTCGGCTTAACTCTCAGATCCTCAAGCAGGATCGCAGATGATCGCAGTCCGGCGAAAACCAGATCAGGTCTCCAGTGATGGAGTGACAGGGCGTCGGACGGTAGAGGGCGGACGGAGGTAGTCAATCCGTCGGTATAGTGAAGCGTGGTGAGGGATTTACTGCCGCCTGGCGCACACTCAGCTGATGGTTCCACAGTACTCGGGTATCTAGAGCCTGACGTACTGAGCGAACAAACGCCATCCCCCGAACTCATGCAGAAGATATCGTCCTGCTGAAGGTCGAGCTCGGAATGATGCATGAAGACATGCTCCAGCATATCCGGATCCCGATGGAATTGGTGGACGTGCGCTTCAGGACCGCCAGCTACCGCTCTATCGGTCAAGATCAGCTTGATTCTCCCTCGGGGCATATGGAGGAATCACATCATGGTCATTCGGGGAATATCGTAGTGCATCCCAACAAGCTAGACCTCGTTATCGACCGCCGCCTGCAGGATCAGAGGACCTACCGCTTCGGAGCAGATCGATATGAGATGCGCCGCTCCACTGGCTCGGTGGGAGATGACCCCTCCATGATCCGTTGTAGCGAAATATGCCCCACCGACAAAGGACTGCCGTTGGTCAGCAGGCCTACGATGAACGACGAGCAGGACAAACCCGGATAGAGGTGATTCGCTCGCCATGACAGCTGCAGCATTTGTGTGTCGACTGATGGTTCAGGTTCGCGTACTGGGCTTGGGAAGCGCTAGAACCGAATCATCAGTGCGACTCTCGGTAACGAGGAAAGACCCGCGTTGTCCGATCATGCCTGTTCTGCCCAGGTACCCGCATCGACACCTTCCCAAGAGGTCTAGGCCGTCTCCTACTCGGTCCAACTCCTGATGCGCCAATTGAATCCAGCTTGACCCTCTTCTCCCCTCTCATCTGCCCCTTTGAACATCTCGTAGGCATCAACATCGCTTCATCCCCCGAGATCCTCGTCGGGGTATCCTTGGGTGTCGGAAAGTATCGATTCCGCACCGGGTCGAATGTCATCCCGGGGATAATCCCTAGCGCTCCAGGCATGTTGCGTTGTTATGTGATGCGTCTATGATGAGAAGTGCGACAAGGGAATGGGAAGACTGCGGTGGCAAGTTCACGTGGTCCGCGATCACTGAATGACTTCACGCAACAATTTCCGTCCACTTTGGCAATCCCTTTCATCGCACATCAAGCGAGTCCACATGATGCAAACCTCCCAAGGCGACGTCCTCGCTGCCCTCCAATTCCCATCCACATTCTCCGCCTCCCGACCACCACCACCCGCATCCCTTTTCTCAGAGCACCATGATCCCCCATCCGCACTGACCAGCGCCTCCTCCTCTCGGAAGACGAACAGCACGCGGATCTACTGCTGGCGCGAAGGTTGTGGGAGTTTGATCCTCCTCCCTGGCGTAGGGGAGTGGGTCGTTTCCGAGGGTGGAGTGGTTGGTCACGCATTACCCGCTCAAAGCGAAGCCTGAGCTGTGCAGATCCCTACTGAGGAGAAATCGCCCTTCCCCCCCTCCCCCTCCCTTCCCAATCAATCAGCGTCAACGCAAACCGCATACTGGCACATCCCCGGTTCCCCCATGTCATTCGAGAACATCGGTTTCTCCCGCCCATCCCCTATGACACTTCCCCCGACCGGTCCTGGGGTCGAAGGGGCGAAAGGGAAGGTAAAGTTCTTGATATGTGCGGAGTGTGACTTGGGACCTGTTGGGTGGAGCTTTGAGGGTGGAGATGAGGCTTGGTTGGCGGTGGAGAGGGTACGGTACGGTCTGTGGGCTTCGGAGAAGGGGGAATGACGGTTGCGGATTCGGATAGTCGGGATTGGGCATGCGTCTTCGTCATGAATCGTGCGGTTTTCGCGGAGGAAATCATGACTGGAGATCTCTGCTTGTATACATGATGATGCAATGATTATACTCGCCCCCCTGTCCCACTCAGCCAACTTTATCCGCGATAGAGGTGAATTTCCTCGTCCCATGCACAAGACGCAAGCAGTCCCTCATCGAACAGTGCCCAAGCCACACCCATGACGAACTCGGTATGCTCCGAGTGGACAGAACGGGGTTGAGGTTGATCGACTGACCATCTGTATGAAACATGTCGGACCAGTTACGGTGGTGAAACGGAGAAAAACCTACGTTCGGCAGGTCATATCATATGACGTCGAGGCCAAGACATCGCGATGATGCGGCGACCACCTAACCCCATCAGCACATATCTGCACATTCGGAGAAACACACTTACTGCACCTCCCTCACCGCCAGCGTATGTCCCCTCAACTCCCTGACCGTCTTCCCCGTCGTCCCCCTCAAATCCCAAACCCTCACACCCATATCCTTCCCCCCCGTAACTATCATCCCCGAATCGTACTTATTCCAATCACAACTCAACACCTCCGTCGGACTAGCCTGAACGTCACGGACCGGTCGTTGGGGTTGGGACTTCCGGATATCGAAGACGCGGAGCATACCGTCTGATGCGCAGGTAGCGAGGACGGTGGGTGAGGAGGGGGACCAGGTGGCGCTGTAGATCTGGGCAGAATGTGCGGGGAGGGTGAGGAGGGAGGTTGCACGGCCTGGTGTCCACTTCCGATCATCAGCAAAACTTGCCAAGAGGAGGTGGGGGAGGGCGAGGCGAGCAAGAGACGGTGGGGAGGGGAGGGAGGTGAGGGGGACGTACGATCTTGACGGTGTGATCCCAGGAGGCGGTAGCGAATTGGTCTTTTTGGAGATTGTTCCAATCCACAGACATGATCTCCGCCGAGTGCTCGTGCCACGCTTTTACCGGTAGACCCTGCCCATCGTCAACAGCTACCCTCTCAAGCGCTAGGCTGGAGCCCACCCACCTCGAGGGTCACGTCGAAGAGCCGTAATGACCCATTGCCACACCCCGCGATGACCTGGTTCCTACCATCAGCTCCGGACTGCAGCACTAACCCACTCGTGTGACTCGTTCCAAGCGACATCATACACGCAGTCCTGGGTATCGAACCTGCCATCAACTCCGATCAGGAGTGAGCTCTCACCATTTGACGACCTGCAACCCTGCCGGGGACAGTTGTAGCACATGTACTCTTCCATTACCGACGAGACCAAAGTTCGCCCCGGAGGCGACTGCGATTTGATCTTCGAAGAATGGGGAGAAGGAGATCCGGTGGTGGGAGAATGTAGGGGTCTTGGCACGGAGGACGGGGGTTTTCATCGTGCCGCTCTCGAGAGAATCCTGTTATCTAGGTACTGCTTGAGTTCGCACTGCTCTCTTCATCCTGGTGGAAGGATCGGAGTATGCAAATCAGAGGTGAAAGGTGTCGTCTACACAAGCGAGATTCCTCGGCTGAAAAAGCTCATCATCTCGAGCAACATTTCTCGAACGTGATTTCGCTTGTTTTCATAATCCCCTCCTTCTTTCTTCTCTCCCTTGATCTCGTCTTCTTGATCTTAGGGAGCAGCTCCACCATGCCCCCTTCACCGGGCAGGATCCATTCTCTCCCAGGTACGTGGCGCCTCCTCCTACCGGCCCCTATCTTCTCGCTGATCTGAAACCACCCCTTCGACCCGGCCTCCAAACAGTCAAAGTCCTGTACTCGATAGATACATCCCCCCAGTCCTACCTCGCCATCCCAAACGATCGACAAGAAGTCTACGTCCACCCAAACACCCTGGCGTATTCGCATGACCAGAGTCATGGACCGCTCGGGAGCTGTTGTCTCAAAGCTGTAGCGAAGGGGATCTGTTTCGCTAGGTGAGTTTACCAGGTTTTGGACGACGCTGACCGGGAGTCCGGAATGTATACCGAACCAAACGACTCTGGACTTCTCGCTTTACAACCTCGACCCGTCCCTACGAGCGAATGTAGCATCACGAGCATTCCCCACCTCGTCCAACGATGAGCAGAGCTCCTGGACCGGGAGAGGCTTCCTATCATGGCTTCTCGCCGAACCGGGGCAGGGAATTACACTCATCCGTGGCCGACTGACTCGGGAATACGAGTTCTCGTCGGCAGCTTTCGCAGATGGTGGTGGACTAGAGGGGCTCATGGCTGCAGCCGTGAGGCGAGAAGATACGGATGGGAAGGGTTGGGGATTGGAGGTGTGCGTGTCGTTGAAGGAGGTGAATCCGGAGGGGAAGAGCGAGTTCTCCGGGAGGAGGGAGTTTGAAGAGATGTTGGCTAGAGGAAGGGGGTTGGCGTCCACTGTCCCCTCACCCAGGCGGATCGTACCAGACACTCGGACAGCGGTTCGCATCAATGGCTCGAGCTCAAGCTTCCCTTCTCAAGTGCACGCTGGGCCCAGCAACCTTCATCCGACCACCGCGATTCGTGCACCCACCCCTCAACACTTCGCGCACCCGTCCTCAACAGCGTCCCATCGCAGCTCCCTACCAAGCCCGAACCCTCCCAGCTCGACACCCATGGCGAGCTCTACCAGCTACCCCAAAATCCCCTCCCGACCACCGTCTGCCGATCAGCGATCCACCCTTGTTCCCGTACCGTCATCCACATCCGCCGCTCTCCGCCCGTCAACTCCTCCTCCACCTCCACAGCGCAAATCCCCACCTCCGTCCACGCCATCCCGTGCCACTCTACACGCACTGCTCCGATCCGACGGGAAGATGTCACCCGGACTCGCCCAGACACTCGCAAACAACCCAATGCTCCTTCGCCTGCTCAAAGCTGTTCCTCCTTCAGCCGGTCCACTGTCCTCACTGTCCGAGACGAAGGCCTCCCCTGCGCCAGACACACCTACGCCATCGACTTCGACGACGGTCAAGCTCAGAACCGAGGGATGCGATAATTGCGGAACTCTGGAATCCGATTTGTGGCGCACGAAAACCTCGAAAGACGGGACGAAGAAGAAGGTCTGCAACGGTGGGACTAGCTCTAACCATGAGTGAGTCTCTCGTGCTGACGTTTACAGAATGCGGAATCTACTTCAACAAGCACAAACGAATGCGACCCGACGATCTCTGGGCCGGTACCACGCGCACGCACAAAACGCCCAAGCTCGAGTCCGAACTCCCACACCTCGGGGTCCGTTCCAGTCCTCGACTCCACCGCTCCACGTCGGACCACGATGAGAGTCCCCGAAAACGTCAGCGATCAGGGAAAATGCCGCATCCGTCACCACGTATGGCTACGAGGGCTAGCGTGAAGACTGAATCAGGTCGCCCGAAAGGCAAAGCTCTGGATTTCTCCGAAGGGATGTTTAGCCCGACGAGCACCTTTGGGACTTCCCCTGCAAATGGGGCGGGGATCGGTGCGCTGGGTAATGGTAACCGAGGAGGAGGAGAGGTGGGGGAAGTGGATATCGAGAGTCTCTTGGCGCAGTTCGCAAATGATCAGCCGGGATTCAACCTCGATGCGCTGTTCGCGAACGTGGGAGATGGGAGTGGGCCGGGGGGACAGGAGATGAAGAGTCTGCTGAGCGCTTTCGAGGGAGTCACAGATGAGGGAGCGAGTGGGAGTGCGGTGCAGAATAAGGAGGGGACGGCTTGAGCTGAAGTGGTAAGGCGAGGCGATGCATGCTAGGTGAAACGCTTGTAGGCGTGCTTCTCGTATTCTTTGACTTTGCGGATCCGACGCTTAGGCCTGGGAAACCGCGAGCATTAGTTCTGTCTCGATGCGGGGATGGGGACACGTACAGCTGGGGAACGCGCGGCTCGATAAGCGCTCGCTTCTGGAGGCCCAAGAATTGGTCCTTGAACAGATTCCCTTCCGGCTAAACCATACAATCCTCAGCGTCTTCTCTGACGACCCATGGGAGCGGACGACCCACCTTGACCTGCCTGAGCGTCTCCGCCAAATCCTCCCCCAGCTGAACAGCGACACTCCCCTTCCCGACCCTCCACTTCCCCACCTTCTCCCCACCTTCCAAACCCAATCTCTCCCTCTCCCTCTTCGCAAGCTTCGCCAATCGCTCCGCCTCGACCAGACCTTTTTCCCGCTTCTCCAGCGTCGACTTCAGTGCAGGAACAGCCGAGATGGATCTGAGGGTCTTCTTCTGACGCGCTTCGAGGGAGGCGAGGCGAGACGCTTCTCGCAGGCGGATGGCCTTGTTACGCTCTGCTTGGGTCTTTCGGCGCGTTGGCTTGACGGTGCGCTCTTCCTCCTCCTCATCCACGACCGACGCATTGTCGACCTCGCCGGGTCCAACGATCATCCCGTCCGCGTACTCTCTTTCCAGCGCTGTGGCCGTTCTTCGAGCATTGACGACCTCGCCCAAAGCCTTGATCCGCTCTTCGTCCGCCGTCTCCTGCCTCAACCTCTCCTCTTCTTCCTCCACAGCAAGCTCGAGTAACCGCTGATGACTCTCCGCAGTAGGATTGTACGAGACCCCAGCTTCGGGCAATTCTGTCCCTCGCCCCGCCTCGACTTGCGAAGAAAGGTAGTTCTCCCGGTGCTTCGCCAGTGTCGGCGGGGGTTTCACGGGGCGCTTGATCATGCCTTCTTCCCCAAACTTGCTTGTCGCGGGTACAGACTCGGTCCAGGCATCTCGTAGCTGGCAAATCCCAGCCTTCTTCACGTCCGCGCTGCTGAGTCCCGTGCTGTCCATAGTGATCGTATTCCGCCGAGCGATGCGGCGGAGTCGTGCTTTCTCTGCTGGCGAGATTTTGGTCTTCCCGGACGATGAAGCAGTAGGACGCGAGGAAAGAGAGGGGATGGCGGAGCGCTCGGAGAGAATTGCGAGGGATCGGAGCGGTTTCGGAGCTCGACGCATACGCTTGGCGACTGAAGCCCCCAGTCAGCTCGTTTCAGGCCAAAAGGGTACTTGAGGTACCTTCGACATCACCGATGGTATCCACGACGAACAGCTCGCCATCCTTCTTATCCGCTACCCGTCCACTACGGCCCAATCAGCTGTCGTTGTCGTACCCTCCCGCTCAATGGCGGAGGAGGAAGAAACGCGAGATAGCTTACCCAGTGATCCGCTCCTCCTCCCTAGCGGACTCTAGGGCCTCCTCAATCGCGCTAACATCGATGTTCTTCCGCCATGCTCTCTTGCCCTTCCGAGAAGTTTGCGACAGCTGAGAGGGGAGGCCGAGGTGGGAGGGTTTGGCGTTGGGCTTGGGCGAGTGGGGGAGACGGTCGTATGGTTTCGAGGAAGAGGGTCTGCTGCTTGATGCGTGGACAGGCCCCATGATAAGCTGAGAAGGGGGTCTGTCCTCGGTAGAACTTGCAGCTGAGATGAAATCGTATGAAAGTCAGTGAAAGCTTCCTCTTGAACTTTTGTATATTTTTGATCCTTTTGTTCGGTTTATCCCAAAATGTCTGTACCTGATTTCATTATTGAATTGAAGGAATCTGCCCATCCAATTCGTCTCCTCAGCAGCCATGACCCCCTTAACCCGCTCAGTCGCCTTCCTGACAGCTGCTCCTTCGGCGAGCTCCTCCCGCACATTCTTCACGAACCCCACCATCCTCGCCGGCGCTTCGAAAGGCCCCGCCAAGAAAGGTCCGCCCAATCTCCTCTCCCCTAATCAGCCTACTAAAACCCTTCAGTCCTATCCAAAGCTGGAGCCCCAAAGAAAGTCGTAAAAGGCTACATCCGGAAAGGCGAGGCGCCGGGAACCACCATCGTACGCCTCGATGGACTGTACAGAGCTGACGGGTAGAGTGGGAGGAAGAATGTGAATCTGAGATTCGCGCTGGCTTCGGAGGTGCCGGATCTGGGGGATTTTATGCAGCTTCACCCGGTTAGCACGTCTATGACCTGGTCTGGGACAGATCTGATGTGCCCATAGGAGAGTTATATTGCGAGTAATGTGGGACGACCCACTGTTTTCCCGAGGCGGAACTATGAGCAGCTTCGGACGTTCGGGTTGCCGCGAAAATTGGACAAGGAGGTCAGCTATTTAGAACTCCCGGGGTTGAAAAGCTTCTCATCCAAGCTTCAGCTTGCATCATCCGGAGCACCTGCTTCTGTGATCCGACAACAAACGGTCGAACTTGTCCGGACACTGAATTCTGCAAAAGCTGGCTCTAGCAAGGATGCGCGCTTCATGATCAGCAAGCTGGGTCTGGGTTTACATGACGCAGCGCTGATGTTGGGATAGCCGGGGAGAAAGGCAGCGGCAAGAGTATGCTGCTTCTACAAACGGTGTCGTACTGCCTCGAAGCCGGCTGGATAGTGCTATACGCTCCACGAGGTACGCCTAGATTACGAAAGTCTCGTTCGTGGCTGACATGATATAGCTGCGAACTGGATCGACTCGTCAGCTCCCTACGCATATCATCCGCCTTCCAAGACTTTCCATCAGCACCCTATCGCATCCTCACTTCTCTCGACTCTCATGACAATCAATGAGCAGAAGCTCGCCCAGATCAAGCTCGTAAACCCGGTGTCCTTTGATGGTCGAACAGTCGAGGCGGGGTCGAGCGTGGTCGACCTGGCAAAGTTGGGCAGGGATGAGAAGCTCGCCGTGGAGGTCTTGGCGTCAGTGATGGAGGTGCTCGGCACACAGACTGAGTAAGTTACTAATCTTCCGAAACAGGGTTCGTAGCTCATGCTCTCCCGCAGAATCCCAGTGCTCTTCGCGATCGATGAAGCCCAAGCGCTCTTTCAGCAGACCACTTACCGGGCACCCGACTATTCGCCTATTGAAAGCTACTCCCTCTCGGCACCGCTCCTCGCATTGGACTACCTCTCCGGCCGCAAATCCTTGGTCAGCATCTCGGTTTCTTCCGGTTCGTCAGCTGACCCTAACCATAGTCTCGAGGTGCTGTACTTTCCGCACCATCTTATTCCACTCCCGACATCCACGTCCCCCTGATCCTCCTTGCTTCCCTCGATTTGCCTTCACCCCAGCCTATAACCCCGTATATGCGATACGACCCAGTCCACCTCGCGCACGCGTCGAGCGGGATCAAAAAGGTGGAGGTGCCATTTGGGATGAGCGGACAGGAAGCTGCGGGGATGTTCGATATCTGGGCGAGGAAAGGTTGGGCTCCGAAAGGTGAGCTGAGTTTTGCTATCCAGTGAGGTGCGAGCTGATGTGAGGCTTTGAAGCAACGGATGAGCTCTTTATGGACGCTTTTGCGGCGTCGGCGGGGAACCCCAAGGAGATGGGGCGGGGGCTTTCGCACAACTTTTGGGCGTATTGATATGTATGGGACAATGCATGATCGCCTGTCCGGTGAGGTGTCATATTTCACAACTTCAGCCGAAAGCAGCTTGGTCTTTCAATCAAGGCTTCATCGACATGATTACTGAAATTCGACTATACCCACTAAAGAACACGCAGCGCCTTTAGACCGTCTTCCTCGGCTTCACATTGCTCTTTGAATCGCTGTTAAACGACTGTTCCTTTATCAGCTCATATACACAATTTCGGGCTGCAGACTCACCTCTCGAAGCGCCTCGAGCGCTGCACTCAGCTTCTCCACCCTCTCCCTCGCATACTCCTTCGCCTGAACCTCATCAGCCCATTCCCTTGACTCAAACGCCGAAGCCCAAAAGGATGACATACTTTATCGCCCCCCTCCGTCGCCCTGGACTTCTCCTTCTCCGCCCACATCCTCTCTACCGCCTTCTGCAGCTCGTTGATCTCCACAGTCGGAGGATCTGTCGAAGCTTCCTGTGCCACTGGTCGGGCTTGGCGATGACGTCGGGGACCTCTCCACCTCCAACGGCGATCTTTCGTGTTCTCGTCTGGCTGAGTCTGGGTGGACGCGAGGGTGGAGAGGACGGTCGATTCGTTCGTGGGCTTCGATAGGTATTCGGCCACAGATGGAGGAGGGGACGCTCGGTCAAGACGGTTGAACCCATGGTCCCAATCGCGGACCGCAGGTTTCGGATTACCGTTCGCGATATACTGAGCGATTCGTCGATGATGTTCCCGTTTGTTCTCTTTATGCCTGAAGTGTATCGCCGCAGCGCCCACGCCGATCCCGAACTACACTTGTTAGGTTGGTGTCACGTCAAATGTTGAGAACTTACCCAGATCAACCTCCGCATCCCGAACCCGCGACCATGTCCGAATCGACCGTGGCCATACTGGTGGTACTGCATTCTGGGACCTCGGGGTGGGAGGTGCCCTCCACCACCACCACCAGCGAAGGGCGCTTCGGAAGTCGAATGAGCGGCTTGAGCGCCGACAGTGAAGATTGGAGCTTGAGCTCCAGGAGCGAGGTGCGTCGCTTGCGCACCGGGAGCGAAGTGTGCGGCTTGAGCACCTGCTTCGGCGGTGAGTGATGGAGGATGAGGAAGAGGTTCGCCGGGAGAAAGAGTACTTGATCGAGTAGTCGAGTGATGGGGGGGACCACCAGTCTCGTCGGAATAGTTGGGCTTGGGAGGTGCATGGTGATTGGCCAATTGGTTCGGTGAAGAAATGACGAGGATGGATCAGTGGTAAGTATGGTAATGGATGTCAGCGGTTTGATCAGTTATCCGTTTCCTTTTTGTGGCATGGACATGATCGCTCAAGCCGGAAAGACGTATCAGCGTGCATTTAAGCAGGACCATGCCTCGTCTCGGCCAAGGAACGGATCATGACGAATCTCAATGCCGAGTCAATGCCCGAGCTGCCACAACACCATTCCCCATTTATCTTTTGCCGGGGTTATAGACCGAGGATTTCGGAAAATACAAAGCCGAAATTTGTAAAATCGGGTTACCGGCGACGCGCTCCAGCCAACTTTATATTTCCACGGCTTGAGCAGAATCAAAGCAGTATCTTTCAAGCTCGTCCATCTGCTCCCACCATCGCTCCTGTCGTCAGCTAACATCGAAACCTTCCAAGCCTAAAGCCGAAGCAGGAGGCGAGGAAATTTTCTACACAGGAAAATCGAGCTCCCTCCGCCGCCATGTCGGACGACGCCTCCGAGCTATCCGCAATCAAAGCCGACTCCTCTGCAAAATCCACCACCGACCCAATCAAGTCCTTCCTCTCCGGCGGATTCGGTGGTATCGCCTGTGTCCTGGTGGGCCATCCATTCGATCTGACCAAGACGAGGTTGCAGACTGCTGCTCCGGGGACTTATACGGGCGCGGCGGATGTGGTGCGGAAGACTATCGCGCGGGATGGGGTTCGGGGGTGAGTCCGCGCCCTCGCTTAGCCCCCGTCCTTGCTCTCAGCTTATATGCGAGCTGCTAGGCTGTATCGCGGGATCACGCCGCCGCTCTTTGGGGTGACTCCTATTTTCGCCATCTCCTTCTGGGTAAGCTCTATCCCAGCTGAGTCCGCATGAGCAGGGGAGCTGATATGTTCTTAGGGTTATGACATGGGCAAACGCCTAGTCTACATGGGAACGCCGGGCCGGACCTCCCAAGCGCTAAGCATCCCCGAGCTAGCTTTCGCAGGGGCGTTCTCAGCTGTGCCCGCGACGCTTGTCACTGCGCCAGCGGAGAGGATCAAAGTGCTCCTCCAGGTGGGTCTCTCCTCGTCTGATAGGACGGCGAGATGCCGATGAGATGATCGGTGCAGGTCCAGGGACAGGGTGGACAGGCGGCTTACTCTGGTCCTGTGGACGTCGTGCGTAAGCTGTATGCGGAGGGGGGCATGAGGTCGATCTTCAGGGGATCGGTGGCGACGCTGGCTCGGGATGGACCGGGTAGTGCTGTGTGAGTGATCCTCATCCTGTTTACTCTCCCCGTGTGGAAGAGCGGGATGAGAGCGGTGATAGAAGTAGGAGTAAACTTGGAGGTGTGGGTTGGAGGGAAAAGAGACCTTTGTACGTGACGCTGATCCCTGCTACAGCTACTTCGCGACCTACGAACTCCTAAAACGCCGCCTCTCCACCGCACGTCCTATCCTACCGACCGGCGAGCCTGCTGCTGCTCCTCCGCTGAGTCTCACAGCGGTCATGCTGGCTGGTGGGTCAGCGGGTGTGGCGATGTGGGCACTGGCCATTCCCCCAGACGTGAGTCAAGGCTGACGGGATGCGGCTCAAAATCGGCGAGCTGCAACCTGAACAGACTCTGACTGACGAAAATCGGTACAGACCATCAAATCGAGGCTACAGAGCGCCCCGCAGGGGACATACTCCGGCTTCATGGACTGCGCGCGCAAGCTCATCGCGGCGGACGGGGTGACGGCGCTTTGGAAGGGGTTCGCTCCGGCCATGGCCAGGGCTTTCCCGGCGAATGTACGTCGCTCGCCTCACCTGAAAAGTGTTTCACGCTGATGAGCGGTATCTTCCAGGCGGCGACGTTCGTGGGCGTGGAGGTGAGCTTGAAGATGATGGATACGCTTTGGTGAGGCTGCATGGAGGGGTAGATGGCGTACTGGGCAATGAGAGCATGCACCGTGATGGGCCTCTTCCATAAAGCACACAGTCGTCATGGCAACAGATTCGTTGGATGTGTACAAATGACTCGTGATGATATATCCTCTTCTCCCTCTCTAGATAGTAATCGCCTCTTATCTCCAAGACCTCCCCCGATGCCTCGAATTGTCCAGCTGCTGCCCTGCTCAAGTTCCTGCGAATGAGGCCACAGGCGTCGAAGTCACCCAAGTCGGTCCCTTCCTCATCTCTCCGCTCTTCCTCCCCGCCGACCCTCCCACCCTTCCGTTCTCCACTTCGACAATACTCCTCGGTGTCCGTATCCGCTCCCTTCCCACACCACCCATGCCAACCATCCCTAGCGGTTTCACTCTCATCCTCCCGCTCCCACCTTCCTTATCGCGAACCGCAAATGGAAGCGGCGAAGAAGGAATCATCGAGCTTGCCGAAGTGTTTGACGAGCCCTCCCTCCATGTCCCCCATCCTCCCTCTCGATCTTGCACCGGGAGCGACGAAGATCGTAACTGATTCACCTCGTCGTCCGAATCCGTTCCCGAGTCGCCGATGTTGTCGTTGTCGGCCAGAAATGGGAGGGAAGCGGAATCACGCCGGTGATTTTCGGGGCTGAGCGCTTGGAGCGGGATATGAGCGTGTGAAGAAGAGGGAGAGGAGAGAGGTATGATGGAGAATGGAGATACGCTGAGGTAGCGGTGGACAGGTCGAGTGAGTTTCCGTCGGGTTTTGGTAGGGAGGGAACGGCGGGGTTTTGTGGGTAGGTGGGAGAGGGTGGAGAGGTGGAATGCGTGGACTTCGGCTTCGGATATCGGGCATCTGGCGGAGTCGGCATCATGAAAGGTCACAGCCCTGAAACGGAGCGTGTCAAGGGTCAAGGAGTGTTCGAGGGGAGGTCGGTCGAGATTCGTGCGGGTAGAGGAGGAGGATGAAGAGGGGATGAGGCGGGAGAAGTGGAATGCGTGGAGGGCTGCTTCGGAGATGGTGCTTCCCATTTCTGGGTGGGACAACGGACGCAATGCAACAATAATCAACGAGAAGAATGGATGAGATAGGGAGCATACGGGATGAGGAGGAGTTTGCTTCCGGGAAATCAGAAGCAACGCGGAATGCCGTAAGACGGTGGCAGCGAAAGTCCTATGATACTTGGCATCCAAGGATGGAAGGCTTGAACAAGGGAGTCAGTAGGTGCCAAACATGGAATGCATACAACTGTGTGCTTTCCAACCCCCTCATCCGTCCACCTTGATCCACCGCCAAGGCTCCTCGACATACCTCTTCCAGCTCTCCGTAAACGCTATCAACTCCGCCCCTTCCAGAACTCTATGATCCCCACTCCATCCTACCGGACATCGAACCACCGCTTCCATCCCGCCTTTCTCTACCTCCGCTTGGTCCGCTTTCAGTCCTGCATCACGCATTTTCCATTCCACCTCCCACTTGGCGCGACCGACGGCGCAGATTGCTACTCCTCCGCTTGGTGGGAGGACGGGCATGGCCCCGATCGACTCGCCGAAGGCACCGACCGAGGAGATGATGAGGTTTGCGGGAGGCGTGGGACGGGTCGAGTTTTGGCGGAGGGAGGAGAGGTGGGATGTGATGGAGGATAGTGATGTCGAGGGGGAAAGGGGCGGGAGCGAGGGGGTCAGCAGACCGTGTTTTGGATCTGAGCGAGATTCAGTCAAAGTTCATCAGATCGTAGGAGGACCTTACCTGAAACAGCGATTCCGACAATTCCATCTCTTCGGATGTCAAGCCATCGGTCATCGCCCTTCGACATGACGCGCGACCGCATGACCGGATGTTCCTCTAGTGCGAGCAGCATCCCTTTGACGAGGAAGCTGAGGAGAGTCGTCTTATTCTGTCCTTGTATAGGCAGAGGATCTCGAGCGAGGTCGGACGGTATATCGGCGGCCCGGTATGGCGTTTTGGCCGGAGACGATGGATTGAGATTCAACGCTCGGAGATAGGGAAGGAGCGGGGTGAGGTTGAGGGTATGTGTATAGCTACGAGGCAGGAAGCTTCAGATAAGGTGTTTTCCATTGCGAGCGGACTTACCCAAAGTGTGGGACATCCCCCATAGACCCCATCGCCCGCCACATGACCTTCCTCGTCCGCCCCAAATACACCCTCGTCACCTCCTCCTGCTTTCCTCGATCCACATTGCTCATACCAGCCGCCATTTCCCCCTGAACAGAAGAGTCCCCAGCAGCAGCATGCACATCCTCCTTAGTCACCCTCCCACCATCACCAGTCCCCTCCACGTCGTCCAAGTCCACGCCTAATCTCGCAGCGAGCGTCCGCACAGCGGGCGAAGTCTTGACTATGCTCCTGGCCCCTACCGACGTTTCCGACCTTTGCCGACGTTCTAGTACCGCCTCGGAAGATGAGGAGGCGGATGAGGATGGCGCAGAAGGCAGGACTGAACCTTCTCCGCTGAACCATGATCCACCTACCGAATCCATCGCCGAATCTCGTGAAGCGAGAAGGTCCTCGTCCAGTGGTACCTCGGTCACCTCGTCGGTGGTCTCAGTGGATATTGATGGCGCTTCTTTGGCGGGAGTGGAACAGGTTTCCGAGTGTTTCCCCAGCTCTTCCGAGATGTCCTCGGCTTTCGCGACCTCGGGGCTCTCCTCGTTTCGCACTTTTCCCAGACCCGGACCTCGCTCCGCTTCCGTTTCTACGGGCTCGGGTTCGGGTTCGCTTCTCCCTTCCTCGGGAAGAGCATCGTCACCCTCGGTCCGGACCTCGCACAAGGTCTGCCCGACATTGACTGTATCCCCAATCTCGACATTCAGACTATGGACAAAACCCGTTGTGGGAGAGGTCAATTCCACCCTGCCTCCTCATTAGTCCAAGTCAAGCTTCGAAATAGGGGCAGGCGCACACGCTTTTATCACTCTGGACTTCGCAGAGATTATCGAACTCCTCGACCCTCTGTCCCACCTCCACATGCCATTTGAGGACCTCGACCTCGGTGATACCCTCGCCTATGTCGTACAGCTTGAAAGGGAAGACCGCTAGTCGCGGGTATGAAGAGTGGAAGAGGCATAGTTGCGATATTCGGAGAGCTTGTAATGGGAGTCCGTGTGATGAGTGGGGTCGAGGGGGAGGGAGAAGGAGGTGGTAGGAAGTAGCGAGAAAGGGAGGTCTCGGAGCTAAGCGGTGCAGCCGTGCTGAGTAGATTGAGATATTCAGCCGCATAGCTGTGTAGACGACTCAATGGGCGCTGAGCTGAAAGCCTGACTATAGCATTCCGGTGTGAGTCGTTGTGATGTAGCCAAGAGGGCCCGAAAAAAAAAAAGCATGGACGCGTGGTTCAGGAACACAACGAGGTTCAAATTGGCATGATCCGCGACCCTTCGGTACGGAACTTGATTTCCTCATCCCGCAGGCGACAGAAGGAGCTCCTACTTGACAGTGTGTAAATGAAATGTCTTGTCAGCGCAGGGATAGCTACTTGTCCACAGATCCTTTCCAGAGTCTCCTTCTTGAGCAGTCGAGCTGCCCACTTAGATCTCTACTTCTCAGATTGCTGCAGATCGCGTCCTCATCCCACGACCCCACAATCCCTATTCTCCGCCTTCTTCTTCTCCACCCAATCCTCCAACCTCCTCATACCCCCCTTCCCCAGACCCTTCCACTCATGCTTCGCGATCGTCCCGCCCCGTCTGTACCCACCATCCACCTCCCAACAGGTCGACATGAGTGTCGGCTCGTACCCATGCCATGCGACATCACGGGTCGTGTAGTTTGTTCCGGAGGCTTCGTAGACTTCGGCGCCCCGTCGTTGGGTCTCGCGTAGGGGCTCGGGGGAGGAGGGGTCGTTGTATTCGCCGTTTCGGGCGAAGAGGGGGATCGTCTCGGCCCGGTTGAGGACTGGGTGTTTCAGCGGGAAATAAAGGGACCCTTGATAAAGCATACCTTGGACAACTGGAATAAATGAGTCAGCCAGAGAAAGTGTAAGTGAAAAGCTAGAGCTTACCTCGACCATCGAGAGACCAGATATGGATCATCCCGTCTGCACTGCCCGAGTAGATATAGCTCTGCCCAGTAGACTCCCTCGGACTGAAGTGACATCGGATCAAGGTGCGCAGCACCGAATGCCCGCGGAAGGTCATGACTGAGCAGTCTTTGGGATGGGCCAGTCTCTGTGGCGGTGGGTACCTAGCATTGCGGTCTAGCCCTTGTCAGCGCATCGACATACGATTCAATTGGCCACATACAGTCGTAACTCGGCTGTCCGTACCTGGACACTGCATCCGGCTCCCCCTCAAACTCGCTATAACTCCTCATCTTCCTAAGATCGTATAATCTCGCCGCCTGATCCTTCGAGTTGACCACAATGTATCGCCCATCTCCCTTTGGCGAGGTGTAGGTGATGCCCTCGGTGGCGCCGACTAGTATGCCGGAAGGAGTCGAGGAGGAAAGCGATCGTCGATCCCAGACTTTTACATAGCCGTCATCTGATCCGGAGACGAGGATGTTCGTGGATGATTCGTCGGCGAAACAGACAGCGTTGACTGAGCGAGGCGTCAGCGATCGATTCCGGCTTTTTCAGGGACACTCTAACCATCATCGGCGTGCCCAAGCACACTGAGTGATCGTCTCTGCGCATCGATATCGTACACCATGATTTTCCCGCTTCCGGCTCCGGCGACAACCTCTTTACCGTCTGCGGAGAATCGGATACTCCAGATCTGGTCACATCAGCGTGGATCTCCCAGGAAAGCTGAGACCACTCACTCCGAACGAGTCGTAGCCCCAAATATCCCCAGACCTCCTCCGAGACCCCGAAAAGTCCAGCTCGACATGCTCGGTGTCATCCTCGGTCGTGTACAACATATGTACGTATGGCGTGATCGATGAGTAGATCATTCTTCGTGCGTTTAGCTAGATCACCCGTAAAAGGAATAGAGCCCACCTCTCGCCCTTACGATCTGCATCGCAATCAGTGACGGTCCACCTCCCCTCTATCCCCTGGACGTTCTTAATCTTCTTCATACTCGTATCCTCCTGCGCCATGCCTCTCCTCCTTACCCCACCAAAAGCCCTCAACCCATCATCCTCATCCTCGTCCATCTCAGAGCGCGGTGAGATCGGTCCGGATCGTCTCGGTTTGAGAGGGGAAGGTTTCGCCTGGTTGGTGGAATAGAGGTGGAGTGTGAAGTATTGCGTGGCGGCGTCTAAGGGGAGATCGCGATTACGTCGGAGGGCGGTGTCAGTGAGAGGAGAGGGATAAGTCAGGGGGTGCTAAACGGATTTAGGAGGGGGACGCTCACAGAAGAGAGAGTAGTCCTCGCCAGCGTATTGCCCGACGTAGGGTATACTGGGGTAGCAGGCGACGACGGTGCCGTTGGTATTGGGGATCGTGGCCTGCCCTTCAATCAATAAACTGTATCCGAAGGCAATCGGGACTGTTGGACTTACCTGTGCGGCAGCAGGGACCCAACCTCGCTTCCTGGTTTGTATGACCCTCGGCCGAGCTCTCCTACCCGGTACTCTCCAATCCCCCACCCGACCAAATTCGCCTGACTTGAGCAGTTCCATCCCCCTCGGATGAGGTTCAGTCTGCGGTTCATACCACCTGTCCCTCCTCCTTCTCTCCTCCGTAGCCCTCCTCCTTTCCTCCTCACTAACCGGCGCCGCACCCCCGGAAGCAAGCCGCCTCAACAAACCCGCCCCACCTCTCGTCCCTGATGCCGGTCCAGCCAACAACCTCGAAAGCAAACTCGTTCGCGCCTCCGCATTTCCACCAGATTGGTTGAGCAACGCTGCGAGATTCAGGAATGTCGTCCCGCCTTCATCGTCACCTCCTTCAATCGCGATCAACGGATTCGGATCATTCGGATCATTCACGATCGTCGCTTGAGCCATATCCTCATCCTCTACTCCTTCCTCATCATCATCTTCATCTGCATACTCGTCCTCGTCTTCCCCCTCCATGACTTCATCGTCGATCTCGTCCGCATCGACATAGTACTCGTAATCTGCCTCTTCGTCATCGTCGCCCACCTCGTCGACCAGCTCATCGACGTCGTAGAAGAGATCGAGATTGTCGGGTGTCTCCCTGCTCATGATTGTACTGCAGCCAAGTGGGAATGGGAAAGGTAGGGTGAGGAGAATGAGATGGCCGATCAGGGCATCCCTCGGGCTTCCTCCACGTGCCTCCACCTTCTTCCACTTCTATCCCCCCTAAATCCTAAATAAACGGCTGTGGAAAACCGGCCGCGTTTGCCTTTGTCCCACTCCGACTCCCTTACACTGTTACCACAGCCGGTGTCAGTCGCGCATCATGACAGTTTCAGTACCCCGTTCCGCATTCCACGTCTCCCGCCCCGAATCATTCATCGTCGCCTCGAAACGCACACCCTTCGGGGCATATGGAGGAAAGTTAGTGGGGCGACAACCTTCATATCAGCTTCTTCGCTCTTGTATTGATAAGTTCATTCCTGCTGCTAAGACTTCGAGATCTCAAAGCGTCCGAACTTGGCGGTATAGCTGGGAAAGCAGCACTCGCGGAGCTACCAGCGGGAGTCGAGGTGGATCAGGTATTCTTCGGGTGAGCTTCGGACGTAGCGGACATGTCTGCATAGCGGCAGGGGGTAATGTCCAGCTGACAAGCTCCCGTCAGGAATGTCACGCAGACCGACAACTCCACACCCTACCTCGCTCGACATGTTGGCCACCTTTCAGGCCTGGGTCCAACCGTCCCAGCCCTGACAATCAATCGGTGAGCAGTGGTCCATTCGCCCGATAGCTTAGGGACCGATTTTTACCTGTTGCTGATCGATTACTACTCATCCAGGCTATGTGGCTCCGGCTTCCAAACCGCCATCACCGCCGCACAGACCATCGCGCTCGGCGAAGCGGATGTCTGTCTCACAGGCGGAGCGGAAGCTATGAGCATGAGCCCTTACACACTAGCCGGAGCTTCTAGGTGAGTATCTGCCAACACACCTGCAGCGTTGTGGACGAATGGTCTCTTTGGGACGAGGGCGGTGAGCTGATTAGGTGGATCGCAGATATGGGAACCGGTATGGGCTGGATTTGAAGCTCGAGGATTCGTTGGCTGCTGCGTTGGTGGATCAGAATCCGGGCGGAACGAAGACTCCCATGGGAAGTGAGTAAGCACTTCCTGGTCTCCTGTTTCTGGACCTTTACCGTATTGTACTGAACTCATTGTGAAGTCACCGCTGAGAATCTTGCCAAGAAATATGGTATTTCCCGAGAAGAGTGTGACGGTCAGTATTTCACCCTCAGCTTCCGTGCTTCCAGACTCACCAGACCCTCCAGCCTTCGCCCTCATGAGCCAACAACGCTACGCCTCCGCCCTCTCATTCGGCGCCTTCACCTCCGAGATCGTCCCCGCCCCTCTCAAATCCCGCAAAGGCCCCTCCTCACTCGACGCGGATGAACATCCCCGTCCTCAATCCACACTCGCTTCCCTCTCTTCTCTCCCAGCAGTCTTCGCGAAAGATACAGGCGTTGTCACGGCGGGCAATGCATCGGGTATCTGTGATGGCGCAGCGGCGAATGTGGTGATGAGTGAGGGAGCGCTTGGGAAGTTCGGGGTGAAGCCGCTTGCGAGGATCGCGGCGTATGCTTGGAGTGCTTGTGAGCCGGACATCATGGGGATTGGACCCGTCGTTTCGGTCAAGGAGGCTTTGAAGAAGGTGGGGAAGACAGTTGCGGACATGGACATCATCGAGGTCAACGAGGTCGGTGGTCCGAGTCTCAAGTGGGCGATGGAGTTGACGTGCTGGCAGGCCTTCGCAGCGCAGTGGCTGGCCGTGCAGAAGGAGCTCGAGCTGCCAGTGGAGAAGACCAACATGTTTGGAGGGGCTATCGCGCTTGGCCACCCTCTCGCTGCTAGCGGAGCGAGGCAAGTCAACATTCCTACACTGTATCATAGGGCTGATAACGAGCTCAGGATATTGGCTAACCTTACGCTCAACCTGCACCGGCTGAACAAGCGGTGGGCTCTTGGAGCAGCTTGCATTGGCGGAGGGCAAGGGATCGCAGTGGTCCTTGAGCGGTGCTAGGGGGCAGCCGCCAGGTGATGCCCCGATAGCTCTCATATTCATAATCTGCATCATGTGTATGATAGGCTTCACGACCTCTGTTCCTGGAAGAGGGATCGCCGTGATGCTCCCCCTCCTTTGAGACAGTGCAGGGTCCCAGGATTCCTTGGCGACCATCAAAAGCCCTTTTCTAACCCATCAAGATTCACTCCTGACTCATCAAACCTCTCAAAGCGCTTGCGATTCTGAAACTCCTGGCCAGCCAAGAACAATAACCAGATATCCTCGCACAATGGTCACGATGGTCAATAAGCGCCCTGCCTCACCCTCGACCCCACCGCCCAATCCGAACAGACCAGCCCGCCCACTATCTCGCCGAAGAGAGCCAAGACGACCCCCTCCAAGTCCGGTCCCGGCGAAGCATGGACCCCTTCAACGCCGCATCAAGCTGTTTGACACCTTCGTCGAGGTCGCCGCTATCAAGTGGGATGAGGTCGCCGCTATCAAGTGGGATGAGGTCGCCGCCAAGGTACGCTCCCCCTCCTCGAGCTCTTCTGTGCTGGTGAGGGAGGCTGACGTGATGGGATTTAGATGGGAGATGGGGTCACGGAGAAGATGTGTAGGGAGCAGTGGCAGAGGGCGAAGAAGATCCGGAAGGTGCTCGGCGAGGACTAAGCGATACACAACTCAACAAGCAGCGGGAGATCCAGGCGTAGGATTCAAGGGGACTGAGGAGGGTATGGATGCATGGTATCGAGCGTGGGGTATCATCCTGACTTTTTCTCTCCACGTAAATCGCTATGTCTTCCCCGGCATCTTTTTGAACTCGTCAGCCAGTTCCCAGTCCGCTTAGCAAGACCCACCTGTATCTCATACTCTCTCTGAAACCCCCCAAACTCCTCTTCCTTCCCCCGATACGTCCTCACAAGCGTATCAAGCACCTCCTTGATACCCGTATAATTCGTTTCCAGAGCGGGGTAGACGTCTGTGACGGTTCGTTGGACGAGGGTGCCGCCTATTAGGCGGTAGCACTGCCGAGTAGGGGTGGATTTCAGGAGGGGTTGGAGGGTAGAAAGTACGAGTCTGGAGACTATCAGCTTGGGTCAGAAAGAAGGCAAGGACAAAGTAGGGCATTCACAATGGGATTGGGGAGTAGGGAGGAGGGAGAGACTCACGCATGTTCTTCCATCTCGGATTCGAGCTCGCCTATCTTCTGGGCGAGGTTTTGGAGCTCGGTGCGATACCGCTGGAACGCGGCGGGGACTTCTTGGGGGGTAAGCTTGGCTGACTGAGCAGCAGTGGAGGAGGTGAAGGCTTTTGAAGGCATGCTCAACCTGCTGTTAAGGAGCGACTTGAAATTCAGACACCGTTCAGCTATGCACTTCCGTGATACGGTTCAGCGAGACGTCCGGAGTGTAGGCCCCGCATTTGGCCTCCATCGGAACTTCCACTTCGGTAATTTCTGTGTGGCGAGTCTCGCTACTTTTGACTTTTTGTCCTCCCAATATTTTGCTGAAGAGAGTTCATCTGGCCGAAGATTCAAACCACCAAAAAGACAGGAGTCGGACTTCTTATCTAGCGGATTCATACATGGAGAACGATGACCGACTGCGTGGCCATTGCCCATGAGCTACCTTTCCGCCAACAGGCAAGTCCCCAACTCCCTGTTGCTCTGAGCTGATGGAATTCCCTCTCTATAGGTCGTCGAGCTAGCTGCCCATCTATCTCGCTCACTCCCCAACGCCACTGACCATACTGCCGTCCGAGAGTTCATCACTACTTTCGATTCGCAGCTTGTCCCCGATGATGAACAGGCTGAGCTGAGCGAGGAGGAGAAGAAGGCTGTGGTCAGGAATGTTGTGAAGAAGTTCTCGGAGCTTCGAGGAGGATTGGAGGGAGTGAAGGAGATCGGTCTGTCGTATCGATCATGAAGCTTATAGGTGATGCTGATGACGAGTAGAGCCTGAATCAGCACATCTGTTACTGCAGTACCTCCTTTCGTCGAATTTCGATGTCGAAACTGCCGAGTACCAGGAGATGGCGAAAAGTGTGGTGGAGGGCGTCAAGAGGGGTGGGGAGGCGGCTGTCTCTGCTGGACGGCTGACAAGAGCTGAAGCGGCGTGCCGGATGTGGGCTGCCCTGAGCTGTGCGGAACGTAGCTCACGCAGATAGCCTGAACAACACATACAATCACTATCCCCCGTCCTCACCACTCCGACCACCGACCCTTTTCGCTTTGATATCCCTCCTGAATACACTTTCGGATCTCCCCTCCCTGCCGCTCTCGCCCACGCTCCTTTCTACCGCTCTTTCACAATGGTCAATCCCCGATACCGAGAAGGTAGCATTCCTCTCTTCCGCATCCGCCATCTACGAGTCTGCCAGGAGCTTCTCAAAAGCACTGGAGCTCCACGTACTCGCCCTCGGACTGTCTGTGGACACAAAGGTGGTGGAGAAGGCTTTGGTGTTAGCGATCGCGGTGGAAGATCGATTCAACCTCGATGAGGTCTTGAGGGTGCAAGGCGTGAAGGATGGTATTACAGGAACGCTGGGCGAGCTGGTCAAGCTGTTTACGGGGGTGGATGAGCTGGAGGCGGTGAAGCAGGGACAGGAATGGCTGTCGTCGAATCGGTCGTATCTAGAGGGCTTCGGTCAGTCTCGTGGCGGATTTTTGGAATCAAGACTGATGATCCTCCAGGCATCAAGCAATTGACCGCCGAAAGCGTCCTCCGGAAACTTCGCCTGATAGCACTCACTACCCTCTGCGCCCGCTCAACCACCAAGCAACTCCAATACTCCGAAGTCGCCTCGACCCTCGCCATCGACCAATCCGACGTGGAAGCATGGGTCATTGACGGTACGATGAACTCCACCTGTCCTCTCCATTCTTCCTACTGACTTCCGTTTCCAGCGATCCGAGCCAACCTATTGGAAGCCCGCCTATCTCAACTTCTCTCCACCATCCGTATCCAATCAGTCTCGTCTGCCGGCACCCGCCGATTCGGCAGCGACGAGTGGTCATTACTGGAGCGGCGGCTGGGGGAGTGGAAGAAATCTGTTGCGGAAGCTAGGGCGGTGGTGGATGAGGCGGAGGGACTGGCTGCTCAGGGTTTGGTGGCGCATCAGAGACCGCCGAGACGGAGGGAGGAGGAGGTTGCTGCTTGAGTGAGGGTGCTGAACACTCGATATTGGTATGCATTCATGTACTCGTCCCTCTCTCAAGCTCTGGGACACTCGCGCTTGTTACACCGTAGATGTCCCTACCACCTCAATATGCATAAAGCATTGCAATGGGAAGAAGAGCTTTGGCTAGCAAATCGTTTCAGCTCAATCCAGGCGTGATCGAGCTGTACAGTCTAAGAAATCCTGTACTGGGTTCAAGGGCGAAGATGTAGCTTGACAATTTGACGTGATTTGGCTGAGAAAGCCGCTGTGCAAATCTGTATCATCCGGATCATCCATCAGAATGAACGCTAAGGGCAGGTGATGCATGGAAGCGTCTCATTCACCCGTGATAAAAATGACCTCGATAGCAAGGATCCATTTCACTGCTCGAGCTGGCTCCGCGATAGGCCGTGCACGCCAAAGAAAATATCAAATCGCGTGTGCTTCAGATTTTTACTTGATTGTGCTTCAATTTTCCTAGGTCCGGGATTCTCGCTCTATTGTGCGAGGCCTAGCTGTAATATAAATTGTTTGGACTATGCGAGTCTTGTCTAACCCAAACACAGCACCAGGTGCAAGGGATGACTTCCCAGAAATCAAAGTCGTGCATCAAACCCAAATTTCAATGGTTCAGGCTGTTCGGAGGGCCGTGCGCAAAAGGCAAGTTTGATCCCATTTGATCCCGTTTCGCGTTCGCTCAATGCTCCCGAACAGCTTGAAACCAGCTCGAAAAGCGGGTTTGATGCATTCTGGGCCACATTCCTTGCGAGATATTACAGCTAGTTCCCGCGCAATAGAGCTAGAATCCCGAGGCACCTAGGAAAATGAGAGCACAGTTAAGTGAATCAAAGCATAATTAAATGTACACGCTGGACAGGGCCTTGAATTGACATGGTTTCCATGACGTGTCATCACCCGTAGATCACCTGTTCCTGTCTCTTTGCGAGGGAGCTCGCCTGTTCGAATCAACACTCTCCTCCAGAACTTATTCTCTCCCTTGAGGCGAACTCTTGCGAGCCGACGCGAGTTTGGCTACAGGATGTCATCCCCCTTTGGTGATACGTCATCCCGCGGCACCGACGCTTCCCCATCTAAAGGAACTTCCGCACCTCTCCTAGCTGCGCCAATCCTCGTCAATCTCCCGCAAACACCAGGGCAGAAAGATCAAGAACCGGTATTTTATCCTCTCAATATGGATTCGCTTGATACCGACAAGGATCTGCCCCCGCCACCTCCACGGCAGTCGTCGCTACCTGCGTCGCCTCCACGGTCTGCATCACCTCCGGCCTTCTCGCCTCCACGGTCGTCGCCCCTGGCTTTTACACCCCCCAGGTCTTCTTCTCCTCCGCCGGCGCCTCCTCGTGCCAGTGAGCCCGAGACGAATGTCAACGGTGGTACCGAGAACGCGACCAAGAGCAATGGACGTACGGAGCTTCCACAGCTGCCTGAAGCTCCGCCCTCCCGTCTCTTCGGCCAGGGTTACTCATCCCATAATCCGGTCCCGACGGTACAGCACTACAGGAGTGAGAAAGCGAAACAAGAAGAGGAGGCGCAGGAGTATGCAGCACTTGTAGAGCGGCGACGTCAGGAAGCCGAGGAGCGAGAGACTAACGCTGCTTCGATGAACGCGCCTCAGGGTGGGAGTGTGAGCGATACGAAGCAGGTGGCTGGAGAGGAGACGAATGCGGCCAAGACGCAGAAGGGTAAGAAGAATAAGGCGAGTGCGAACGCTGGGGCGACCGAGAAGGAGAGGATGATGGATCAGATGAATGCGAATCAGCGCGAGTTCACCCACAGCGCGCAGCTGGTGCTGACGAGACGCAGAGAAACCGACGGATAGGATCAAGAAGGCGGAGAAGGGGCAAAGACGAGTGAGGGATCCAATCACTGGGACGGAGATTACCGTCAAGAATGCGGACCCCATAGGTGTGCTGATAGATGCGGGAGCTGAGCTGAGGTCGCGTAGATTTTGACTCGACAGTGCCGGTCACGAAAGGTTCGAACATCCTCTACCATGCATTCCCTCCACCTCGTCCTCCTACACTCGACGCCTTGCTCTCCAAGCTTCGGATGCTGGAATACGGAGCGGCGGCTGGCCTCTTCTTCGTATGGCTCAGCGTCGCCTTTGGCTCCGGCATCACGAGGTTTATCTGGCGGAGTGTGATATGCAGTGTTGTCGGCTTCGTCTTGATGACCGGGATCAGCTTGGTGGAGCGAGGTATGGATAAGGAGATGGAGCGGGTCAGGCAGGATATGGGTCGGCAAAGGGGAGAGGCGTTCTCACCACCCATACCCGAGAGTGTGGAATGGCTCAATGGGCTCATCAAGCTCATGTGGGGACTGATCGATCCGTAAGTGGTTGTATCGCATGGGTGGCGTTCGCTAATGGTGACAGGGCAATGTTCATCTCTGTTGCCGATATGGTCGAGGATATCCTCCAGCAATCCCTTCCCGGCTTCGTCGACGCCGTTCGTATCACCGACCTTGGCCAAGGAGTCAACCCTCTCCGTATCACCTCCATCCGAGCCCTACCTGATCAGCCGGGTGATAGTGGCTACCCAAAGACCGACTGGATCAACCAGGGCAAGCAAATGAATACAAAAGATACTGCGGGGAAGGATATCAAAGAGGACGAAGCTGGCAACTATTACAACTTCGAGGTCGCCTTCAGCTACGCTGCGCTTCCCGGTCAAGGTAATCACTTACGAGCGAAAAACATCCACCTCCTCATCGAATTCTTCATTGGCATGTACGATTGGCTCCGTATCCCCATTCCCATCTGGATCCAGGTTGAACAGATCTTCGGTGTCGTTCGACTCCGCGTCCAATTCATCCCCGAGCCGCCCTTTATCCGAAACCTCACCTTTGCCCTGTGCGGGGTTCCTGCGGTCGAGGTATCAGCAATCCCGATGTCGGACACGCTACCGAATATACTGGACCTGCCCTTCATTTCGAATTTCGTCAAGATGGGTATCGCCGCTGGGACAGCCGAGCTTGCGGTACCGAAATCGATGACTTTGAATATGCAGGAGATGCTGAGTGGTGCGGCCGTTGGCGACACACGTGCGATGGGCGTCTTCCTCATCACGATCCACTACTGCGAGGGTCTATCAGCTCAAGATAACAACGGTCTGTCCGATCCTTACGTCGTGCTCGCGTACGCGAAGTTTGGGAAACCCTTGTACTCCACGAGGATCATCCTCGGGGACCTCAACCCGGTTTTCGAAGAAACCTGCGTCATACTGCTCACAATGGACGAGGTCAAGGCGAAGGAGGACCTCGCGGCAATGCTCTGGGACAGCGACAAGATGAGCGCGGAGTGAGTCGCGCAACCAGGCTTGTTACTGATCCTCAATAGCGACCTCGTCGGTCGCATCCAGATCCCAGTCGAGGAGCTTATGCTCGAGCCCAACACGATGCACCACCGAGCAGACAGTCTCATGGGTTTCGAAGACGCCGATGATATGCCCGGTCAGTCGAGACACTTCCCTTTGAGTGACCCGCTGACACGCCAAGCAGGCAAGCTGCACTGGTCGATCGGTTTCTTCGAGAAGGCTCCGCTAATCAAGGACCTTGAGCGGAAACCGACACCCGAGGAAGAGAAAAATGCACCCGCGCCAACGAAGACGCCGACCGCGATGGAGATGATGCCCAATGATGCAGCGCCTCACCCAGCCCAAAAGGATTTACCGCCCCCTCCACCAGACGTGCAGAAGACAAAGCCGGACCCGAAGTGGCCTTCGGGCGTGCTGTCGATCATCCTTCATCAGGTCAGTCTTCCGGAGATTGGGCCTACTGACACTTCGTAGGTCAACAACCTGGAACGCCAGAATCTTAAAGGGGCAACTGGCAACCGCGAAGGCGAGGCGGGACAGGATACCGATGAACCCTCTGAGCAGTCAGACAACCTCCCATCCGGCTATGGCGAGTTCTTGGTCAATGACGATATGGTGTACAAGACGCGCGTCAAGCAGTACTCCACGAATCCCTACTTCGAGGCTGGGACCGAGGTGTTTGTGCGAGATTGGCAGAATACGGTGGTCCGGGTGGTCATTCGAGACTCAAGATTGCGCGAGGCGGACCCGATCCTGGGGATTGTCAGTGTCAGGTTGAGCGAGGTCTTTTACCAGGCCAGCTCGGTCACTCAAGTCTATGCGATCACCGAGGGTGTCGGTTTCGGCAAGTGATTACCTTCGTCATTACTGTTTACAAAGCTAACGCAAAGCAGAGCGAACATCTCGTTCGCGTTCCGAGGTATGCGGACGACCCTTCCACCCAACATGCGAGGCTGGGATACCGGCACTCTCGAGGTTGGTGACGTCAAATTCGAAGTCGATACCTCCAATACCAACATCTTCGAAGCTCACGCCACCCGTCTGCGTGTCCTCACTTCGGAGAAAATCGAGGTTATGCCAAAGAATGAAGCGGAAGTCAACGGGTCTACCATTGTATGGGACATGGACACGCTCCGCCTTCCAATCTACAACCGATACCAGTCCAGCGTCATCTTCGAGATCGGTAAAGGCGGCGGACCGCTCTCTCCTATCGGCGTCGGGGTCAAGCCTGACGCAATCGCGGTGCTATGGATGCAGGACCTTACGGATGATATCGAGCAGGAGGTCAAGCTTCCGGTATTGGTCGGGAAGAATTTCGAGAACTTGCGCCAGAACGCTATCAACGATCAGACCGCGAAGTTCCACGATTTCCAGATGGTTGGGACGTTGATCGCCCGAATCAAGCTGGATTCCGGACTGGATGAGGATCACGAGGCGGGTTTGTCTAAGTCGTCTATCAGAATCCACTGACAGCCGAGCAGAGCTTGAAGCTGAGCCAAGGGCGGCGGCATGCCCTGGAGGCCTAGTAAGCCACCAGTTTCATACGCCTAGTCCTCGGCTGATGAGATCAGTGACCACGTCGAGGGAGAAGCCGAGACAGCTCGCAAGCAGGCGCACTTCAATGACGACGGCGTGATTGACAAGCATGAGCAGAAGGAGCTTGAAAAGGTACACAAGCGGCAACTCGAGAGTCGTGGTAGAGGTCCTGCACAGGTATGTCGAGCTGATTCTCCGCTCCGCCACACTCTTCTAAAGAATTGAAGGCGGACGGCGTGAAGCTTGATTTGGGTTTCGCTAAATGATGACTCTTACAGGTGCGGGCATACCGATCGGCCAAATGGATGATGAAGGTAGGCCATCAAGGGGTCATCGAGAGGTCATGCTGATGGTACGAACAGGGGATTAAGGATCGATTGCCTGGCGGCAAGCCCACGACTCGGGAGCGTGAGTGATTGTCTAATACAGTGTCGCAAAGCTGAACGATGCCCTCAACCCAGCGACGGTGCAGACGGAGGGATAGTGTCTGTTGAGAAGAGCACGATGTGCTCATACATGAGAGACGTTCTATACCAGCATGATAGAGACAGATATCCCATCGGCAAAAACTGAATCACATGAGAGGACGTACACCTAGCTGTCTCCCATCTGCACATCCTCATCTTTGACGCCTGCTCCTAAGCGAGACGCCTGCATGTCCGCATAAGCCCTCGCCATGGAATGGGAAGCGCTCGGCGCGGGATGTGGCAGCGGCGAGAGCGAGAGGGGATGAGCAGACGGTGGGCGTGAAGGTGGATCGGTGGCAGGGGCCAGAGTCTGAGTCTTGAGATATGGGTGGGAGGGAAGCGCTTTCGTAGGCGAGTAGGAATCCCGTCGTTGTTCCCTACACATCGTGAGGACCAGACTCATGGGGCTAGGGGAACAGAGGACGAACGATTCTGCAGATGCATGTTTCGCACGTTCCCTCTCGGATTGGGATTGCCGTACTCGAGCTCGGACCTGTGCGATCTTGAGTGCGATCAGGTTGTTCTCCTGTGCCATAGCATGAATCCCGGCTAAAGCTAGACAGGGTGAAGGGTGAGCGGGACGGACATCTTCGATCTCATATACGATCTCTTGGAGTGCTCTGTATCGTCCTGCTCTTGGTCAGTCAGATCGTTCTCACCCATCTCGGCGAAATATAACAAGGTCAAGAGGTCAAGAAGAGCGAGGAGATGGGAAAGTCGTAAGGGATGAGGTGGTGGGCGATGGGAGGTGTACTGACGTTTGTAGATCGCTTCATCGGAAGGGGAGTAAAGGATCAGCCGAGGACGAGGTGGTGGTAAGGGCTGAGAGGGAAGTTTTGTTGGTGAGGAGGTCATCGATCGATCATGTACTCGATCCAGGTGGATGATCGAGGGCGAAGGCTGAGGTAGTTGTTGATCCTGGAGGAGACGTTCAGCGACAGAAGGTTGGAAAGGCAATCAGGCCAAATCTCCAATCCTTGAGTTTTTTCTGAGCCGGAGTTGGGAGGCATGTCCTCCAGTCCAGTCCCCCCCTTTTAAAGTCCTATCCGAATTCGCCATCGAACGCTCCCCCCCCTCCCCCTCCAACGGTCTCGCCCCACCCAACATGGACGAGCTCCGCCACCGGCGACATCCATGGCGGAGGATCCTACATCTCGAGCTTCCCCGGAAATTTCAATTACCGCTGACATGTTTGAGTATCGCTTTGAGTGCTGCTCAAGCGAATGGGACAACTTGTTGGCCGACTTAGTGCGTCCTTCCTTTTCTTTATCGACTGGTTTGGGTGAGGAGGATTTAATGGGGGTTTAGTGGACCGGTGGTGGCTGAGAGATTTGACTTGGATGCGGCAGAAGCACAGACCATCGTCGTGGGGTGAGTCGCATCGGATCAGCAATGATTTTGAGCCCCTGATGGCGACAGTGGGATATTGGGCGTCTACCTCATGGCTGCACCCCTCGGAGCGATCAATGACCGTTATGGACCACGAGCGTGCGGCAAACTCCCCCGGGTGGGTATGAGGAGACTGATGGCAGAGGACAGGAGCTCGCTATGCTCCGCCGTGCTCTCCGCCGTAGGATATCTTGGTTTCGCGGCTCGGCTCAGCACTCTGGCGTCAAGCACACCGTTCATCCACCTGTACCTCGCATCGGCGTATTTCTGCGTCGGGGCAGCTACCGTCGGAGCGTACTTTGCTGCTCTCACATGCTGTACGTGGCGTATATCTCGACAAATGGATGGGCTGACCGAGTCCCCTCCGCGATTTCTTCTCCCCCAGCCTTCCTTTCATTCCCTTCCCACCCCACCATCGCCCTGTCCATCCCCCTATCCCTCATCGGTCTCTCCTCCCTCTTCCTCTCCTCCTTCTCCTACCTCCCCACCTTCCTCACCCCTTCCTCTTCCCCAACGCACGAGCTAAACGCTACCAAATTCCTCATCTTCCTCGGCATCTTCTCCCCGACCATCAACCTCTTCTCGGCGCTCTTCATGCGTGTCCTCCCACCTCGCCCAGCTGGGGTCAAGCTGGTGAACGTGGATGAACGGACGCCTTTGTTGGTGGAGGGACCGGAGGCGGCGAGGGAGGAGGTGGAGGAGATGGAGAGGGGCAAGGAGGTTAGCTGGACTGCTTGGGGGTTGCTCAAGGATTGGGACGGGTTCTGGGCGTTTGGTGTACTCCTCGCATTCTGTATTGGTCCCGTAGGTCTCCCTCCCTTCCTCCGGAAACTTGATGCTGATAGGAGATCTGGATAGGCGGAAACGGTAGTCGCGACCATCGGCTCGATCCTCACCTCCCTCCTTCCCCCTACGACGTCCACCACACCCTCATCCCTCATCATCTTCACCTCCTTCCTATCCACAGCGCCCCTCAACCCCCTGGCCCTGCGCAACAAACACGTCCGGATCCTTTCCCTGACCTCAACCCTCGCCCGCCTCCTCACAGGTTTCTCAGCAGATTACCTGTCCCCGCCCCTCGTGGCCATTCCCAATCCAGCTTTCAACCCGGACGAAGAAGACAATCTCGATATACCCGAACACTTGTTCATACGGAAGAGGAAAGTCAGGTTGAGTCGGAGTGCGTTCGCCGCTGTTTGCTCACTCGTGCTTGCCGGGGTGTTTGCGTGGTGTGCGGGCTGGTTGGGGAATGAGGGCGGGTTGTGGGTGTTGAGTGGGGGTGTGGGCGCGCTTTATGGGGCGCTGTTTACGCTTACGGTCAGTCAGCTTGGTCCTCTGTGCTGCATGACCCAGGCCTGGGTGTTGCGCGTCCAGGGATCATACAGCTGCTGATGGGGCTTAGCCCGCGATTGTTTCTGCGCACTTTGGACCCACGAATTTCGGTCTAGCTTGGGGCATGGTCTCGTACTTCGCAGCCCTCGGATCGGTTCTCTTCTCTGTACGTCGCGCTCCCACATTGTATGACCGGGTAGAAGACTGACGGTCAATAGTATCTCTACGCCCTGATTGCCGAGGTGGTAGCCCGGCAGGACTCGGGAAGATTTAAGAATACCGAACCGATCATGTGTTATGGACCGAGGTGTTTCAGGCTGACACTTTGGGTCGGCGCGGGTTGCTGTGTGTTGGCGTCGATCGGGCTTTCATGGCTTGGAAGGCGGTGGCGAGTGTAGATCGAAAGTAGAATCTCTAGATCAGACATCGCACTTGGATCCTGACTAGCGCGGGCCGGATTGGGACGGGTACATTGCTGGGAGAATGCATAACCAGGACATCTCCTGAGGGCATCATTGCAGCACAGGTATCCTGCAATGAGGGTAATCATCGGTAAGGATATCCACATGATCCAGGTCTTCTCTCTCAACCATCCGCAGGTTTGGGTGATGCTCCTCGACCTGACGGTACAGGCGGAGGTGGCATCTTGGTGGAAGGTGTTGCGGCAGGCGTGGCAGTCGATGACTTTGCCTTCGTAGCCAGCAGTCCTTGAAACTATCACGTATCAGCTTCACCCATCGCCCGACCGACCGAGCTAACGAAGTTATGTAGCGCCTCATTTGCCACCGCAGGTGTCCCCCCTGACGATCCAGTCGCACTCGGTGACAAAGGCCGCGCTTCTCCCCTCGATGATTCCTGGATGTTCCGTCCATCAGCCACTGCATTGTCGACTTGACCGAGAACACGCACCCTCCGCCCAAGCCTCGCAAATCTCTCCTTGAGATCCTCCGCCGTCCCACCCTCCATCTCCAACATCGCCCTCTCCACGCCCGGTAACTGCAGTCCACCACTCCCCATAGGAGCCACCACTCCAGCTCCGTCTGCTGACGCAGGGGCTGAGGCTGAAGCGGCGGCGGTGACGGCCGCTGCGTTTCGGAAGGACGCGCGGGGGTCGCGGTTTGGGTCTTTGAGAAGGGCGTCGAGTTGGCGCTTGAGGAACGATTGTTCGGGCTCCACGGTAGTTGGTGCTGCTCGAATCAGGGGCTGGCGCACATCAATCTAAGACTCAACTGAAGATGAAATTACAGACAGACCTTGATTCCACGCTCGGTATCAGGTATCACAGCCACCCAAAGATCCTCGAGCCCCTCCTCGTCCCCCTCTTCCCCACCAGCTCGAGCCAGACTCGCCTCCCAAGCTTTCAACACTCGTCCGGGATCAAAGCTATCCCGCAACACCTTGATCTTCCCCCACGAATCCCATCCAGCCGGGACCATCACCGCGTCCCGATCCAGCACGTTCGCACGATGGGGGAACGGGAATCGGCTCGGAGGATGTGCGAGTGTATCGCTGGTGGGGTTGAGAGGTGGTGGGACGGTGAAGAGTCGGTGGAGGAGGTATGTTCGGAGAAGGGTATAGGTTTGGGGTTGGGTCGAGGCGGTGTAGAATAACGTAGCTCCGTCTGAGTCCTTTAGCTGATGATGAAGTGCGCGGAGGGGAGGGACATACAGCTGAGACAGATGGTCCGGAGAACCTGCTGGATCCAATCCGTCCGTTCTTCCCAGCCAGCTTTCATCCCAAACTTCTCCGCGACAGTGTCCATCAAGTCCGCGCGCGTACACACCACCGTGATCGGGATTCCGGACCTTCGTACCCATCAGCTTCGCACTCGACGACACGGGTTGGGGCTCACCGATTGAGAGTGAACGTTCCCGGTCCGAGCGGCAGTAGAGGTCCACCCCCATAAGCCGGTATACCTGGTGTACTAGCAGCAGGCTCGGTATAATGCTGTAAATGCGATTGCACTATCTCTCCTTCAGTCTCCCATCATCACCATGACGAGAACTCACGCCGTTCCCGCATCTCATCCGCTTCGCCCGGCTGTGCAGCTTCCCCAGCCCATCTTTCCACCCAAGTCAACCACCCCACCAGCTCCTTCACCTGTCACGGCTTCATCAGCTCGTCCACCTATCGCCGGGGCATGACAGACGATGATCGAAGGTTTCGTCCAATCCAGAACAATCACCACCGCTGTATCCTGCCTCATCCCCTTCAGCTCCTTCCAACTCCATCCAGAAAACTCACGGCAAGTGATTTAGGAGGTAACGACACAGGCACAAGGTTGAGCAACGCCGGATTCGAGGACGGCGGGTAAAACACCGATATAGGCGGCACCGAGTCTATATAAACCCCCATCAGCTCTGCTAAGTGGATTGAGGGATGATTAAACCTTCATCCCCGTCGTCTCGAAGTTGGAGGACCTCGTAGCCCATCGCTAAGGCCGGTGCGCGATTCGGTCGTCTCTTACTGGGACCAGAGTTGGTGGAGGGGGAGAGGAGGTGGTTGAGTAGGTATTTCCGACCATGGTGGGGCTCGCCTGTATCGGGTCCCAGTTTCAGCCGTGGAAAGGTGCACATACATGAGTCGAACGGGACGGGCGTACATAAGAGAACGATATTCTTCCGTCCGTAAGCTGGTCTACCCCGGTTCGAGCGGTCGGCGCTGCGAAGGATGTCGGACCATAGATCCGTACCTGGTTCGGGGGTGGACGAGGAGGCTTCGACGTGGACGGACGAAGAGGCGTTCATCTCCTTGAGCGTTCTTGAGAGGTATGTTATCCCAGCAGCAAACATTTGAGGAAACGCAACGAGTATGCAATAAAGTGATGCCGGGAAATGGGACGCCGTCTGGCGTCAAAGGTACAGTATCTCGTCCAGAGTCCATAGATGCTCCTCGTCGCTCTCATTCTTTTCCCCCAAAGCTATGGACAAGCGTCTGTATTCACAGGGATCTCCTTGATTGAAAGGGGACGATTGTAGGTTTCACTTTCACTTCCAAACTCCCTACTCAATAACCGGGATACTCCCCCTCGTAGACATATCCCGCGGGAACCTCTCCATACTGCTGAGGCTGATAACCAGACCCCGACCCGTCGAAATACGTACCCTCTGGCACCTGGATAGCCATCCCATTCGCGGCGTACGGGTTGTAGTGTTGCGAGTAGTACTGTCCCTGAGGTTGTGGTTGGACCGTGGGGTACATCCCGGAAGACGGCGTCTTGCTCGATATGACACCTTCTTCCGTACCATTCGCTGAAGGGGCACGGATCGAAACTTTTTGGGTCCGACGGGCAGGGGCGAAGAGTCCTCCCAGCTGAGCCTGGGCGTAGTGGTTACCGTAAGGAGAGCCGGCACGACCATCAGGATAGCCGTTGCGGTAAAAAGCGGTTTGATGTGAAGGTTGTTGAGCGTATGGATCAGGCGGATAGGATTGGGGCGGGAAGATCTGCTGTTGCTGGTGCGGGAAGGCGCGAGGGTGTGTCGGGTAGAAAGGTCGAGCGGGGTGGAAATCGACAGGTGCGCCGGATGCAAGATTATAGTAGTCGCCGTTCGGAGTGACGCCGATGCCAGGGGGAAGGTATTGTGAGGGCTGCTGTGGGACAAAGGGACCGGCACTACTGATCGAGCCGTTCTCGCTCCCGGTGACGGTCGGGAACTGGGGCGAGGGTTGCATTTGTCCATTCGCGTAAGGAACTGGGCTAGCGCCATGGATCGGGACGCCATTGACGTGGGCTGGATGAGGTGCAGGAGGTGCAGGTGCTGCTGGCTGCTCCTGCGGATGCGGTGTGGGTGATGTGTACAAGACCGCAGCTCCGTTCGGAGCGAGCTCAGGGAGAGAAACGGGAGGAGCGGAGGGTGGAACGGTGATCTCGCCTCCGCCGGGAAGTCTGACAGTGACAGCTTCGCTCAGCTCGGTGAGTAGCCCATCGGCAGCGGGCTGAGTCGCAAGATCCTCGGGAGAGGCGGTTTCGGCGGGAAGCTTGACATGAAGGGGTGCAGGCGAGGAAAGATGGGCGGCTGCTTCTGGTGTTTTCTCCGGTGTAGGAAGTGAGGCGTGAGGAGCGAAGGGACCAAAGTGACCGCCACGAGCTAGTCTGATCAGCAATGACGGGCATGAGAAGTATTGAGACTTGCGGGCAAAGCCACCACGTCCCCTTCCCCTTGCACGCAAGGGTAGCCTGTTCGCCTGGAACTGCTCCGTCGCCCGCACCGACTCGAAGCTCTCATGGCCCCACCGCCTCTCATTCGGCGGAGTCGTCGGTGGGAGAGGCTTCTCCCCTCCTTCTGTCACTTCCTCGGTTGGCGGCTCCGGCTTGATCCGCGGCTCCGCCTTGGCCCGCTCCATCTCCTCCAGCTTATCCATCTCCAACCGGGGACCGCCACTCTCGGGCCCATTGCTAAGCTCACGACCGGCGTCAACGCCATCAACTCCACGTCTAAGAGGTCCAGGTCCTGGTGGAAAGCCCCGGCCTCTGCCCCGAAAGCCGCCTCTAAAACCTGCTCGAGCACCTCGAGGTCCACGCCAATACTCGCTGAACGTCCGGAGACCGGCGTACCCGCCATCACCGACTGCTCCAGGTTCGTAATGCCGCTGATCGTGAGTCCAGAAGTTGCCAACACGAGGGGTAAATTTAGGGTCGTTAGCGATGCGCTGAGCGTAAGCTCCGCGGTTATCAACGCGAGGTGGCCGACCTCGCATGGGTGCGGCCATGGTATCGTTGATGGGCTGGGATGGATCGGTGTGATTCGCGGTTTTAAGGTCTGAGAGAGGTGACGGAAGGGATGAGGAGGCGGGGTCAGAGGAAGGGATAGGCTTGGCTTCGTCGATCGTCAAAGCCGAGGTGGAGGCTACAAGGGAAGAAACGGAGGGTCCGGCGGTCGACTAGGACATTGAGCAAGGGCCAAACTCGCTTCACTCACGGTAGCCTTCTTCCCCTTTGCTTTTGTCGCCTTCACCTTCACAGGCTCAGGCTTCGAGCTCGACTCTGCGGGAGCCGCTACAGTTGGCGGAGCTGACTTCATCAGCCCCCTGGTCGCGTGCGCTAACTCACCTTGCGGTTCCACTGCACTTCCCTCCTTCTCCTTCTCCTTCTTCTTCGCCTCCTTCAACTCCGCCTTCTTCGCCTTCTGCTTTTCCTTCCTCTTCACCTTCATCTCCTTATACCTCCTCGTCTCCTCGTCCGTATACTCCCTCTTCTTCCGCGCCTCCCCAGCTCCACCTCCTCTACCTCTCGCAGGTCGCCCTCGTCCACCACGATTGAACTCCTCAAACGACACCTCCACGAGCTCACCTTTGGATTCGGTGGTGAACTTTTCGTCTGCCCAGGCCGCGGGAGTGCTAGATGAGATATCGGCGAACACGGATTTCTCGGGCTGGGGAGAGGGATGATCCACCGCGTCTTCCACGGCATCCTCGTCCTCCTCGTCATCGCTCGCCTCACTGGCAGAACGCTCAGTGAGGGAATCTTCAGAGGCAGCGCCGTCGGCGTCTGACTCGACGTCCGAAGTAGCCACCCTGCGACGAGGGCGTGCACGGGATTTGACCTTGGAGTTGACTTTGGTCTTTGACGGGCTAGGCTTTTCGGATTCGGTAGGGATTTTGGGATCGCTCTCAAGAGCTGGGACAGGAGCTGCGTTCATAAAAGGTGAAGGGGTAGTGTCGGTCATCTGGAAAAAAAGCTCGCATCGGCCAACTGCTCGTTGCGGATCCAAAGGGGAGGGAGACCAACTATGATGTCGATGAATTCGATGCAGAGGCGATCTACACAAATTGCCAGTATCAGCGACACTCTCTAATGCTTGCTGGCAGGAGCCACTCACTTACGATGGAGAAACGATGAAACAGAGAGATCCGAGACTGTTCTGAAGCTCGACCATCAGCATTTTCAACCGGTGATCGACAAAGCCCTCGCCACCCAACTCTCCTCCAATCCCCCTTCCGAACCTGCCTATGGCCTTTCTACTGGTATCGTAGAGCGGTGTACCCACTTTGTATGCTGTTTTGAGACGTTCAAGTGACCACTGAAAAGCATCGATTTGTGTAAGAAGTAGGGAAAAAAAGATATTTCGGGGAAGGGCCGCTTAGGTGGGGGGATCGACCGATTTCGAGATCTTAGCAATCGACTCCCGCCGGCTTCCCGTACTTGCAATCAATCCGTCGCCGTCAAGATACCGCTGGCAGATTACTACGCCGCGCTCTCGGTTTCTCGGGATGCGAGCAATGATGAGATAACGAGGGCGTGGAGGAGTCTAGTGCTGATTCATCACCCGGATAAGAAGGGCGATGCTGGAGCTGGAAGTGCAGGAGATGGAGGCGGAGGCGGAGGGGACGTGGATATTCGGCTGGTGAATGAGGCGAGGTGGGTCCTTGGGGATCCTGAGAGGAGGAGGGAGTGGGAGGCTGCTTCCTATGGTGAGAGTCCACCGAAATTGTGAAGTGTGTCTGATGCGAGCAGGCCAAGCGAAGGAATACGTTCAGAAAGAACCGCACGTCACGCAGCATATCTCGCTCTCCCTCTTCACGGCACACGAAGGTGACTCGCCCAGCTATTACACCTTTCCATGTCGGTGCTCTGGAGAATTCCTCATCACCCATGAGGACCTCGAAGCCGGAGTCGAGGTAGTGGGATGCGGAGGGTGCGGAGAGTGGGTGAAGGTTGGATATGAGGTGCTGGAGGAAGACGACGAGGAGAGCACCCCAGATCGCACGAAACGCATGATCCACGACTCATTAAATTAACATTAGAGCATCATCCACACTTTCTATACATACTCTAATGTCCCACCTCATTCCATCTTCTTCTGTTCAATCGCGTTCCCAGCCTCATCTATCAGCCCCTTCTTACGCATCATCCTCATCGCCTCGTGCAGTGGGTCGAGTTCAGGCTCCGGGGGGCGGTACGATCCGAAGTGCGAGTCCGCCCATGTAAAGTACTGCTGTACATCAGCAGTGGCCGGCCAAAATCTTGAGCACTACGTACCTGTCCATAATTACATGTGAAGTAGAGGTGATGTAGCGTATGGTGAGCGGGCGAGTTGATGTACCGTTCCAAGAGGTGTCCTGAAATCATGTCGCCGTCGTGGATGAGGATGGTCCAGATCTGGACGAAGACGAATAGGACTAGGAAGAGGTATTTGTGCATGGGGACGAGGAATGTGAAGGTGCTGCGAGGTCAGCGTTGCGGTGGCGGTAAGACTCACTGGTAGGGTAGTGATTGAGCGTATCCGTCGAGCGGGTGGAAAGCCAGTGCGGCCCAGGGCGTAGGCACTGTTTGTCAGCGGAATCGGACGAGGGGGACTCACTGATCCATTTATGGTGTGCCTTGTGGATGTGCTTGTATATCCTCGGGTGGTGCTCCAGCCGGTGAACCCAGTAAATGCTGAAGTCGGTAAAGCACAAAAACAGCGCCGCACTCGCCACCAGGTATGGCCACCCGTAATCATCCACTCGATCGTACATTTTCGAATGCCCTCGGACCTCTCCAACGAACCACGGCAACATCAAGAAGTCGATCCATGGCGCCGCAATCATGCTCGCTTTGATCTCCAACCGAACCTGATTCTTGATATATCGGGGATGATGTTCGAGTCGACGATCAAAGAGGAAGTAGTAGGAGAGGGAACAGACTACGAAGTAGATGATGAGGGCGCCGACGAGCGCCACCGTCCATAGCGAGATGGCTTGGCGTAACATCGAGTCGCGCGGTAGAAGGGAACTCTGCTGGAGAGATGGGTGATACGTCGTGATCGATGAGTAAGCGAGAGGTAGGGAAGTGGCGTTGTTGTTTGAGAGGAAGGAGGGGACGGCGGGGTATGGGAGGAGGTAGGCATATGCCACGTCGAGAAAGTAGTCATCCGCGAGGCGGAGGACGATGTCCATGTTGACGACGTATTGAAAGAGTAATTGTCGACAAGGGATTATCACAGTCGATGTAATTAGTGGTGTGATCAGGGGCGGATATTGTCGGAACTCCTTTTCTCGTCGGAGTCTCCTTGTTAAGACACAGAGACGAGGTGAGGATGGCACGGGGTATCAACAGCGGTCCGTGGGTCGTGTCGTACGAGTCGAAACCAAATCAAACGAGTGTGACCACGACCGAAACTCCAAAGCCACTCGTATCAATATCGGACGTGTATGCCAATATCCCCGTTTGAATCTCGACCGAAGGATATAAGTGAGGGGGAAAACGGAAACGAAAACAAACCAAAGCCAAGCATGTTGAAAAATCTCGTACCACCCACCACTTTCGCGCCGTATTGGAAACCCCCGTTTATCCGCGCGGTCGGCCGAAGGTGACCCAAGCAATCCATCCTGCGGTGGAGTTCTTACGGTCAGTGATAATTCAATAGTCTTACTTCTTGTGATGATTCAGTAGTCTACTTGCGAGTTTGCAGCGGAACGACCACTCGCCGGGTTACATTCAGACATGTCAAAGCGGGAGAGAAGGGATTCGATGTAGTGCTCCTGAGAGATACAGAGCTTGTGGGCCGGGCGATTGCGATAGATGTTGAAACCGAGGAAGTAGGATGCCGGGCCGCCAGGTGAGCACTCACATCGCGAGTTCAGTTTGGTCTTGAAGTTCTCAAGTTCGGAGCGGGATGTGCAGGCAATGAGTTGGTCGTCGACATGAGCCGACAGGTCCGTAGACCCCCAGAAATACCCTAATGACCAGAATGCAACGAACTCAAACCCCTAACCCCCCTAACCCCTAAGTCTCCTAGGCTAGCTAAACGGGATTTGCACAGCCTACGAGATGACCTCTCTGACCCACTCCTTTACACGCAAGTCCGGATCTAACTGGGGCATGTCGCCGAGCTGATGTCCGAGAATACTGAATTTCTCCCTGTCGCCCACAATGAAAGGTCGATTACCGCGAATTAGTTTGAGACCGAGGACGTAGCGCTTGAAGTTGGTAGCCTGCTGACTCAATCCGGATTGGGGAGCGCGATCGGCCTGGGGCGTAGGGGGCTGTTCTCTGCCAGGTGCGATTGGCAGCTGGCCTCGAGC
>JAABUP010000282.1_pt1 | contig 114209 bp, 132 predicted proteins | sample 5559201 | NCBI WGS metagenome assembly JAABUP01 (sample SAMN10711887, study PRJNA513373) | rock metagenome | isolation source: Antarctica rocks | place: Antarctica
GTTATGAAGCAGCACTGCGCCTGAGCTTTGAGGCATAGTAGGGGTGACTGCCACAGCAGGTTCAGAGGCGGAGGGGGGGTTGTCCACAGCATGGGGTGAGCTTTAAAGAAGGGTGGCCCTTCTGCAATCTCAAGGTGAGCTATCTCTAAAAGCTGGAGATTGTCACACAGCACACAAGCCCCTATGTAGACATAGTTTTCCCTGCGCCTACCCAGACGCCTGTTATAGCGTCTTAGGGTTCACACAGCATCTTAGGGCTCACACAGCGTTTTGAAGTGCATACAGTGTTTTAAATTATCTTATCCTCATAAGGATCCTACCTTATGGGGATCTCCTGGATGGTTGCATTTCCTCAATGAATGCTGTGTCTGCTGCTCAACTTCTCAATGTATGCTCTGTCTCTGCTGTGGCACACTGTATCTTGAAGCGGCTGCAGCACATGCATAAAATTGACAAGCTCTTGGTCCACAAAGTGTTGCCAAAGCCGTCTTTGCATCATGCTGAGCTGATGGTTGTTTGCAGGCGGCCCCTCCCATCTCACTCAGGGCCCTTGGCGAGCTCAACGAATCTCCTCAGAGTCATGTCTGATATTTGCCCTGCCCTGCATATTTGCCCTGCAGATGCATAGAGCCATTCAGACTATTCAGTAGCCGGCATTACCATCGTTTGATCCCATTAAATGCTTACGCCACTGATGCTTTGGCGCTTGGTTGTAAGTCTTTCTCAATGCTGTCTGCTCATTTGCTTTCATGGTTGACTGGATGTGCAGGCTTAGTCACGCTGACACAGCAAACTGGCTGCATGATTGCTTGAGCTCAAGAGTTGCATGCACAGCAGTCTGGCCATCATGGTAATGCATCGTGTTGCCGACATTGCTTTGGAGGTTCAAGAACGGGTCATCTCATATATCTGACACAGGAATTGCAAGAGCCCAACCAGCATGCCCTCTGGCACTGCAGCCAGCAAAATGCACAGCTGGAGGCTACCTGTTGTGCACTTGCAAGCCATGCTGCTGACATGCATGTACCATATGTAACGTAACATGATCCTGTAGCAGGTCTCTGTAGCATCATCTGCTGCAGGCACACCCAGCTGCTGGCACCACGCCGATTGGACAGCCACTGACTGAACCGGCAGCTGCAAAGGCTCATTCACAGCGCTCGCAGAACCTGCTCACAGACAGCTCTTTGCTGCAGCCAGCTGGCAGCCAGCTGGCAGCAGCAGAGCCACAAGCACCTTTCACAGTCTTTCTGTTGTGCCCCACTGACCCAGGTATGACTGTGCAGAGCCAGCAAGCCTTTGACATATTATTCAAGTCTACACTTGCATGCAAGCATGCTGCTTCTGATGCACTGCTCAGCACTTTTGGCTGTGCAGCATGTACACGTGCAATCAATATGTGCATGCTGTTGCACAAACACGGCCGCTTTGCAATCTTTGATAGTTTCCTCTTTGATCAAAGCAGTAATGGCCATATGTCTTTGCACTGGTGCACTATATCTGACCCAACAGTTCTGCCATCCCGGCAAGTCTTGCTTTGCCACACATGCACTGCAAGCTCAAGCACCTTATGTATGTGTAGGTTGTTCATACAAGACCCTTTGATTGCTGTGGATGAAGATAGTTTCAAAAGGCATGCAGTGGATGCACGTCTTGATGCATGACTGATCAGTAGGCACCCACCCACAGCTCAAGCGCCTCATACTACGCAGCATAGTGTGATTGAAACGTCAGCCCTCAGCATGCAGCAACCTTTTTTTCACGACAAGCAAGCAGCATTGCTGTACACTCAACAGCTTCCTGTCAGTGCTTGTGAGCAATAGCAAATCGCTGAATGTATGTTGCATGCGCTGTCTAATGTGCTCTGAGGTGTCCTGGGGAGTGTATGGTGCATGGTCTTGCTGAGCTACAAGAGCTTTGTCTGCTTTTTGTAAGAAGTGGTGCTACTTTTGCTTGATTGTCTGAATGTGCCTAATAACATTTTGCTAGGAGGCTGTGTTGTCGATATTAGTTACGGGGATTTGCAATATCAACCGTATGCGTATGAGTAGCGTAAAGTGTTCAATAACGAGCTATCTAAGTGGGGCAGCTTTTTCACACTTTTCGCTATATTGCAGCTGTAATCCCCCTACTGGACTACTGTTTCAAGCTTGCAGTGGCAGCTCATTTTTGTACCTATATTACAAACGACATGCAACTCTCATACTGATTTAGTATGGATCAGCAACACAATACATTGACAGGGCGTTAAAGTGTCTTAAAATCACGACGTATACAGGTTCAACCGAGGAGCTGTCAGCAACTTTGCAAGGTCATCTTCACATCCCAAATGTACGATGTCGCTAGATGCAGAAAATTGTCATATTGCAAGGTGTCACACTCAGCAGCAAAGTACAGATCAGCACTGTATCACACTGGCTTTATTACAATCTGTACATGTAAAGCATAAAGTCGACCAGGGTTGGTAGGTGTTGACATAACACCGTTTGAAAGTAGCCAACTATTGTGAAAAGTGGTAAACCAACCCCTATTGCACAGAGAAGTGGTAAACCAACCACTATTGCACAGAAAAGTGGTAAACCAACCACTATTGCACAGAAAAGTGGTAAACCAACCACTATTGGACAAAACAGTGGCAAACCAAGCACTATTGCACAAGAGTGGTGAGCCAACCACTAAAACAACATACCAAACTAACAAGTCTTACCTTGCTGACCTCTTGGCCACTCTGTGACTATCTCCAGAAGCCTTGACAAAAGCTTCTACAGACTTTCACAGAATGTTACCAGGACACAGGACGAGGACCTGGGTCAGCAGCGTGTCCCACAGTGGTAGGCATTGGTGTGGGCAAACACAATTTGGGACACAAGAGTGGTGAATCAACCACTATCCAAAAAAAAGGGGCAATGGGTCACAGCACGCTATTCTTACCTTCAGCTGACCTCTTAGCCACTCTGTGACAATCTCCACAAGCCTTGACAAAGGCTTCTAAAGACTATCACACAATGTTACCAGGACACAGGACGAGGATCTGGGTCAGCAGCGTGTCCCATGGTGGTAGGCTTTATGTGTGGGCAAGCGTTGGGCTGAGAGCGAGAACAATCGCTGTGAGCGAACACAATCGCTGTGAGCGAGACCAATTGCTGGCTGCGAGCACAATCGCAGAGGCACCTGTGTGCCAGACATGCACAACATGCAGGCAGCGACAAGCAAGCAAGTACAGGATAGCTTCTAAGCAGGCCAGACAGGGGGAAGGAAGATCAACCTCTCGATACCTTACCAGTGCAGGGTGCCTAAGCAAACTCACGACTGGCGAGCAAGCTATAGCAGTCTTAGCATTTCACAGCGGAAATGGTGCGGGTTGGAAGTGTGCAAGTGTCAGAGCAGAGACAAATTTGCAGGCTTTGTACTGTTGGCGCCAAAAGCAATGAGCAGGGCATTCTCAGTGTATGCTGCTCAGTGTAACCACACCTGACTTGCAATATAACAAAGTACATGTTGCACATCATGAACAAGTTACAAAAGCTTTTGATCAGCTTATGGCGCACATTCTAGAGCCCATGTGATCATCTCAAAATTCTTCACAGAATCTTGACACCTCAGGTGATCTTGTCACAAGATCACCTCTGCCGTATGACGCCAAGTACAGCATTGGTTCATCATGTAACCTACATCATGTAACTTACATGGCGTTTATGTAGCCCACATGTTGTGACTCATCCTCCTCCAGGTTTGCGACCTCATATGTTTGGCTGCATTCCTGTTGAAAGCTGCGAGCATAGCTTCCTGTACATCAAACGCAGCATTTCCGAGCTGCAGCATGCTTCTTGTAAAATTAGGCAGCATTCTGGCAGTGACTTGTGTCGTTCCTGTGCGTGTGCACTATCTCTTTCGAGAATCGCTCGTGTGTATCAATTTGTTGCAGCGACTTATGGTGATTTTGGCTTGCTTTTGTACCGTGTTTTGAAAGGCAGTCCGTCGAATCTCACTTCATCTTGACCTCAAGTGGCACGCAGGCAAAATTCCGCAGGTCTCGCCGATCCTACCAGAAGCCACCACTGGCCGATATTCCAAGTAAGGTTGCTGGGGTGTTCCAAGGTGTTTAATGCTTGCTGTCGCCGTTGGTCTGGCCGCTTCGTCAAGCTTTCGTGCCTAATCTACAGGTGCAGTTGTGAAAGCAGGGGGTGGGTGACCTCAACACCATCGCAGTTGGTACTGATGCTCCTTGTACAGAGCAGTTGTGAGCCACACAGTGTGGTGAGGCCTTCGGACTGTTTGCTTTGCGAGTTGAAACTTAATGCAGCAAGTGCAGCTTAGGCTTGTTTAAGGTGTTGACTGACGGGTATTGGCCTATATGTTCAGGCTTCTTGGCTTGCACATACTTACTACAGCTTGATTTAGTGTATATTATGTTGCCTGTGCATGCAACATACCCTTGCCACAGTTCGTCCCGGAACTAGCTGATGAACTCTCTGCCTGCTTGCACCATACAGGCCAAAAAGCCGTATGATCAACACATGTGCCTGCTTCCTGCGATAATGGGTGTCACAGTGCTGCCTGCCACTGTCAAGTTGATTGAGTCATGACAGCTGCGATGACTTTGAGCTCAACAAGATATTATGCTCTGACACTTTCTGATTTGTCGTGTGGCACCGCAGCCTGCACCACCATTTCGTGGCCATACTCAAATTGTAAAGCATGTCAATGGCTATGACTTTCAGAGGGGATGGCTACCATTCATGCTGCTTGCAAGCTGAGTCAGAGTTGCGGCAGACGCTTTGAGAAAGGCAAGGTCCAATTTATCTGCTGTGACTCTTGATGAGCTTGCAGGCTGTACCAGTGGTCAGTAGCACCACTACGTATAAACACAGCCAGCACACCATAACAAAATCACATGCTTGCATACAGATTGAAATTTAGCAGACAAGTTTGAAGGCACAATGGCTGCCATGGTCTGCAAAAGCCGGTGTTTCTTGTGCAAATGACATGATGTTTGCTGCTGACTGTCTGTCTGTGACTGCTGCACTGCTGCGTCAGCAGAAGCAAAACCAGGAGGTTTACAACTTTTGGTGTGGCAAGCATGACAGCGCATGACGGCAGCCCACAGAATGGCTCTGTCAGAAAGTCCACAAGTTTACACCTGACAAAGACTCAATGCCCAGCAGGCACGTCACAGTCTGCTTGCTTGTGCATCTGCATGCAATCACTGCTGTAAAACAAGCCAGTTACAAGCCAGGTACAGTGGCACATGGTCATGAGCACTGCAGCAGTCTTGTGGTCCAGTATCAGACTTGCATGACGTCATTGATAGAATGTGCTGGCAGCCGCTGATCAACCTGAACCGTGTGTTGTCTGTGCAGATGCAAGCAGGACATGGCAATCACCCAGGCCGGCGTTTTGTGCCGAGTGCTGCAGTTTTGTGGACCATGGCAATGACTATCACAAAGGTGGTTCAGTTGTGCAAGATGACTCCTGGCTGAGGTATGTTGCAATTGGGAAGTCATGTCATCTGTTGTGAGACTGCTCTCAGAGTGCACCTACGCTATATTATGCGCCTTACTTGAATGAATGAAATTTGTCCTCAGTGACATTGCAGATTGTGCACAAATTGACAGCAGTCACACACAGGAACAACTTTTCAGACCTGAGGCGGTCCTAGTGATGCCGTTGACACCATCACTTGCAAGCTGCAACATGCCTCAGCAGGTTCACAGTAGCTTCTTGCATGCAAAAGGCAGCTGCTGGTAGCTTTAGCACACAGAACTGCTCATCTTAAGCTGAGCAGTTGGCCAGTTTTGTCCCGCCTACCTAATTAGAAGTTGTGACAAATCAACAAAGCTTGCTCACTCATGAACAAGAGGCCTACTGCCTCAGTGCCAATGGCTATGTTGTGCCCTAGTGTTTCTGATGGCATGCTCCAAGCCACCATGCCAGTATCAAGGTCTCACATGTAGGCTGCATGCCAAGGTGAATTTAAGTGGTGCTTCCTAAACCATAAACCCTTCCTTGGTACTGATGTTATAATGAGCAGCTGTGGTCTTGTGCTGCCACCGCCAGCCTGATGGTGGGAAATCGCAGCTATGACATTTTTGCTCTGCTGCTGCAAGCCCACAGCACTGGTGCCCCTTGAGATTCCACACTGTGGTCATTTCTGTAGCTGCATGCTCTTTGGGCAATTTTCTTAAGGTAAGCACAGAAACTTTTCGCTGCATGCAGAGCTGTTGAGACTTTATGCAAGTGACAACAGGCATGCATGGTAGCCTTGTCTTCTGCTGCCCATGCAATCTCAACAGCTTACAACGCAGGTGATTTATGAATGTAATCTCACTTCATGTGTTGCAAGTACAGCCTCACAAAGTCCTGTCAATTGCAGAGCTATGCACTGGGTTGGCTGTTGAATGCTTTCATGATCATCATTATGATATGTGATTGCTGCTGCAGGCATTGACAAGCACTTTCCATTCAGCAGCAATGCAGCTGGTGGGCAGAGCACAGCCCTGGGTATGGTGTGCCTGCCAGGCGATTTTGTCAGGTAACACTGCTCACAGCGACATGCTCGAGTGTCTCTGTGCAGCATATCTGCATGGTAGCTGCTCCTGTCATGCACTTTGTCATTGCTGATCACCATGCTACCAGTCCACTTGACGGCTGCACGATTGGCAAATGCTGCAATGACTTCACCGCTGTGGACTGCATGTGTCAGCTGTTGAGCAAGTCATCGCCCACCTGACTCCTGAGCCTGTCACTCAGGTGCTGACAGTCAGTTCCTTTTCAGCAGCAAACCTTGCAGAGCTGCCCTGGCTGTGCTTTGGCTTTTTGGCTGAGTCTCAGGTGAGACCGCATACAACAATTGCAGCTTAGTGCATAAGACCAGCCAGTGTGTGCGCAGCTGCTGCTTGCAAGCTGAACAAGCCACAAAACTTGCTCTCTTGCTGCTTTTCTGGTACCCTGTCGTTGCATTGCTGGTATCATGCTTGTGAAGGTTGCTTGAGCTGCATGATGAAAGTACACTGAACTCTGCTGCAGTAAAGTGCATGTTGCTGCAGGTAGTTGCTTGCTGCCTCAATCACTGTTGCTGAGACTTGAAGCTTTGTCAATTGCATGACCTAACAGCAATTTCAGGTGTGTGACTGTCATTCAATTGTCAAATTTTCGGCTCAGTATCAGCAGCAGCTGCAACAACAAAGACTGTCATAGCAGCAGGCATTTGACAGTTTTGTAGCTGCGTTGGCATGCACCACAGCTTACATGTAATGCTACAGTTTACTGTCATGCAGATCTGGATCTCACTGTGAAAACCTGCACGCAAACCAGCTCAGCTGTGCAGCACTGCATGTCTGCAGTAGGCATAAGCTTTGACTGCCTGTATGGCATTCATTGCATTGTGATGTTGTCTGTGCATACCTGGAGGGCTCAACTTTTGCTTTTTGAACATCAGTCCATTCTTTACAGTTTCCTGCTTTGGTTCTGCTCCCATGTTAAGCCAAAACGCCAAAATAGCTTGGGCTGCATTGTGCTGAGCTTGCTGCTGTGTTACGCGACAAGACAATTGCCTCATGGCAATGCAAAATTCATTCTAGACACTGATCAAGTGATTGGTAATGCAGATGCTCAGCAGGCTTTTGAGACTGCTGTTCTGGTGGTACCAAGCTGATTCAGATACTGCCAAGCTTCTCCAGGTCATGGGCTGAGACTGCCATGTCCACAGATGGACTCTCCTCATCAGGTTGCGCAACGTTGGTTAACCCAGGCAGACCTCAAGTAGACACCCATCACATGCTTCATCATAATCTTTGTGCCTTTTTCACACAACATCTGCATTGTATGGCTGTGCCAAGATACACAGCAGCAGTAAGAGACATAAACGTTCAGTCAGACCTGAGACAGAGCCGGTGAAGCCTATGATAACGTCACTTGCAAGCTGCAACCTGCCTGGGCGCTGCAGGTTCATAGTAGCCTCTAAATACAAAGTGACAGCTGCTGGCAGCTTGAAGACCTAGAACTGCTTGTTTAAAGCTGAGCTGATGGCCAGATTTATCTCGCCTGTCTGCCTGACAGTTTTCTTGGATCAACAAAGCTTGTCACCCATTAACAAGAGGCCTGCTGCCTCATTGCCCATGGATTGGGTGTCCCTTGGTGATGTACATGCCAAGTGCAAAGGCATGAGGTTAGCATCATCAAGGTCTCATATGCATTCTGCATGCAAAGCTTAAATATCATGCGCCTTCATGCATCATAATGCCTAAGAAGCCTAAGGGCCATTGCAAACAGGGCAGCTGGCACAAGGCAGTTTCAATGTGACTAAGGGCTATTGGCAACCCCTCAAGCACCCCCTCGCATCCTGACCCCTCACAAGCAGCTCTGCGCAGTCAACTCAGATTGAGAAGCTTGAGTCTCAGCACTCAAGCAAAACTTCCATAACGGACATGCTTATGCACAGGGCAATACTTTGTCACAGTTTGATGTCCAAACTAGCTTGACCGGATACATGGCATCAAGTCAACATGTGTGCACCCCAAGTGAGGTCAGATTGTCAGGTGGAGTGCATGCAGTCACGCACATGCAAGAGTGCAAGTGGAGAATCAGGTACGTTGGATTGTCCTTCAGCATGCGCATTTGTGCTTGCTGAGAAGCGCTACTCCCACTTACCTGAAAGTCAGCATGCAATTACATGCAGGCCTGATCAGAGCAGCCATGTGGGCATTACCTACAGCAATGCTGACTGGGCTGATGCAACTGAGGATCCACATAGGCATGCAAGCATACTTGAAGCACCGCAGTTGCAGGGCTGGCTGCTGCTGCCCTGCTGTTGGCCCTGTTTTCCTAGGGACTGCTGGTAGTCTGTGTTGTGACTGAAAGCACCTGCAAACATACACAGCATCAAGAAAACAAAGCATTAAGGATCTGCAGCCCACATGCTTGCTGTGCTAACATTGTGGTGTCTTCAGCCATGTGCACCACTGACGTAGAGACCTACTGTCAATGCAGGACTGCTGGTGAATGGATTCCGGTGCCAAGTCTTCTATGCACATGCCAGGGATGGTGTATATTCATAGCCAAGGTGGGGAATTGCTGGTGGTCCTGATTTGCACAGCAGTTCTGCTTGAAACAATGGCCTTTAGAGCTGAAGGTTGTACGTCACACATGTATATTTCAGCTGCATCAGAGCGGTAGAAATAGATCAGGGTGCATCACTGTACCATTCCATGAAACATGATAATCTCACCTCATGCATGATCTTCATCGGTGACCAGCACGCTCATGGCGCAGCCACTGTACAGGGTGGTACAGAGGTGTGCACATGCATTGGTAGCTGCTCTCACTCTCTGATCTGCTGTGTCACTAAAAGTACACACTAAAAGTACACTCATCAGTGACACATCATTGAGGCAGTCAAAGTGTCATCTCAAGGCAGCAGCATGTCCCTCAGCTTGCACGTGTGATAACTTGTTAGCAGTGACACATGAAATCAACAATGAGATTTGCTGCAGCAGGGCTGTTTGTGAGTGTTAGTGCCAGGCGTGCTCTAGAGATCTGCATTCTCCAAGACTTCGACAGTGCCTGTGTCACTACAATTGCTCGAAAGGTCAGGCCACAATGTTTCTGCTTCCGTGCATGTTTTGGACAGGTGCGAGTTCAGACACATGGTCAACACACAATGTACTGCTCCATAAGTTTTGACACAGCAGCTTTGCTATTGCTTTGATACTTTGTCATTACAAAGTTGGCTTGTCAGCCAGAGCTGCATGTTCTGCACTAATGCAGCTGGAAGTTACGATAGTGTACTTTAAACTCTTGTAAGCAGCCAGGAATGCATACTACGCTGCCAAACAAGTACTTGGCTGCAATGATTGGCAAAAGCAGTAGTGACTTCAGTGCTGTGGCCTGCACGTGTCTGCTGCTGAGCAATCATTGCCCATCGGCATTTGGGCTTGTCATTCAGGTGCTGATCCCCCGCGTACCTAGCTCATCATGAGCTGGAAAGCGATGTTGTTGTTATCATCATCATTATTATTAATATTATTCTTATCCTTATTCTTATTCAGGTGCTGCCAGCCAACTTTCTTGCAGCAGCAGACCTGCCCTGGGCCCTGGCTATGCTTTGGCTGTTTGGCTGAGAGTGCTTACAAGCACATGCTGACAAAATGGTGTACATCAATTGCAGCATGTTGTCAGCTTTTCAAATTTGTGCAGCTGCTGCTTGCTGTTGCAACGTCACCAGGCTGCAGTGCAGTTGGACCATTTGGCACTGGCTTGTTTGCCTCTACAGCCTGAGTTTTTTATGCATGCTATGTGTCAAAGTAATAATGGGGAGCTGGACCACACGAGTTGCTTGATTGCTGCTTTGCTATTGACCTGACAGGTTCAGTTGCTCCATTGGTGGTATCATAGCTGTGATGTTTGAACGAGCTGAATGTTGAACGGTACGTTAGGCTGAGACCTGCCGTGATTAGTTGCTGTTCTGAACTTGAGTCTCCCTCCATGCTGCTGCAGGTCAGTGCTTTCTGCGGCACCCACTGCTGGTGCACATAGCTGCCGCTGCTTCAGCAACTGAGACTTGGACAACACAACGTCCAATTGCAATTGCCTAAACGTGAACTTATGCTGGCAGCCGTTGGGGTATGCCTTGCACAATAAGCTAATCATTTTCAAACTATATGAGACTTGGAGCATTGTCAGTGGTCTGTCTTGAATGCAAATGAAGGTAAAAGTCTGATCCGTTAATGAAGGTCACTTGCATGATCTGCCAATGAGTTGCACAGCAGCCACAGCAGCAACAAGGCCAGCCACAGCAGCGTGATGTTGTCATTCCTGAGACAGCACAGTACTGAAGCTTGCAATGCTGCATTGCACTTTTGCTATCATGCTTGGATCAACTCAGCAAGACTGGGTTTTGTGGCTCACTGACTGTCGCCATTGCAGGCATGATGTTGGATACTAACGCTCAAGCTCCATTGCAGCTCCTCTATATCTCCTGGGCTGCATCTCTGACGGTGAGAACCCATCTGCCATCTTGGTCTCTGTTTGTGTCTTGCACAAACGCGGCAAAAACACAACAGGTAATGCAGACTCTGCCTTATTTTATACAGTCTCACCTGTTGCCTAAACTGGCAATGCTACAGGTGACATGTTGTGACCCCAAAAGCATGGCAATCATTGAATGTGCTTTGCGGTCAAATCAAATAGTTCATGTGATGCTTTCTACAGCCAATGAACACTAGCCGCTTATCAAGGATCGTCTGCTTTGTATTTCACACATTCTCAATCACAACTTTTGCTACACTCTAGCATGGATCACAACCTTTACTATAGTCTAGCGTGGATCACTCACTGCCCACCCTGAACAGAGCAGGCTCACTTGGGAACCTCTCGCCTGTGCTGAAAGCAGCTGACAGCCGTTATGCTACTTTATCTCTACTGTTGTATGGCTTGTTGCGCTCGCTGTATAACAGGCCAAACATGAGTAAACATTAGTAACATTAGTAACATTAGTAAGTAAGTAACATGCCATGTCAGCACTTAAAGAGTCACAGAAAATTGTCAGTATGGGGGCCAACCACACAGGTCAGAGCCACCATATGACAAAGGACTGACTCAAGCCCTCCAAAAACTTTCCATGCCAGCACAGCATGCAAAGCGCCATCACACGCTTGCCCAACTTCGGCGCTCGCCCACTCAATCTGGCTTACGGTATACCAATCCACTTCTGTCGGCTGCAGTCCGGTTGTGTACAGACCCTGCTCGCTGCATAGTGCTCATGTGAGTGCATGAGTGACTCACCACAAGAACAGAACAACACATTTGCCCCTATGTTGTGCTGTGTATGGTTTGCATCCTGGTTTTGCAGGATGAGGAAGAGGGGAACAACTTTCCAACTGTATCCGCAAAGTTTCAAGAGACCACCTCACTACATGTTCTGGACGCTGAGCAGATGGTCAGAGCTGTGCAGGCAGTTGGTGCAATGGTGTCCACTGAGATGGCAACTCTGTAAGCACACACTGCAGAGTTGCCATCTACAACAATGCTGTGACTAACAGCTCGTGTCTGCATATACAGGACCTTTCTCAGTGAGCACTGTATGCAAACACACACCTCACTTTGAAAGTCAGCAGATGCTTGTACACCTCTTCATGTACCACAACTACTGCCAGTGCCCACAGTACGCCGCCTTTCTGCATGTGCATCCTCGCCCAAACGCTTCATATGAACATGCATGCATGTATATGCAACCGGCACTTCCTGCTGTGATCAAAGGTGCACAAGTCTTGTTTGCATTGCATCTGCAACTGCTTAAAGCGTGATACTGCGTCGCATGATTGATTGTGTAGTGAGCAATTGATGGTGTAGTGAGCAACTGTGCAGACCTCATCAGAACTACAGACCTCATTAGAACTGTAGCGTTTGACTATAGCATTGAAGCACTAATGCATGCTGTCAGGCATGTGCTCACAAACCTATCAATGCCTGTTGCAGATCTCAACGAAAGATGATGGACATGCCATTGCGCTTCACTACCAAAGACCCAACCTGAAAAGCTTCCTTGCCTTTTTTGTCAACATGTTGCCCCATCAATGGGCTCTTCATTGCAACAGAGGGACCCAGGGTCAATCAGGTAGCTGATGTCTCCAGTTGGTATCAGAACTTCCTGGTAAGCTTTGGCAATAAGCTTTGGCAGTGCCTTTCTGGTTGCAACTTGCGTGCTTCTAGCATATGTCAGGATGCATGCGGCGCAGAAGTATTGGCAGCTGACGCACTAACCGGTGACAAACTATGTCTTTGTGTGTGCGTCTGAGGACCTGCAGACATCCATGGGTGTGTGCTTGGTGCCCCAAGATGCAGACTGTTGCATGCCCAGGTGCAACATGAGCTCTTGTGCACACGAACTTGTTCAGTTGTCAATGTATGTGTATGTGGGTCCACACCTCTGTCTGATAGGCCATGCGTTTGTGCATATCATATCACATCATATCATATCATATCATATCATATCATATCATATCACATCATATCATATCATATCATATCATATCATATCATATCATATCATATCATATCATATTATGTGTATCAATCATTTAGTTCCCTGGTAGATGTAGTCATTCATTTAGTTACCAGGTAAATGTAGTCAGCTGCCAGAGACCTGCGTAGCATCTCACAACCTAGAAGAGATATTGCACCTGCCAGCCATTTGCAAGTTGACGTCGGACACTCTGCTGGCAAGCCTCTGAGATAGGGGCAAGCCATTGGAAGGTTGCTTCCATAATGCGTCACAAAGATGCAAGGGCCATTTGTGAGTGGACACAGCGTACAGCGGAGGCTCCGCTGCACTGTACTTAGGCAGATATACATATATATATAATATCGTGATATGCAAGATATTATCTAATGTCAGCACCAGTGTTACACGGAAATTCGGAATTTCCTGAAATCCGGAATTCCAGTACCCTTTTCACCAGAATCCGGAATTTAGGTGAAGCCCTGCAGAAATTCCCAATTCCGGGGTAAACTCGGTACTGCGGGGATTTTAGCCTAGTAATTGCTTCATATTCCACGGGCCGGCCTTCTATTGAAGTACTAATGTTACGTTGTCAGGCGTGCGTCCGTGCGAAGCCTGAGACAGTAAGTCGCATGCGCAGCTGCAGCCTGATAGAGCACCGTCGGTATGGTAGACTGTTGGTCTGCAGAGGTCATACCGATGACGGCGCAATCTGTTGGTTTGACGTCGAGATGGACCAGCAACTAGCGTCAGCGGATTGTCTGGACTTTTTGCAACAGGATTGCCCTGCAGAGCTTCCGTCCTGGAGTTTGAACGAAGACGTCCTTGGAGACTTTCATGAGTTCTTGGATGTGGTTCAAAGCTCCGAAGCTAGCCAAAGTGACCCGATCGCGTCAGGGGTCGAACGCCGAAACACTTCGACGACACAAGATCCCGCGAACGAGCTGTCGATTTCACGCATGAAGCCTCCGCGGCAGCTCTCGACATCTCGTAGACAGAGACAAAATCAACAAGCGCAGCAAAGATATCGCCAGCGACAGAGGGTAACGGCGTTCTTGACCATTCCCTCGAGTACAGCTTTGACCATCTGGCCAGCTTTGACCATAGTCAACTGCACCTGCTTTGGCGCTTTTGATCATTGACACTGGGAGAGATGTATCCATCACACGCACTTGTCATAGCTACACCAGCTCCATCTACTTGCTGTTGAACCATTGCAGGGCCGGACGGAAACCTTGGAAGCAGAGGTTGCCGCTGCTGAAGCTCGGTTGCACGAGCTGAAAGGTAGGCAGCGGCAGCTTGAAGCAAGAAACCAAGTGCTCGCTACTGTTGGAAGCCTGAGGCTCTTCGATGAGCCGGACAGGTCTCTGGTAAGTTAATCGCAATGGCTGTGTTTGCCTTGGAGCAAGACACTGCATTCTCTATGATAGGCCACTCAATCTGTTGTGCTGACTGCTGTTGGTTCAGCACGGGGCTGTGAATGGAGACTAGTCAACTATGTCAAATCAAATTGACCATGCAAGCGTTTTGCAGTGATGTGCCTGATCTTACAGGGCACAGGAGACTGGAGCAACCTGGCAACTGTTGCTGGAGGTGCAAAGGAAACCATTACCTTGACTGTTCTGGGCAAAAGCCTTGTCAAGACTGTTCAGGATGTGGCTGCAATGCCCTTCACTGAGTTCGCATCATTTTATGCGGTGAGTCAAAATCTGCATAGAAAGCGCTAGCACAGTGTGCCTATTCACAAAAGTCATGCGCACAAGCGTTTGACTGCTTGGAAGCAGCAATCATCAGCCAGCAGACTTCACAACAACTGCAAGCTGTGTCGTTATGAATGCTCTTCAGACGGGGATTTTTCTAGCAGTCTCTCAGTATTTGGGCTTTGGCCAAAGAGTATGTAAACAGTCACCCTGTTCAATTTGCTGGTCACTGTGCTGTGCAGTACATACATGATCCGTGACAAGTCATCTGCATACAATCCACATAGGATCTGTGAGCCCTATTGCAATTATGAGTGCGAGGCAATGGCTGCGTACAGGCATATGCTCAGAGGATCAAGCATTGCCTGGCACAGATCTCACACAATGAGAACAACATAGCTGCGGCTCAGGAGGTGCGCATGTGGACCTGCCAATGCAACTCCATGAGAATTTTCCTGGCGATTGGAGATCTGAGCAAGTTTGCTGCCTTCTCCAGCAGCAGGCTAGATGGCGTCATGGGGGCTGGGGCCAAGGATCTGACTGAGACCTGGTACCAAGCCTTCCTGGTGAGCTGTACAGCACCAGCCAATTTTACTGCTCACATTATTGCCACCGGTTATTGCATAAAACAGAAATTGGTTGCTCAAACGCTCAGGGGCGCACTGTACTTCACATTTGTTCAGAACCTGCTCCCAGTTGGCAGTCATTGCATGTCAAGCATACATGCACTTTGTTCACAGCAGTTTGGGGTTGTTGTGTAATGTGTGCTTCTGCTCATAGATTTTGGTAGTGTTGGCATAATTTTGCAGCCAGGAAGGGCGTGTGTGTGTTGCCTCAAATCTTCTGACAGCTGTGTTGCACAGTATCTGCACTTCAGGCTGGGCTACAGGGGCACTTTCATGTAGGGTTCATCAGCAGATGTGAAGCCAGTACTGCAGTAGGGCTGCACATGTCAGCTATCTTTTTCATTTCTCGTTACCCTTCGTAGAATCGGTAGTCAACAATCACAGCTGGCTGCAACTGCATCACCAGACCTGTGCTATCCTGCTGCTATTCATGAACTGCGTCTTACATTGCTTCCAAACCTTTGATGCTGTTATTCCAGACCTCACTGCCTTACATGCATGCACACAGCGCAAATTCAGCGCTCCTTCTCACAGGCAGCTCTGGAGCTGACAGAGGCTCAGCAGGTGGACATGATGTACCTCAGGATGCTCTTTTATGCCAGGCTGGGTGCTCTGTCACGCCAGCGCAAAGACCTGCTCCAGCAAGCCAGTCACTTGGCTGAAGTGCCAGCTGAAGATATGGATGCAGTCCAGGCTGCCTCCCGGCTGGCAGCAACCAATGCCCTTGCACAGCAGCTGCATGACAACAGCGCTGCAGAGTTCAAGACCTATATGCAGCTCACTTCTGCTTACCGCCGTGGGGTGAGTCCAGTGACATGTGACTGCACAAGCAGATGAATATAGTTGCATGACACAGGGACAATACAAGAGTGTTTATGCTCCTGATCCATCTTCATAAAATTCTGTTGCAATCTGCTGCAGCTGCTGTAATTTTCTTTTCTGCGCTGCACTGCTTGTGTGATCACATCATTTGCATGTGATTTCATATAGTACTCATATGAACCAATGCATGCCTTGTCGTGTATGGTCACATGCATGAGTAGCTGACTTTGTGATCAGAAATCAGCATGCCAAGGTTTTGCAACAGGAGTTGAGGCAACGTCAAAAGCACTCATAGAGCTGATAAAACTTGCTGTGACATTGCAGATCCTCACATACATGCAGCAGGCAACATGCATCACAATGGCGTTTCCGTATATAGCAGACGAACCACGCATCCTTGAGACGCTTGCAGCTCAGCGCAATGAAACTCCTCTGAGCATGCTGACTCAGCCAGCAGGACTCGACGATTTTGAGCTTGAATCCAGCTGGGTGCAAACTGCAAGCTACTTGAGCTCTGTGACACAGGATAAGCTTGATGAACATGTTCCTCTTATGTCAAGCCATTTGGTGGCTTTGTTCCAAATGTCCAGGGGAGATGCAGTGCCTAATGATGAAACCATGGTGGCCACCTAAGAGGAGAAAACGCTGGCACCAACCAATGCTGTTGCGTAGCTGCAACAGTTCCCAGCTTCACAACAATTTTTTTTTGTATCATGATGCTGCACCATACTGTTCTCTACAGAGCTGACTAGAAAATTCAAGGTTTACTTGTGAACACTTTATTGCTTTTGCATTTAGATGCAAAGATGGGTTGCGATTCTTTTGTAGGTTAGGTACTTATAGGATGGTGTTACCTGACTGACCATATGACGCAATTGAGTGGTATGCTGACATAGAGCTACAGCTGCTGCCTGGATTTGATTAGCCAACTGCACGTCAAAAGTACTCGTTGAAAGCACCTGACAACAATAAGGGCGCGGTGACTGTTAAAAACTTTGCAACAGCACGAACACGGGTCATGATTACCATGTGCCTGATAAGGCTCAAGCTTGTCAATTGTGTACGCAGCCTTATCATCACTTTTGATGTAGCCTGCCGATTGTCTCCCACGAATATTATAATGCAGAAAAGGAGCTCCAGGATTTGCAAAAGTGAGAAAAGCTTAAATCGTTAAATCAGCCGCTGATCCTGAGCCTTGAGACGTGTCCATTGTGCACAGCATGAGCATTGGTGCTCCTCCATTGTGGCAGCCGCGGGGCAACAAGTTATTTGACTTGAAGCCAGACAGCCAGGCGCAGCATCAGTCACAAGCTGTGACGCATCCTTGCTTGCGACCTGAGTAATTTCCATTTCCTGCATTATCTTGGCAACGACAGAACGTACTGGAAATTATGTGACGCAGCTGGCACAGCTTTGTCATAGGTCGACCGTAACTGCAACAGTATGACAAAGGCTTTACCCTGAACTGAAGAGCATGCTTTAGATGCCCAGCGAGGCCTCAGTAGCGCGATTACAATGATGCGCGACGTTGGCTGTAATATGCAAGAAGCCTTCACCAGCTTTTCGACGAGAGGCGAGCACAATGGAGTCAGACTCCACCGCATACAGTTTGATGTCTCTGCAACAAGACATCCCAGACGAGCTCCCAAGCTGGGACTTTGCGGAGGACGTCCTCGGTGGCTTTGATCAGTTCTTGGACGTCAGCAGCTTCTCTCAAGTAGATGAGAGTACATCTGCTGTCAGAAGAGAGCAGGCTCCGGCTGCTGCAGAGCCTGCAGGCCCCTCGGTATCAGATGCCGACGAGCTCGAGCCTGCGCACGCGAGCCGGCCCTCTAGTTCGCGCAGCGATCAGGACAGAAAGAAACAACGGCAGAACCGGCAGGCACAGCAGAGATTCCGCCAGAGACAAAGGGTAAGATTTGGGTGTACGTTCACCCCTGTGTCCCTGCGCAGCATGCTTTTGCTGCAGTGTGCATTTATACAGACCGTGCCTGCTCCACACAGATCGACGTACTTTGAAAGACTGCTCACCGATAACAAAGTGGTAAGAATAGCCGTCATCTGATTGCGCGGCTTGCAGGCTCGGACGGAAAGCCTAGAAGCTCAGGTGGCCCTTACAGCAGCTCAAGTGCAGGAGTTGCAAGCAAGTCAACGGCAGCTGGAAGCAAGGAACGCGCTTCTTGAATCTGTTGCAAGCAATCTGACATCTGATGTGCAAGAAGCATCTGTGGTAAGCTATCTTGTGCCATCACACACTGAGCCGTATGTACTGGCTGCGGACACACCAGGTGTGAACCAGGTCACACACCTATGTTCAGCTGGAACTGCCGATCATGCATTTGTGTGCATGCAATACTGACAGCTTGTCAGCCAGGCCTTGCCAATGGAGGGTCAGCGACACATCTACAGCCCTGATCTGCATGCACTGCGCATGCATATAAGGGACTCCATTTCATGCACAATTCTGGCCAGCAGTGCACTTTCAAAAATTTGCAGTTTGCATGTTTCTGGTCATATGCATGCTTGTTAGCACTATCTCTCTAGGTTGTCTACCATGCATTGCTGAATGTCAAAAAAGTGCATGTAGCTAAGGCAAGACCCAGCAACAGCACACAGATAAGCATATCCACCTATGGGCCCAGCTGTAGTGACTGCAAGACAAGCCTTCTGCACAGCACACAAAGTTGGGCTTTACCTGCAAGACATGCGTTAGCTGCAGCTGCAAACGTGATGTTTGCACAAACCTGGCATCTGACCATGTATCATGTGTCACAGGCTGAGGCTGATTGGACTCACCTACCAGCATCAGTCTCGGACCAGCAACGCACACTTGTCCTGTCAGTGACAGATGGTGAAGACCTTGCCAGGAGCGTGCAAGACATCAGCAGGATGCCCTTCACCGAATTTGTCAGCCTGTACACGGTGGGATCTCATCACATGCTCATCACATGTAGCTTGCCTGTCCCTCAAGCCTGGCTGCAAGAAAGCCAAGCATAGACAGTGCATAAGTTTAGTGTTACATACAGTGTGAGTCAAACCCAGAACAGGCAGGGCGGAAGCAATGTTCTGAAGTGGTCAGGGTGTGGTCCTATAGGATCTAGCTAGATCAGAGCTTTTGTTCTTGTTTTAGGGTGTCCTCCAGGATGCCAAGCACTTCTTCTTCACCACAAGCTGCCACCAAAGAAGCTTGACCACCTGTGTGCTGCCCTACGGCATTTGGCTTCTCAACTTTGCCAGTCAGTCTTGCGTAGTATACTACATGCATTAGAATGCAAAATGTGCGTCTAACAAGCACTGCCCTTTTTTCTCATCTGGTGGTCACAATCAGAAAAATGACTGACCTGAGTGACATGCAGGCGTATGCTCGCAAGATCAGCCAGTGTTTGACGCAGATAGCTCAGCAGCAAGGTAGCACATCTGACGCAATGCAAGAGCTCCACAAATGGACATCTGAAGTGAGCGCCTTGCTGGTGTCCCTGGCAGTGGGGAACCTCAAAAACTACCTCAGCTTCACCAGCAGCAGGCTAGATGGCAACCTCGGCCCTAGCGTGTCACAGCTTCCTGATACCTTCTACCAAGACTTTGTGGTGAGAATTAAGGCTGTGCTGCATTGCAGATCCCATCTCTGCTGAGTGCATCTGTTCTGAGTGCATCTGAGCTGCATTCGTGCTGTGTGCGTCTGCGCTCTGTGCATCTGTGCTGAGCGCTGAGTGCATCTGAAATGCATCTGTGCTGAGTGCATCTGGGCTGCATCTGAGCTGCAGCTGTGCTGAGTGCATCAGTGCTGAGTACATCTATGCTGAGCTGCATCTGTGCTGTGTGTCTCTGTGCTCTGTGCATCCGTGCTGTGTGCATCTGTGCTGAGTGCTGAGTGCATCTGAACTGCATCTGTGCTGAGTGCATCTGGGCTGCTTATGAGCTGCAGCTGTGCTGAGTGCATCTGTGCTGAGTGCATCTGTGCTGAGTGCATCTGTGCTGAGTGCATCTGTGCTGATTGCTTTGCAATCTGTACTGATTGCATCAGGATGCGCCGGTTGAGGTTACACATCTTCCAAAGTATTGACAGCATAAACACATGTTCAGCTGTGGCCTCTCAGTCAGAACTGCATGCTGCAGACCAGATTGCATCTCACAGAAGCACAGAGGACTGACCTGATGCATCTGAGGCGCCTCTTTTACGCTAAAATGGGAGCCTTAAAGCGCGAACGCAGGCAGCTGCTACAGCAGGTGCCTGCAGGAGCAGCACAATCAACATTGGAGGCCAGCACTAGATTGGCAGACATCACAGCCATTGCACAACAGCTGCATGACAACAGTGCTGCAGAGTTCAGAACCTACATGCAGTTTGGCTCAGCCTACCGGCGGGGGGTGAGTCATTGCTTGGTGCATTTGCTGACTTGGCCAATGACTGATTGCTTACTAGTAGCACAGACAGTGCTATTGCAGCTGTTGTCATGTCACTTCGTTGACCCAACACACCAGCATAAATTGTCACTGTTGCATCCAAAAACCTTGCTGCCAGACTGCATGTGACAATTGCAATTGCTGCTTCTATATATATTCAGTCAAATGCTGCATTCAGCATCAGCTCAATGGAAGGCACTGCTGTTGTCACGACTATGCTGAACTGCAGTTAAACAATACCACGCAGCATACTTGCTGCATGGACAGAGCAGCAATGTACGTTGTGTTGACAGGTGTGGTCTGTATGTGTGTGTGTGCACATCTTGACTCTGATGCAGCAGGCAGTGTGCATTGTGAAGGGCTTCCCCTACATTCCAGACAAGCCAAAGATTCTGGAGATCCTGGCACACCAGCGCAGCGAAATGCCCATATTGGTTCTCAGTCAACCTCTGGGCGTTGATGATTTTGAGCACCACACTAATTGGTAGCTTGTGGTGAACTACCTGAGGATGATAACCAAGGAGAATTTGCACCTGTACCTTCCTCTGACCAGTCCTTCCTGACCTTGTAGGAGATGTTTTATTGGTAAATCAACACCCTGCCTCATTTAGCTGCTGCAGTAATGCAATGATGATGGCATCTTCCTTGGGGGCCAAGGCCTGCGTGATTGATGGCAAATTTGAGACAGCAGACTTGCCGTTAACAGGCATGGCAGCAACATTGCTACGTGTACTTGGCACAATAGTACTATGCATCTATTAGGGCAGTGATTTTAGTTCACATCAGTGATGTTGGGATGAGGTATACCTGCGCATGACATATGTCATGCGCATGACGTTCAGATGTGAGAGGTTTACACACAAATGCATGCTGCAGTTGTGTAGACATGCATATGGTATCTGTTTCAGGAAATATTTTTTGGGAAAGACATTGATGTCTGTTGGACCACAGGGCGCATCAAAGTTTGATGATTCCAAGGACAAAAACATCAATTGATTTGTTGATTTATTGAGTGTTTGATTAATTGCTGTATGACAAGTATGCTGCATATGACCAGCGATATGACAGCAACATGGCTGTATAGTGTCTTTCTGGATGCAAGGCTTATGGTGCTTGTTGTATACGCTGATGACCCCAGGCCTAAGCGCTGTATACACATGGAAACACAAATCATGATGCACCACTTTAGTCAGTGTGACGCTGCAGACATGTGACTTGTGTGACACCCAGCAAGTCTTGGGAGTGGTACTGTCCGTGGGCTTGTGCACGATGCCTGTGACATGATATTTCTTGAAAGCCATGCTCACTTTTGATAGTTCCTGATTCATGAGTGATCAGTGAGACACATTGCTCCTAGGTTTGCATTTGTGTGTCCTTGAAATACATCATTACTAGCATGCTAGAAGCTAGCACTGACACTTCAGTCACAAGTTCTGACGGCCCAGGTGCTGCAAGGTGACCAACATCTTTGGAACACCGGGAAAAGGATCAGTAGCGTTCTTAACAACGCATGTCTTTGTTGTTCACGTCATACAGGAGGTATTCAATCGCTGCGCATACTCGTGAAGGCACAGTCCGGCCGCGTCGGGCAGGATGGTGTCCCCTGCCTGACAAAAATGACCCTGTGCGGCAACAGATGCCGTGAGAGGCCTTTGAAGTTTCGAAAACCAAAAGCATCCCTCACAACATCTTTGCAGACTTGTCCAATTTGTACTTGTTGACTTGTGTTGTATTGCATTTCCCACTGCAGCATTGTACATCTTGCAACGTGTGTGCAGATAGTTGCGGAGTGAGATGTAGCAAGCCTGGAATATTGATTTAACACACACACGCATGGCCTATTGATGTATGTCAAAGAGCTGTGTACACCACCAGTGAAACGTGCATGGTCTCAGCATGCAGCAACGTGTTCTTTTGCTATTTTGCAAATACGGACCATGTCAAGCCTTCTGCAACCTTTCTGACATCATCACCCCATGACACTACTCATGGCATGAGCACAATTTTCCATCCAGAAGTCATGTTCCAACAGCACATCTGATCATGACTGTAAGTTGAGAAAATCAGGTCCTTGGATTTGCATGAGGATGCCGTTGCTGCCCATGCAGGCTTATGCAAGCAAGGTTGGGCAGTACTTGAACAGAGGTCATACACAAGACGGAGGCACCTGCAGAAGCTGAAGAGCTGATTGACAGCATGTCTACTGCCTTCTACTCCTTGGCAGCCACCGGCACCGTCAGGGTCGGCCGTCTGTGCAAGGCGCCTCAGCTGCTGGCGTGTTGGGCTCTGGAGCTTCTGGAAGAGCAAGCCTGTCATGTGAGTCACGCTGTGCTGTGTTGTGCTGTGCCGTGCCCTGCTGTGCTGAGGACGCATTGTTTGTCTGCTGCTCAAATGTGCTCTACAGTTAGCGCATGGCAGCAATGATGTGAAGATGGTGTTCCCTTCATTGCAGCAGTGCAGGTTTGCTTCAGGATTACAAAGAAGGCTCATCAAGGAACCTCCTGTATCATTGCAGGCTCTGATGTTTGTGCGTGACTTGGATACATCCCTCCTGGGGCAGAATGAACATGGCCTGGAGCAGTTTGATACCCTGAGGAAATGCACAGATGAGCTGGTCAACGCCATCCTGCATGTCAGACAGCTGCTTAAGCGCCGCAGATTTGAAGGTGAATGTGCCACCTTCTGTGTGCATATTTGTCCCATGCTCTTTTGCTGGTCATATCTTCAGTAAGTTCTGCCAAAACTTTGCTTCAACCCTTTCTTGTTCTGATTCGTTTCTTCCATAGCAGAGTTCAAAAGTTGCTTGCATTTTGGTTGTGTTTAAGTGGCAGTGCATCTATCTTACACATGTCTGCTGCTGAAGTAATGTGCGTCTGTGCAGCCCCTGACATGCCAAAACCAGCCGGCCTAAGGGCCGCTAGGCCTGGCCCCTCAGCTAAGCCCAGCATGCACCCTCGCACCGCATCTTCATCAACTGGAGTCCGTCCCTCCAACTCAGCCTACCCCTCCCTAAATGGCCCTTCCAGACCACCCCCAGCTCCTTCAGCCAAAGCTGCAGCTGCCCTTTACAGGCAGCAATCCTCAGCACTCACCTCACGCAGCTCTCAGCTCACTGCCAGCTTGAAGGGCAGTTCAGTGAGCACACCTTCTGGCAGGCCTTCTACTGTTGTTGCCTCCAATGGGCAGGCACAAAGGGCAGCAGCCCCCACTGATGCTGCCCTCAGACCAGCTGATGGAGTCACTCAGCAAGCCAGACCTGTGCTCAGCGCACATGGGTTCCAGCCTTTACCTCGGCAAACAGCAGATCAGTCTGCGCAGCCATCTGCAAGCCATGACTCCTCAGCACCGGCTCAGCCCCTAGCTGACCACACATTGGGCGCGTTGGCTTCACAAAGAGGGCAAGGGACAGCACAGTCTGCTGGGCAGCAATCCACAGGCACTGCAGATGCAACCAGCGGCCCTAATGAACCTGCACGAGCCTCATATGCTAGTAAAGTGGGCATACTTGCTGATCCTGACAGCAGCACACCAGCTAGCACCCAGGGCACGTCTCGACACAGAAGTAGGCATAAGCATCACAGCAATAGGGGCAGAGGCAGGGGCTACGGCAGACACCGGCCCCATGTTGAAGCTGCTGAGGCAGCTTCCTCTGAAGCTGCTGGTGTTGCTCAGGACAGCAGTGGGAGGGAGCAACCTGCTGCGCTTCAGGCCATTTCTCAGCAGCAGAGCCCATTTGCTTCTCAGAAGTCTTGGTCGTTTGGGCGACAGGCAGAAGCTGCAACTGAAGCTGCAGCATCAGCTGCTGACCAGAGTAATGCCCAGATGGAAAATGGCGCAAGGAATAGTAACGCTCAGCCTGGTGCCTTGTCAAAACAGCAGCAGCAGCAGCACCCTCCATTTCGAGATACACAGACAGGATCTGGAAGTCATGACTGCAGTGACGATGAAATAGTTTCCCAAGGAGGTGCAGAGTCTTCTCTGGGGACAGAGAATTATGATCCGAGGTTGACTCATGAGAAAGCCAGGGCAGCCTCTGGGCGAAAGGCAGCTGCTGCCAGCAAAGACCTGCTGGCATCCCCTTTCAAAGCCATCAACCTTGACTCCATGCCATCCTTTGCCAAGCCTCTGCCAGCCTCAAAGACCAAGGAGTTCCCTTCTAGCAGGTCCTCTGGTCAGCAGCTGGCAGCTCCCATCCAATCAGACGGCGGGCGCTCTTCCTCTCAAGCCCAGCCAGCTGGCAAGCCTGATCAGGCAAAACCTGCATCCCCAGATGCCCTCAGGGAAGAGGGCAGTGAGCGTGCAACCGCCCCTCCCAAGGCAGCTGACACATCGGGTTCTCAAGCGCCTGCTGCCGAGGGCAATGCCAGGTCCAGCCCTCCAGCTGCCAATGGCTTGATCCGGCCCAATGGTCTGAACAGGCAAGGGCAGTTGCTCTGGGAAAAGGCACATGCTCCCACCAGCCCTAACACACCACTAGCTCTGCCAGACTCCTCTGAGTTGAGCTTCAAGCAGAGCGAGGCTTTGCAGAGCAGTGGCTGCAGTGACAGTGGCTTCAGCCTGTTGTGGGATGATGATCCTTTCTGGCAGGTCAGTGATATCACTTGGTGGCGTTTGTGACTTTTGTGTGTGTGTGTTTGTGTGTCTGTGGGGTGGTGTGTTGGTGTTGCAATTGTAACCATAGGCACCTGCAGTTATGCTGGGAAGAAATCAAGCCGACGCTGGTGACTAAGCTGGGGCAGGGCAGCTTTGGGCAGGTATATGAGGGCTGGTACCACAGCGCCCCCATGGCCGTCAAGATCATTAATGTGGATCGGTGTTCAGGTACAGACCCCTTGCACACCATATCTGGCAAAGGCTTCCTCCAAGCAATCCCACCTGCATCTAAAAACCTCACCATTGCAATGCAGCGCCTTTTGCACTGATTCCTGAGCTTGTTGATCACCTCACTGCAAGCATGCCAAACCATGTCTGCATTGCAGCAGCTTCAGCTCTTTGTTATAGCCACTCAAGCTCTTTGTGGTAGCCACGCAAGCTGTTTGTAATAGTCACCCTAGCTCTTTGCAGCAGCCACCCAAGCTCCACGGCTGACATCAGCTCTTCTGCACCAACACTCTTTCATACGCTTGCTGAATGCAGGGCTGAACACGCGAGCTTTGCAGCTGTTCAAGGAGGAGGTAGACCTACAGCGCAAGCTGTCTTTCCATCCCAACATTGTGCGCTTCATTGGAGCCTGCTGCCAGATTCCTCGCCAGCTCATTGCTGAACCCACAGGGCAGCATCAGCATCCCCACTTGCAGGTGACTGCCTGCACTCCTTACTGTAAAAGTTGATACATGCATGTGTATGATTGTGGGTGTAAAAATGTTTTACATATATATTTTACAAAATATTTTACATATATATTCACATATATGTGGGTATTACATATATATTCACATATGTATATTTACACCCACAATCGTACACATGCATATATGTGCGTAGGTATATATACATATATGTGGATATCCAGAAATACTTGCAGTGCTGTCCTTGCTTTGCCTGATACCTCACATGAGGGTCACTTTCAGCTGGTTTCACTGATCATGTGCGGCACAGCGAGGGAAAAGCAGGCTGTGTGTCTCTTCCTGCACCACAATCATCACTGTCAGTCCATCTGTCAATCTTGCCCCTGCAACTTTGAGCAAAACCTGCATCAAAACAGACAGTGCCCACAGACAGTGCCAGCAGACAGTGCCAAAAACTTCCAGCACTATGATTTTGTGCAGAGCACAACTCATCAAGCGTCAAAATCACAGATTTCCTGCTCTCAGGACAGAAATGGTCAACACTAAAACTGTCGGCTTGCAGGCCAAGGCCAAGGTAACACCCCTTTTTCTTACTCTCTTTCCCGATTTTCCCCTTGGTTCCTAGCTTGTTACAGTGCAACAACAGCATTGTTTGAATAGCCCTAAGGCATGCAGTGCTTGATGAAGTGCAGGGCCCAGTATGGGTAAGACAAGGGTGTTGCTGCTGTGCATCAGGCTTGCAGAACAAGCACAGACACAACAGGCTGTAATGGCATTTCAGAAAGACTGCAGACTGAACACAGCACGAGTCAAAGCTTGTTTGCAGCATGCCTTCTGGCGCTGTGTCTAGTCTGAAGTTCATCGGTTGTGCCAGCATAGTAGATGGGTGTATGAATGGATCACAGGAGAGGGCTTGCGTGTACATCTGCACTCATTCTGTTATCAAGCATTCGTTGATTCATGTTGCATCTGCACTATTCTTCTGTTCCATCGTTTATTCATTCATTCATTCATCCATTCATTCATCGATCCATCCATCCATTCATTCAGCAGTCGTCCATACTTTGCACCTGCACTCATTCATTCAATCATTCTGCACTCATGTGTGCACCTAGCAGAGCCTTCCAAGCCGTGTATGTGTGTGTGTGCGGACAGGCCTCACCAGGGTTCCGGCTGTACAACCAGTGGTCCATCAGGCTGGAGCTGGCGCACCAGGCCGCAGCTGCCGTGGAGTTCATGCACAGCCACAACGTGGTGCACCGAGACCTCACCTCCAACAATCTGCTGGTCACCGACAAGTGGGAAGCCAAGGTACATGCTCCACCAAAAGCTCATCTGAATCTGCTCTGTGCATTGTGAAGTGTCTGTTACTGTGTGATGACGCTTCATTGCATACATGAGATGTGGCATATTACAGGGTGCTCACTCATGAGCTGGCGTACCTAGCTCATCATGACCTGGAAAGCACTAAAAATATTATTATTATCATTATGATTACTTTGATTATTGTTCATCACTGTCAGCTGTACGCCTTGTACCAAGGGGAAATTCCCAGCAAGAGCAAGCAAAGCTTGTCCTCTGCAAGCCAGCACAAAGTACAACCTTTGCACAGTGTTCACTATAACATCATCTTTTACACATTTCTTCATGCCACATGCATTGGCTGTACAGGTGTGTGACTTCAACCTGGCCAGAGCACTGAAGACAGACACAGTGGAGCCCAGCGCCACACTCAACTCCCCGGCCTGGAGTGCGCCTGAGAGGCTGCAGGGCAAGCGCTACGGCAAGTCAGCAGATGTCTTCTCCTTTGGAGTCATCCTGTGGGAGCTCATCACCCTGGGTAAGTTCTTCCCTCATCATGCACTTCCAAGTTATATTTTTAAGCCAGGATGTTTTGATGAGTCACAACTGAATCCACACCTTAGACTGTAAAGTACTGAATGCAAGGTTGACGACAGTTCCTGTCCGGCGTTCTTACTGCCTAGCAGCGATGGCTACTGTGTGCTGATCCACATTCTCCTTGTGTAAGCTCAATGTGCCAAAGCATGACCAAGATGATGCTGGGTAATGTGTCCCAAGCATCTGCAATGGGGATGGCATTGGCTGATATGTATTTGTGTATGTTGCTGCAAGTGTTTGGTTACTTACTTTTGGTGCCTCACATAGCTCAGCAAAAAGGGGGAAACCCTCAAATGGCTGGGAAAAAAGGTGGGAAATTAAAGGTCAACTGTGGATGTGCAGGCGTTCCTTGGCGTGACATGGCAGAGGATGGGTCTGTGGATGATGGGCGTGACAACTTCTACTATGTGCTCAACAATGTCATCACAGGCAACCACTTACCCTGCCCCTTGACCGTGGACCCTATCTTGCCCGAGCTGCCTCAGGTAAACCTTTGAGTCAAGCTGTTGCAGGCATGTACACGATCAGAGCATTGTAGCTGACACCTGATGACGCCATTCTCCCTAACATCAGAGCTTGTGCAGGCATTCAAGCTTCACAATGTGTTGCTGATGCAGCCTGCATGGCATCCCCCTGGAGCTGCATGTGTTGTCAGGTCAATCTCCTCTGTGTCTTGTGCTTGCCCCTTGTTGTGGTGCTGACTGTGGACTGTGTGGGCATGCAGTTGGTCAAGGTCATGGAGGACTGCTGGAATACTGAACCAGACAAGCGGCCTACCATGGCGCAAGTAGCGCACAGCATGCACAGCATTGCACAGGCAGTAAAAAGGCGCGCCAGAACAGAGCACCAAAGTCGGGCTACTCTTACCAGTCCCCATGTGTAACTTGGGCTTTGAGAGATTTGTTGCGTCCCGTGCACATCCCAGTGGGGGATCTGTTGGGTTGCATGTTGTGTTGTGAGACCATCAGTTTTGGGTGTGTAGTGTATTCTTACCGAGAGTCCCTTCATTTATTGCCATTATGATATGGTACTGATTGGGGTTTGACGACCTCTGTGTCCTGTCTTAGTAGTTTCTAGTCAACAATTACTCGAGGTCAGTGTTTGAGCTTTTTCTGTCCCAGATTTGTCATTACGGTTGCCCAGTTCACACAGCAGGCTCATGATATAAGTACTGACACACTGACTCGGTTCATACCTTGAAGTATACATGTTTGCTAATCTGCAAGACAAGGTCATGAGTATATGAAACATGAGGTTGTCAGCTGATATTCACCCGATACATTCAAAGGTTTCTGCTGTAGCAATTGTGTTGTAAACTTCACATACCACAACAAAATCATGAGCTTAAGGCACTGCAGCATGAAGTAAAGCAATGAAATCAACACAGCACACAACTATAATACAAACGTCCCATCTGCATGACAGGTCGTCTCAAGCCAGGCTACTGCTTGCGTAAATTATTCAGACGAGCTTGGAGGTCATCATCAATGCCATCTCCACCCCCTGCTGCAGAAGTTCCTATTGCCTCTGGTTCAGCAGCAACCGCCTGAGCTGCAGCTTGCTTCTGTCCAGGAGCTTTTACCAGCTCAGAGTCCAAATTAACACCAATTTCATCCAAAACTTGACTGACTAGCTCATTTGACTCGTCTTCTTCATCTTCACCCTGGAAAGACAGACCAGTTCAAGACACTGTGCACAACTGCCAAGACAATGCAGGGAAGTACTGAAGGCTGTAGGTTCTTGTCAAAGTCCCAGCCTTTCCATTCAGCTTTGCGCATGCATTCTGCAGACACAGGGGCAGGGTTGATGACCAGCTCAAAGGAATGTGTATTGTAGCACATGCAGATGCAGATCATGCAGACTGTGACTCACAGCTGACAAGACAACTCCTGTCACATGAGCAAGACATATCAGGCAGCAAAACACAACGAGGGTGCTTGCTGTGAGCCGCGCATACTTGTCAGCGTAAGCGCCAATACTAAGTTGCTAGTGCTGTGCATGAGATATGCTGCAGTGAAGACATGACTTGCCTCAAAGGCATCATCTACAGCGTCTCCCATCATCTCACTGGTCATCTCCATGCGCTCATTCTGACGGTCAAACTCTCGCATGATGTTTGACAAGGCTGGCAGGTTCATTTGCTTGTTCATTGCCCCCATTGCCTGCACACCAGCATTGTTCACTTGCCATGACTGAGCGCTGACAAAACACAAGGGACCGCAGCAGCATGTGAATGAGCAGTGCCTCAGCAACATTGGACGGTGCAGGGTTGGTGTTCAGCAATCTCGGTTGGTGTCATGAAGAGTTGCACAGTGGTCTGTGGATTGAGGATGACTGTATGCTAATCAGCTGGGTTGGTGTTCAGCAATCTCGGTTAGTGTCATGAAGAGTCGCACAGTGGTCTGTGGATTGAGGATGACTGTATGCTAATCAGCTGGGTTGGTGTTCAGCAATCTCGATTAGTGTCATGAAGAGTCGCACAGTGGTCTGTGGATTGAGGATGACTGTATGCTAATCAGCTGGGTTGGTGTTCAGCAATCTCGATTAGTGTCATGAAGAGTTGCACAGTGGTCTGTGGATTAAGGATGACTGTATGCTAATCAGCTGGCTTGAAGAATAAGTTTGCATCAGAAACGCAAGATGCAGACAGGTTAGCATACATGCAGCAAATCAAACAAAACTTCATGCGCAAAAAAAGTAAAAATCATCCAGCTTGACAGTACATCCATACCTTAGTTGCACCTCGCATGGCATCAGCCATTGCTTGAGTGGACTTGAGAGTCTGCAGGAGACATGTCAGCAGCAGTCAAAAGCAAAAGGGTTGTGAGTGCCAACAAGAGCTCAGCAGCAAAGCCGGGAAACTTTACCTGTATGCGCAGTGAGACTGCTTGCAATTGTGACTTGAGACCATACATCTTTGTGACTGCATGTCTGTTCCTGACCAAGGATTTGGCCATAACTTTGACAGCATCCTGCATGCAAGCACACTGTCAGCGAAAAACTTGCAATGTGGTGATTTGATATTGATCTCTGCAAGCGCACCATTTGCCCTTGCTTTGCTGTCTTCTTGATCTCAGCTATTACTTTCTTCTCCTGATTCTGTAATGCCATGCGCTCCCGGTCAAGCTCTCTTATAGCTTTGTCCAGCATGCGGCCTTGGTGAGTTCACGACTGTATGGTTTTGCACACATGGCAGAAATGGTCGTGAGCCAGTGTGACCCAGTCTATGACAATACCTTGACGTTCAGGAATAGAGCAAGAAGCTGTCCTGACAGCTTCCTGATCTGCGCACAACAGCTTTGTGCTTTTTGTACATGACAAACATGTATACAGCATGTGTGATGTATGACAGACATGCTGTTTCTGTGCTGTGTGTTTGACCAAGCCGTCTGATCCTCCCTGACTGCAGCACCTTTCCTGCTGCAGACCACACGAAGCAGCAGACAAGGCTGACTCCCATAAGATAGGACTGTTGCTGCATATAATCTGTATATAATCAGAGATACCGTGGATGGATGTGCTGATACGTCGAAAGCCAGAATCTTGAAGCACTTTTTTCATTATGCACAATTTTGCTTCATGTTATTGCAACTTACGCGCAATTTTACTTGATGATACTGCAAATTTTGCACCAACCTGAAGGTGCTGCTTGTTGCAGGGGGGCGCAGCGCGCACGAGACCAATGTGCGGGCCAGGCAGCTGCAGTCCTGCTGGGAGGAATGCCAGCATGCCACACACGCCATCACCTCCACCTGGCAGAATCTACGCGATGAGGCCCACCGGTACGACCACGTCTGATTGACAGCATCACAGCATCCATTATGTTGCTGCGCGTGCCTGGTTTGTTGCATGTGCTGCAGCTGCAGATGTGCAAGCTTGCAAAGCTGCATAGGGCACTTCTCTGCACATGTGACCAGTGTCTTGCTCTGCTGATGATGTCACACATGCTTGATAGAGGAATGATGGGCCTGAACTTTGGCAGCTGTCGAACATAGCAAGTGCAAGTGCAGGCGAGAGCGTCAGGGCACAATACAGCTTCCTGTAACCGCATGGTAGCCTCAAAGCCAGCGATGACCACTTCCAGGGCAGATGGGCCCAGCGACTGCCCTAGGGCAGGGCCATTGGTGGTGACAAGCCCCGTAGTGATGCGGTGGTGCAGCTTCAGGACCATGTGCAGCATGGTACGCTGCATGTTGAAGCCCTCCCTCAGGTCTGTTAATGATGTGGGCGGCACTGTGCGCAGTCCCTCAGCAACTGCATCACAGCAGAGCGTAGCCATGCCGCTCAACTCCTGAGTCACATCCTGCAGGAAGCGTGGCACAGTTTGCAGTGTGGTCACTGATGGACAGGTTTGGTTTGGCAACCAGGATGCATGTACGCCATGAGAGCAAGTGCAAAGGAAATGCAGAAAAGCATTGCAAACAGAGTACGGTCAGGTCAGCTGTGCCAGCATGCATGTGAGCAGTAAGATGGCAATGCCACACTGAAGTGTGCACTGCTCACCTGATGGTATCATAAAGATTTGCAGTGACAGGAAGCAGTCAACCACAAAGGCTCTAGTGATCAGACTCAGAGTATGCCACACCTTCATGATGTCCACTGCCTCAGTGATACGAAATTGGTGCTCCAGCAGATTCCAGTGACGCCTTAGGCCCAGAAACATCTCCTTGGCATCTGACATGGCCAAACCCAGCCAGTCCAGGCGCTGCTGCCGAGCCTGCCAAGTGCCCTCAGGGGCCGTCTGCCACATTATCAGCTGTTCCCTGAGATCTTGCGCCTTTGAACTGCAGCACATGAGAGATATTGCGTCTAACTGTCTGGCTTGGATCGAGCAGCAAATCTTGCATTGAGGCACTGTCAGAGAGAATTGGCTGAGCACAACAGAGGCCATGGAAAGCACAGAGCATGAGGAGCAGGCAAGAGCAGTATTGTTGTTCAAGTCGCATGACACACGTTTGTGCTTGTCCCGGCAACAGTGGATGCCTGAAATTGTGTGAATGCAAGCTGTTACTCTGTCTTGGCGGTTGCTGCTGACCTGGCTGAACTCATGATGGCTTCCAGATCTTCATGAGTGCCTTCCAAAACATCATCCAGCACAGCATGCCATTCCTGCCGAGCATTCAGCAGATCTGACAGATCGCTATGACCTGAGTACTCACCACTTCTGTCTCGCAGCACGCCTGTAATGAGAATGAATGAGACTTATGATCATTGAGATTAAATTCACTAACATTATTTTGAAAGCAAGCCAGCCACACAGCATGCATGAGGGATCATGAACTGTCAGAAGTCAGGCGTATAAGCTGTAAAAAAAGAGAGGCCAAGGCTTGTCACAAAATCATTGTCATGCTGACAGGATGACTGAGTCTGAAAGTAAAGCTGCTGTCGCTGAAAGGGATGCTTAGGTGAAGCTTGCTCCCTGCCATGACTGCAGGGACAACATGTGGCATGCTGGATAGTGAGAAGCTGACAAGGCAGTTGCACCATGAGATACTGAAATTGCGATCGTGCTGACCTTGTGAAAGTGCTGGTGGTGATGCAAAGTCATGCAAGACTGGAGATGAGGCGATCCTAGGCGGTGCTGCTTTTGGCCCATTGAGCGCTTGAGAGGATTGCACCCTGTGTGGTCTGGGAGGGTGCACCACAGCAACACGGCTGCTGACCTCACTTGCTTCACTGCAAACATAAAGTCACATCAACAAGTGTCTGAGGTATAGAAGACAAGACTCCAAGTAGATGAGCAGCACTTCTGACATGTGTTGCTAGAACAGAGCTATACATGAATTTCCATTGACTGCATTTCATCTCTGTATGCTTGTGCTTGTGGACAAAAAATTTTATTTGTGCTTGCCTTTGCTGTGAGGCACTCACAAGCAGTTAATGCTACCAGTATGCTAGCGGTACCGTTGCAACTACATGAAAGCCTGTACAGAATCAGGTGGGCCCACCGGTGTCCCAAACATTATTCTTATTTGCAGATGACATTGCTTGCATCACATGGTCTTCTACACTGTCCTGGAAGATCATGCTGCACTGCAGTGTCTCTGTTGTGCATCAGCTTAGCTTAGGAAAAGCTTGACAGGGCATATAAATATACTATGCACCTAGGTGCAGACCTGTTGTCTCGACTGCACCCATGAGTTGAGTCAATTGCTCATCAAGAGTCTGTGCACAAACGTGACCACCTATTGTGATATCTGACTTGACACATTTTGCTGTCACAACAGCATGTTCAGTTGCAAAAGCAATGCTGGATTGAGTAATGCGCTTTGTCAGATGACAAGGTCTGTAACAATGCCGGAAATTAGCCTCCTGAAACACTAGCATTGCGCCTCAGCTCTGCTACAAGGTCATCAAGTCTTTAGTCTTCATGTACCTTCAATCATATGAAACTTTCAGTAGCTTACAGATACTATGTATCACTTGCATAACAGCAACAGCAATGCATTGCTTCCGAGAGTTGTTCATTACAAACAGTTGAGTGCTTGCAAGGCAAGTTCAATTGGACATAATATTATTGCTTTAACAAGTGCATGTAGAATTCTGCTGGCACATTAAAATTTGGCACATTATGAATGAACCCAATATACATGATTTTGCCAACAGGGTCAACAGCACACCTGTTAAGCTCTGATATCAGTAATGATATTAGATTTCATCAGATGTGATGTTAGTCCTGCTGGCTGTAAGTCAAGAAGCGGCGTAAAAGCTTGCAGCAGGGGAGCATGCTTGCGCACTTTGAGCTGAGCAGGCCGGCGTGCGTGCGTGCGTGTGTGTGTGTGTGTGTGTGTCCCCCGGCCATCATGGTTGAGTACAAATGTGCAACTCTCATCAAAGCAAGAAGTAACACAACATGTTCAAGCATCTATAGAGCTAAGCATTTGCACTTCAGTTGATGTAAACGGGTGCAACGGGTGTTATGCCAGCTAGCATAACTCATCAAAACAATAGCCAGTATTCGCTAGGGGTCCTGAAGGGAATAACCAAGCAGATGTCGCACCCGAGCGTCTGGTAGCTAGAACAAGGCTTGTTTGTACAGCATTGCTCATGAGTGGCAGCAGCTGTGCCTTGCCAAGCTACCATACACCAGCATATCAAGACGCCCTCTTGACAGAGAGCACATACCTGTTGAAAGAGAGCACAGATCTTCAGAGCATGCCTGCTAGACATGTTTGCATGATCTGTCAGGCCACAAGCTGAAAGTGGAGGTGATGAGAGTCCCCCATGACCAATCTGTTGCAGGCTACTAGCACACATGGCGGTGTACAAGTACAAGAGCTACTTCAGTCTCTGGAGTTGTGGCAGATGCACTTGGAGTTGAGCTAGTGCTTCACTTGAGTGAAGCACAACCACAAACTCAAATGACACCTAGCACAGCTCCAGAGTCTGCACAACCTGTTTGTGCAATGCTCCTGAGTGCTAGCTTGCAACATGTGATTATCTCATTGTGCTTCTGCAAGCTACAGTTGCAGGAACATTGTGACATCTGTATCATCTCAGTACAAGCCTAGGTTGCACACATGTGTACACATACCATGTTTGTCTTGCATGCATAACAGCTGTCACTGGGATGCTTAGGATGTAAAGAGTATGTCACACACTCAGTGTGTGCACACATGAGACTATCCAGCATAGATTGAGGGTGCAAGGAGTCAGTCCAAAAAAATGACACCTTCCTGCAATACAGAGACAACCCTGCTAGTGAGATGTTTAGGGTTGTATTTAGACACCAGGCATTGCTGGCAACAGCATAAAGTGGATCTTTGCTATATATATTGAGGAGGTGTCTCAAGCTGCAGTGTCAAACAAATTGTTTACCAGACACCAGCATATCAGAAACTCTTCTGAACATCAGTGTACAATGGAATGTCTTACAAGGGTGTGATGACATGCGCTTTGAGCGCTGCCAAAAGCACAATGCAGCCACCCTCAACTTGTCACTTTACGGACACAGCCTGTCTTGGCAAGAGGTGTCCTTGTATGCAAGATTGTTGACTAAGCTGAGCTGCATGCGTTTCAAACCTGAGAGCTCCTCAGCTGCAGGCAGGTTCCCCTCTACAGCTGAAGTGGTGCTGCACCACCTGAAAAGGCGTCACTACCCGCAGCTTGAGCTGCCCTCAAAGTCAGCAGCGTTTTGCTTGATGGCATTCTCAGCCCCGGGGGTGTGACCCTGGAATACCACCCTCAGGCTGGACTCACAGGACTCATTGAGAGTAATGGTTGCAGCCTGGTCAGCCAGGTGCAGCATGACAGTGAGTGTCCCTGGGAACCAAGCCTGTGCTTGCAGGTCCTCATCGCTAACAGATGGCGCCTGACAGCATTCTGATGTGGGGCTTCTGCCCCATACACCTCCACCTGTGTTATCAGCAACATCAGTATGCAGTTCCCAGCTTTTGCTGGAGCCCTGTCACGCTTGCGTGATTGCGTGTGAGCTGGACATCATGCTCATGCAGTGCACGACTTGCTACCCCTTTGAATCACGCACCGGGGCACATGCAAAGATGAGGAGAGTTGTGCACCATGCCAGTGGCCTATGTTGCACACATGATTGACGTACCATGAGAAATGCCCATCTCCGCATCTGGGCTGTCATTGCGAGAGTTGGGCTGATCTGGCGTGACAGCAGTCTGCATGGCCTCTGCCAGCCGTGCTGCCTTCAAATACACCTGGCACCACTCCCTGCACCAACGACAACACACACACTCAAAACCGCTGCCAAGAAGTGTAATATGAGATAACACCTTCCAGCGTGGCCTGATACCAAGACTTTCTGGTGATTGTGCCCCTTGCGCACCTTTTCCACACACATTGTGCATCCTCCTGCAGAGCTGTATACCACATTGGATGCAACTCCTGGCATACCTCTGCACCAAGCGGTGTGCACTTCTCTACGCATCCGTCTAACACATTGCATGCATCCCTGGGCACACAGGTCTACCACACTCACTGATTGAATGCATATCCATTTTTTGTTTACCAGCTTGGTTGCATTTTCTTGCAAATCTGTCTATTGTATTGTCTGCATCCCTTGCATACCTGACTTCTGCCTCAAGGCCATCCAGCTCAGCTGGTCTCCTGCTGCTGTTTTTGGAAGCTGTGACTTAACAGCAAGCACACTCCTTCAACTTTGTGTTAAACTGGCAGCTGCGCCATATTTTTTAGTGGTAACTTATGTTTTTCAGGGCTATTGATCTGCTGTGTGACAGCCTCAACACTGTGTATGTACAGCAGCAGCTCTTCAGGTCAACATTCATTGCAGGCACCTCTGCACCTAACACATACTCAGCAGAGAGACGTCATGGTCTTGAGGCAGCTCCTGCTATGGTTGGGCAGTCTGGCTCACGAGCGCAAGCAGCTCCTGCAGCAGCTGCCATCAGGTGCTGCTGAGTCAGCAGCTTAAGCAGCCACCAGATTGACTGATATCAGAGTTACTGCACAGCGGCTGCAGGACAACTGCCATGTTCAGTTTCAGATGTGCCTGCAGCTGCCATCTGTGCACAGACTAGGGATGAGTTCCAGCACAAACGTGTGCTTCCATAAAAGTGTAACTTGCATAGAGAAGCTAGCGCTCCACATCTGCTGTGCCTAGGCCTATGTTGACAGGGTGTTGGCCTTTGAGACGTCTCAAATCTGTGTAATGCACATTGCACAGCCCTGGAAAACTGCCTTGTGACAGCATGCATGCAACAACGCGTGCTAGCAGTGTATCCAGCACCTGCTACTCAGGCAATCACTGGACAGGCTTGATTTGGTAGTTTGGTTTATTCATTGTGTATGTGATCTTGTGGCTTTCAGACAAGCCATAGTTAAGCATCATGCATCTCTGCTGACCTGCCCTGTCACTGCCATTGTTTTCAGCTTGTGCAATGCGGTGCTCACACACCTTCTGCAGGTTTTGACCTCATGCACTGGGCAGGTGTATGTGCTCCAGCTGCACCCTTACATAGCAGATCATTCTAGAAGGAATGAGGTACTGGCAGCTGCATGCCACGAACCCTCAGCAAATATTCTCATGCAATTGGGCAGTCTTGATGACCATGAACATGACGCTGAGTGAAGCCAGCTGAGCCAGGGCAGTCAAAGTCATCGGGTGTCTCAATCCCTGGGACGGGCAGTGCCCTGCTGAGCTGGCCAAATGCCAATAGAAGTCTCGATTGATTATGTCACGCTCTTGAGAGCATTCTGCAATACCGCCACCGTAACTACCGTAAGATGACAAAAGCCTCTCCTTGAAGTTTAAGTCAGATGCATCTCAACTGCACAGCGCTTACGCTTGCGCTTGTGGGGCTGGAGCCGATGGTAGCAGCATGGTTGGTACAAATAGTCAAGTGCAATGGTGTCAGACTCCAGTTCGTCCTGTTTCATGTCGCAACAACTGGAATCCCTCAACGATCCTCCGACCCCACCAAGCTGGGACTTTTCTGACGACTTGCTGTTAGGCCTTGATCCTTATGGTGACACGAGCACAAGCTTAGAAGAAACACCCAGCCCCGGTGTCGATACCCCTGCTGAGCAGCCTTTCAGCGTAGAGCAGGCTGGGCCATCAACTGGCGTAGCACAACTCGAGCGTGCTAGCAAACCACCGAGAGGTGTCCGGAAGCAGTGTCAAAACCGTCAGGCGCAGCATCGTTTCAGGCAAAGACAGAAAGTGCGTTGCACGCGTTTGCCCTGTTTCAAAACTTGCTCTGCTCCTGTTACCACTCATGCGCATGTCGCTGCGGTAAAGAACCTGCACAAGACCCATGAGTACATGGCTGAAACCAGCTGCACACAATGAAGCGGGCCTTGTCCAATGCAGGCTCGAACCGAGAATCTACAAGCTCAGCTAGCAGCTGCCACAACTCAACTCCAAGACCTGCAAGCTCGCCAACAGCAGTTAGAAGCAAGGAATGCCTCCTTTGAGTCATTTGCCAGTACTGCCCTCGGCCCTGACCCTCTGGGGCCACCTGTGGTATGTCAGAATATGCTCATTCCTGCAGAGACTCTGCCTGCAGTATGCATCTTCATTGGGCCGCCTGCTTGAGCATACCTTTCAAACATGCACACGCAGGCCTGCAAGAGAAGAAGCATGATGGGTCAGTGCGCAGAAAATCAGTCTGTCTCATGGACTGCAGGCTGATGCAGACTGGAGCAATCTGACATCAAGTGTGGCAGGTGATGATCAGCAGCGTATCACATTGACCGTCTTGCCAAACCAAGTCTTGGTCAAGACCATACCAGATGTGGGCAGAATGCCTTTCACTGAATTTGCCTCACTCTATGCGGTAAGTCTGCTCTGCCTGCAGCTCACTGTACATGTCACACAACAATGCTGCTGCTGAACATAAGACACAGAACAAAATCTTGCTTGCTGTACATGTGCAAAAGTTTCCCATACCATGTAGATGCGTCAATCCGAGCCTCAGATTCTGGCCAGTGATGCACATAGCATGACGAGCTTCTGCCTTGCAGGCATACGCTCAGAAGATGAACCAGTGTCTTGTGCAAATCTCCAACACCGGCAATGCCATCCCTACCATGGCAGCTCTGCACAAGTGGACCAGTGAGGTGACATCAATGAAGGTGGCATTTGCCTTGGGGAATGTCCACAGCTCGATTGCCTATTTCAGCTTCAGGCTGGATGGACGCATTGGCGCCAGCAGAGTGCAGCTCCCAGCCTCCTTCTACCAAAACCTGCTGGTAACAGCTGCATGCTGTTTTCTGCATGCTTCAGTGCCTCATGTACATGCTGAGTCTGCCCTTTTTTTCAGTCTGACTCTGCCGTTTAACTTGGCCTCACCAGGCAGCCCTGCACAGCTTGACTTCTCAGCATATACCTGCCCAATCCTTAGATTTTCACTGGGCATATATCGTACTATGTAGCTGCATGCACAGGGCTTCTACAATGAGGCAATCTGCTGGCTGCTTTGGCATTAATTATGAGCACACAAAGGCTGCTCACACACTGCAGTTTATGCAGTCTGTCACAATTATGCACTGCAACTGGATGATGCAGGCTGCATTGCGCCTTACACAAGCTCAGCAGGCTGACATGCTGCACTTGAGGAAGCTCTTCTGTGCCAAAATTGGAGCCCTGAGGCGTGAGCGAGCAGGGCTGTGGCCCAAAGTGCCTGTTGAAGTGGCTGGGACAGCCGCAGATGCTACTATCAAGACGTCTGCCACCTCCTCTCTTGCTCAACAGCTGCAAGAGAGCAGTGCAGCCGAATTCAGAGCTACCGTGCAGTTTGGATCTGCCTTTGATCGAGGGGTAGGCCCTGTTTTGGTCAACCTCAAGCAACTTGCTGCAGCAGCTGCATGTGATGAGTCAACTATGGGCATTTGCACCCAAAGCCCACGATATGCTGTTACCTTGGTCAAATCATGTCAAAACAGACAACGGTTTGGCAGCAAGATCAAGCTTGCCAGGCCTGTGACTGACTGCATGCTTGGGAATGACAAATGCAAGCTTACTCTGCCATGCATTGCACTACGCTGCAGTCAGCACACTTTCTGACTGAACATGATCAATACACTTGCCAGCTGTGTGCTGACTGTGCAGCTGGCTGCAGGTCTTGACTCTGACGCAGCAAGCCTTGTATGCAGTCAACAGCTTTCCCTACATACCAGACACCATGCGTCTGTTTGAGGCACTGGCAACCTCATCTAATGCAGCTCCTGTGGGAGTGCTGACTCAAGCAGTGGGCGACGACTTTGAGCACAGCATTACATGGCAGGAGGTTGTCAACTACCTGAAGAACGTCAGTCAGGCAAATATACACCTGCATGTTCCTCTGATTGGGCCCAGTTCTGGGACGCTTTAACACCAGAGGCAAGGCAGTGCAACAAGAGTTGTTGACCGTCTGTGAGATGTGGTTTCTGATCTGTGGCTCTCGTCACAAGTTGCTGGAAATGTGTATGATAGGGCGTCATGTGCGTAGACCAAGGGGGTTTTTATGGGATTTGATTCAACACATTTTTGGGAGTAGAGCAGAAGTAGTGATGGTGTACAAGGCATGCCAATGTGGTTGCACATTGTGCTGTACAGTGGGGGACTGACACACACGGGGTATGCTGGATCCAAGGCTTATGATGAGGTTGCTTTACTGAGACCTGTGCAAGCTTATGACTCAGTCATCTCTCTCCTGTATAGCAATATTTCCCTTATGTACACAGTAACACCAGGATTGCTTTTTGCCCTCCTTGCTGTTGGCACAGTTTTGCTGCAATTCATTGATAAATATGATTACCTAGCCTGCATTGGGCTTCTTTTACTTATGTGTGCATCACAGTCTATCATAGTTGAATTAAGAAGGTGTACAGTTGGCCGTCCTGCAGCTAGAGGAGCAGCTTGTTATGCTGTGCTGCTCAGGACTGTGTAATCTGGGATGTGGTTTCTTGTGTGGTTGATCTAAGTCCTGATCTTTTGCTCGAGACACAGTTTGCAGTGCATGCAAATCACGCTTATGTGAGTGCTGCATGTAGTGCGCAGCACTTGGTGTGGGTATATTTTTGTAAGGGATGGGCTTTGCAATCATTTCAAGAGTTATTCTTGGGTGCATCTGAAAGCCAGTTCTGGGAGCACTGAAGATAACTTTGCACACAGTTGGTCATTTTGCTGTATGTGGGCTTGCACTGGGATGCAGCTTGCATTGGGATGCAGCTTGCACTGGGATGCAGCTTTTCTCTGTTGTGACTCAGCTGGACACTGCCAGACAGGTTCACGTGTTATGCTTTACTGAAGCAGTCACATGATCATGGCTGCTCATGTGTTGGCTCAATAGTACTAGCGAGTGTGTGGGATCTTTGATCAGAGCTTGCGTCAATGACTACTCATCACAACTGCGTGATCTACATGCTATCTGTCTTGGCCCAAGCTCAACTGCAGCATGAGCAGTGTGCACATGTGCAGCGACTTCTACAGGGCTAGCTGGTGAACTATGCTGACTGCTGCCCTAGGCAATGGGTCTCCAGGTCAGGCTACTACGCAACACAGTGATTTGCCAGGCCTAGGCAGTGCTGATCATGCATGTATGTCTATCAGTTTGCTAGGTGCATGTCGCACTTGCATCTGGTACAATTTGAGTGTGGCAGAAAGACTTGTACCATTTAGGTGGAACCTGAGCTGCCAGATATGACAACATACGTTGCTGTGTGATAGCTTCAGGTCACCGTTTTTGTTTTAGGCACTCAACAACCTTGATCCTGTATTTGTTATGCAGTACTGTTCTGACTAGTCTCTATTGGGTACTATGTCATGCACATAAACAATGTTACAACCGTCTGTCCTCATCATCACAGTGTTTTCTTTGTACACACAAGGAGCCATAAAGGCAGGCTGGCCAGGCTGGTTCACAAGATGGTGAAGACCACTCCCATAGCAAATGGTAAGTGATGTCCCAAGCCCAAATAGTCACTCAGTTTGGGTGGCTACATTTCCCTAGAATCAATCACAAATGCTTGTTCAAATCTGCAAGTGTTTTCTGTCGTCGCTGAACCTAAGCTGAATTTTGATAGCACTTTGCATATGCATGTTGCAAACACCACACACTTTGAAAAATGTGCTGCTCAGATAGATGCAGCAATTGTCACTACTCCAGAACAGAGACTACTGAATCAGACAGGCAAGACTGCAGCGCAACTTCACGCTCTGTTTGGCTTCAACTGACTCAGTCATGCCGTTGTTTGTACATGGATTGCTGAGGACCGTTGCTCCTCTGTCCCCATAACGATAGTTGTCTTTGCTCCCTTGTCTGACTTTCCTTTTTGTTATGCTCCTCTGCAGTACTAGCATCAGCGCTGCAAGTAACTCAGCTTTGAAAGGGCCAAGTAGGCTGCTGTCCAGTTGACAAAGACCCAAGCTATCAGGATGAGCACGATCCAACCAAGCATGCCGCGACTGCAGAACACACGCCCACAGTTAGCAATCATTCATCCATCTGTTGCACACATGTCTCTGTCAGAGTGGTAAACCCCTCGGTACCTCTCTGTAAGAGGAAGCCGCATGAGGCAAAACAGATTCAAAGCAGTTTGACAGGCCAAGGCAGCCTTACACACGGTTAGAGCAGAGCCCATTGCAGTTGCCTTGCAGTGAATCTTCTGTGTCATGCAAGTCAATATGTTGAAAGCTTGAGCTGCACATCATGGACACCACAGTCTATCCCTGGGCTGATCACTACACTTAAGCTGTGAGACATCTTGCAACACTGCTGGCAGGTGCTGCGTCAACACGACCAAAATGCACTCAAAGCAGAAGAGACTTGGCAGCAGCAAGTGCTAACAGGCAGGCGCTTACTGGTAGCCGAAGTTAATCAAAACAGCGTCATATACAGGAACCACTTCTCCGGTGATGAGGGTACATCCAGTGTCCAGGTTGTCCACTTGACTGATGATCAGACCATACACTGACCAGAAGATAGGGTTCAAGTAGGACATCCAGATCCTATGCACAGCAACAACTTTGACTGTCAGCTGTTGGAAGGTGCTCAGTCTCAATGCTGCAGCAGTGGCTTGCTGGTCAATAAGCTGCTGTGACTGGACGCCAACAACAATGCTGACAGGCGTGTATGACGACTGCGCTTGCCAAACAGGCTACAGTTTTTGAATTGCAATTCTGACATATTATAATAGCTGGAAGCAGCACAGACTCTCAGCAATTAGACAGCAGGTCGTGCAGCTTGTTGCAGCCTGCTCAAGCATGCACAAGCAGCATGCAACCTGCTTCTTCAGTAGCAAGCCCCAGTGGTGTACAGTATATGACAGCTGCTGTGGGGATATGACTGACAAAGCAGAGAAGGTGTGTGTGCTTACCACCAGCCTGGCATGTTGGGTTGAGTCATGGAGAAGCCAGCAAAGAGGTTGAACATGGAGTAGAGGTAAGCGGAGCACACGGCAGCTAGCTGCAAAGTTGGTGTCAGAGCAACGGCCAACATCCCTGCAGAGCAACACTAAAGCATCAAGAAATGCTTGAAATAACTGCATAGCTTGGCACCGCAGTCAATCTGATCACAAGAAGGCAGCCATTGCATGCCAGCAGAACAGACTTTGTTGAGGAGTGAAAGCAGGGCGCACTACATCGCAGCAGCAGCAGCAGCAGCTGGGGGCGCTTACCGAAGAAGGTGAAGTAGGTGAGGGTGAGCAAGTTGAACAACAGAAACCAGAAGAATTTGCCTGCAGGAGCAGCACACACCTATTGATAGCATGTGAGGGATGCAGTCAGGCAAGCAGCGCATGCAGGCAACACACTTTGTAAACAGCAACTCGACGTAAGCCCTTGAACATCCTTCAGCTATATGCTTGTGTACTGTGCCTTTCCCAAAAGCCGGGCAGATCATCATGCATGCACTCATGACTGGCAACCATGGACACAGTAATTGTGCACGCATGCAGTGCACTGAAGTCATTGTGAGAGAGGATTGCCTGCGTCGATTTGGAAGTAGCACATCCAGTAGACGATGAAGCAGTAGAGAGTGCCTTGGACTGCAATATAGATAATCTCCACACAGCCCTACATCATACACATCACACTCAGCTCGTCCTTGTTGTGCTTGGTCGCGCTACTTGCATTCACTGATCCTTACATTCACTTAGGCATTCAAGCATGTATTCAACACATGTCGTCACGTAGAGGTAGAAATGTACAGCTCTGGTCAGCTTGATGTATGGGGTCCTGTTTTGGCAGTCAGCAAATCAGCAGTGATGCTTTTGGATCTGGTCTCAATTGCTTGCGATTGCAGCTGTACTGCAGCTATTCAAGCAGAGCAAGCACCTTCAAGATGGCTTCCATGCAAGTCAAAAGCAATGCAGCCTGTCACTGACAGCCACACCAGCTGCAACCAGATTCTTGCAGAAATTGCATACAAGACTCAACGGCGGCAGACTGTTGAGCAACTACAGCATGTATTGAGACATTCAAGGACATGGGGCATAGGGCACTTACCAGGGCCAAGGTCCAGGGCAGGACAGAGTACATGCCAGCAGCGCGCTCCCTGTATGAGACAGCTCTCTCTGCAGAGATGACAGGCTGGATGACAGTGGCATTGATGATGCTGAAGAAGAGCGTAGTCGCGTACAGGGCACCCAGCACATTCACTAGTCCACCTTGTGTGCTCCTGCAGACAACACACCCTTGGTCTAGATGTCAGAGCTCAAATTCTTGCACTCAGCACTGCATGGCAGAAGCGGATCTGAACCATGTAATCAACTCTGGATATGAACTTTCAAAAGAATGCTGCAGTGCATGCCCTCTGTCTTCCAGCTTGAGGCGATGACCTAAATTGCCGTGTGTAGCACTATGTAGTCACGGCACAAATGACAAGGACAACATGTTCAGTATTTTGGAAGTTGCCACATTGATGCATAGGTTTGGCAAATGTACAGGATGCAGGACGTACACTTTGTCTCCCAGCCTCCAGAACATGGCCCCAAAGAGGAAGCCCACAGCCAGGGCTAGCAGGATGCGAGTTCCATTGTACTCTGGCATACGCCAGTAGGCGGCCATGTACTTGGCTAAGATGGCCCAGAACTGCGTCATCATGGGTTTGGGGTACTTGTCATCGAATTTGAGCTGCTTGCTGCCTTCTACTGGAGCGCTGTAGTCTTGCAGCAGGCTTGCGTAGTGCCTGCACATCAAACATTTGCTGGTCAAGTCATGGTCAAGTCATGTCCTGTTATGTTGAGATTTTGCATCCTCAGGTCTCACAGATACGCGCTTGTGAATAAGTGTATGAGATGTTGTCCTGACTCAACATACCTGGCAGCGCATGTAACAGCTGCAAGTTTCAGACCTGACCCTGTGGCAAGACACATGTCTTATGCATGAATGCATGCCGGTTATGCACTATTTGTCAACACAGCGGATGATATACTCATAAACAGTCACATTTCATGACGCAAAAATGTATGAGGAACAGCTGAGAGAGTGCTTACTTGGCAAGGTCTGAGGATGCATAGTATTCAGCATAGCTGACCCCCAGCTTGGACTCCATGCCGGCTGTGGTCACTTCAAGCATCCAGGTGGCAGGGTTCATGCCTTCCCCAATTGGGGTCACCCCCTTCACCCCCTGCAAGTCATGTTGCCATAGTCATACACCGGTGAAAGATACCAATAACTGTCATTCCGGTGAATGATACCAATGACTGTCATTCGACACCTTAGTTCTTGCCGTTTTGAACAATTGGCAGCCCTCTACGTCCTACATCACTGTGATGCAAGTTGTGAGTGGTATGTGGTAAATGATATGTGGGATATCCAAATGAGCTAAACATTGATATCTTGAGTGTAACCTGGAAGGGGGGGGGAGGGAGGGGGAAGCAAGGTATACACCTATCAACCTCTGATGATGAAGCAGCCTGACAGTGCGGTATGCTGCGCTTCCCTACAAAACTACTTCATGCTCACTGTGCATTCTGAAACGACAAAGCGCTTTGTTGGCGCTGAATAGCATGCAGCCCAAACAGAAGCAATTACTAACGATAAATGCAGGGCTGTAGCAGAGTCTGACAAGGAATTGCTACCATCATGTATCTGAGCTTTTGCTGCACCATTTGCTTTGTCCCTAAGCGCAGTTCCTTTGTTTGGTGCATACAGCTAGTCTACAATGCCGTTGCCTGCTTTATTAGGAAAAGAAGTGAATTAAGCCCCATTCAAGAGGCTATCATAAACCAGTATCACTTCCACCATTCATTGACTCTGTTCATGCTGTCACACCCTGTAGACCTGGAGAGCACTTGGCTGTGTAAGCAAGATTGTGGCTTCATGTCAGCGCTGACTTGCTACAATAGCGCATATACAATGCAACAAAGGCCCTCAAAAGCACACTTCAGGCAGCTGCACACAAATGCTATCAGGCATGGACATGTGGCATGTCACATGGGCTGAACACATGGCCATGCATGATAGCATGTGCCTGCAGCTTCTAAGTGCGCATGCAAGCAGCCTGCACTGCATTGCATGATGACAGTGACGCAGGTTCACAATGGCTGTTCAGCATACACTAGAAGACTTTTTGCATAGAGCTGATCCCATGCTGCTTTCAGCAAATCTGGCAGCCAGGGCTGTGCCTGGACACCAATGGCTGCAACAAATTTCTCTTTGTCGTTGTCTAAACTTGGCTGAGGGAGGACCCACTGACAGCGCATGAACAGGAGTAAAGCAAAAGCCTAGCCTTATCTGGCTTTGTGCAGGGCTACAGAGAGGTGCGCAGGGCTGCAATAATGCATATATATCGCATTTGACAAGAGCATGACCAAAAACAATCGAATATTCTGCAGTGATGTCACATTTGATAACCAAGCTGCAGGACAGAAAAACACTTGCCTGGAAGTACTCAATGAGGTGGTCAGAGTTGACTCCCAGCTGGCCGTTGAAGATGGTCTCCCCTCCCCGCTTCAGCAGCAGCAGCTCATCAAAGGACTCAAAGATGTCGATGCTGGGCTGGTGGATGGTGCACACAATGGTTCTGCCTGTGTTGACAATGTTGCGCACAGTACGCATCACAATGGCTGCTGCTCTGGCGTCCAGACCTGCAGAGCCATATGTCCAGCTGCAGAGCCATGTTGCTGCACAGGGAGTGTTGCAATGGGCAGGCACAACATATGTAAACATATCTATCTAGCACCTTCTGCATGGCAAAGTTGAGGTGCAGCGGCCCATGCCAGCTGCTTCAGAGTGGTGCCTTTCCAAAAGTGAGGTTGACGCATCAGCACAATATCTGCTGCATTTGATGTCACTCGTCTACATGTTGCGACAATGTCAGTGTTCTTGGCAGCAACATGTCACATAGCAGAGGCACATGCAAATCACTTTGACAAGCTACATAAGCATCTCAAGGACTTTTGGGGGCAAAGCACAGCAGATCCACAGCTTGACGCCGGCCATGATCTGGAAACGGGACCACTCAGATAGGTAGCGGAGGTGGTGACATCCAGCTACACAGCAATGGAGAGGATGACAACCAGCTACAAAGCATTGGTCAAGCTTACTAAACAACAGGTGAGGGCTGCAAGCCTGAGATGAGCTCATCCGTTGTGAGAATGTAAGATTGTAAAAGCAGCCGCTCAGCAAGCTCAAGCTCACCCAACAGCAGATGAGAGGTTGCTAACCTGAGGTGGGCTCGTCCATGAAGACAATGGAGGGGTTACTCATCTGAGGTGGGCTCGTCCATGCAGACAGTGGAGGGGTTACTAACCTGAGGTGGGCTCGTCCATGAAGAAGATGGAGGGGTTACTAATCTGAGGTGGGCTCGTCCATGCAGACAGTGGAGGGGTTACTAACCTGAGGTGGGCTCGTCCATGAAGACGATGGAGGGGTTGGCAACCAGCTCCACTGCAATGGTGAGGCGCTTCCTCTGCTCAACGGACAGACCAGTTTGGCCTGGGCGTCCCACCACAGCCCCCCTCATGGTCTGCAGCTCCACCAAGCCAAGCACCTGCAGCAACTCACCATGCCTTGAGTCACATGCTCAAATGGGCATCTCAATGACGTGATCAGTCATTCAGCTCAGCAGGAGCTGTCCGTGTGGGTCCAGGCATGGCATGAATGTCAGTACTTGAACAGCTGTGCAGTGTGGCTACGTCGGAGGTGTACAGAAGTTCTGTAACAGCAGTGCTCTTTTCTCCCCGTCTGGACAGCTTGCTTTGAACATCACTGTTGCATATCTGTGCTGTCACATGCACTGTGTGCAGTGCAACGCAGTCAGAGCATTCCTATGCCGTCCTCAGAAACTGGCCCAGATTGCCCCTGGAGGACCCCAACTCTGCCCCCAGGGAAGGCGTTTTGTTGCAAAGGCAAAGATCACTCTAACTCAACCCATTTGCGCGGTGAGCATGCAAGACTAATGCTAGTGACAGCCTTTACAAGGTGCGCATGTGACTGGTAGATGTCCTGGAGGCGAACTGGCATGATTACCTGATCCACAAAGGCCTTGGTAGTCTTTGGGTCCACCTCTTTGCCATTGCGCAGGGTGCCACTGAAGAGCAGCGCCTCATACACCGAGGCAGCTGCAGTGTGCGTGTCAAACTGCTCCACATAGCCTGAGACACGCGCAAAGGATGCCTGCTCCTTGGGGTAGCCATTGATGCGCACGTCCCCCTCAATCTTTCCGGCTGCAACAGTGTGCACAGGCGGTTTGAAGTGAAACTGCTTGCTGGGATTTGCGGATATGCTCTTGCAAGACAAGAAGCCCTGTTCACATGCTAGGCACTCTGCAGCCACCTGGCACAGATATGACAACAGCATGATGTTGCAACTTGTATTGTCATCTCAGAAATGACTGGACTGGCCAGCAGCTATCTGTCTGCTTTGCTAGATGCATGCCAATGAACAAGCAGGTACAGTAGCATGATACACTGTGATTCACTGAGTAGTGTACAAAGACGGCTGATGTAAGCACAACGTGCAAGCAGTATGAGGGGAAGAACACACATGTCTTTCTGCCAGCAAGGACATCCATGAGGGTGGTTTTGCCGGCCCCACTGACCCCCATGAGGCAGGTGAGCACCCCGGGGCGGAAGGCCCCACTGATGCCCAATAGCAGCTCCAGCATAGCCTGCCCTCCCTCCTGGTGCACATGCTCCTTGCCCACTGCAGCTTCCTGCATGCATTAGTACCAGAGTCAAATGCCTGTCATGCCGTGTCAGAAGCTCATGAGGCTACGTCAACAGCTGAGTGATTGGCTGATAAGGTATCCAGTGCTCTTCAGTAAAACTGTATGTGCTATGTGTTCTGGGGAAGCCTTGTCAACGTGCGTGTGCCTGTGTTGACAGAATTTGGTTGCAGGTTGCCTGCTGGGCACCAGCTTCAGACAGATGAGACTGCTTGGGAACTGAGTCATCAAAAGGTGTGGCTGGAATTTGACTCACTTAGAGCCATTGAGTCCTGCTGTAAGTCAGACATGTAATGCTTGCCAAGAGATAATGGTGCAGGCATACCTTGGGAATGGGAACAAAGTAGTGCAGGTCCTTGAAAGTCATGGTCATAGGGTCAAAGGGCAGAACCATGCCCTGCCCTGCCTTGTCGCTTCCGCCCCTGCATGACAAATTTGGCTGTTATGCTGTCGCAACATGACTAAATGTCGTGTCCGTTCATGCCGGGCAGCATATCATACACGGAGCAGCGCAGCATAGCACACATAGCATAGGATTTCTTGCCATGGTTTGGCATAGCATGACAGGGCATAGCACAGCCTAGCGTGGCATGGCATAGCACAGCGTGGTATAGCATGACACAGCACAGCAAAGCATGATACGGCATAACGTATCACAGCATAGCAAAGCATGGTATTGCATAGCACAGCATGACACAGCACAGCTTAGCATGGCATACCAAGAATGCAGCAAATGGAACTGAAAGCAAAGCATAACGCACTTGGTGTCCTCTGCAGCCAACTTCTGAGAGCCATTGTTGCCAGCAGCACCCTTGCTGGGGGACTGCTCTGCTGAGTCCCATCTGCCAACGTCAGTGCCGTTGTGTGAGGGCTGCACTGTGACAGGGTCCAGCCTCTGCAGGAAGGGGCTCTCTAGGGGGGGTGGGATGGTACCATGGCCTGGGGCATTCTCTGGTGCCAGAGTCGCCCTTGGATACATTAGCTGCATCACCACAGTACGGTTTGCATGCATTACCAATTGATGTCTGCACCAAGCATTGGTGCTTTGTGGGCTTGAGCACAGAGTCACTGACTTTGACACGAAGAATGGGGATACAATAGGCTTCAGCACACACCATACATGCTGAAGCAGTTTCTGTCTGTTGTAATATACATATGCGCCATAGATTCCATCACAAGGCAGGCTCCAGTATTGCATCATTGATCTAGTCAGCATGCAGGCTGCAGGCTTGCTCTGTACCAGCTGCAATGACAGCACAAGCCAAAGAAACAATAATACAAACACTGGAACAGTCCAGCCAAAAAGCCAAATCAGTGCACATCTAGGCGGCCAGGGAGCAAAACTGCTTCCACAATGTGGAAGCACGTTTTCACTGTCCCCAGACGTTTCTGAGTTCAGATCTCCACTGTAGGGATGACGGTTCTGAATTAAACTAGACTTTTTGCTGTTGAAAACAGCAAACCATGTCTGCAACAGTAACGACACTGCTGAGCAACAGGCAAGCCATGGGCATCAGTAATGCTGTGCTCCCATGTGGCTGCTGACAAGGGCAGCTGGTGCCTACCCTTGTCTCTAGCGGCTGGTCTGGCTGCTCAACAGGCTGGGCCTGGTGCATGGAAGCTTCCTGTGGCATGTCCACTTTGACAGCGTTGTCAGTGCCTGGGTCCCCATCTAGGGCGGCCCTCCTCTCAGCCAGGGCCTCGTCTGTCACCATGCGGGTATCACTGCTGCCATAGGCTGCATGCCAAGTGAACAGACTCAGCGTGCTGAACAGACAGACTCAGCATGCCTGACATTAGAGCAATGCATGGGTGTCAAAGTAATGAACCAGCCTTCTTGACACAGAGAGAGAGAAGCATGTCACATGCCCAGACGTTAGGACATCAGCATATCTCATCAACCACCCAGACTGTCCAAGGTCTGGACAGGAATCGATCAATTCGTTACAACCAGTCAAGCAAGCAAGCGCGCTACGTGACAACCTGGGTGCAGATAGTCCATACATGCCGCCATCAGCACAAGATGTCTGGACAGACGCATGACAGCAACTCACGTGGCAGGACTGTCAGAAGAAGTGGGATGAGCAGGTTGAGCAAGAAGATGTATGCCAGGCAGACCCCGATAGCCAGCCAGCACCACCAATAGTGTGTGGTCTGCGACAACTGATGCAGGATGCCATCGCCCAGAGTCTGTGTGTTGGCTGGGAATATGCCCTGTGCATAGGGGTACCGCTTGTCTCCTTGCCAGTGATCTGCAACATATCCAGGCATAGTCAGACAGCCAGCAGCAGGATGCACAAGACAGGCTGCTCTGGAGAAACAAGACTTGTCCTGCACGTACCTAGCTCATCATGAGCTGGGAAGCGTTACCTTTTTTTTGTTTTTGGGTTGAGCAGCAGGAGACAGTTGTCATACAGTGAGCATGCTCAGGCAGATGGGCTCAGCCAATGCATGGATGTCAGGCTGGAGGAAAGCAGTGAATCTGGAGACGAGGGCTAGCTTTACATTGACCAAGACATTGACAGTAGACAGTCATTCCAGCAAGCATGCTGTAGTATCAGGTTTTGGCAGACATGAAGGGCAAGGGGCTGGGAACCCCAGCAATCAATGTTGTCCATAAGCAAAATCGCATACAGCATGCAATGGGGAGTTCTTGGGTAGCTTACTGGCAGTGAACTCATTGATGAGGAGTGCCTTTGTGGCGTAGTTGAGGGGGTTCATCCAGTACAGCCTGCAAGGCATAGCAAAATCAATGAGATGCGCAATCTTTCAGTCCAGAGCAGCAGGACAGAAAGACAACACATACATGACTGTAGATGCGGGTAGCATGGCGAGAGAAAGAACAAACAATGTTCTACAGTATGTCTTGATGTATGTATGAAACAAGTTCGAAAGGTCTATGCATGCACCAAACTGCACACGGTCAAGCAGCAAAAGACATAACGATTGAAATGAGACCAACTACATGCGGCACAAGACACTTCAGCTACTTGCACGATAACAAACCTATGTATGCATGCCCACTGCGAAGCAGCAAACATGCAACAAGTGCCATTCCATGACGAACCAGCGTACGTACCAGACAACCCAAGGATGGAGGTATCTTCGCTGGATGACAAAGCCATCCATGAGGAAAATGCAGAGCAGGATCATCATGCCGAGAGCGTTGGCTACCACAATGTTGCGCGACAAGGTGGCCACAAATCGGAAGACAGAGATGCCGACCTGGTGGATGAGGAAGAGGCATGCCAGGTACATGAAGAACCTGCATAGCAAAGGGGGTAGAGTTTGGATGAGGACTCATGGTTCAATTACTGATCAGCTACTGTAGCACAGCACAATACAGCACAGCATGAAAACTTCAGGTAGCAACAAACAAACAGCAACAAACAGCAGCAAACACGGCAACAAACAAGCTCTGTTTGGTGCTTCGAGCATGATGATGGACTGGGCAGCACCTGCTAGGTTCTCCAGCTAGGCCCACAGGGAAGTAGGTCACAACTGTCCAGGTAGTGGCGGCTGCCAGAGAGAATGGAATGCGCTGTAGAAAAGCTGGAAAAGAGAAAGAGAAGGCGTCAAAGAACAGCATGTGCTGCTGCTTCCAAAAGACTGGCAGGTACTCCACCTGAAGCAACATATCACAGAGTTAGTGTGGAGCCAGAGTCAGTGTGGCTTTCACGCATGCGCACACGGCAACATCAAACTGTATGGGCATCTGTTTCATCCCTGAGTGTGCCTGCCAAGCACTTGCCAGAAGTCATCTATTGTGGAGTCACCGTGTTTGGACCTTTTCAGTTTGGGTAAAGCATACCGTCATTGAGAGATCAGCAATGCCATTGAAGAGCATAACCAGGGTGGCAAAGAAGAGGAAGCCCGCAATCTCCTGGCCATCATTGGGGCTGATGGGGTGGATGTGTGTGCGTAGGAACAGGGTGGCAGCAATCAACCCCAAGACAAACACTTGGATGACCTTCATTTTGTACAGCACCAGATTGCGCCTCAGGAGCACAAACTCCCTTCGCATCAATGCTTTCAAGCGACCCAGCACTGCAGGCAGGGTATGGTGTCATGTGTCACAGGTGCCAAGCAGACATTTTAAGGGCGTGGAAACATCATGAGTAACATCTGCATAGTGGGACGTCGTACGCATGGGGAAACATCTCGGGATTGGAAATAGGCAATCCTAAATTAGGGAAACCCTCTGGGTCGATGAAAGCTGTCGCTGCTTGTCAAGGTCTCCGATGTAAAACACAAACGAGCGCTTCCACTCAGAAGGTTGCACATGGAGCTACATAACTGGAAGGGGAGGAGGTAGCAGTAGCAGTAGCAGTAGCAGGAGCAGTAGCAGTAGCAGTAGCAGTAGCAGTAGCAGTAGCAGTAGCAGTAGCAGTAGCAGTAGCAGTAGCAGTAAAGACAAAGTGACAGCACTCAGAGCAGATCTGGACTGAGGCAGAACTCACATGGCAAGGCATATTTGTGAGTGACGAGGGCCTCATCGCACTTAGGGTTTGGGGACTCATAAGGTTGCTGTAGGTACTCCATGTTGCCGCGTGCAATGGGTGTCTGCAGGAAGGCCTCAGAAAAGGCGCGCACAGGAATGTACCTGTAGCTGTCTTTTCCACTGCTCCAATATTGCTGCAAGCATTCAAAAAAAATATGTTTGAACAGCGTACAGAATCGCGCGTCTCAGGCATGGAAGGCTGTCACAAATCATGCGGAGTGCTCTCCAGGGTCTGGAAGATGTGGAGGTGTGGCAAATCTGAGGCAGGCAGACGCACCACAGCCACCACTACAGGAAGAAGGCAAGCTTTGTGGTAAACCCAGGTGTGTGCAGTGTACCCTGACAGCAAGCCAGATGATGCAACAAACCAAGGACCAGTGCAGCAAGTCTGCAAGGACCACCTTGTTGTTGCTTGTTTCCCTTTTTCCCAAGCATTTTTGTAGTGAGTACACCCACCTGCTGGTCTTTGCGGGAGGTTACTTCTTGCAGGAAGTCTGAGTCAGCTTTTCGCGGTGGACAGTGCATGCCTTGGCTCTCAAAGAAAGGCAGAATCTCCTCTCTGGGTCCATGGTACACCATCTTGCCTGCAGTACAGTTGCAGCGCTTTCACAGTGAAAACAGAAGTTGGCAAGCAGGGGCTGGCTGCAGCCTGTGCAACCCCTTCACAGCAAGGCTGAAGGGCATGTTGCTGAGGTCACTGGCTGCAGTCTTGCAGGGCGCATGCCTGCCTAGGGCTGATGCATCACACCGTCTTGTTTGACTTTCATTACATGCGAGAACAACATTACTGCTGACAGAGCGTGTCACCTTCGAGTATAAGTCTGCGGCTGATGATGGCTGTTGCCTGTGAACACAGGATTGCTGCTGACGTCCACAGCAGGCTTATTGCAACACACAATCGTTGCAGCAGGTGTTGTCAACATCTGAGCATCATCCTGTGCTGCACATTGTGCTGGCTGAACGCAATGCTTAAGCAAGCTTGCACATGCACAGCAACATCAGCAGTGGTTGTGCATGAGCACAAATGCAAGCGCCCACCTTCAGACATGAGCAGGATGTCATCAAAGAGGTTGTAGGTCTCAGGCGTGGGCTGCAGCAGAGCCACAAGCATGGTGGCTTGGCGCAGGTGGCTGAAGTCACGCAGGGTGCGTGTTATCTGGAAGGTGGTGCTGCTGTCCAAGCCTGTGCTGATCTCATCCAGAAACAGAGTTTTCTTTGGACCCACCAGCAGCTCCCCTGGACAACAGACAGCAAGGGGTTGCAGCAAGACTGCCCCATGTGAATATATTAGTACTTACATAAAGTTTAATACAACATTCAATTGAATACAACATTGAATTGAATATGTTTGATAAATTTGAATTATTCATTAACTGTAAATTTAATGACATGTTTAGTTTTATTATTACATATAATTACACACAATTGATATTATTGGTATATGCATTATGCAGCATGTATGCACAGGCTTGGGGTCGTGCTCTTCTTGGGCCATATGATGCCATCAATTTCTGCATGTTGCTTTGCACACAAACAGCAATCTCTTTGTCACCATGTCCAGAGCGAACACTGACTTAGAGGATGCCTGCGGCTGTCTACTCATGGGATGCCAGTAGCTTAAAGTAAGGCAATGAACAGTCTGACAGCATGTTGGGAGGAGACCACGGTCAGTGCATGCATGCAATGCACCCTGACACGCATCAGTCATGGAATTAGTCATCACGGTTTGTTGACTGACCTGTGGTGACACGTTTGCGCTGCCCGCCACTGACACCACGGATTTGGTCTGACCCGATCAGGGTATCAGCACACACCTGCATCAAGCCGCATCATCAGACTGGGTGTGCAGGTCAACAACAACAGGAGAATGCAGATCTTCAGGGCGGCAAACACAGCATACACTACACCAACACTGCTAACGCCAACCCAGAGGTGCATAGAGAGGAATGACAAATCTATACCTTCTGGCATTGACATGGAGAAAGGCCCTGAGGTATATATGCAGACCACCTCAACAGGCTAGGCTTGAAGGACAGATGCTTGCACATCACAGACAAACACCACAGCAACGACCTCAGGCAGCCTGAGTACTCATTACAAGACTACGCTCAGTACACAATGTCGGACCTACATCCAGACCCAGAAGCTTGAGCATCAGGTCAGTGGCAATAGACTCGCGCTTTCCAGATTGCACTGCAGCTTTAGTGAAAGTGTCCATCTCCCAGTCAGGCTTGATATTAGCCTCCTTTTCCTTCTGGTGCAGCTCTCGCAAATCCTCTGCACAAACAAACACACTCATTCTAGCAAATGTCTTCACCTGAGGGTAAGGTCTATGCAGTCCTAAGTAGCTCTCTGTATGAGATCCGGCTGTGCCATTCAGTGTACCAATAGTGATGTGTCTTGACATTCTCTACAAGAGGTTGGGAACTGCTCCCTTACACGTTCTTGTACAATCTGGTCCTGTGCGGTATGACCAGAACGCTAAATCTGTCAGCTTCCTGATGGTGAGAATACTAGTCTGCCAGCAGCGGTGCCTACTGTTGGCGAGCGTGATCTGATTGCATGATGACAATGAAGGCTGCAACAGACAACACAGACTTCTCTGAGATCATCAGCGCTTGGTGACACAAAGACACCAGTGCCCTTGAAGCAACCCTGACATTCCGATGGGAATCAGATTGCATGTCTGCTAAAGTCAGGAACGCCTAAGGATCAGTGCAAGGCGTCCCTACTTGAGGGAGACCTGTCAGGTGAGCATCTAGTTACCACCACTGCAAGACACGCTCCAAGCGCAAAAAAGCACTTAGTGGTGTGAGTGCTCACCAAGCTTGTGACCAACGCCCTGAACCCTAGAACCAAAGTCCAGGGTTTCCTTCACTGTCAGCATGGGCAAATGCAGGTCATCCTGGTCCACATAGGCTGCAGTGTGCACTGCTCTGAACTGGTCAAAGCCCTTGCCGTTGTATGTGATGTCACCAGCCACCTGCAGAAGTTCTGACAAGCTTGCCAGTTGCAGCAGCTGCAGCACATTTGAAGCTCACAGTCTCATGGGATAGCTAGATAGCTAGATAGCTCCTGCAGCAATCCCAAGTTGGGATGACCTGTGTTGTCACATCTGCCACCAATCTACCTTGTCAGCGCAAGAAGCAGGAATACAACATGCAGCATGTCAGGGTCTGAATGATCAGGGACAGGCTCGAACTGCATGCAACATACGAAACACTTTGTATGCAAATGACAGGCAGATGCATCTTATTGAAAACCTTCCCAAATAGAGCAAGTTTGTGCCATATAGGCGGCAGAGGAACCTACATGCATTGCTGTCTTCTGCATGCGGCCTGCCAGAGCATTGAGCAAAGTAGATTTGCCGGCGCCGGGTGGTCCCAGAAGCAAAGTGATGCGGCCAGGCCTCAAAGTGCCGCTGACATCATCCAGGATGCAGAACTGTGTCTTGCTGGGTTTCATGGCACCCACCTTTTGCAATATGCTCTACAAGCAGCGACAGGAGCTGCTCAGAGTGGTTCGTTTTGAAAAGAATCTAGTGAAAGAGAGGGAAAAATGGCTGAGTTGTGTTTGCATCAAGCTGCAGCTGAAAGCCGCTGCTTGACAGTCCCTAGCAGAGCTGGCTATGAGTGTTGGCGTGGATGACAGGGTGTACACAAGCACCTAGCAGAGATGTGGACAAAATTATTTACCTCAAACTGGTTGCGGTAAGCATTCCAGACCGTGGGCTCACCCCTGGCTCCCACTGCAACCTCAGCATTGACTGACAGGTGTTTAAACCTGACCTCCACACTTGCAAGGTCAACATGCGCCCTGCAAAATCAGCAGGCATTTCTGTGTTATCAGGTGCTGATGGGTCGCAGCTGATGTACACCTGGTATGTAGCTTCCATCGCTGACTGCAAAGCAGGCTTGGTCAGACCAGCCTGCCTTACCTCTCAAATCGGTCCTTGAGTTTGCCAAAGAAGACTGCAGCATCTGCATCCTCACTCTGCACATAGTAAAGAAAATAGTTCGTTGTACTGCTCTGACATCAGGGCAGTGGTCAGGACGTAAGCTAGCTCAACATAGAGCTGCTGTGATCTAGGCCAGCCACTATTTTCTATCGGACTGGCAGGGTGCGGCTGTTTTTGTGCATGCTCCTGGGCGGACAGACATCATGGCGTGGTGGACGATGGCTAGCATTGCTTGGTAGCCCGAATCACTGCTGGCAGCTACCAAGCCTTGCATTGGGCCGTAAATAAAAAGGACAGTAAAAGTTGTTGGTCAACGTTACCTCAAGAGCCTGCTCGACGACAAATCGGCGCTTTGAGCGCGTGAGATCACGCAGGTTGACCTCATTTATGGTTTTCTTAGATTTTGTAGGCAAAAGCGCTTTTTTGGAGCCGGCCTTGTGCAGAGCTGCCGACACAAGGTTAGTGAAGTCGTCATGCTTGCGCTCCTCTCCGTCTAACGCGTGAACGTGCCTATGAGATTGCCTCGTGTCAACCGCTGCAGATGCAAAGCAAAAGTCAGAGCAACTAAAAAGGAGTTGGTGGGTTGTACCTTGCTGCTTTTTGCGGATTTCGATAGAGAGTGATCCAAACATCTACAACACCTTGACAGATTCTTGCACGACTGCAACTTGTGGCCGTTACCTGCTGATTCGAGGCTCATGGCAACCCCAAGTGGTTGTGGAATTCAACAACGAACGCTGCCTACGGGTCGACCAGCTTACCGCTGCATTTGCAGGTATCGAACAATCTAACCTAGCTAGGTCTGCAGCGTTGAGATAGATCTTACGACCAGTGAGCCGCCGGACGACCTCGACTGCAGCCTACCGGTAAGACAAGTTGCAAGCGAAAAACCTTGAGCCCGTGCACTTCGACTGGGCGCGCGTTGCTTTGGTGAGCAAGCGCAGGTAGACTCTGGGATAGATCTGGCGTCAGGGGTTATTTGGCTCACATAAGAAGTTGCCGGGGATCGATAGTTTTTTGCGAAATGCGTACTTTATATCATTTCTACACTGGCTGTCGGGATGGACACGTCCCCTTCCGCCAGTCATTCGCCAAAGCAGGGTTACAAGCATCCCGTGGATCCCATTATTTGATGACCAATCCGCAAGAAGCGATGAGTCAAGGTGCAAACAGGAAAAGTAACAAGATCAGTTCACCGGCTGCAAACTTGCCGTTGCATTGGCTGGAGCTGCATTTCCGAATCCCCGTTGCTTTTTAAGCTGCTGGTAACAGGGCCGGCTCGGCTCTTGACGCTACTCGCAAGCACGCAAAGTTGTACTTGCTCCGACACCACAATTCACAAACGCAGCGCGTTCTTGCAGCTTATTATTAATGGCTGTCCGTCACGAGCAGCCGAATGCCTAGCACGCACAGAGCATGTTCACCCCCTGTCGGTTCTGTGATCTCTAGGTTCCAGCAAGGGCCTGGATTTAAAGTCACAGCTGCAGCAGCGGCAAGCTGTGCAGCAGAGTGTAACGTCAGCTCTGAGGCCCTTGAGTCTGAGCGTTGCAAAGTGTTTTCTGGGCTGCTCTGCTGATCTGTAGCTTCTAGGACGACTTAAGCCATGCATGCAACAGCTAACCTGCAAGGTATCAGTTGGTGCTTTGCCAACATTTAAGCTCTGTTGGTACCTGTCCTGCTGCTGTAACAAACAGCCTCTACAGCTCCAGACATTTCAAGCACTGACTGTACAGTCATATACCCACTGCTTCACTCTGTAAAACACAGATGCATGACGTTGGCCGGGCATCCAATGCCGTATTGCAGCCAAATGCCAGCGCAGATGACAGCAGAACATCTCCTGCCAACAATCTTCCAGTTGACAACAGACTAAATCCTGAGACTGATGTCATGTTGCGAGTGGAATGTATGTCGTCACGAGCTCTCAAGGCAAGACTCACCTTAATTTTGGTGTCCACCCAGATTTGCACAAAGTCTTAGCTTATCTCTGTATGTCATGTTGCTGTCTTTCTTTTCTGCACATTTGATGTCGCCCTTCGACCAGACTGCAAGCATTGGTGTCCTAGTCTATTCTTCGTGTGGTCATACACTGAGGTACATAGTGTACTGTGTTGCAGGCTTTGTTGTTCCAGGGGAGCATCTTACACTTCTTGGTGTTTGCTGTGCTGATAGTGTTTGTGGTCCTTGAAACCACACACCACGTTGCTCAAGGCCATAAGAAAACTGTCTTTGTTACGTCAGCGGTAATAGGAGGAATTTGTGTTGGCCTTGCGGCTGTGCAAGGATACCTGCTGGTACGGACTTTGAAGCAAATCAAACAGCTTCAAAAGCGCTGGTGAGGGCTTGCAATGCATGTCTCAGCCTCTGAGTGACCCTATCTGCTGCTGCGGCTGCTGCTGCTTGGCAGTGACACATGTTTGCGGGGGGTATGACATGGTCTATACTGTCTGACTGCATGCAGGACTAACAGAAGAAGACGGCTGGTCATACACACTGGCATATCCATTGGGTTCGTGGTATATACAGCTCACCTCCCATAATATCTCCATGCCAGTCCTGGCAACCATAAGCTGTGCTGCAAAACCATGCGTGCGCCTTCAAATCGGCGCCATCATGGTCGTTGCTGTCCATTTAGGCTTGCATCTTGCAAGCCTCTGTCGCAATATTACTGCTGGGCTGTATATCATTACGCACTATCTCACGATGCCAGTTTGCTGCAGTTGGTAGCCAATGTATTTTGGATGACCCAGAACGCATACGCTGCCAGCAAGGAGGAGTGTCGCATGTATACAACTTTTTGCAGATGGTCAGAGTCCATTGTTTGGACCATGCTCAACTGTGTGAGTGGCTGACTAAACATGTTCAGAACTGAACTTGGCTTTGTTCTGCGCTTTCCTGGATAGCTGCAACATTTGCGCCATAGACACACAATTTCAGCAGTTCATGATTGAGGTTGTTATGCGATGACTGTAGACAGCTTGTGTGCATCCGGCATGACTTCAACAAGTAATCTGTTAGCAGTCATCTTTGAGAGTTTTGTCATGGGTTCCTATCAACACCCACTGGCATTGGTACTGCACACCTGCACAGTTTTGCAAGTCACCTTGTTAACCCCATGGTTGCTGCATTGGCAGAATGTACAAGGACACAACAGTATCATTCTGCATTTCATGTGGATCCTGCTGTGTGCAGTGGCTGTTTCTACAGCTGGTGCTGGCACATGCAGCAACCACATGGACAGACTCTGACGGGAAGCCGCTGCAGCATCTGCTTATACAGCGTAAGGGTCACAATGCATGCACACAAACCACCTTGCTTTTCACTCTTTGTCAGACTGCCTGCGCATTCATCCTCAGGCAATTCTTGCTTGGCATTGGTTCTAAGCATGCATGTGTGACTAAGCATGCATGCATGACTTGGTCCTGATCCTCTGTGTGAGAATAATAGCATGTTGCAGGCAAAAGCTGGTTTGCCAGTGTCCAACGCAAGCCTGCTTTGGTCTTTGATGCTCCCTGGGCTGTCAACTTGACCAAGCTGGTGCCCTGGTATGCTGTGCTGTGCTGTGCTGTGCTGTGCTGTGCTGTGCTGTGCTGTGCTGTGCTGTGCTGTGCTGTGCTGTGCTGTGCTGTGCTGTGCTGTGCTGTGCTGTGCTGGCCTGCGCTAAGCTGTGCTGGGCTGTGCTGAAATGCAACGCGCTGGGCCATGCTGCGCTGTGCTCTGTGACCATTTCTCCACAGACTCATGTATTGCAGGGCAGTGTTGGAGACATCACTAATATTGGAGCTTGTTGGACAACCACAAGGCAAGCAATGCCTAGCAGGGCATCCTGCAATCATGTGAAGATGCTTGTCAGATGCTGCTCACAGTTGAGACTGTCAGGCAGCAAAGAATTCCACCGTTGAGGGTATTTGTGGTCAGTCGGCTGGACCCAGCATTGCTGCAAGTTCTGTTGTGATTGGATCATGCATTCCCCTGATCAGAGCTGGCTATTTAGGGCTGCAAGGTGACTCACATGGTGAGTGAAATCATGATGGGGAGGATTACATCATGTGTATCAAAGCTTCGAATATGGCATGCAGGACAAGCCGAAGCTTGTGCTGCTGATGTCAGCTTCGCGTCCCATACTCCATGCTACATAAGCAGCACATACAAGTCACATAGGATTGTAGCGTATGTTGGCTTGGGGCTGTATTTGTGGTTTCATACATGGTATATAAGGATGGGGCGCAGACATCACAGCGTGTTTCCTTACTCATCTTTCAGGTAGCACCATACCAGCTGCATACAGTCACATTTGCACAATGCATGCAGCTCCAATCTCCATGTTTGCATTTTATTCTCATCAAATCAGATCAACTTCTGAATCATCTACTTCACTCCATCCAATCAACTCACACTGCATCTTCTGCTGCAAGTACACACTGTCCCCATGTGCTTTCCAGGCACAAGGCAGCTTTGAATCAATGGCTCAGGCAATGCTGAGTGCGCAGGCTACCACACCTGTTCTAAATCCTCTGGTCACAGCTGTGGTGCAACAGCCATAACCAATGTTCCTCACACACCATTTTCCATCCAGCCTAGGGCCAACTGGCCGTTGTAGCATAGCTCGTATGCTATGAGCAGCATATGTTCTCAGCAATTAGTGCTGTACAGGATTGGGCTGGTGCTGATGCGAACTCAGGAGGGCAACAGCCTGGGAGTGTCCAACTTCTTGCTGACAGTGGTGGCCTGGCTTCTTACAGTCATCTTCCGCCCCTCTGCTTGCATCCCCTGCCTGCAGGCTTCCACACACATTGCATGTCAGTACTCCCTGCTGCCTGCTCTTCACACGAACTTCTTCACTGCTGCCACAGCTATATTACCCTTGGTGTGCCATAGCTCCATGGTGTGACACAGCTCGCCAGGCTGCCTTGCCTGCTTGTCTGCTTCGTCTGCCTGCTTGTTAGTATATATCTGCTTATATGCCTGTCTCTCTCTCTGTTCATCTGTCTGTCCGCATTTTTGTCTCTTCTCCCATGCACATGTTGCAGGGGCATGGACTATCTCATATCAGCTGTCCGCCTGATTCATGGAATGTCAGCGGCAGTCGGTGCATTGGTCACTGCAGCACTCTGCTACACAGCATGCATGTATTACCGTAGCATATGCCAACACCTACTGTAGGTGTGGCAAGTGTGCAATGATTGCTCTTTTTGAATGCAGTGATGCTGGCTGTGATGCGGCTCGTTGTGGCGCAGTCTGCTTTCTTCACACCCATAAGAAACTCCAGAAACAATCCAATTGTTGTCCAGGTAGCTCACATGCACATCTACACATACACCTTCTGCTCACAACACCTCTTGTCTCAGGCAGCATTGCTTGCTTGGTTGCTGCATACAACTGCTAGGAATCCTTCATGCGTATGACATGTTTTCAGCTGTCTTGTAAGTTCTTGCTCAGTTACAAATGGCTTTCTTATACTTTATTGCACTCCATCAGTCATTTCCCATGTGTACAGTGATAGCAGCCAGTGCTTGACACCTGCTTTGCCTGTGTTGCAGGAATGGATGCAATTCTTTGCATGGACTGAGCACTCCAGGGGCGCCAAGCATGCAGAAAGGCAGAGTCACATGCCTGAGAGGCAGCAGAAGATGCTGATGGAGCACCCCATCTTCTGCTTCGAGACCGCCATCAAGCTGCTGTACTGGTGTGGTTTTGTTTACGAGCATGATGAAGTAAGTACTAGTGTTTTTGCTAGGTAGCTGTGCATGAAGCTCAGAGAGAACTTGTAAGTGTAGCTGCCTTGCCTTTCATCAAGGCAATTCAATTTAGACCTCGCGCTTTGCTGTCCCATACCCAGCGTGCAGCTCGCAAAGTCTAATACGCTATGCATATACTTGCGATGCAGACTGTTCCCTCAACACATGCACAAGTCATCATCTGCAATAATGGTAAAGTATACATCAGCTTCAGATGTCCCCTTGTTGCAGTGTATATGTATACATGCAACACGTGTTGGCCAGGTACGTCTGTCCATGTGTAGGGCCGCAAGGTGTTGAAACTGTCGACCAAGACAGCACTGGGCCTTTTTAACTTGGATCACTTTGAGCTGGTGCGGTGCAAGGAAGCCAATGTGAAGTGCATTGTAGCCTGGAGCAATGAGACTCTACTTGTGGCCTTCAGAGGCACAGCCAATCTCACCAACATGTTTGCTGATGTCAGGGTAGGATGTACTGTCTACTGACCAAATGCTGACAAAATAGACAAAATCACTGTGGTTCAAGAAATGTCAAAACTGGTGGCTCTTACAGGTATCTGTGAACTTCTCTTGCATAAAAATGTCTGGCCTGAGGTGAAAGGCACCAATGATGCTGCTGCATTGGTACGTGTTGTGCGTTGTCTAGCGTCCTTTGCAGCAGCACTGAGTTAGAGGGAGCTCCTCCAAGCAACACCACTCAATCTGGTCTCTACTGACATAGCAGCCATAGAAGCATGTTCAGCAGTCCAGTGCGCCAGGACCATGGCGCATAAGCTGATGTACTCATGCAGCCATTGTCATTCAATGACCTGCCGCGAGGGATGAGAGATGACATCGAAGTGACACTCAATCGCACTTCAAAGATAGACTAACAGACATAGAAAAGGCCACACATGTTGAGGTGATGTGCAGGCTTGGATGGTGAGTCAGGCGCCTGTGACTCAGCACACCTTCCTGAAGAGCAGCCCCAAGGTGCACTCAGGCTTCCATGCAGCCTGGCATGTGAGTGGCCTCCAGGCTGCAGTCACTCAGCTCATCAAGGACAAGATACCAACAGAACAGGCCCGTCAGATGAATGTCTTCTTGACCGGTGCGTGCAGTCCTTAACATACTAATGTTTGTGCACCAGCTTGTACTGTGGGCAATGCTGAGCAGTCGCTTCATGCGACTGACTTCCCGACAGATTCATGCAGTCTTGCAGACAAGCGACTGCTTGCTGAAGTAGTTCTGTAGGCATGCATATCTGTAGTGTGTGCTTTTGTCATAAAATTATAATTGCCTCTGTGCACATGCACAAAGAAACTTGTATGTGGATCACCTTGCTCCCATGCATACCTTCTGTGCAACATATGATTCTGTCTCTTGACCCTGTGTGCATTCAAGAGCCTGCATGCCTGTTTGTGTGTCTGTTCATTTGCTATCTGTGAGACTGCCTGCACAACCCCATGCGTGCGTCCGTACGTGCATGCGTGCGTGCGTGTGTGCAAGCGTGCAAGCGTGCAAGCGTGCATGTGTGTGTAGATTGTGCACACAGGATGTCATGGCTGCAGGCCACAGCCTTGGAGGAGCAATGGCCAATCTGGCAGCAGTGGACATTGCCAAGACCATGGAATGGGCTTCTGTCAAAGTGTACACTGTTGGAGCACCCAGGGCTGGCAACCATGCTTATGCCAAGATGTACAACAAGCTGGTGCCCGACACATGGGGTATCATCAACTACCGGGTGAGACCTACACTTCTGGTGCTGCTGCTCATGCAGCAATGGTACACATGCAGCATCAACTTGCGCTGCTGCAACTAGCTGAGTGCCAAAACGAGAACCTGTATTTGGAATTATTTAGGACTTTATATACCTGGCCCTGAGGGTAGACGTGTCCTTGGTAAACGAATGAAACCGTGATATCAATTATCCCGGGAGTCAACAGACAATCACCAGGCGAATTCAGAGAATGCTCACTGTGGACCACATCAGTAATGAAGGTGTGGCAGCTTACTCACATGTCATGGTGAACCATGCGACTGCAATCTAATCTCAATCAACCAATCTGTTTACATTTTCTGTCTCTGTGCTGAGTGAGGGGTCAGATGCATCACATGGTGCAGGATCCAGTTCCCCACATGGCCAAGTTCTGGTTCCTGTATGCGCGCCCAGGCAACAAGGTGCTGCTGTACAAAGATGGAGACATGATTGTGTGTCCGACCCCCCTGGATGTGCGTCTGCAGAGCTACAGACGAGGTAATGTGTGATGCATACACATGTGACTGCTTGTGCTTTGAGGCAACCTCGCCTGCTGAAGTTGTCAGCTTTGCCTAACATTGTCTGTTTAGGGAGTTGAGTATGTGAAGGTGCTGTTGTTGTCTTTCCTGTTTTGTTGATCGGCGCTGAGGATTTTCTGATGCAATTGGTAATTGGTGCTTTTGCTTTTTTGCAAAACAATTTGGTGCACTAAGTGTATGCAGTGAGGCGCAATGTACAACTCAGCTGACCCTGTGAGACACAGTATGGGTGTGTATGCTGATTACTAGTCTGCACTCCATTTGTCTGTGCAATTCTGCGTCTGTCTAGGACATGCCATGATTGACAAGCAAGCCTGACAAGTGTCCTCCTGGGGCTGCATCTGTCCGCGTGACTCTGCGTGTGTTGCTTGTCAGGTGGAAGAGTGTCGCGCCACAAGCTGACATCATATCGGGCATCACTGGTTGAGGTGCTCAGGGCTCAGGTGAAGAGCCAGAGGCTTGAGCCGGGCCTTCAAGGGGTGCTGGACCTGGTCGACAGTGTGGCCCTCAAGGTAACAGTGATATATACAAAAATATTTAAAAACAAAAATCAAACGTAAAAAAACAAAAGAAAGCTTTGCAGCTCATGATGAGCTAGGTATGTGCAGGACAAGTCTTGTTGCTTTAGAGCAGCCTGTTTTGTGCATCCCTGGAAGCCCTTCTGATTTGCCAATTTCAACGATGCATCACATGATTGTCATGGTATCTGATGTGACAAAGTGCAGCATGCCATGTGCTCGGCCATGATGATCAGTGCTGAGACTATGACAATCATTGAGCCTCCAGTCTTTGCTGTGAGCAGCCACAAGAATACATGTTCTGGACCAGCAGGTGATTTACTCTGCTTAGTAAGACGACAAATTTCAGACCGTGAGGGCTGCATCAGTCTCGCTGTATGGTGTGATGTCTGGTTTGCACCTGACAGACATTCAAAATCATGCAACCCTGCTGCAAGAGCATAGAGATCAAACAGATGCAGTCAGGACAGACTTGTTGACTGAGGTTGTGGCAGTCATTGTCAGTAACGTCTTTGAGGAACTGATTGTCAAGCATGCCAGTATGCTTCTCAATGACGTCACTGACCATGACTGCCACCACCCCCATTAGTGAGTCTGCCTTGCCTGCATTTGTCTGATGTCTATGCTCCTGCAAAGCAATCTTGATGGCTGAAATGCTGAAGGGCTTGCTGTGCTACTCCTTGGTGTGCTCACATGGCAGTGGAACACCAAAGGAACATGAGAAGTGCCTTCTGTTGCTGATGATAGGAAGAGAGCATGTGTGGCTTATGATATATATTTGTTGTGGAGCCTGTGTTGAGTCAGTTTTTGTGCCCGGCGTTGCAGGCTGTCAGTCAGAAGAATTGGCACCTTGTAATGCATGCTGCTTTGACTGATGTAGGCAGCATTGTCAGGTGCATGTGGTGGGAAAGGATTGTCAACAATAGATTTGCAGAGAGACAGAGTTTTATTTGTTGTAAGGACCCAGGTCGGCCCATGAACTCCTACCAGAGAACACTAATGAATATTAACCATAGTGATGATTTGACCCGTAATTTTGTGGATCATGGTGATTTTACCCAAAGCATGCACTGATGATGAGACTGAGGAAAATCTTCGTGTGATTGGCTGACAGTTTGCAGAGTTGCTGGGACCTACAGAGTACATGTACAGATCAGGAACAGCAACATCACAGAAAAGTCTCATGGTTGTCCAAGCAGGACACTGGACTGAGTTTGACTGGATTGAGTGTGCTGCTGCAGGAGGTTCTACTTGATGCTGATGCAGACATGACGGCTGCCACCCTGAAGACCAAGTTGGATGCCTCAGGGCCGGATGCACGCCAGGATCATGCTCACAATCCATTACCGCCATCTCAGGACAAACAGCCAGATCTCAGCGCACAGAGTCATGTACAGACTCAGCAAGATGCAAGTGCTGACACGCATTCCCAGCTGCCAGCCAGAGAGTTGGAGTCAGAGCAGGGCAATGCAGAGATTGTGGCGCGGATGACAGTGGCACAAAAAATGGGCACTGAAGGTGCTTTTCATGATTTGCACTCAGAGGACGGAGGAAGGGAGTGTCAAACTGGTGACAAAGTACAGCATAGCAATAACAATATGGCTGTCAACAGCAAACAGTCCTGCACTATGACGTTGGACTCAGCGGACGACATCTCTTGCTTGGAGGACATTCGCATAGACAATGCCTGACAACGCCCTTTACCTTGACCATCTGTACCTGTTCTTAGCAGTCTTGATCTGCTTGTTTTCACTGCTTTTGATGGCCGTGGTACATCTGTACATCTCCATTGCAGTCTGATTGACATCGATGTCATTTCCCCCCCAGCTAGTACTGTAGAGTGTTTGTCTATGTGCATGCCTGTATGTTGTTGCTAAGTCGTTCTGCTGCAAGTCTTCTGGACCTAGTCAGGTTTGAGCAGGTGGCGTCTCTGTGCTCACAGCAATGCAAGTGTTGAGTGTGTTAGTGTCCTTGTACCACATATTGTTGTTTGGTGACAACTATCTCTTCACATAGGGCAACCTGCCATGGGTGTCTTTACTTGCGTATATAGTATTACATGTATATATATGTACACAGCTGTACACTCTAATACGACACACTGTATCTGCTGTCAACCTGAAGGTTGGGCACAATCATCGCCTGGAAACAAGAAGTAGCTGCTGCAAAAATTAAGTTAACGTGATTTACAGGTCAGCCCTATTGGGTTTTCGTGCTCACTTTGGCCTGTATGGCTGTTTGTCAGTTGGTGTTTTGCAACAAAACACAGTCAGAAACAGCTTCCTTTGTGAATGCAACTGCCTGAACATTGACGCACAGGGCTGATATAGACATGCAGTACATGTTTGCCACATAAGCATGCATCCAAATGAAAGTCCAGCCTCAGTTGCATGCAAACTTCAAGCTACATCCAGACTGTGTTGAGGTCAAAGTCTCAACAAAAACGAAGCAGACAATCAGCAATCCTGCTACGGGACATGTTGATATGGCTCCCAGCAACAGCTGTTGTTATTACGGGCTTGTGCCGCTCTTCTGCTGTCCACAAGTCAGACAGCTCAGGCTTCAAATGACGCTTTGCCACCCATGCAGGGTGCAGCTGCTTTTGAACAAGCTTAGGCGCCTCGACAGGCACTGCAACCTCGTCCAGTGGTTGCAAATCATGAAACAAAACAGCATCATGAGGCACATTTGCAGCCACTGCAGCTGCACTTGTCACTCTCCTTTGCACTTCAGGGTCGTGTAGCACAGCTGCAGCGTCAAACTCTGCCCCCTGAAGCTTGCCAATCTTGGCTGCTAGCAGAGCTGTGGAATTTGCCTGAGGCAGGGCTAGGGCTGATGCTGGTGGCCCTGCGGCCTGCTGAATCAGTGTCAAAGGCTCTCTAGGGTGTTGACCCCCAGCTGTCCAGAACTGACCAGCAGGGGTGCGGCTGGGGTAAGCTGGCTGCTGTACTAGAGTGTGTGCTGATGCTAGAGGTCTGACAAACAGCTGCTTTGGCACCTTCATCTGGGAATCACAGAGGGACCTTTTGTCAGTCGCGCAGTACAACATGGGTTCACAACTAAATCTTGCAGGCTGCACAACCGATCTGTACTCATTGCATGCCAGGCTTGACTGTTCCCAGACACATTTTGCACATTCACGAACAACGCAGCAAAAAGCGCAATGCAGTTCAAACATTGTCGCAATGACCACAGTCTTGCCAATCATCTCAATCTGTGGAGGGGAAACAAGCCTCTCAAGCTGCATACCTTAGTAGGAAGAGTGGGGGCAGGCAGAGCATGTGACACAGCCTGCATGGAGGGCTGCTCGTAGCATGAGACAGGCTCAGAGCCCTCCTGCTGCATCACCCCTTGCTGTTGCTGTGACTGCTGCTGTGACTGTTTCTGCAGCTGGTCATCACAGTTACTCCTGTATGCAGCGCGCAGCTTGCCTGGCTGCCTGTAAACAAGCTCCTGACCTGCCAAACCTGACCCGGGTAGTAGCAGCACACCACCTGGGCCTATATTGGGCACTGCATGTTGCTTGACTTGGGGATGCTGCAGCTGAGCAGGGATGCACAGTCTGTCTTGGTCAGGATGCCTGGATCTTGCATCCTGCTGGGGATGACTTGGTCCCCTGCTGTGCAGCTTCACTCCCTGGTTCTGCTGGAGTTGCGGCACTCCCCAAGACCGATGACCTTGAGTCAGTGCGTCCTCCTGCTGGAACTCCTGTTGGTGCTGCTGTGCAGAGGGCATCTGCCCACTTGGCAAGTCATGTTGACTTACGCCCCTGTCGCTCTGCAAGACATTCTGCTGGGCAACACCATGTTGCAAGAGCGCTGATTGGGGCAGGGCGTCTGCCTCATGCTCCAGCAGCTCATCGTCACCCACAGCCAGGTCTGACTCATCTCCATATGCATCCGATGAGTCACATTCTGAGCCTGAGGCATCCTGCTGGGCAGATGGCTGCTGCTGCTGTCGCTGCTGCTGCTGTTCCTGCGTCTGAATTGCTGATTGGGATTGTGGTTGCTGATGCTGCCGCTGATCAGGCAGGTCATCTAGCGTGCTATACTGCGGTCCCTCAGCAGAATTGGAAAGGTGGCTGCCACGATGGCTGCTGCCACTGGGGCTACTCACGCCTGAGTCTGCCCTCAAAGCAGTGGGGCTGTTGCGAGCATGGGAGGCCTTGATTGTCCCAGAATCTGCGTGCCCAGGGCTGGTCTCAACAGCCCTTGTGCACCTCTCACCAGTGACATCACTAGCATGGCTGCTGAAGCCGGGGCTGTTGCCAGCATACCTGAGGCTACTCTCAGCAGCCCCAGGGCTGTTGTCGCCATTCGCTTCAGGTCTGTGCTGGAGAGACAGCTTGGACAAGGGATGAGGCGGCAATGGCGGGTGAGAATGAAATCTGGGGAAAGCATCATTAGCTTGTTGATTGACAGAAGGTCGAGAAGCTGCCAAAGCAGGTGGAAGGGCACTGGGCTGAGGGCATGACTCTTCTTCATCTGCTGCATCATGGTAGTGCAGATAAGGAGGCACTGGGGCTTCATCCTGCTTCAAGAGGCCCTGAACAATTCAAAACAGGGCACTCAGCCAGCAAACCTTTGTCCATAATCAGGACGACTGCATTGCAGTGCATTTGCGCATGCCAGGCGAAGACACTCTTCCTACCTTGTTGCAATTGATTCCCCGCATGCTCACTTTGTGTTGATGACATAAGGCTAACACTGAATGTATAAAGATATACATGAACCAAGGTGCTGAAGTCAGAAGACAGTTTGTAAGATCCGGTCAGTGCCAACACAGCTGATCACGATTAGTAAAAGATCCTATGGTATCCTGTATGCTTGACACATCAGCGACATCTTATGACAAATGTGTATTGCATCACATACCTATGACCTGAAGACTGAGGTGGGCTTGCCAAAACACAGAACTGGATAGAGGCTGGCATGAGTAGCCAATGCCTGTCTGTCCCTGGGCAAACTTTGTGGGTTCTACAGAAGCAATGTTGACCAAGACAAAGCTGACAATGCAGCGCACAAACAGGTGGAGGCTGTACCTGCCTCACATCAGGTACAGGCAAGCACTGCACGGCGGCAAATGTCCCCGGCGCAACAAACAGCTGCGGTGGCTGTGTGAGATCAGACCAGTCACAGAAGCAGCAGGCAACCGGTGGGCGCAGCAAGCCTCCCTCCATGCAGTGACAGCACCAGTCCTGGGTGTTGTATAGCCAGATGTGCCCCACACCAGATCCTGTGTTTGGCAGGCAGACAGTCAAGCTGTTGATGATATCAGGCCTGAGACAAGCAATGGCTTGAAGAAGGTTGACTGGAAAGATGTCTTTTGCTTTTTTCAGGTCATAGAAAGGACAGAGACTGGCAGGTGAGGTATAGTATCAAGCTGGAAGGCTGTTGTGCATGCCGCGCTGTGCTGTGCAGCAATGTTCGGTGATGTGCATTGTGGTGATCAGGTCTATTATGGCGTGTCTGGATGAATTAACACAATATACTGCAGGCTGCATAATTAGTGTGCAAAAAGCTCAAATATGCAAGTAACGCCACCCATAATTGCTACCTGGCTGAAGTATGTCATGAGATAAATGTAGTGGAATCAGAGCTACGCTGCATGCAGCCAGCAAACCATGGCTGATTGTAAGGAGGGAATGCTTGTAGGGAGGAAATTACCTGCAGCAACTGCCAGCATAGTGCCATCAGGGCTGAATGTGAGGGCCTTCACAGCATGCCCCTCACCCTGCAGTTAGACACTGGCTGTGGATGCTGTGCAGCCGCCTCTATTCTACAACAAGGCGCAGTGATGCCAGTCATGATATTTCAGCAGCATAGAGACAAAGCCTTCAAAGCAGCCTCTCTGACTGCAGTTCAATTCAACAATACACAGATCATGTCATCACTGTGCATCTCAGGATGGCATGAGCTTTGGTGGTCAGGCACCATACTGTGCTGCAGTATGTTACAGGATTGCCTGCAGCCTGCTTTGCAAGTTCATGGGGAACTTGGTCACACAACACACCATTGCAGCAACATGTGCGGCCACGTGCAATAAAGCTGACTAACTATGCAGTGCCTGACAAGGGAGAAGCACAAACCTGCTGCTGCACAGCTACAGGCTGCCAGGTGTGTTGGCCAGTCCCAGTGCTAGCCCAGATGTGCACCAGCCCAGCATCATTGCCAGCAACCACAAACACAGCTTCAGTCTGTGAGATGGGGTCCTTCTGATGTTGCTGCTGCCAGGGCATCTGGCGCTTGCTGTCAAGGAAGTTGGTCTGGTTGATGGAAGGGGGCTGGAATCCAGCTATGCTCCCTGCATGCGTGGCAAAACTCCTGAACCTTTATGTTTGGGAAAGGAGACATGCTGACAAGATCAGCAGCATTCTGTTTGTGCCATGACTAATCTGAAAGCTGAAGCTTGCAACACACTATGTTGTGTGCATGCTGCTTTCTTGGACGCCACACTGCCATGCAAGCACAAGAACATGTGATTGAGATGTACCCGTGTGCATTGTGACCATAGTTCATGACTTCACTGCAACAGCGGTGTCAGCCAAGCAACCAAACAGACCTCTGTTTTGACCTCTGGCTGGTCAACGCACAGTGCAAATTGTCTTGCAGGCAAGTGAAGAATGTCAGTGAGATTGTACAAGCAGGTAGGAAGGAGTGCTACCTACAGATGCTGGACCAGTGTCTAGATGTTGGCGAGCAAGCAGCTTCTGTTGATGGACCTCCCAGATGGTCACACCGCCTTTACTGCCTCCACTCAGCACCTGCACGGTCAAGTTGTGTCAGTCTACTGTCAGCTGTGACAGGGCAAGTTGCTGGCAGGCACTGTGCGTTATGACTGTTGCGCATGCTAGTTGGGGAGTGAAAGGTGTTGAGCTGGGCCACTCCAATGACTACTGACAAGCAGCCATGACACAAAGCACCTGTGTTGCTGTTTGCCAGAAACGCAGTATGCACATATGAGTAACCTGTTGTCTATGACGCGCAGCAACATGAGAGTGCCAAACATCACAGGAGAAAAACAGATTCAAGAGGTATGGGTAACTGACTATGCTGGGCTCAAGAAAGCCAAGGGATGAGCCACCACCAGGGTGTGCGTCTGGCTGCATGTCCAGCTGTATGCCTTCTGTTAGACTCCACAGCTTAATAGAGCCAGCAGCACATCCTGAGACCATGTATCTGCCTGCTTGGGACACTGAGAAGCATGTGATAGGTCCTGCAGGCAGAGTCTCCTGGTGTGCTGGCCTTGGTTCAAAGAGCTTGTGACATCATTGCCAGTGGCTTGCAAAGAACGCAACCAGCGTGCCAAGCAAGGAGTCAGGTCTATGCGGAAAGCAGAGCTGCTGACCTGTGTGTGAGCCAAACAGTAAAACTGGAGAGGAGACAGTTCTTGCATCTGGTAGAATTGTGTACAGCAGTTTCGTGCTGCCGGACTGATGGAACAGTAGTCCCCCTGTCCTGTTTGGTACAAATTCAAAGGATGACCACTGCCGCTCAATCATACAGGGAACTTCTGAAACCTCAGTGCCTTGATACAGCAGCTCAGTCCCATACTGCAGCTGGTAGACCGAGTCTGTAGTAAAGTGGTCGCCATGCAGATGCACGTGATGTAGCAGTCCAGCTTCGTCTGATACGACCGCATGTTTGTCTAAGTACGGGTTCAACCTGTGAGGACACTCGAGCAGTAAGTACGAGCAAATGGTCAGGATCCAGCTGCTGAACACTGTCAACGGTCTTGAAGCCCGGCAATGCGATGCAGCACGTGCAGGAAGCTCACCTTGCGCAGACAGGCTCGATGTTGACATTCTGAGGAGAGCTTTGAAGCTGCACGAGCGCAAGTTGAGCTTGCGCCATGGGTCTGAAGATCAAAATCCCGTTTGGCAACCTGTCCAGCTATATCAAAAGGACTCGGGCGCTCTCCCGGCCAGATCTTTATTATGGCCTCCAGCAGGCTGCATTCTGCATTTTGTTCTCATATACACAAGGTCAAGAAAAAATGAACGTGTTGCCGTTTCATGTGGCCAATCGAGCGTTTCACTTTTGGCGCGAACTCCGGAAGAATGCACGACAATTTACGAGCTGTGCTACGAGTTGTGTTACGAGTCGAGTCGAGGGTCCGCTCAGATCACGGGAGCAACATGCTTCACCCAGATTCGTGTCAGTGTTCTGTCCGTGACCCAAGAGCACTGCGCTGTCGTTTCTGCCTGACAAGTGCAAGTGCTGCGATATTTTTTCTGCACCCGACGTGAAACAGAGTCCCCGCTCAAGCTGACCTTACCTGCGCCTATTACTGACACTGTACATCAGCGTGCCCAAAAAGCCGTCTTAGGTCTCAATGCCGAGTAAAGAGACATACCAAAAACGGCTGTTGGAATTGGGTATTCGATCGAGGCTACAGCGGCCGCTGCACTGGCGTCAAAACTGCTGTATCTGCTTTTGTGTCATGTCTCCGTTGACTGGCATCAGTGGTAACGACTCACATCTTGCCAAGCTCTTCCAAAAGAAAAGCTTATGTAGTGTCTGAGCCTCAGACTCTGAGCACCAAAAACTGACTGGGGAATTTTCAAGCATGATTCGTGCTTTGCAGGGCTGTATGGCATTGGCCTTGTGTATGGAGGCCCAGTTGTGCTTGTTTGGGGCTGGGTATTAGCCAGCATTCTCACCATTTGCGTTAGCCTGTCACTCAGTGAATTATCCTCTGCGTTTCCAGTCTCGGGTGGCCTCTATGTTTGGGCTTTCATGTTGGGCCGGCCGACAGGGCCTTTTGCAAGTTGGTGCGTCGGATGGACCAATTGTCTTGGTCAGGCAAGATTGATCCAAGACAGTCCTACCAGCTTGCACTCAATGTCAGCTCTGATAGCTGCAAGTCTAGACCTTTATCCAGCAAGGCGTGTGCTTCATCTCACCTATGCACTTTTCTTGTGTTGCAGATTGCTTTGGTAGCTGCTGACACATTCAGCTGTGTACAACTATTCCTGACTTTTCTGTATCTTGTCTCCATGGAGGTTTCAGGCACGGGGTACTATCCCAGCAACGCCTTGGTCAGTTGCAGGGCACACTTTTCACCAAGTTGGCATTTGGTCGGCGCTTCTGTGGGATTTTGTCGAGTTCTGCAATGGTGTGTTATGACATGCAGCAACTTTACTTATTTGGAGGGCTGCTGTTGATCTTTGCAATCATCAATGTTCAGCCACTGAGTGTTGTGGGTCGCTTATCAGAGCTTGGTGCTCTCTTCAACCTTGTAGGTGAGGCTGATACTTGTGCTTTCTTGCTGCAGTCATTGCTAATGAGTCGAACCCCCTGCCCCTGCCCCTGCCCCTGCCCCTGCCCCTGCCCCTGCCCCTGCCCCTGCCCCTCCTCCTTGCATGCAGATTCTTGTCAGATTGTCAGACATATGCTGCACATTGATGCATGAGCTTGACCATTCATGCATTCATGTGTGATATTGCAGCTGCTGGCAGCTTGTGTAGCAATCATTTGGCAAAACAACAATTTGCATGTGGCTTTATGTTGCGTCACTGCTGATGTGCCCACAAAGAACCCAAGTTATGTGCACTTGTGCAGGTACCATTGTGTTTGTTGCAGTGTTGCTGCTGGTCACAAAGAAACAACAGCACTTCAGCTGGGTTTTGACGAATTATCAGGTACATGTCACAGTAGTTGGAGCATTTTTACCAACAGCATGTGCTACCTTGCATCACGGACCTGTTTGTCATTTGGACCATCCTTTGCCATTGCAAGCCTGCAGCTTCTCAACCTAAACTGCCATTTGAGAAAACACCTTTTGCCGACCTTGACCTGCTTTGAGCAAGCTGTCAAAATGTATCACACTTGCATGATCAAACATTCAGCACTGAACCTGCTGTTTCTGTCCATGTCGGTCTTTGGAATACGCATCACAGTGACTTGAATTATCAATGCAGAGCAACCCAAGTTCCGGGATCACAAGCAACACATACATCTGCTTGTTGGGCCTATTGCCCGCTGTATGGAGTCTGCTGGGGTATGACTCCACCGCACATATGATTGAAGAGACTAAGGAAGCAGATGCCGTAGCTGGCTGGCCAATGCCTTATGCAGTTGCTCTCAGTGGCATCTCTGGCTTGCCGTTTCTGATTGCACTGACTCTTTGCATTCAGGTAGCGGTTGCTTCAACTATCATGTGTCATGTGAGTGTTGCACCTACATCATTAGACAAATTCTGCACAAAAGTTGGCATTCCTCCGGCTTGTGCTGTCCGCAATGTCTTTGTTTGAGCAGTGCGTCATCGAAAAACATGAGCCCAGAATGTGTTGCAATACAGTTGCTGGCAGCAAAACGAAGGCTTAGCCACCTCCATGTTGAGTACTAGTTCTGCTTATCTTGCTCACTGTCTCAGCCTTTGCTGAGCCATGAGTTGCCACACCTTCTGTTCATGCTTTGAAGGATTTGGACCAATTGACTGACTCAGACAATGGCTTTGATGGCATCAATATTGTTGCCCAGCTGCTGTGGCAAGCATACAAAACCAGATTCGACACAGGAATTGCCAGTCTGTCCTTATTTGCTATTCTTCTTGGGGCCAACTTCATTTCTGCTTTGTATGCTATCACCTCTGCCAGCAGGTCAGCTTGCTACTTCCAATACTTACAGGGCAGACTGCAACAACCTGTCCAGTACAATGCTGGACAGGTTGCTGAGGCCAGCTTTGTGAGTCAAGCCATGCATGCCACATTCCGTGCTGCAAGCTAGCTAGCTATAGCTATAGCTGCAAACAGCGGCTTTGCTCAAACCACAACCATTGTCTGTAAGGTTCTGTTACTACACAGCTTGTGCACTATGTCCTTATCACGCACAGTTGTAGAAGTACAATTGCATCTCTTGTATTTCTGACACCTTCACAGTGCTGACAATCTTCTCTGTGTGCAGAATGCTTTTCGGCTTCTCAAGAGATCAGGCAGTACCATTCTCAAGCACGTGGCAGAAGGTTGATGAGTCATCTGGTGTGCCTTGCTGTGCAGGTTGGCCCTCATTTTTCCGAATTCAGCTGCCTGAATCTGACATCAAATACCTGCTGCACTTGCACCCTGAACTGATACTTGCTGTATTCTGAGCCTGTGAGAGCTGAACCTGTGAGAGCCAGTCAAACAAGAGTGCAGAGTGCTTCATTGACACAAGCCAGTTAGAATCATTGCTGCTGCTAGTGCTGCGGTTTCTGCCAGTGCTGGTGCTGCTGCCGCTGTCACTATTGTGGTCACTTTCACAATCACAAACAAACGTTGTCTGCCCTCAACAACATCGTTGCTAACTCAGCATGCTAGGTTTCCTGCAGTGTGGGGTGTGACAGGGGCATCATTCATCTTGGGCCTGCCGCTCTTGAATGGCGTAACTGCCTTCTCTGCAACCACTTCCATAGCCTGTGCTGGTCTAGCCCTCACATACAGTCTGCCAATTCTGTTACGCATTTTGTTCAGAGCAAGTTACCTGGAGGGTGGGCCTTTCACGCTTGGCAGGTGTGCAGCAAACTCTTGAAGTACCCTCCTCTGAAACACCTCCTTGAATCCCACATTTGCTCTGCCTGCCTTGCATTGCGTCAGACTAGACATGCATGTGGTTCTCTGGTGAACTGATGTGCTATGCGAAGCAACTGCAATACTGCTTGCTTGCACTGTAGCCATCACATCTGTTGTAAGCTTTGGGTCGGCATTCGATTGTTGCAGAATTGCTGACATAGGATCTAAACCGACTTGATGCGTGCAGATGGAGCATACCAGTGGCGGTAGTTGCTTGTGCCTGGCTATTGTTTGAGACCGCCATGTTCATGCTACCGACGGCGTATCCAGTCACATCACAGACCTTCAACTATGCCCCTGTGGCAGTGGGGGGTTCACTGGTGCTGATAATAGCATCATGGTTGCTGTCTGCCAGATTTTGGTTCAGCGGCCCTAAAGTTGATGTGGATAACTCTGGTGCTGTCAGGATCAAATACTGGGTGTCTGACCCACCAAGAAGTGCAAATTGATGATCTGTAAAGACCTATTGCACTAAGCCAATGCTGCAGCTGTAATGAATTTAGGCAGGTATCCAAGCTGGGACAAAGGTCTGCAGCTGCAGTACATGCGGCTGAATTTCAGAAAACTGTAGATTTAGAATTAAAGGTGGATTGCTTGTACAACACATGTGGGCACAATAAAGCCTGTACTCAAAGGAGTATACACATTTTCAACAAACAAATTGAGGTTCACTTTCTACATTGTACCAAACTCAGTACTGCATAGACACATGTTGCAACCGCACGTTTGAGTGGCGTATGCTTGCAACTAGGCTGCAAACAGCCATTGTGTGTCCTTTGATTTATCACCCAGGCTGGTATGCATTTCACTGTATTTGACACCTTACTGTGGAGCCATTTGTAACTCATTCAGACATCCTGGCTTGAAAGCACAGGTGTACCATGCAAACAGCTGATGGAGACACTGTCAACTCAACAAAGCCTGGACAGTGTGAGGAATTGCATTTGCTTCTGGTGCATTGCCCTCTGGCTGGACTGGTTTTGGGATATGAATTCCAGACTTGACCTGTTGCAGCAGAGATTCAACACCAGTGGTTGCACCAGATGCTGGGACAGGTGTGAAGGCCTCTCTGGGAAAGCTCAAGCGCAGATATGCTGTGTAAGCCCTGCATGCAGCAATGCACAGAAAGTTAGCGAATCCCTTTTGGTGATGGGCGTAGTGAGTAATGATTGCATGTGCTGCTGAAGCCATCTTTACATGCACTAGTGCAACTGGCTTCTGACTCAGTGCCAAACTGGGTGAGGTTTAACTATGTTGTGCAGACCATTACCTGCTCAAAAGATTGCTGCTCTGTACATCAGCTCTGATTGTTTGTCCTTGCAAAAGGTCTGCGTCCTTGGACCCCAGGGACTTCCACAAAGCAAGAAGTTTCCTAAGAAGTCCAAGCAAACCTAGCAGCAGCTCTTTGTGCAGCACCTCTGTGGCAGGCGGACCTGCTGGCTCAGCCTGGGCAACAACCTTCATGGGCTCTGCTGCTTCAACATTTGCAGGTTGTGCTTCAGCATCCGGCAGGTTGTTATCATGAGGAGCGAGGCTGAGGGGAGCAGGAAGTGCAGGTGGAGCTTCTGAGACTTCATCTTCTGGCCTTGTAGCCGCAAGCTCAGAAGCGTGTTCCTGAAGTGAACCTTGTAGAGCCCTCTGTGTGCTTGACTCTAATTGACTCAGCTCCTTGTCATAGGCCACTTGCAGTGCAGCTGTTGCAGCTGCGTACAAGGGCTGCCAGGCTTCTGCTGAGGCATTGCTCTTCTTCCGCTGACGCTTTGCCGCTTGCTGTATACTGCTGAGCTTGTCAGCACTGCCAGCCACACCCAAGGTGTGAATGTATGCAATGGCAAACTTGCAAAACATCTCTGGCCTGATGGCATGGTCGCCAAGCAACTCTTGCATGTTGGGCGCATGAAAAGTCTGTGCAGCGCGCAAGCTATCTTCCAGTCCAGCCCAGCTGTGTAGTGGGTCTGAGGACAAGCAAGTGTCATGATACAGCTGGTATGCTTTCTCTAGAAGATCTGTGTCAACAGGGGGAGCTGAAGGGGAGGCAGCTGCGCCCACCAGATTGGGACCTGGCTGATCCCCAGCAAGGTGAGCGTCAGGCAAGATGGGGACAGGGGCCACAGCAGGCAGTGCAGTGCTGCCAGGTTCTGCCTGATCAGGAGAAGGCAACTGGAGGTGCTGAAGGGCTGCTGCTAGCTGGATGACATACATACCAAATGCCCACCTGCAAGATAGTGAAGCATTCAGCAAGTGCGGAATGTTGGACAGCACTGTGAAAGTCTTGCGCAGGCTGTGTGTGTTTGTGAGCATTGATGCGCAGTGGCCTGTATGTTGGCTGTTCTTCCAGTTAAGACCGGCACTTTGACGTTGCAGTACCACAGGATCTCACGTGCAGGATCAGCCTGTGACAGCACAACATTGAGGTGAAGGCACATCAAGCTGCTGTTCCTTACCTGCCAATGTCAGCATAGGAGCTGAAGGAGCTGGTGCGCAATGTGGTCACCACGCCACGCAAAGCATCTAGATCCTTTGTGTCTTGCAACAGCAGAATGTACAGGATCAGAGCTCTCCTGACGTGGGCCCGGAATTTGCGAGGGCTCTCCTCAATCCCATTGTTTGCCAGAGAGGCCACCTTGTGACCCCACTGCTCCTCTGGCACTGCTGCCTTGGGCTCATCTGCACCAGTTTCCTCTGCGGCCCTACTGTCTGATGCTGCATATGCCTGCAATGCACAGGTGACACAAATCATTGCATGTCGAGCTAGCTGCATTTATGCATCATGCCATGAAGTAGTCAATCAATCAATCAATCAATCAATCAACCAAGCAAATAGCCAATTAAGCATGACATCACATAATAAAGCCATGTACATTACATAATGAAGCCATGTGGTAGCTGGTGAAGCTCATGTCAGGACAGCTTGTGGTCAGCTAAACCTGCAGCACTCATTGGAGCTGAACATGTGCAGATGTATACAAAATGCACACAATTATATGAACAAGAGCTAGCAAGGGTACCTTGGCAGCCTTCTTGACGCCATCAGGAATGATGAACATGTTGATGACACAGCCGTTCTTGGCTTTGCCTTTGAAGAAGGGCTGCAGCTCAGCCAGAGCCTGCTCTTGCTGCCCCTTCCAGCGCAGGGCATGGGCTCTGCGGTAGTGGGCCTTATGAAAGGTCTCATAGCTGCCGTTCCGGCTGTGCTGCTTGCTTTGCTCCAGGCAAAAGTCCATTGCGCTCATGGCATCCTCATAGATCAGATCAGCTTCATCACTTGACTGGCTGCTGCTTGCTGATGCAGACAGTGACGCTAAGCTTGCACTAGTCCCAGCAAGCTCTTGTGCTGAGTTGGCCGACAGCAATGCTGATGGTGTTTCAGGCAAGAAATAGTGGCGCCCGAGCAGGTGCAAATCAGACTGCTCCTCCTGCAGAAGCTTAAGCCGCATGGAGTGTAGCTGATACATAGCCTCCACGCTGCCTCCAACCATCTGCTTGGCTAACATGCAAGCATTAGCCAAATGATGCAGGACCTGTCCAGGCTCCATGTGCAGCTTGCGCAGCATCTTGGCAATGCACAACTGGAAAGTCCACTCCTCAGGGAGGATCAGCTGAGCGCGCTGGAAAGATTCCAAGCCTGCTGTGCAAGCCTGCTGATACGCAGCGCTGTCTCTGTCTGGGCAGAGCTTCATCTGGTCATACATGGGCGGTGCATCTTGGATCTGCTCCAACAGGAGCGAGCCCTTCTGCTCCTCCAAGAAGGCCAAGTTGCTAGAACGCTCTTGTGCATCTGGGATGTCTGCTGCTGCCAGCTGTGCATATGCAATGGCCGCCAGGGCTCTAGAGCTGTACAGCTTGAAGCGCTGCTGCAGCTCTAGACGTTCCTGCCACGTCTCTGGGGTCATAGCCAGATCTTCGTTTCCAGACTGGGTGGCGACATGATTGGCAGCTATGCTTGCTAGGGAGCTGGCAGCTGTCAGATAGGTGTCTGCAGGAACATATGGCATTGGCGGGTGCAACAACTAATACTCATGACAAGGCATTGCATGTGGTGTACTAACCAGAAGCGCCCTTTTGCATATGTACAACTGTGAACTCGCCGCACAAACCTGGTCACCATAGCAAGTGCAAATGCTCATGCAAGGATGCACAATCAAGTATTGGCTTGAAGAGGACATGTTGACAAATTCAATGTTATACAGTATTCAGTAGGAAGCGACTTACTCAGCGTTCGCTCCCAGCTCTCATATCGCTTAGGATGATAGCAGAGGTCAAAGCGGGTGATGTGCAGATACTGCAGAATCTGGTCGTGCCCTTCCTGCTGCATCATGACGCTCTCAGTCATCTGGTCAGACACATCTGGCTGGCACTGTGCTAGAAGATGGTACAGTTCTGAGTGAAGAGCCGAATCTGAGTCCTGCTGCACAGCCTCCTGCAGTGCTGCGATGTCCACGCTGTAGTGTGAAGCAGACACAGCTGCTGACTGCAGAGCTTCACTGCCTGTAGCCTGTGCATCTGGTTGCTGGGAATTTGACTCAGGCAATGACGAAGGTGCAGCCGCGGGCACAGCATTAGCAGGTGTGTCAAAGGCTGCTGGGAGTGCACCATCCAGAAGGGCATCCAGGTCAAATAGCGCCAGGACAGAGTCTGGAGGGGGACCCACTTTCTCTTGGATGACTGCCAGCAGCTCTGCACACAGGTAGAGCAATCAGCAGGCATAAGGCTTCTGCAGACGGCATGTATCTGTGTGCATGAATATGCATTGACCAATTTGCTGGCTGTGCTTTCAGATGCCCTCAGCATGGGTTTGCCAGATAGTACATTTGATTTTGTTATCAGATTACTAGCAAGAGCAGTTTATGGTGTGCGAGTACCTCCTAAGCGCTGTATGAAGGACTTGCTTCTGTTGGTCAGGTTCTGGCCAAAGTGTGACAGGTATGTCCATACACAGACAGCCTCTGCTCGTGTTTGCAGATCTTGCCTATCTGTTTTGCCCTGCAGCAGTTCTTGATTGAGTTGAAACTTTGTACCTCTGCAGACTTTGCAGACCTAATGCTGCAACCTCAAGCTGCACTCATTGAACAGCCCTGCTTGCGCAGACAGAATCATTACCATGCATGCATATTAGCAAACAGCAGCACACCTTCGAACTTGTGGAAAGTGCACTACATGTATGTGGTATCTACACCTTGAACACAACAGTACCCACCAGCATGCAGGCAAGACATGCACAACAACACCTGAATGGCAGCTCACAAATTCAGTAACTTGCCTGGAAGCCATCAGTGAAGCCTGCATCCCTCTCTGGCAGCTCTAGACCGTACAACAGGTGTATGCATTGTGCTGCAGCACCCACCAAGGCCACATCAGGCTCTGCTGCCACCTCAACACCATTTGCGTGGCACTGATGAGCAATGTCTGCACAATGCCAGTCAGCGATTCAGACATCAAAAGCTTCTGATTTAACCATGCCTGTGGGGCATCTTCAGTGCATCACGAGCTTGCCAGCATGCATCTTGACATGTGCACAGGCTGATGTCTGAAGAAACATTTGAGTCTTTTCTGATCTGAACCTGGTTTGCAGGGCCAGCCCACACAATAATGGGACAATGCAATGTTGCTCTGTGATCAGATGCTGCACATCTGCTTGTTAACAAGCAGGCTCTGCGGCACTCTCAAACAAGCAAGCACAGGCAACACAACCAGATACAGACTCACCAGCAAAGAATGGGGCTAGGATCATGAGGCAAGTCTTGAGGTAGGAGCCATGTGCTAGGCCAATGACTGCAGTGTCCACAAAGATGCCAGCACCTGTGCTCAGCAGCTGCACCTGGCTGTGCTGGTCACACGACAGTCTGAAGTCGAGCTGGCGCAGTGTCAGCAACAACTGAAAGGCATGTAGCAGCCCCAGCTGCTGTTGCTGCTCCTGCACCACATGGAAAGGTTGACAGCTATGCATGCAACATTGTGGGCACATTACAGACTGAAATGTCCATGTGACAGCGCCTTTTATCTGTCAGCATACTGGCGCTGCATGAATTATGTATCAAGACCATGCAAAACTCTCAACACACTCACACTTTGCTTGCAAAAGTAAAAATGGTGGGACATTGAGTTGCAAAGCTTGCAATCACTGCAGCCAGCATGTACCATCTCACACAAGCACCTTGGAATTAACAAACGCAGTTTCACCTTGACATCAAGTGTCTTGCGAGTAGGTGAGCTAGCTGAAGGGCTTCTCGCCAGTGAGCAGTAAAGCGTCCTGACCACTCCCAGCACCTGCCACTGCAGCTTTGCCAGCAGGTCATCCAGAACCCTAGCCCCAGCACCATCTGCTGCCTTGAGCTTCTGTTGCCAGTCAGGCAGGTGGGTTGCAATGGCGTCTGACAAGGAGTCAATCACTGCAAAGTGAGCATGGGTTGGGAGCTGCTGTGGGTCAGCCAGACCTTCCTGGATTGTCTTTCCTTGTGGCTGTGGCGGTAGCTGTAAGGAGGCCTTTGCAAGCAGGCATTGAAGATGCAGCTGCCATGCATCAGGACCTGTTGAGGCTTCCTGCAAATCACAAACAAGCTATTGCATCTGCAGACACTCCCTGACATGAGTAGGCCTTATAAGGATGCACAACACAGGCTGCTCTGGAGAGACAAGGATTGTCCTGCATACACCTACCTCATCATGAGCTGGAAAGCGGTCTTGAATATGTTTTTTACTATTATCATTATCAGTATTGTTACACTGCCTGACTTGTTTTGCAGCAAACATTTACACGTGCAATGCTCAAGATTAGCAGCCATGGTGGAAATGGCCACTAACAGCCATGCACAAACTTCACAGAGGGATGACAGATGGAAGTTGCCATGCAACACAAAGATGTTCATTGCGACCGTGTTGATGCTTAGTGGTCACTATCACACCTGTAACAGATCCAACCCCACTAGCTGTTGTGCCACATCCAAAGGCACCTTACTGGTGTTGCTAGCCAGCAAGACTGGAGCCAGACGAGAAACTAGCTCCGAGTTGCGGCCCTCATCAAGGCATTTGCGCCCATCTTCAACTACAATGATCAGCTTGAGAGCATCTAAGCGGGTGTCCACCAAATCAGAAGAAATGGCAGGTGCTCCAGCAGGGACAGGCTCTGTGTACCTCGCTTGCTCTGGAGTCTGGGTCAGCATGGTCAAACCGGCTTTGCAGGCCTCATACTGCTGAGCAGCATCCTCGAAGCGCTTCAAGTGTTGGCTGACGCATGCGCCAAGCCAATGGTAGCGCACAAGCAGGTGGCTGGCTGACTGTGCAGGCTGTGTGGCTGCACCTGCTGCCTCTGTGTGAGCTAATCCACTGCTCTGACTTGCAGGTGCAGACAAACACAGCTGCTGCTGAAACAATGCTGACTCAAACATGCCTACATTGGCAGTGCAGCCTTGCAGCAGCTGCTCCTGCTGGCTTTGCCGAGCACTTGACTTGGCCTTTTTGGTGCTGTCCCGTTGAAGAGACTGCTCCACAGCAGCATGGAAGTACAGCTCTGCAAGTGCTAAGGACACTGCAGGACTACGACACCAGCCTGCATACCAAGGCTGACGTCAAGAAGCTTGTGCATACACATGAATGGCACTGAAGCATACTGAAAGCATGAAGATGGTATCCAGCCGAAAGCGACCACAGCAAGCCTGCAACAGTGTGTACAGGCATGTGCCTTCCTTTCTGGCCAGAAGGCAATGCTGCAGCAGGGTCAAAGGAAGGCATGGCCTCAATGCATAGACTGCCTCAGATCAGGCATGTAGTGGATGGTTGCTGCTGTCCATCTGTGAGCAGGTGCGTTGACCCTACCTCTGACTAGGATTTCCAGGTCCATGAGCTCCTGTGTCATGCTTGACACTGCATACACTGTTTCACCCCCCAGTATCAGATCAAGCAGAGCAACGGCAACTGCATACAAGCCGCTGTTCCCATGATGTTGCTCAATGAAGTGGCGGACTGCGTGCGTTTCTTGTTCCAGAGATTGCTGACTGCTGTTTGTTGTTGCTGTGCTACCAGCTGTGTGAAGAGCAGCAGATGCGTTGTCAGGCTGAATGCCTGTACGTTGCGGTGGTGGAGCATGAAAGGGGGCCAGAAGCTCCACCACATTCTTGGTAGGCTCTGGAGACTCATGATCAGACGCTCCTTCTGTTGCCGCCCTGCACAGCAGAAGACACATCTCACTCACGAAAGCATGTGCTGTTAATGATGCAAAAGTGCACAGTAGCAAAAAGTGCAAGACTTGAACAAAGAACCTGCAAGCACTCGCAAAACAGGTTGACATGCAATTTATGCACCAAGACAAACAGAGGCCCATGACACAGGCCAATCATGCAGAAATCACTTGCAAGCAGTGCTAGTCATGACCGTAAAACTGTTGATTCACCTGCTAGACCCCAGCCTCCTTGAAGCTCGCTGTGGTAATGCAGCAGGCACGGAGCTTGGCTTGGACCTTGCAGCTTCTGTTGCATCCTGCTGAGGCTGCTCGCTGACTTTTGCAGCCATAGCATCGTCTGATTCCCCCAGTTCTAGCACCAAGCTGCCTGCTTCTTCCTGACTAGTTGAGGCATCTGCAGCTGGAGGACTGTCTACCATGCCTGCTTCACTGCCTGTGTTGAGCGCATCTGGCATGCAAAAGAGGACCTTGCATGCTGCTGGCAATCCCTTGTCGGCAGCTGCTCTCAAGCTAGCTGCCAATGCCTTAGTCACACTTTGCCACGTCATCGCAGAGGGGCTGATGCTGTGTTGTAATGGCGTTTGCTCTGTGGAAAGGTCCGCACGTGTCACTTGCCTGCGCTTGAGCTGGGGTTGGAGCTGAGCAATCTCATCACTTGATTCCGAGGCATCAATCTGAGAGGTGCCTGGCCTCTTGCGCTGAACAGCTAGGTCAGTGCCATTGATTGCGGAGTGTACATTAACAGCACGCACATTGGCTGGATTTTGCCTCAAGATGTGATCCACCACTGATGATATAGCTTGCCAGTCAGCAAGTTGCAGGAGGACTTCCAGCAGCTTGTTCTGGATGATGTAATGTTGGGGACTGCATCTCAAGCCAGACTCAAAGGCATGCCGTGCAATGCCCCACTGCTCAAGCTCAGTGGCCTGCACAACCAAATGTCAGTCATATGTGCAGCAGCAAACATGTAGCGCTAGTTGCAGCATCTGCATCAGCATGCCAAACACAGTTGTCAGGCAGGCTCGAGACATGAAAGCTTACAAGCGCTCCCATTCGGTGCCAAAGGACTGTGTCAGTGGCGTCAAGCTTTGCAGCTTCAATGTAAAATTGAAGCGCCTCCTCACAGCTCCAGTCCTGGTCAGCCAAATTTGCTGCCAGGTTCTTGAGGATCAAGAACCGTACTTGAGGTGCATGAGCAAAGCGCACAGCAGCCTGGTCGCTTGATATCTGCAGGGCAGGTTCTGCCAAAAGCTGCTTGAGCAGGACCTGCAGACACAAGTACGTGTTGAAGCAGACCTATTCTACAGCCAAGTCAAGGTGCTCAGGCTGCATGCCAGCTGTACAGACTTCCGACCTCCGCTTCAGCCTTGTTGCCAGCGTGCTGCAATTTCAAAGCCTCCTGATAGTCTGCATGAATTCTTCCTTCTTGAGACTCAGCTGTTTCACCTAGTTGAGTTTCTGATGAAAGGTCTTCGCTGTTGATGGCCACCGGCGCTGCAAGACGGACCATCGCAAGATACACTGTGCGCAAAGTCTTTTCAAGCTTTGACAGACTGTCATATATACAGTGCTAGGCCTCGAAGTCTGGGAAGTGAACGAGTGATCACAGAGCGCACTTCAGTCCGGGCGGGCATTGGCCGCCCCCTCACCGGCGGCCACCTGGCAGCATAAACGAGCAAACTTTGGCACGAGCACCGCTTTCGCTCTACAGGACTGGACAGGCAGACTCAGCGCATGTCGAGCATGCTGCGAGTAAAATTGCTGACGCACTGAATGCTTGATGAGGAAGAGGATTGGCTGGCATGCATGGTAGAACTCTGAACAGAAGCGGCTGCAAGATCTGACTAATCAGGTAGCGTTTCTCGACACCAGGCAGCGTGTCACTGAGTTCGAACGTCGCGCAATCATGGTAGGCTGCTTGAATTGACCCTACAGAGCGCTGCGCAATCCAATCGTAGCAACGAAAACCGCAAAATTAGGTTCGCGGCCCAGATCTACTAGCGAGGCAGCATGCAGTCACCCCGCGGTGGCCTGTTTTCAAGAGTCTCTCAGGGATTTGGTTTCGGCAAAACATCCAAGAACAACCAACGAGACAGTGCTCCGACATCAGCCACCTCGGAGGTGAGCACAAGGAGACAAACCTGCATTGACCCCATGACACGTTTCTCATGTCGTCACGTCACAGTGTCAGCACAGATCCACTTGATCATTTGATTGCCAGCTCAGTCGTGTGATGATGACCTGTGAGCAGCATCTGACACTCATTGAACGTTTACAATGTTACGCAACTCTCTCGTTCTGGCCTGACCTAACGAGGCTGCCTCGACACCTCAGCTTACCGCAAATCCTGAGTCACGCGTTGGTCTGAGCAGGAAGTATTGCACGTTCAGGCTCGTAGGCCACCCGTTGGTGGGGGGAGACATGATGACGATGAGGATGAGTATCCCGTTGCCCAAACACAGCAACCCTCTCTGATCCAAAGGGAGGAACAAGCTCAGGTTCAGCAGGGCACAGAAGGCTCCAAGGTCAGTGTAACATCTTCATGTCGCACAGTGATCAATCATGTGATATCTCAGTGCAGTACTGTACAAGAAATCCATTGTCACCTGACAGCAGATCTGTGGCTGACAGGCTACTGGTAGCCAGCTGGCCTCCGAGTTTTCTGAAATCCAACCAGCTTCCAGCTCAGAAGATGTCAGCGGTCAGACTGTGTTTGCAACGCCCTACAAGAACACCGCTATCACAAAGCTGATGAGCGAGACCACTGGGCCTTCCACTACAGTACCTGCAGGCACAGAGTCAAGCAGCAGCCAGGCAGCATTCACTCCCTCCCCTGTGCGTCAGCAGCAGCCACAAGTGTCTCATCCTGTGGAGCATGCATCACATCGCTCTGGACCATCTCTGACCACCGAAAGGGTTCAGGATGTAGCAGGCTTTGACAAATCCAGTCAGGCAGCACCTGCCCAGGGACAGAACATGGCCACTGGGGGATTCAGAAGCTCTTCAGGTGTCCCCAGTGAGGATGAGCTGAATGAGCTGTACGCCAACGAGGCTGGAGCTCAGGTCAGCATATTAAAGGGGAAAAGGCAGTGCGGCGCATGCAGTGGTGTTGTATGTTCCATTTAACTGCTCTCAACTCGGCCCAGTTCCTCAATATGGCCTAATCGCAATGGGTTTATGGGTTGTTTTGCTGAAAGTGCTTTTTATTTGGCATACTGTCACATTGCTCACTTACATTGAGAGGCTTATTGCTGCACAGCATGATATACATTGCAGATACAGGCGTTAGCAAGCAGCACATGTCACGGGCTGCCCATGATGGGTGGTGGCTCCTGATGTGCTAGGTCTCTGCAGCAGTTGCCTCGGCACATGAGTCCTTGTCATTGTTGCAGGGAAGAGCTGGCCAGGTCAGCAAGGTAGACACAGATGGGGGTGACTTACCTGAGGACCTCAACATTGGTTTCTCTGGCAAGGGCCCTGGTATCTATGGTTCCTTTGCAACTGGCAAGTCAGCAACACGTGGCCCTACTGCATCCCAGGTCAGCATTCACATTCTGCTCAAATAGTGCAGGCTTTGTGTAGCTATATGCTAAATGTCACGTCTTGCATGGTGATGTGCCATGCAGTTGTGATTCAGACAGCAAAGCTGCCTGCCTGTCTGGAAGTCATATCAGGTGCCATCATTCACTCCATTTCTGGTGGTGTGACAGGCTCTGCTCTGGCAATGACTCTGGCAATGACTCTGGCAATGACACTCACAGCAATGACAATGGCAATCTCTGGCATTTGATGGTGGATGACGTTGCTGACATAGATAACAGTCGATCAGCAGGATTTGTGGAACTGATTCTTGTACCTAATGTTTGGTGAAAAGGTGTATCAATGTTTGGACCCAGTGCTGGTCCATGCACTGACATGCCTCTTCACTAAAACATCAACTACAAGAATCAATTTCTGAAATCCCATGAATTGTTTGTTATCTATGTTAGCAACATCACCCACCATCAAAGTCAGTCACAGCATTCGCCCTTTCACTTCCACTTGCTTCCCTCAAACCTCAGTATGTGCCGACATGATCATTTCTGATGCAGGCTGAACAAGCAGGGCAGGGCCAAGGGCCAGTGCCCTCCATGATGCAGCTTCCTGAAACAGAGGAGTTCCGTACTCACCATCAGCCAGAAGGTGTAGGCTCCACAGAGGCTGCTCCCTTTGTTGCTTCTGGTGTTGCACCAACATCTCAAGGTGAGAAGCCACTACCTGAAAAGGGTCAGCCTGAAACAACAGCTCAAGCTGTTGCTACCAATGAGAGCCACCCCTCTGCCAACCCCCCAGCTGAGCCTGAGGGTCCCCAGCAGACTGTTGCCCCTGATCAGCAACACCCTCCCCACGCTGAGGTCCCCCCTCAACCAGGCACCCCTCCCCCCCAGCAGCTTACGTCCGAGACAGCTTTTGTTTCGAAGCAGTCAGTTGAGCCTCAGCTATCCCCAGCTGAGCTCGGGGTCCCCCAAACTGCCCTTCCTCAGCACGACATCCCTCCCATCTTTGAGCCTGAACACTACACCCCACAGTACAGTTCACGCCCCAAGTTTGATGCCCCCTCAAGTGATGCTGACACCCTCCCTCAGCCAGAAATCACCCCTTTTGAGCCCCGGTCAGCCCCCCTGACTGAACTCACCAGCCAGCAGCTAGCTCAAGATGTGGGCAAATCAGGTGGTCATCATGAGGCCGCGCTGGGTGTCCAGACAGGCAGCCAGGAGGAGGTGCCTTTTGGTAGAGGGCAGCCCGCTTCCCTTGAAGGGCAGCAGGAGAGGGAGGCTGTGCCCACTGAGGGTCATGACAGCAACCAAGGCTATGGCAGCAATGCAGCTGGTAGCAACACTGGCAGTGGCATTGCTGGTGGCATTGCTAGCTACATCCCAGGCACTGAGGCCAACAGAGAGTCGTGTGCTGAACAGGGCAAGAATCCAGATGTCTTTAGCTCAGGCAACACTGGATCCACAGGTATGGTACAGCCTGGAAGGCATGGTGGGCTGCATTGTATGGCATTGTATGGCAGCACACCTGAAGAAGGACTTTGCCAGAGAACTATGCTGCACAGTTGATTGCTCTTGCTGCATGATGTGCATTCTCAGCCATGGGTTGCATGGTCCTTAGTGCGTTACGTCTGTTACAGGTAGCATGAACAACTGCATTTATGCGTCATTTCTCATGGTACTCCACACTACTCCGTGTTCAGGCTGCTGTTGGCTGGCAGGGTGATCTAGCTCTGGGTCTCACAGTCATGCTATCTGCAGGTGGTGGTGTGGCTAGCTACATCCCAGGGACTGAGGCCAACAGGATCTCTCGTGCTGAGCAGGACTCCAGCACAGGATCTAACACTGCTGCTGGGCTAGCAAGTTATATCCCAGGGACCCAGGCCAATCAAGATTCTAAAGCTGCAGCAGGCCAGGACTCCACCACAGGATCTACCACTGCTGCTGGACTGGCAAGCTACATCCCAGGGACCCAGGCCAATCAAGAATCTAAAGCTGCAGCAGGCCAGGACATTAGCACTCACACCTCAGGTGGTGGGCTCCTCGGGGGATTGATGAGCTACATCCCTGGGACTGAGGCAAACAGGGAGTCTCGTGCTGCGACTGGGCAGGACTCAATCACTCATGACTCAGGGTCAGCCAGTGCTCAAGGCGGTGAAGTCAGCTACTCAGACCAGCAGGTGAGCTCAGTAAGAGGTGGTGAGAGTGATAGTCAGCAAGCTTTCAAGCCCTTCTCGATTGTTGGAGCTGATGCTGATACTTGGTCTTATCACAAGGTGACAAACCCCCAGCAGTAGAGTCCTTGGCGTGTTGGGGTTTTCACTGCAGCCACTCCTGTTGAGTGATCCTGTCACGCAGCATGTACAGTAGTATCAAAAGGGCAGCACAGTTGTTGCAACTGTATTGTGATCTATGTTGCTTTCAGAAGGCAGCCATGCAGACTTGAGCAGGATAATTTTTATATTGCAACAAGGCTAACACGTGATATTGACCATTTCTGATCATTGGACTTGTCAGCCTAAGCTGACAGCATCTTTGTGCATGTTGTGCAGAAGCCAGCAGGGCAGGGCATCCAGGCATTGGCCCAGGGCTCAGAGCAGTACCCAGCTACCCCAGAGCGCTTCAACAGGCAGCCCCACCCCGCTAGCCCAGAAGATGTTCAGGGTCTGGGTTCTGCAGCCCAAGGCTCAGCTCCCTCAGGCGCTGCAGTGAATCGTGAGGCTGAGTACAATGCACCAGCTCACACTGGGTCAGTGCATGAGCAGGAGGCACCCCTGTCAGGCAGCAGGGGGGTCACTGATATCCCCAACTACCCCCGGGAGAACCCCCTGTTTGATGAAGAGCAGCAGCAGCAGCAGCAGGCTCAGCAGGAGGAAGCTGAGCCAGAAGCTGCACCCAAGTTTTATGAAAACCCTGAGTTTGACTCATCAGGCAGATCTGCTCAGCAGAGTCTGGGCAGTCCAATGATCCCCAACAGAAGCTCACCTCAGCAGCAGCAGCAGCAGACTTATGACTCACCTGCTTACACTGAGCAGCAGAACCAGCCTCAGACAGCACACACTGACAGCCAGGGCCCCGCCCACAGCACTGCTGGCCTCACAAGCTCAGTTGAGATTCCTCCAGAATTCGATCAGGAGCTGCACCGCTATGGTCAGCCCTATGAGTCATCTGACATGCACAGGGCTCTCTCTGGCCCCAGGCCAGCTGCCAGTGAAGCTGTTACGGCAGCTAACGATGCAGCTGGGCAGGAGGTGCTTGCTAACAGCGCAGTTGAGCCAGAAGCTGACACCCTATCCAATACAGCAGAGGACGGCCACATTGGTGGTGAGTCAGCAGCTTTTGAGCAGAGTGGTGCAACTGTTGGTCGTGTGACTAGCAGGCCTCAGCTGGGTGGTGCAGTTGAGGAGGTTGTGCCACAACAGGCAGTTCAGCAGGAGATTGTGGTTGAGCCTGTTGTTGAGGTTGAAGTAGTTGAGACTGCTGCCCCTGTGCCTGTTGAGCAGGTATGAGCTTGCTTTCGATGTTTACAAGCATGTCAATGTTCATCTGAGGTGTGCATGTCTTCCTGCCTGGCACTGTTCTTCACCTTCAGCTGCTATTTGAAGAGGCTGCTGTTTGAACAGGCTGCTGTTTGAACAGGCTGCAACACAATGGCGGGCAGCACAATGAAGCACCTTGTGTAGTCTGAAGAAACTGTAGAGTGTACCTGACTTTTATGCTGTTGGGATGGCATAGTTGCTTACAATGTGCACTTGAATGCAGGAGGTGGTTGTTCAAGAGCGTGAGCTGCCTGCAACCTACTCTGGACCCCAAATCGTGTCTAAGGAGGCTGATCTGACCCCTCTCCCCCCCTCTGCAGCCTGGGGGCCTGCTACTATCTATGCACCTTACACAGCACCCCCAAGGGCTGCACCCTATGTACCCCCCACTCAGGTGTGTTTGACTTCTGTGTTCTGCTTGCAGGTCAGACTGCTCATACCCTCTTGCCTGTTGCTGTGGGTTTGATGGTATGTATAAGCTGTGTACGTTGGCCTGGTTGCATAGTAACCCGGAGTGAAGCTGCTCTTTCTTGTGCCAGCAGCATACAACCAGATGTGACAAGTGGACAAAGTTCATTTATGTGCTGCTGCATCTGCTTGTTCAAATTGCATGCCTGGTTGTACATTGCTGGCACCAAAACAAGCAATCTTGCCTTAGGTTTGGATGGTTGGCTTTTTTTGCTTTTTATGAACAGCAAGCAGTGCAAATCAGCAATGCAAAGTTTGTCATCTGCAAGTTCACTCACAGATCCGGTCAACACTGCAGGAGAGCATCATTGTGGCACAGCCTGCTGTTGAGACAGAGACAGCCATGGTGGAGCAAGACCCCCCCATTGACCCCTCAGTAGAAAGGGCTGAACCCACTCTACCCGTGAGCACCAGGACAACTGGCATGCTGACCTCAACACCCCAGCTTGGACCTGCTACCACTACTGCAACCACTGCCACTGTGGCTACCACAGAGATCTCTCCAGTCACTCAAGAAACTACCGTGACTCAGGTCAGTCAGTTCTGTCCTTGCTGGAAATTTTTGGTATCCCTGCTTGAAGTTGTGCCAGTAGCACAAGTGCATAACTTTGGACCGGCTGTTCTGTGCAAATGCCTCATTCCAAGGTTTCTTGCAACGTCAAGCTGTAGCTACTCGTGTATGGCACTCAGCTGTACATAGTGCAGTATCTGCCAACAATGTGTAAGCACAGACAGTGCAGCTCATCAGGAGGTCAGCTGTACCTGTTGCAGTTCAATACCTTCATCAGCTGAGTTTCTTTGCCCCTGTTCTTACAGGCTGTGCCTTTGCCAACTCCAATGACAAGGGAAGAGATCACCAGCTACAGGCCAGCTCAAGACCCCCCCATTGACCCCAGCCAGGGCCAGGCCCCTGTGCAGGTGTCCACAAACCTGGCAGTAGAGCCCAGACCACCCCCCCGGGCCCCCGTCATGAGCACTGCAGAGATAGCAGCCTACCGGTCTGGTGAGGATCCAGCTTATGACCCTGTTGAGCGTCGCGGCTGGTGGGAAGTGGACATGGCACAAGGTAGGCCCTTGTCTGTTGTTTTGGAAAACATACTTTTTACAAGGAAAAATGCAAAAAAGTGCGAAATGAAATACAGCACAGTAAATCCAATATCATGTTGGGAAGTGGTCATGGCACAAGGTAGGCCCTTGTCTATTCTTTCAGAAAACAAAAACGCCGGAACACAAATAAGTTCCACAAGAAAATGGGCGAAATGAAACAAAATACACAATACATCCAATATAATGTTTGGTGCTTCCAGAAGGCAAATCTTTGCTTTGTTGACTCATTGCTGCACTTACACAGCAGCTCATTTGCTCATCACAGATCTATAGCGTGAGACTTCACAAAGCATCTGACTGCCTGACTGTCTGGTCAATGGCATCAAGATTGGCAAAGCATATGATTGACTGGCCCATTGGCAAAGCATATGATTGACTGGCTGAGTGGCCACTCAAGAGCCGTCCTACAGCAGATCTACGTAACCAGCATTCAAATCTGACAGGCATGCTGTTGCCTAGCAGCAACTTTCCAATTTGCCTGTTTCCTTGCTGTTATTCATGTGTGTAGCAAGAATGAATGTCCTGAGATCATTTGGTTCTCAGTTTGCCGGGTTTAATGCTTCTGAGCAGGCTTTGATTTACATATTGTGACCTCGATATTGATAAAAGCAAGTTGTGATTTGTATGCTGCAGTGTTGTGCTCAAACTGTGCGTGTGTGATGTAGGTGGAGGAACCATTTTGCCAGCCACCACCAGAGGCCCCAGCAGGGGCCGCAGGGGTGCTACCGGCACCAGGGGTGCAGGTAGGGCCACCCCCCCTGCATTGACTGGACCCCACATCCACCCCGGGGGCGACCCCAGCCAAGCCACTCACTTTGGATCAATTCTGCCTGGTACTGCTATAAACCAGGATTTTGATATGTGCTTGTTTTAGTGTCTCATTGATGCATGTGACATGTAGCAGCATAAACGCTTGCAGAGGAGCTGTTGGTGTGTATGATGCCAAAAGTCTCTCACTGAACATGCAATGTTGATATTGTATGTCCTATCTTTCTGTGAGGAACTAGCCAGCAGCATGTTGTCTTTAAGCAGATAGTTTCTGAGTAGCTTGTTTGTACTTGGCAAACAGCTGCAGATGCATGAGTTGTTGCTGAATGCATGGTCATGGGTTTGTGTAGGTGTAAGGAGTGGCGCAGTGCGTGGCAGAGGCGTGGAACAAATTGGCGGTGCACCAGGCCTGTATGACGCTCCACCTCTAGGTATGTTGTCAAGTTGTTCTCATGCCATGCATATGCTTTTGCACATTGTTGCTGCTGCTCTACCTCAAGTTGTGTTGGCGTGTGGTGCCAAACAACACAACATGCAGTTACAGAACTTCTTTCTTTGGGCAATTGCGTCTGATGACAAGCTACATCTGAGCTGTCATTGTGAAACTGGCTGGCAGCTTCTGCCATATGCATGTTATATCTCTCAACTGGACAAAGTTTTGTTCAGAGCCTGAGCAAAAGCTGTGAAACATCTGCAGGTGGACGTTATGCCTCTGGTGCCCCCCTGACCCCCGCCCCTACCCCAGTGGCACCCCTGGGAGATGGAGAGACCAGAGATGTTCCAACAGCAGTCAAGGGTCTGGGTCAGGACCCCGTCTATGACCCCACAGAGGGCGCTTCTGGAAGTGCCCTGCCCTCAGCAGGCAATGACCAGATTGACAACCCCTTGTTTGAGGAGCAGCAGCAGCAGGACATCAGCAGCACTGCATATGATCAAGGTACTGCTTTTTCCAACACATCAAATGTCCCTTTTGCATCTCCTCGACAGCAGGAGTTTTATTCCACCATGTATAGCAGCGCAGCATCCGGCATTCAGCGTGACTCTTCTTCTGCCCTCAGCGATACATCCCTGTCATCTTTAGATGCCAGTGAGCAGCAATCAGCACAGCATGAGTCACCCTTACGTAACCCCCAACAGTCATCTTTTGCATCCATGGCCAACCCCAACTTCAGTGATCAGCCTCTGTTGGGGACTCAGCAGTCCCCAGCAGCTTACAGGCAGCAGCCACCTTCTGTTGCTGCTGCTACTCTGGGAGCATTCTATCAGGGCCCATTCTTCCCACGGAAGACCTCTTTGTCTTTGCCCACCCAGCAAGTTGAATCTGGCCCCTTCTCAGAGGCACCAACAGAGGGGCTCTCAGTCACAGCTGAGCCCTTTGTCACCCCTGTGTCAGACAGTGATGCGCCGGCATTCTCTAGCAGACCCTTGCTGGGTGGCTCTCAGCAGCAGGATGAGACAATTCTCGTCTCATCAGCAGAAGCTTATGCTGAGGAGCCTGCATCATCAGCGCAGCAGATTCAGTTTGCCAAGCCCCTGACCGTCCCCACACACCCTGACTTGCATGAAGATGAGCAGCAGTACTACGCTGACTCAGCAGCAGCTTCTCCAGCAGCTGCTGAGCCTTACTCACCGGCTGTACAGACACAGCTACCAATCACAGAGCAGCGTACTCTGTTTGCTGATGGCCCCATGTTTGATGGGAGCCCTCTGGCAAGCCCAGTTGATGTGCCTGCACCCCAACAGGCTTCTTTCACGCTGCCAGAGCCAGCTGTCTTACACAGCGGGCCCCTTTTCCGTGACAACCCAGTGTTCAGTGATGCCATTGAGCAGCAGCAAGAGGGGTCAACCCCCTTCACAGTGCATCAGGGCCCGTCTGTTGCGCTGCCAGCATCACCTGTTGCTGCTGCCAGTCCTGGCTTTTCCAGCAGGCCTATTCTGGGGGGCTTTGACCAGCAGGCAGACTCTCCTTTGCCCTCTGTGCCTGCCCATCAGCAACCCCTTCTGCCCCATTCACAGCTCCCATCTGTTGAGCATGGCCCTGCCTTTGCCAGCACACCCATTCTGGGAGCTCATGCCCAGCAGCAGCAGCAGCAGATTGTGCCCTTGGTTGAAACTCCTCAGGCATCTGTTGAGTTTTCAGAGCCTATGATTGGTGCTCCAGCTTTCAGCAGCCAGCCAATCTTTGGTGGGTCCCAGCAGCAGGTACATCAACCCATACCTGCTGCTACCCCAGTGCAAGAGGAGCTGCCTGCCTCACTGACACAGGACAGACTTGATCACAAACCAGGTTTCAGTGACCAACCCATTTTTGGTGTTTCTGCTCAGCAGCAGGAACAGGTGTACACACCTGCTGAGGTTTTCATGCCTGTGCAACAGCAGCCTGCCTTGACTGCTGCTCCTGCATTCAGCAGCAAGCCACTCCTGGGTGCTTACCAGCAACAGGAGCAGCAAAGCCTGGTACACTCGCCTGCCCAGATTGCCACTCAAATGCAAGAGGAGCCAGTTGTCACTCTGTCAGAGCCTGGCCAGTCTGGGCTGTTCAGCAGTACCCCAATCTTTGGTACTCAAACTCAGCTGCAGCAGCAGCAGCAGGACACATACACACCCCTGCCCTCTGTCGCCGAGCCCCTGCAGGACCCCCTGTATGACCCCACTCAGGGCCGCCCTGCTGCTATGCAGTTTGAAACTCCTGCTGCCATTGCCAGTCCTAGATTTCAAAGCAGGCCAATCTTTCGTCAGCAGCAACAGCAGGCACAGCAGGTACAGGTACAGTCAGCGTCTGCTGACAACCCTTGGGCCAACCGGGAAACGCTGCTTCCTGAAAGGGAGCCCTCCTTTGCCCTTGCCTCCTCTTCTTCCCCCAGACAGGGCATCAACTTCTATGACAACACCTTGTTTGAGTCATCCGATCAGCCTCAGATCCTGACTGATGGCATCACCTTTCAGAGCAGCCCCCCATTGTCCAGTCAGCAGCCAGCTTACTCATCACTCACTCAGCAGCCAGCCTGGCAGCAAACATCAGCTGCTCCTGTTGAACAGGACACAACCTTTCACTCTGTGTCTCCGTTTGATGCACCGCAGCGGTCCTCTCCTGTTACACCTGTGCCTGTCACATCTGTGCCTGCTCCTTTCCTCTCGTCTCAGCCCACACTTGGCATGTCAGAGCCTACGGACACAGCCCAACTGCGCACAGCCCAACAGGACACAGCACAGCGCGTCCACTACTCACCAGCTTCCACTTTCGCCTCCCCTGCACCCACCAGGGCCACCCCCCTCACCAGTGGTGGCCCAGCCTTCTCTGACACGCCTCTCTTGGGCGGCCCTGGGGGTGTAGTCACCACCCCGGTGACTTACACCCCAGCTGGGGCTGCCCAGCCCACAGCTGTGGAAGAGCCTCTGAGTGACCCACTGTATGACCCCACCGCCCAAAGGGCTGTCAGGGTGCCAATTGCCCCAGCCCGCCCTGCTGCCCTCCTTGAGCCCCTGGACGACCCCCTGTATGACCCCCTGCTGCGGCGGCCTGTCGTCGCCCAGTCAGCAGTTCACCAAGTGAAGCCCATGGTGCTTCAACCCCTGGAGGACCCCCTGTATGACCCCACAGTCCAAAGGCGGCCCATGATTGGCCAACCCCGCTCAGCAGCCCCCCATGGACCCCACGGCAGCCGCTTTGTATCTGCACAAAACAGCCGCTTCTTACAGCACGTTGATGACCCTCTGTATGACCCTGCTGCAGTGGAATCAGCCCCTGGGCTTCAGAAGGACGTCACCCACCGTGGGGAGCAAGTGGGCACCCCTCACTTTGCCCGCCAGCAGCAGCAGCAGCCTCCAGCCTTTGGCGCAGCACCAACATCCGATGACATCATCACTCGCCCTGTCATGGGCAGCACAAGACGCCCTCCTCGCACAGTCAACCTGGCAGACATCGGCCGCCCTGCACCACCCGTCCAGGAGCAGCAGTACGAGGCACCTGAGCCCAAGCCTGAGGTTGAGCTGGGTGGGGCGGATGTGTTGCCCAGGGATGAGCACTACGTGAAGCCCACCCCCTATGATGAGCTGGGGGCCAATGCTAGGTCGGCCCTCAGTGGTGCTGGCTGGAAGACCAAGTGGGCTGTGGAGATGGAGGCTTCTGCTCAGCGTGGTGGACAAGGTAGCCCTACTGCTCACATGTGTACATGACTCATGATGACTGACTGTTGTGGTATCATGGCATAGCCATGTTGCAACTTTGGCATGATGCACCTGTTTGTGACCGTGATGGCTTGCAGACACTTGTCCCTATCATGTTCATCTTGATCATTCCAATCTTGGTCATTGACAGTGCCTTTTGGTAGCATTTACTGCTTGCCTTCTGTCACACAGCTTGTTACCTCTTCCACCTGCTGCTGTTGCTGCTTTTTCCTGTGCATCTGCATCAGCTTCAGCTTCAGCTTCTGCTGCTGCTGCTGCTGCTGCTGCTGCTGCTGTTGCTGCTGCTGTTGCTGCTGCTGCTGCTGCTGCTGCTGCTGCTGCTGCTGCTGCTGCTGCTGCTGCTGCTGCTGCTACTACTGAATCTAAATCGGTGGCATGCAGCATTGAAGTATCCAGTGGGTCCTGTGGTGCCCAAGGGGGCTTCTGGCTTTGCCCCCAAGGCCTCCACTGCCATTGTGAGTGAGCCTGACTACGCTGCTCTGGCCAGAGGCGAACCCGGCTTCACTGTACCAGGAGCCGACCTGCAGGACACCCCTCCCCTGGGGGACCCCTCTGCAGCATCAGGTATTGCACTCCCTCATGATTTGCTGCGGTGCCCAGGTTGACATGCAAGGTATCTGCATGCTAGTATGGCAAGGGTGCTTTCATTTTGAGTAATGTAAAGTTGTTTTGCAACACTTTTTCTGTATTGTATGTATTGTACTTTTGCTCAAGCAGTTCTGCTCAGGTCGCAGCCTGTTGCCTGCACTGTATTGCTCTCTAGGCTGATCATTTGCAACATGATTTTATGTGTTCTTTTCCTATGCGTGCACTTCCTGTGCAGCATTGTAGTGTGCAAGGTTATTGTGGTACAAGCAGGCGTTGAGGCACATTGTCAACACTGACGGTCTGCATTTGATCACAGGCAGTGTAGCACCTCAGCCCAGCTACATGCAGACAGCTGCCCCCCCTGTGCACCCTGGGGCCCCTGTGGTTGACCGGGGCTTCACCGGCCCTGGGGGTGCTGCTGGGGGCGCCCGCAGGAGGCTGGCCAGCAAGCTGTTTGACAGGCAGCACTCCCTGCAGGACCCCTCCTTTGACCCCGTCTCCCAGCGCTTCGGCCGAGATGAGGTGACCCCTTGTGCAGTCAGCTTTTTCTGACTTGGCATTTCACGCATTTTTGCAGCTAATCAGACGCATTATGCTGAACGTTGTACAGCAAGTCTGTTTTTTACGTTGAGTGAACAGAAAACTCATGCTGCCTTGCTGTGTGAACATGCTCTCAGCATCACGTTGCAACGTTCAAGTTTAGTTTGATGCAGCTCTCGTGTATGTTTGCAAACTGCAGTCTCATGTATGTATGCAAACTGCTCAACATGTCTTGGATGTGCAGGGGTATGGAGTGGAGTTGCCAGTACACAGGCCTCCCCGCGTGCCCACAGGCAGAGCCTCTGCAGGGCTGGGCAGTGACCAGGTCAGCATCACTGCATCTCACCCCAACCCTGCTGTATAACTCCTGTTTGAAATGTCAGCATCGCTGCTTTTCCTCTCGACCCTGCAAACTCTGTGTGAAGTGTACGCAAGCCTGGCCATGCACCACAAAACAATAAGACGGACATTGGGGCTAGCAGCAAATCAGGAAAGCTTGTGCCTAGTGTATTCCCTATAGCAATGGACGTACCACATTGCTATGACTGGTACACCAGGTACAGGCTTTCCTGATTTACTACTGGCCCCAATGCCCGTTTCGTTGTTTTGTGGTGCATGGCCAGGCTTGCGTGCATTTCGCACAAAGTCTGAACACCAGGCTTTAGTGTCCTGGACACATATCATTGTGTTGTGTCTGATAGAATGCATGTGATGTGTCACATTCTGAACAGCAGAGTTTAGTCACCTGGACACTTACCATTAGCGTTCCTTGCACATGATCCTTGCTCACCCGCACGAGCAACCATGCCAGGTCTGTGGTAATTTGCACAAGTTGGTTTAGATTAGAGTGTGCCCATGCCATTGTGGTGTATCTGATAAAATGCATGTGGTGTATCAGGGTGTGGTAGGGGGTCCTTCCAGAGGTAGCCGTGCCTCTTCCCAGGCTGGCTTTGGGGTCAGGCAGCCCCAGTACGAGGAAGAAGAGATCATCCCAGAAGAGCAGGAGATCCAGGTACTGCATTTGTACTGTGCAGTGTCACCACTTTTGATCCATCAATCCTTGAGCCATCATGTTGTCACAGGCAGGTCTTGTAAAGTCATGCAACATTACTGTTTGAGGCAGGTTGTGTATAACAGAGCTGAGCACAACAGAGCTGAGTACCTTCTCTGCAGTGGCAAAGAAAGATGAAACAGCTCTTCCATTTTTATTTGCCGCTGCAGAAGACGGAAGAGCTCCCGTTGCTTGCATGTTGCATTCACATTCTCCTGTATGCCAGATCATCTGGCAGTGGTGCAGCAAAACCGGTGTAATCCTTCAAGCATACAGCCAGGTGTCCTCCACAAAAAACTGATTGATGTGCTCAGTTTTGACTAGTTTGTGGACGACGCAGGAGGAGACAGTCCCAGTGGTAGATAAGACCAAGGAGATGAATGAGAGGCTGCTGGTGGAGGTTCGCAAGAGGCTGCAGGCTGCCAAGTCTCAGCTCAACAGCGCCCCCCCGTCAGAGGCTGATGCTGGTACCCCGGTGGACAGCCCCCTGGGGGGTCGCCCCACTGTTCTGCAGAACAGGACATCTGAAGGTAATACTGCCAGCATCATAGTTTTTAGATTTTTTTGGACATGATTGAATGGAAAAATCAAATGCGTGCATCACAATGCTGGCTCTGTGTACTGTGTGGCAGGGCTGTGCTGTTTCAGTAGTGGTATGTGTACAGCCCATGGGTCTACCTTGGGCTGTACTGCTTGAAAGAGCACAATCTGCGAGCTTTGAAGAGTGTTATGTGCTGAGAGGTCTTCTAGTCTGTGCATTGCATTGCTTGTGGGGCTTGAATGCAGGCTTTGATGACATTGAGCAAAACATTGTATTTGCATTGAAATCCAGCAAATACTTATGTATATGGTACAGGTACGCCAGGCTACTGGAGGACGCTGGAAGAAGTAGAGGCAGAGGGCAGCAACCCCATGAGCCGCAATGCACCCTCACCATGGGTGAGCCCTCCTTCACCCTGACTGTCTAGCTGCTGTCTCGCTGCATGACTCACTGGTAGCAGATGTTGGTCTGTTCATTAGTCAATAATCGTGACAGCATAGCATCATTGGCACAGAGCTAACAAGGAAGTCTGCTTCCCAGCGCAAAGAATTTTGCTTTTCTCAATGCAATGTACCAGCACTGGACCATACCGTTGTACTATAGCAGTACTGTACCATAGCAGAGCTGTTGCGCATGACACATGACTTGTGTACTGCAGGTGCAGACCCATGGTCCAGAGCTGGTGCCTAGGAGGTTGTTTCAGGCTGGCGGAGCCTCCACTGGAATTGGTGGTGCACCTCGCATGAGGACTGGCATCATCTCCAGTGGCAAGGTGGCCAACAAGGGCTTGGAAGGGTATGGGTCCGGCAGGGTGCACAACATCGCTGGTGGATACCCTAACCGTGTGTCTAGGGGTGGGAACCAGTACTCATGGGGCCGAGAAGGAGTCTTCTGACCTATTTGTGTTCGAGTGGTTAGTACTGGGAACAAGATCCTGCTTTGTGCAACCCATCTGATGATGTGGATCTGTTAACATCGCATGACTTCATCACCGTTCAGCGTGATGCAGCAACTGTGCAAAGATTTGGCCAAGTAGAAACTACAAACTCAAGTGCAGGGGGTTGGCATAAATGAGACATCTACCTTATCTTAGCTTCGGTCAAGACTGTCCTTTAGCGTTTGTGCCTGTCTAAACTACTATTTCTCTCTTGTTTTCGGGCTTATTTCAACTTGGTCTGCCATAGCAGCATATAACTTTATGTACATACCTGTAACTTACTCCTGATTGCAGTATTCATGCCACGAAGTGCACAACTACGACTGCACGTATGCAGTGAGTGAGCGTCTGCAGTAAATGCAGCATTCAGGTCACACATCTCTCGCACCACGTGCACATACAACATGCTGTGGAGGTAAATGTGTACTGCGCATGTCAACTCACAAAATCTGTCCAGTTTCCTGGACAGCAATAGATTTGAGATCCGATCTATCCAGGAATGATTCATTTGAACAAGAGATGCTGCGCCAACCTCCTATAAAAGGCCTCAGTGTGTTGACCTGTCATACTGATTGCTGGCATGACGGGTTGAGACGCAATACAGGGCAATCCTGAATCTTTTGCTGGAAGACATGTGGTGGAAGACATCAACAGCGGTGCCAAAGAGATATCAGAAGCATGTACCAGTAAGAACGGTCTTTTGGGACCATGAAATGTCATGAGCTGACAATTCCCAAAACCCAAGTAAAGTTTCACGTTTTACAACCCTTTTCCAAGCTGGTAATGTCGCATTTTTAGTTGGCCTCTCGCACGGCCTGGAACAAACTCAGAACGCACGATTCACATGCATACATCTCCAGATCTGCATAATGTCCGTGCGCATACGATTCTCTATTGGGAGTAAATTCGAGAATAGGCTGGCCAGAAACACAGGTGTGACATATGTTGCACTTCAGATGCTCATCGCCCTTTGCCATGTGGCACTCGGTGGTCAAAGTATCATCATCTTCGATCAAAACGGAGCCGTCTTTCACCTCAAATATTGGCGGGATTCTTGGACGCTGCGAGGCAGTTGACAAAATTTTCACGCCGATTGCCGGCCAGATCCGCGGACAGATGGAACTCGACACAGTACGTAGCAACATACTTGTTGATGAGCAATTCTAAAAGAAGACCTCTTGCATCGTGCAGCTTGTCCAACCTGAAAACTAGAACAAAGTAACCCGCTGAGCTGCTGGTTATTGCATTCCTCTTCGACTTCGAGCTTAGCCAATCTGGGGGTCAGCCATAGCCTAACTGTTGTTGCAAGCATTTGGATTTGCATTTGCTGCCTGATCTTGATGTCCTGCGGTGATCTACTGACAGTGTGCTTTCATCAAGCATTGTAGCAATGGCTCCCTGGACCTGCAACAGCAGCTGCTGCCATCTAGGCATTGCATGTTACATGCGCATTTGCAAAGGACTATTCCTGAGATGTTTGCATAGCTCCGATCAACCTCCACAGGATGTTTTCCCCTGATAGCATACAGGGATCACAGACTTGCAGACTCATAAGACACACATGCAAGTCCAGCATAAAAGATCAACCATCATGACCTGTGCCATGCAGCCAGAGCTTCCTGCCTAGCTTGCTGACCCCCCGATGGTGCAAAACAATTTTGGACGCTTTACACTGCCTTGCACCGCTTTTTCCAGAACGCTGCCAGCATACAGCAGGTCAGCTTCTGCCCAGGGCCGTCCAATCAATTGCAATCCTATTGGCAAACCTGCAGGAATACAGTCAAAAGCATTCCTAAGGCAGTGGTGAAAGGCATGCCATGCACATTGTAGCTTGTAGCGATGTCCAGCACAGCAATGTACAACCAATGCACCAAAGCACAGCATTTAACGTGGCAACAAGAGCATTTGTGGAGAAGCACAACTCTGCACAAGTAAGAAGCTGCCAGCATCTGGTGGAGTGTGAGCTGAAAACATGGACGCTACCTTGACTAGCGGGAAGAGAGATAGGTGAGTCCACAACTTTGCACAAATAGGAAGCTGCCAATATCTGATGGGCTGTGAGCTGAAGACATGGACGCTACCTTGACTATTGTGACTGGCGGGAAGAGAGATAGGTGGGTGCACAACTTTGCAAAAGTAAGAGCTGCTGGAATCTGATGGACTGTGAAGTGAAGACATGGGCGCTACCTTGACTATTGTGACCGGCGGGGAGAGAGATAGCTGGATGACCAGTGAAATTACTCAGGAAGACAAAACGCATCAACTGCCCAACAGTACTCAGGTCGCTCTCTCCTGCCTGTAGAACATCAGGCCTGCAACAATACACCACGCAATACTTGTCAGTAAGAGCATCAGCACAACACAGGCTATGCAGTGGCTGCAGATGCAGCGTGATTGTGGAGCAGATAAAGTTTTTGCTTCACATCGACTAAAGTTGATTCCAAGCTCCTATTGGGGCCCTGACTGCCATCAAACTGCATGTGACAGCAGAATGCTTCACGAAGAACAGAATTTAACTGTGGTTACATCGTAACTTTGAATAGGTTTGCCAAAATTTGAACATACAGAGAAGGTTAGCATGGCATCCAAGCTGATTGCTTGGTTGAACTGAATGCTCATGTCACGCATTTGCTTTGCCCACAGACCCTTGCAAGGGCATGCTCATGTCATGCAGAGTGACCAAGCAACAAGTAGACCCATTAAAGGCAGCTTGAAGTGCAATGACATGGAGCGAAGCGCACTCACTGTATGGCTGGAGCAACATCTGGTATGGTAGGGGTAGCAATGAAGTCTACGGCATTGAAAGCCTGCTCCATGTAGGTTACCATACGTGCACGTATGCGCTGAGCTTGTACAAACTGCTGTGCTTTGAAGCTTTTGGCAATGCCCAGGGTGATCCTCACATCAGCTGCTAGCTGGTGCTTCAGATGGGGAGACTGCAGCGCTTGCATGTGACAGGATGCTGCCTCGCTGCCAAAGGTGTACATGTGGGAGACACGAGCTGCATCTAGGTCAGGAATGCCGATAGGCACAACCTGCAACAGACTGCAACGATCATGCATTGGATGGACAGCAAGACGTTGGTGTAAAACATATTTGTTTTGGCAGTTTGTCGCAGCATGCCTGCTAGCACTCTCCTGGAAACACATGTCCTTGTGCGCTCACAACCCAGGAGCAACAATGCTGTGACATGTACTATTGCACTGGCATGAGCAACGATAACATGTGCTGAAAGGTTGCAATGGCATGAGCAGCGATAACATGTGCTGACAGAGGGTTGCTTGACCACTTGCATGCAACAGTGTGAAAGTGTCTGCAAACAGCTTTGGAAACAGCGTCACGCTCATGTGCATGCTTCATTCCCTGGGCAGCCCGGCATAATACTTGGCTTCTCATGCCGCCAAAAGGTGAAGATTTCTTTTCATGAATGCTGCGTTGAGTAAATAGACCTAAGGGCCCCACCTCAGCTCCCTTGGCACACAGAACATTCAGCGCAGACTTGCAGCAGTCAACCACCTCTGGCGTGGCATCATTGAACCAGTCCCAAAACACCCCAATCCTGTAGCCATGCATTGGGTGGGTCTCACTGCCATCTGCCAGGCTAGGAGGTATGCTAACAGGCGCCACCGGACCTATGTGCTGTTCACCTACATCCAACACGTGCATGAGGACTAGCTGCTGACCATCTGCGTTGATGTTGCTTGTGAAGCAACTCTTGGGGTGATCTACTGATCTAGCCATTTCGTTCTTTTCACTAACCATATGGCTAGATCAGAGAAGCTGTGGTGTATAACAAATACCTACTCACAGGCAAGCTGGCTAAAAGTACATTCAGTTGCGTTGATTGCTGCATATACCATCATGAGCTCAAGTGACAGACAAAGTCATGTTATAACATCTGTGTGGCTAGATGAGACAGTTCTCGAGATTATACATTAGCCAGACAAAGCTAAGAGGCTGCTGTGTTGCACACAACAGAAACGACTGTAAGTGTAGGCTGTTGCTTTGTGCATACATATTCTTGCATGCAGAGCAAGCTGATAAACGCATCAAATGGGCATCAGTGCTTTGTTACTTTGCAATTTAACAACTGCTCATGATGCCAGAAGCTGCAACCAGTTCACAGCAAGTTTGGCATTGACAGCGCAGGTTGCATGTAGCCAAGCAAGGGCAGAAGCTAATCACAACCTGCATTGGCTATGACAGCATACATAAGGAGTGCATCAGCCACTGTAGCAGCAATAGGGCCCGTGCTGACAAGGCTGGTGACCCCCTTGGGGCCCCCACCTACACAGTCTCGACCCCATGTTGGTTTCAGGCCCACCACACCACAGCAGGCTGCCGGCACCCTGATGCTGCCACCTCCATCGTTACCTACATGAGACATAATTTGCACTCATGCCGGCTACCCTTTCGTCAGGGTTTGATACCGTCACAAGGATGCTAATGCACTGTCTCCAATACCTTGGAATCAGCCTTGGCTCTGGGGGTTTCAGGTGCAGGAAATGATCAGCCAACTTGGGCTTTTATTTCGAGTGTCAAGGGTGGTGAATGCTTGAGTGTGTTAACATCTTGCGTTAGCAGTATCAGTTTCAATCTGATCCTCCTCTTCTTCAGATTGATTTTGAGCCATGTAAGCCTTTGGAAGTATCCCAGATAGGTTTGAGCAGTGTGTCAGGGCTAGTGGGCTTGGTGACATCAAGGTGGCTACCTGCTTTGGACATAGTCATGCTACTGAGACATGCAGCCAGATGTGTTGCATCGCAACTTCACAGCCTACAATGATGCACGTGCTGGAACTGAAAATGGCTTGACGTAGGCTAACAGTGGCGACAGTTCTTTAATGCTTCTCACCTATAGCAAAAGGGCACAAGCCAGCTGCCACCACAGCAGCGCTGCCCGAAGAGGACCCCCCAGCAAAGCAGCCTGGGTTGTGGGGGTTGCGGGTGATGCCGTAATGCATGTTGAGGCCCAAGGGGGACACTCCCAGCTCATGCATGTTGGTTTTGCCCAGCAGGATGGCTCCACAGGCTTGCATTGCTGCCACCATTGGGTGATCTTGCTCTGCCTTGTGCCTGCACCAAACAGGCCACTGAACTGCTACACACTCTGATACTGACACTGTCCCTGTTGAATAACCGGCCTGCAGCTGTGCAGCAGACATGTGCTGAGACCAAGCGCATGGGACAGGCGGTCTCTGAAAGACTGTTGCTGTGCTTCACCTCGGGACTTCATACAAGATGCAGAGCGCTTGGTAGTGAAGGATGCAAGACACACCAAAACTGTGTTCACATTCAATCTGTTGTATACAGTAGTGTAATGCAAGGAAGGCCCTAGGATCCTCACAGTGAGTGCATGTAGGTGGTGCCACAGGTGGTCTGATAGGGGAGGGCATCACACGCGTCCTTCACAGCGTAAGGCACACCGTCCAGAGCTGACAGCACTTTGCGCTCCTGGTACCTGTCATCACTATACGCTCTCAAGCCTTTGCACTTGGACAGTGCATCAAGATTTGTGCAGAAGCTGCATTGCAATGACATCAGAAACTGCGGGACAGCTCAGTCAAAGGCAAGGCAGATGTCCTGACCTGATGGTGGACTGCGCTGCTTGGGTTCTCACAGCTTGGGTGTCTATGGCAATGAAGTAGTTCATGGCAGGCTCTGATTGCTGAGAATGAGCAACATGCTGCAAGATGTTTTCTGCAACTTGCGTTGGGGTGACAGCGCCAGAAGTGTATGCACTGCTCAGCTGAGCAGCACTCCAGTGCATTTGACTACCATGCTTTGTATGGTCCCTTGCAACGCCTGCAAGATGCATGTGTGCTTCAGTGCATGAGAAAAGCAGCCAAGCAAAAGGAGACTACAGATGGTCTATGATCTGATCACTGGACCCCTGCGGCGAACGCAGTCAACTTACCTCCAGTATTGAAAGCTATGCCTGCTTTTGTAGCAGAGTTCTCCAAGCCTATGTCTCTACTGACTAGATTAGTATCAGAAAGGGCATGCACAGGAGCAAAAAGCGGTCTTTCAGACACTTCAGTCTCTCCTAATATCTGGGGCAGGCCGTTGGCTTTTTCAAGTATAGCTCGAACAGGAGGGAAGAGCCAGGAATCCACAAGCCAAACAAAAGCTCTCAGGAGCCAGCCAACGAGACGGGGCGACCTTCAGCACAGGTAATAAAAGTCGCATATTCGTTCGAGCGGGGAAAACAACTGCTTGGTTGCAGGCGCAAACCTGACTGTCTTCAGATCATATGTCTGAAGATCTTCGGACAGAACTGACGCCTCAGCAGCAGGTTGCAGCCTTTTCAGTTGTCCCATCATCGGCTGGAGCGCGGCTGCCGAGACCCTGTCAGAGTGCTTTAGCGCAATGCGCTAAGTGCATCGAAAGGGCATGGCTAGCTGTCCAATCTGTAATCACCTGTACTCATGCAAGGCAGTGGTAGCAATCCAGGTCATAGCATGCAAGACTCCAGCAACCCTAAGACTGCACAAGACTGCCTATTACAGATACGGGCACTTATCTATGTCTGTTCTGTACTAGTCTCTGTCTGAGGCTAGCTAGCGCTGATATCATGCTGCAAACACATTGTGTTTCCCTCTACAGTCAAGCTAACTACGTGAATTGCTGCACAGTGTACATGCCTACAACAGACATCGTGACTATGAGTTCAGTGAATGTGAATGCAAACTGGATATGCTGCATCCCAAAATTTGTTCAAAGTGAGATGTCACCAAGATATTGTGCACACAGTGCAGAACTGACTTGTCCAAATGCGCAAGTCTGTCAGCACAGCTGGGAATCCTCCCTTTGCTGAAATGTCTCACAGGCACAAATACCTAATCTTACCAGCATATGATGCCTGCAAATGCAGCAAAACTACAGCGTTCGACTGCAGCATATCTGTAGGCTTGTTGACAGGATCACAATTACGGTATCTTGTACATGTACAGCATGCACAATAACCTTACTACACTGCTTGCACAGAACAAACTTGCAGCACGCAAGCTGTTGTAGTGATTGTGCATTTCTCATCGTGAGAATCACTAAATGCATAAGCTTAAAGAGCAGCATGCGCTATCATAATGATGTCCTGCACTGCTGTGCACTGGTCATTCTGCAGCATGCTAGCAGGCAGGGAGCACAGACTTGACGCTTAATAATGCTACATAAAATGAGGCTGTGCAGCAAGTAGCTGTGTTCCATACTTGCAAAGGCAAAGTAGTGTTGGAGATATGCACGTATCACTTGACTGAAGGGCCAAGCACAGTGTTGACCCTGTGTACAGGTGGGGCATTTCGGTGCTTCAGCTGCTCATGCAGCCCAATGGACAGCACAGTTCATTGTCCCAAAAACAACTTACTGGTCAAAATAGAACTGATCATCTCATGCTGATGTCTTGACAATGCTCCAGGTGATGCCCATCAGTGGCCCTGGCTGGCAATTGCCCCTGTGCATGGGCTGGCAGTCCGGTATTTATCTGGCTGTGCTTCTGCCCTTGCCCCCCCCCCCCCTTCTTCTCATCTCTGGTACAGCAAATGTCTAAGCTTGAAAGAGCCCCTGAAATGGCCAGCTTGGTCTGCGCTTTCTGGGTTGGACACTTGCTGACACAGAGACAGGCTGAGCTGAGAGGCAGATGTGTCAGCCCTGCATACAATACAGTGATTTAGCAAGCAGTCGACAGGATTGTCCTGTAGATACAGCTGATAGTAACAGCTCAGTGCCCTGAACGCTTGCTTACAAACCACGAATTCCTGAGTGTCATAACAAGGTTTGCAATACAGTGTAGTCAGAGGCAATGTTGGTGCTGGTGGAAGCACTGCACACATGAAGTCAGCCTTGACGCATTGTATAGTATGATGGTGATGCATATGGCAGCAGCTGCTGTTACTGCAGTAACAGCTTGTACGTCTCCAATCAAGGCATCAGGTTACATAAACCACTTCACCTGGACATGCCGACCATGATGCCAGCTTGTTCCTGAGCATTGCTGCTGTGAGCTCTGCCTTCAGTGCATGTGGGTTGTGTCAGCTGCCTTGCAGCTCTGTCAACAACGTTTGACCTATCAGGGATCATGCATAGCCCATGGCACAAGCATCCTCAAATATGCCAGAGCTGCAGCACAACATAATAACTTGCAGCAGATGTCAAAGTTGATTGCATCTGGGTTGATCGAGGCTCAATTTGTGTATGATCTGCAATGTCATTGAAGACACTTTGACCCATTCGAGTACGGCGCACAGTATAGCGTAGGTGCGTTCTGAGAGTAGCCTCACAACAGATGACATGACTTCCCCACCGCTACGTGACTCAGCCAGGGGTCAGCCTGCAAAACTGAACCACCTTTGCAATAGGCTAGAAAGTCACTGCCATGGTCCACAAAATTGCAGCGGTTGGCACAGAATGCCGGCCTGGGTGATTGCCATATCCTGCTTGCATCTGCACAGAAAGCCTAAATTAATGGCATCACGCAAGCCTGATGCTGCCCCACAAGACTGCTGCAGTGCTCATGACCATGTGTCACTGTACATGCATGTTTTACAGCAGTGACTGCATGCAGATGCAGAAGCAAGCAGACTGTGATGTGCCCGCTGGGTATTGAGTCTTTATCAGGTGTAAACATGTGGACATTCTGACAGAGCCATTTTGTGGGCTGCCATCATGCACTGTCATGCTTGCCGCTGAGCCTTGCAGCAGGCGCACAGCTTGTGATAGAGGAGGTGGCACACAAGGTGAGCTTCCAGCCCACCATGCATACCACTTGCCTCACCAAGACTTGTAAACCTCCTGATATTGCCTCTGCTGACGCAGCAGTGCAGCAGTCACAGACAGACAGTCAGCAGCAAACATCATGTCATATGCACAAGAAACACCGGCTTTTGCAGACCATGGCAGCCATTGTGCCTTCAAACTTGTCTGCTGAAGTCCAATCTGTATGCAAGCATGTGATTTTGTTATGGTGTGCTGGCTGTGTGTATACGTGGTGGTGCTGATGACCACTGGTACAGCCTACAAGCTCATCAAGAGTCACAGCAGATAAATTGGACCTTACCTTTCTCAAAGCGTCTGCTGCAACTCTGACTCAGCTTGCAAGCAGCATGAATGCTAGCCATCCCCTCTGAAAGTCATAGCCACTGACATGCTTTACAGTTGGAGTATGGCCACAAAATGGTGGTGCAGGCTGCGGTGCCACACGACAAATCAGAAAGTGTTAGAGCATAACATCTTGTCGAGCTCAAAGTCATCGCAGCTGTCATGACTCAATCAACTTGACAGTGGCAGGCAGCACTGTGACACCCATTATCGCAGGAAGCAGGCACATGTGTTGATCATACGGATTTTTGGCCTGTATGGTGCAAGCAGGCAGAGAGTTCATCAGCTAGTTCTGGGACGAACTGTGGCAAGGGTATGTTGCATGCACAGGCAACATAATATACACTAAATCAAGCTGTAGTAAGTATGTGCAAGCCAAGAAGCCTGAACATATACTGGCATACATACCATCAAGCACACTGGTTGCTGTCACCAAAGACAAGCTGAAATTTCTGATCAGGGCTGCAAGGTTTGCTACCAGAAAAGCTGAGCTGCAAGCGGTGACTTGCAGTCATGATACACAGATTGTCACATAAGGTCAGCCCTCCTGATATGCACGTATACATTGCAATAATTGCCAAATTGACACACACAGCTTGTGCTTGCTGCAAGCATGCAACGCTGCACAGCTAAGCTAGATTGCATGCAAGTCTCCTAGTGAAGTCCATAGCATGACAGCAAGATTGCGACGCTACATTGCAAGCTGTGATGCATGTCAAAACGACTTTGCCAACTGCCTGCTCCTGTGACTGGCTTTCTTGCTGCTGCTGCTGTGCACTTCAATGACATGAGATGCAAATGACAGTCACAGACCTGCAGTTTCAGGTCACGCAAGCGACAAAGCTGCAAGTCTCACCTCATGTGCTGGAATAGCAGCAGCAGCTCTGTGCATCAGCAGTGAATGAAGCAAGCAATGTCCTGTAGCAACATGCAGCAAGGCTCAATGTCACAGCAGCAGCTCACTGCAGCAGATATCTGTGCACCGCACTGTTCCTCGTTCAGCTGAAGTCACCGTCACAAGTAAGATACCAGCACTGCAGCTCCTGGAAATGTGCTGCAGCCTGTGTGACATTGCATCAGCAATCAGCAGCTGCATACACTGTGGCTGGCCTCATGCAGAGATGCTGCAACTGATGCACACAAGTCCAGTCAGCATACGCTTGTGAGCGGTCCCACCTGAGGCTCAACCAAGTAGCCAGTGCAGCTCAGCAACACTTCTACTACAAGAACACTATCTGGCAGCACCTGAATGACAAGACCAAATGTCAGTAGGCAATGATTGCTGAGCAGCTGGCACATGCAGCCCATGGCGCTGAAGTCATTGCAGCTGTCGCTAATCAGTGCAGCAATGTGAGTGGCTGGCAGCATAATGACCAAAATAATAGGTTGCATGACAAGGGCAGCTATCATGCAGGGCTGCTCCAAACAAATTGTCCAGAAAACAAGCAGCCACAGAGATGACCACTGTGTAATCTGCCAAGGACCACCAGTGCTGCAGAGCATGCTTCAGCAACAATGAGATCAACTTATCTAGATAAGGGTGCATCAGCAATGCAGCATAGCACAGATCTCCTGCAAACTATTACAAACATTGCTCAGTATTCTGCCCGACTCAATCAGTGCAGACAGCAGAGTATGCTTCAGCAACAATGCAGAAGATGCAGCCTGGTGTTCTCACCTAATTCAGGGGTACATATACTCAGAGGAATGATGGATGCTGCTCTGCGATGTTGATGACCTGCAAAGCTGCAACAGAAATGCATTGACTTGACCAGCTATGGGGTAGCGGTGCCATCATGATAGACTTGCAAGCCAAATGCAC
>JAABUP010000285.1_pt1 | contig 114062 bp, 157 predicted proteins | sample 5559201 | NCBI WGS metagenome assembly JAABUP01 (sample SAMN10711887, study PRJNA513373) | rock metagenome | isolation source: Antarctica rocks | place: Antarctica
AGACTTTATGATTTTGTGTGAACCAAATGCATGTGGTGGTTTCCTTAGGGAATGCTTTGCATATAGGAAGCAAATCTTGTCTGTATGAATTCACTGAACTGAACTTCTTGTCTGCTGGGTCCCAGTTGCCCCCCAGGACATTAAATATATTGATTGATTGATTGATACATCCTCTGACGACAAAAACTGTGAGCGGCCGCTGGAATGAGGTCAAAAGACTGTAGATACCACAGACAAAGCGTGTAGAGGTAAATCCCACAGACAAAGCAATCAAAACGCACCTGCTAAAGAATACCATGTTCAACGTGCATTTGAGTACAAACATATTCAGATGCAGCGTACTGGCGACCAGCACGTTGAACGCTGTCGTACATGGTAAGTCGCATTGGGAACCAGCATTGGCCAACGCATCTCGCTACTGTAGGTGAGGAAGGTCCTTCCAAATCTGCGATAAGATACGCGATTGCGCAACAGTCGCAAGGCGATGACAAGTTTGCAATGGCGGATGGCGCACGTGGAGAGCTGCACGTGCAGATAAGGCACGAGATTGCAGTGCGGATCCTGGGCGATCCTGGTTCGCGTGATTGCGGAAGCTCGACGTGCATAAATCTTGACCTATCCTGTGCAGATGCTCAAGCATTTTCAATCAAACACATCTTTCTATTGCATCTCTAGTTCGCCTTTCAGCCTGTCAGTCTCAAGCAGACATGGCCTATGCGTTGGTCGATCGTGTCACTTGCAAGAGTGCAACCTGCTCCACAAAGAGTCTCCTGCGACCAAACTCTCGCGTCACCGCGTTCAACAGAAGGCCTGTTGAGGCTCGTCGCACCGTGCGCCAAGGCGCTAGCAGTCGTGATGGACCAAACTGGGTGCTTGATGAACCAAAGCGGCTGTGGGAAATCGGCAGCCGATACTGGTAAGCCAGTTTTCAACCTCATTTGCGCGTTCTGCCGTCAGCGAGGCTGAGCACCCTGAGAGCAATGCCATTGCACGCGCTCCATACTCTGCAGCTCGCTTGCATCACTCGAGCTCGCACTTTCACGTTCCGTCGATCAGTACAACTGTCTTGCACGACTGGCGCATCGGACATTGGACAGCGGCTAAATATTTGCTTTTTGTCTTCTAGGCTACCGTTCAACAACTTCGAGCCTCCCGAGTACTTGGACGGCAGCTTGCGTAAGTGTTTGCCTTAACGTTTCCTTCGCGCCAGTTCGTCTTCCTTCGCGCCAGTTCGTCACCCGACTCTATTGCAATATTGCTGCAGCCGGTGACCGGGGCTTCGACCCTTTGAGGCTAGGAGCAACTTGGGGAAATCCTCCCGATGAGTCTGACTCTTCTCAGAGCCGCATCGGATGGCTGGTAAGCCTCGTGATTTTCTTGCTGAAAGTGTCCAAGCCGTCGTGCAGCGCGTTGAAGTTTTGCATGCTGCAGCTGGAGGGTGAGTTGTACAACGGCCGTGTGGCAATGCTGGCTGTGGTCGGTATCCTGACTGTGGAAGCACTGGGCCGTGGCCCCTGGTGGCAGGCATACAACACAGTAAGCTTCTCAAATCTGCATGTCAGCAAGAAGTGCAACCTTGTTTTTGTAATCCTGCTTCTGATCTCAGCGATCACTGTGGCAGCAGCAACGTCATCACGGTGTGCTTCTGTACTGAAAAATGATATTATTGCCTGCAGAGCAGCTGGCCTGCTGGTCAGTATGCAGCAGTAGTGGTGGCAGTGCATTTGGCCTTTGCTCTTCTGGAGAAGCAACGCCTTGAAAACTTTGAAGAAAAGGGTGAGGTGAGCTAGGTCATGTTGTACTGCATGACGAGGTAGCAGAGCGCTAGCACTGCAGTGTCGCAATTAGACTTGCACAGCATCTTTCATACATACACACATGTGTCCATGCCAGCACTGCATGCTGGTTTGCAATGGTATATTTTACTGTGCTGGCACATGGCTTTCTCTATATCTGCTTGTGTTGTACGAGGTATATGTACAGCTGTGTATATTGCGCTGCAACAATCAAATGTGCACATGCGCAATCATGCTTGACTACCAAAGTCTAGGTGTGTACCAAGTGTTGACGCAGGTTGTGCTTGCAGGCTGGTCACTTTGGACAGGCTCCCTTTGACCCTGCTGGCTTGACTGATGACTACAAACGCCAGGCTGAGGTACACTGATGTGCCGCTCTGACATGGCAATCACTTGCATAACATCAAGTGGTTCTGGTGATTTGTCTGTCTGTGCATCAGTATGTCTGCGGGCTGATGCCGTGTTCATGCTTCTGCTAGCATGCGTTCTTGCCTGGCTTCTGTCTGCCAGCCAGCACAAGGCATGATTTGGTCGGGCGAATAACTGAATGCCTAGATCAGACATGAACAAACGAAAAAATTGTATCTCTGTGACGTTTTTTGGCTGTCTGTCAAGGCATGCGTCCCCCTTTTCCGCTGCACTTATGCCTTTGGTAGGCTCAATACAAAATCATTGGCTCATGCTGAGGGTCCATGCATCTGTCCGTATCTGCATATACCTGCCTGTTGTCTCGTGTCTGCCAATTTGTTGCACCCCAAGCAGCGCTTATGCAGGCCATAACCTTGTTTACCATAAGAAACCTATGTACAACAGCAAGCGCCAGCACACTAGCTGAACATCACATTGCTGCAGGTGCGCAATGCCCGGCTGGGAATGCTGGCAGTTGGAGGGTTTGCAGTGCAGGCCTGGGTGACTGGCAAGGGACCCATCCAAAACGCAATAGACCACCTGAAAGACCCCTTCGGCCAGAACAGTGAGTCTGCTCCTGAAATGCCTTTTGTGTCCACCCAAATGTGTGGGGGCAGTTAGTGTCACCAATATCTGGCTGCTAGTACTCACACCTTTGTGCTGTACAAGTGAGCTCTTCAGTGTTGAGTGGTTACGACGCTGCATAACGCTGTTGGCATTGCTGGCCTGGATGCATGATGGACCATGTCATGTTAGAGGTGGGGCTTTGCATGATGTATGGCTACCGTGAGCTTGGTCTGATTGCTGGATAGCAGTGAGATGTGAGCTGCGCAGCAACTCAGGGGCTATCACAAAGCTTGTGTGATCCTTAGCTCGGAAGATGTGACTCACATGTGCGTCTGTTGCGTGCAGTCTTCACCCAGGGAGAGAAGGGGCTGCAGGTCACCGGCATCTTCTTGGTCTTCGCTGTGGGCTTGCACCTGATTGAGGCTGTGCGCAACTCTGCACAGAAGAAGAGCAACGGCAAGAGCAGCCGCGGTAGCCTTGCCTGATGAGGCTCTGTGGTAGAGAAGCTGTTGGTGTATAACCATTGGCTGCATGTAATCAATGGCGTCGGAGTACTCTAGTGTCATGGCGGCAATGGTTCTGACACAGTCACTGACAGGATGCAGTGTCAAGTCAATAATGATGTATCAATAGAGCATTGCTGCAGGTTTTGATTTTGCTTTAAATGTCCAAATGTGTGTACACCATGCAAACAGTAAAGAGAGCAAAGTGCAAAGAGTACAGTGCAAACAGTAAAGTGCAGCAATTTTGTTCAGTAGCTGTGTTGGATTTTGAGCTATCAGCTGCTCTGGGAGTTCAGTGAAATGCAGAGTAAAGTGTATGAGTACAGTCTTGCATCAAGTCCAGTTTTGAATGCTGCTCAGCTTCATGTGTCTGTTCAGATTCAAAATTTGCCCTGTTGTGTAAGAATTTCAAGACGGTGTTAATTGTGATGTTCAATAAAAGGCGCTAGCTACGCGCTTGCAATTGTTCTGGATCATTCTTGTCTATCTGCTGAGTCTCGACAGCTAAGCTGGCAAGCTCAGCTGGCAATGTTGCATAACCAAGCATTCGCCTGCAAAGGAGCGGTGGCTGCTCAAAAGCTCCATGCCGCCCTGCTCAACAGCTGAACTACCAAGCGACAGCCTGCACGCGTGGCTACAGAGCACAGAGGGAAATTGAAGACATTGCTCATGCATGACACACGCCCTGCATTTGCACATAATCTAACACGAACCCTCAAGGTCTTGCAGTCACTCACACTTGTTTGCTCAATCCGAATGAACTTTTGTTGTAGAGTCTGTCTGCAACATGTAGCTGGCTGTTGGCTGCTTGCTGAACATTGAGATCATTGAGAGCCAGATATTACGCTCGAGATAAGCAGAGTGAACAAAAATTAGTGCAGAAACGTCTTAGAAATCATCCTCAGTTGCTTGGTGACCAGTCAACGGTGTCACAGCAGATGTTGCATCAAGGTGTGCCACACCTAGAGTCATACGTGAAAGCAAAATTTGACAAGTTGTTCAACATACACCCACCATATCAAGCACAGTTTGTAAGAAGCACACAGCATGTGCATGCAAGCCAGGGGCTTGCCCTTCAGGATGCTTTCATCAAATCAGTTGGAGCTGATGTAGCTTTCTGGTTTTGCCACAACTGCCACGGCATTCTAGAGGTCACACGGGAGCTTTTCCCAATCCATGAATCACTCTCCACCATTCTGGCTAGCAAAACTATTTTGTCGCATGCCTTGCCGCATGCAAATACAAAGCTAAGGTAGCGCACTGCAGCAAACAACACCTCATTCAGCCGGTGTGATCTCATTGTGGATTACATGTGACAGCCAGAATATGGTACAGACACATAAAGCAGAGCAGAAGGCACCCTATATGCACCATGAGCAATGCCTTGAGCATGTTCTAGGCTGAGGAACATATGCACACAGAGATGCACTAGACTTTGCTGCAACTGAATGAGTCAGCAGGCAGCAATGTCATGGCAAGTAAGCTGACTATCAGCAGGGTGTCTTGGCAAATCAAAACAGGCAGGCTACGGAGGCTAAGGCTTAGGCTACTGAGCAGTGAGTAATAGACTTTGGCTTGCCTCTGACAATGATGCTGGAGCATCTTTGCAGAACAGTAGACTAGTGTAATCCGGCCTTTGAGACAGGGGCCCAATGCATGAGTGATATGATGAAGTGAGAATGCAAGCCGGTCAACAAGCACAAGCCTCACGGCAGGTGCTGTGACAGCTGTCAGCCAGCAAGCCGTGCAGGAGGAAGCAGGGTGCTGTGCAGACTGGATGCTGCTCAGGACAGCTGCAAGGCTACAATCGCAGCAGCCTCACAACCAGCTTGAACGCACTGGGGGGTCACCATTGACCCAGCCTTTATGACAACGACAGTAGAGAATAGAGACTGACGGGTATATCATGAGTCGAACATTGCTACAGTCCTACAATACACGGCCGTGGCATAGATCATGCTGGGCAGGGTAGCAGCTCACACCTTAGCTCATCATGAGCCAAAAAGGGTAAACATGCTCGGGCAGCCCGGTATACTACTTGGCTTCTCAATAAATTGATGCTGAAAGATGGAATCTTTTCTTTTCTTTCTAAACATGATTGGTATAATGAGGGGGGAAGGCTGACCTGCATCGTCCAGGGTGCGCTCTCTGAGCCATGAGGAGTTGGCAGGGGTCCTTGCTTCAGCATGGTCTGCTGCCCTCAGCTCCCAGTACCTCAGCCGGAATGCTACCCTGCAGCGACTGCACTCTCAAGGACAACAACCAATGTTTGAACAGCAAGAATGTATGGCGACATCTGTGCAGTGTTGTCAGATTCATGCCCATTCATGCCTATGCCCCATTCGCCATTCATGCCTATGTCCTATTCCTCATGCATGCCCATTTATGTCATGCTCATGCCAAATGAGGATCTGAATTGCAAACTGGCCACCATCAGGACAGCGCTTGACCTGGGTTGTGGGTGATGAAATAGCTGCAGAAAAACAGTTGTGAAAGGGCACAGCGTTGCGCCGCAGACGCAAGACTGACCTGGTCTCTACTGCTTGGTGGATCCAGTTCCTGAGGTGCTGCAAGGGCTTCAGCAGGCCATGATGACTTGGGTGGGCACACAACACATCATCGATGGCCCTGTATGCAAACGCCAAAGGTCACGAAGTGTTCAAAATGGTTTTACTGCAGTGCTTTCTGCTGCCTGATAACCAAAACCAAACAAGTGACGTGGCAGTAAGATTCTCTGACATCATCCAACAAACATGCAGGGGAAGTTGAGGTTAGACTAGAAGCTTGCATCATAGTGTATACATGACTGTGATGAGTGTGAACAAGGCCCAGATTAACAGCAAAGCACACCTTTGGTCTATGCTTGCGTGAACCACACAGCATGTACAGTGCATCAATGTGTATACAAGCTGACATACTGAGTAGTATCTCCTACATATCATTGTGAACACTATGATGAAGAGGCAGAGTCATGTCAATGCTGGTGTAGACATGTTACAATGGCACTGCACATATGCTTTGTTCCTTGTCCGCACAAAAATGTATGATGTCAGGATGCCCCTGGCGGGCATGCAGGAACAAAACGATTCAGGGGTTAGGCTTGAAAAATTTAGGCCTAGATCCTAGAACCCCAAGGAGCAAGGCACAGGCTACACACGCACAGTCACCTGCCAAGTTGGGATGCGGCTGCGACTGCAGCTGACATGTCCTGGTGCAGTGGCTTGGCCAGGTATAAGTATGGGGCTGGTGTGAAGCGCCCACTCACAATAGGGGCTTGTTGCAGCATGGCCTCAAGCGCTGCAATGCGCTCTAGCATCACCTGCAAATGATCACCACATGCATAGACTGTGAAACTGAAGCCAGGCCGTGCCATTGAGAGACGCCCTTCCTAGCAAGAGGTGCAACGCCGCGTTTTGGCATATGACACATCATGTCGCAAGAGAACCATGCACACAGCCCTGCAGGATGCAACAAAGACAGAAACGGTAGCAGCATCAAGCAGCAGCAGAAGCAACAGCAGCAGAAGCAGTAGCAGCAGCAGCAGAAGCAGTAGCAGCAGAAGCAGTAGCAGCAGCAAGAGCAGCAGCAGCAAGAGCAGCAGCAGCAGTAGCAGCAGCAGCAAGAGCAGCAGCATGGCTGTAGGCAGCAGCAGTGCAAAGCTACCTGAGCTGCGCCCAAGGTTGAGTTGACCAGCGGTGCCATGACCAAGGGCCCACTCCTCCACACAACAGCTTCTTTAGCCACTTGAGCTTGCACGCCTGCCAATGTCCCAGCAACCCTCTGCGCAGTCATGAATCTACTGGACCCCACTGGAAATACAGTGACTACGGTGACTGCGAGTCACTGGGTAGTGTATAACACTGTGCTCCTTGTCGTGCACTGCAATGTTCAATAGTAGCATGGCAGGCCTGTTATGTGACGCAGCCTAAGATTGGACAGGAAGAAAATGGGTTCTGCCAACAGCGCATAGTGCAGTTCCAATTTGCTGCCAAGATACCTTGGCGGCAGCTTCGTTTTGTGGAGACTCATGCGCCCCACGACTTGACTGTCCATACATGCTGTCTTTGACAGGTTGGTTTGGGCCTGCCTGTGCTGACGCAAGGGGTTTCTGGAGCTCCTGGTAGAAGGCTTGGTAGAGATCTTCTATGAGCTGTGCGCCTTCTGCCACAGCTCCGCCCAGCTTGCCAAGAGCATCCTCCCGGGCATACCTGCAAGGCAATCTAATGCCATCAGGTAAACTGTTTGGGTCATGACTCCTGCTTATAACCCAGCCATCGAGGCGGCTTTTTAGTGAGACCTCAGACGTTTTATGAGACCTCAGACTGCCGGGCATAAGCAACTTGCTAAGGTCTTGCAGAAAGATGACCAAGCCACCGCAAACCTCAGCAGGAGCAGTTAGCTCAGGGTCATTTTGAAACATGTGTTCAGAATGGGTAACCATGCAACCAAGTGCATGAGGTCAGCTGGGCATCATGCCGCCTTCGTGATCAACTTGAGGGGAGTAGAGGCAATTGTCACAGCCTTAAATGCAGCACATTCACATGCCACACACGTTTACAAGATGCTGAATGACCATGTGGACTTCCGGCAAGGGACTGCTGAAGGCAAGTGGAGGGACCGCTGTAGGCAAGTGGAGGGACTGCTGAAGGCAAGTGGAGAGACTGTTGAAGGCAAGTGGACAGACTTTTCAAGGAAAGTGGGGGGATTGCTGAAGGCATGTGCAGGGACTGTTGAAGGCAAGTGGGGGGACTGAGTGAAGGGACTGCTGAGGTGGAGGGACTGACCAGGGAAGGACAAGGGTGAACAGGGAGGTGATGATAGTCCCCATGAAGATATCTGCTATCCTAGCGTACAGGAACTTCACAGAGCCATGGCTTCCAGGCGCTGGATTGTACTGCATCATTGCACAAGGTGTGTGACGCCAAGTTGCTGCACAGGTGCTCATGTCAGACAAGGATTGCTGGACTGTACTGCATCACTGCACAAGGTGTGTGATGCCAGATTGCTGCACAGGTGCTTGTGTCAGGCACTGGTTGCTGGTGACCAAAGTAATCACAGAATACAAGGATATGGGCGTCAGACTCTGCAAAAGATATCATCTGGCACTGGTGATTTTGCAATGCAGCAGTCAACAGATGATTGTCTCATTCAGCTTGCGGCATAATCGCCATGCTTGACCAACAGCGCTTGTACCCACAAAAAACAGTAGCGATTTGAGAAGACAAGCCACATGTGCAATCTGAGAAGATGAGCCCCATAGGAGGCTGGCTAACCGTGCATCACGCTATCATAGAGCCTAGTCCTAAACCCTGAACCCTAGAGATCAGCCGCATGGGAGGATGGCTTGTTATGCATTATGCGTCCCTCTCTTGCTACAGTGAGCCCTCAGCATGCACAGAGCCCTGTTTTGTGAGCTGCGCCTGGCAAAGCAGCAACAAACAGGGCAAGCAGTGCAGACTTGCCCCACATGACACACTCACACATGAGTCATGCAGTAGCTGGTGCAGTAGCTGACCAAAGCCCCTGTTGTCTAACCCATACCTGTGCCAGCATGACCACAGCACTGGTGTACAGGGCCAAGAAAGATCCATAGCGGAAGCGGTGTTCCACCAGCAGGCCGCACATGAAGGCTGAGAAGCAGACCATCGTCGCCACAGCGTATGGGTTGGTGGCCAGAACCGGCCTGAGCATGACCAGGAAGGCGTAGACAGCTCCAATGACTGAGCCTGTTACACGCTGTACGCTCTTGGCAATGGTAGCATCCACCTGCGAGTGTACAGCCTGAATACCTTCAAACATGGGTGCCTTGCAGGCAGCACTGGATGAGTACCGTTTAGCGAATGGAAGAAGCAGAAGAAGGAAAAGGAGAAGGAGAAGAGATGAAGTGCAACATGCAGCAACGTGACGCAACCTGTCCAGAAACATTGGCTGCAATGTGACAAGACACACCAGGCCACTAGACCTGCCAAAGGCAGCATGCTGTCGACATCAGTCGAGTTTGTTTTTTGTTGTATGCAAAAGGGCTGCACAGAGTACATTGCATTCCGGAAATTTGGAGTGTTGTTGGCTTTGTAACGAGCGCTTAGTGCAGAGCATACTGGGTGAAGACCACCTCCCCTGACCCGTGCTATAGACCCAAATATTCTTCTGGAGACCTGACAAAACTTCAGCTCATGATTCAGATATGGCAGTCGGGACGGCACACTAGTGCCCAGCTGCACACAAACCTAAGCAGACATGGTTTGCTGACAAGCACACACTCAATGATAGACTACAAGACCGACTGGTAAGATGCTCACCTTTTCACTAAAGACGACATTGACTGTAGCCACCAGGAACAAGGGATGCCATGACGCCAAGTGATTGGGCTTATCAGCATCTGACACAAGCACAGCTCCACAAAGTACGATGGCGTTACATGTCCAATACTTGATCCCGTATTGGAACTTGCGTGACCTGCAGAGCAGACAGCATGCACAATCTTGTGGACAAGGTGCCGGAAACGCCGTTGGCAGGTTGTTGGGTAGAACCTGTGCCTAGTAGGATATGCAATGTATATCTGACAGATGGGCAAAATAGCAGGCATGTGACAGCATTGCTAGAAGAAGCAGAGCAGCATGTTGGATGGCAACAGACACATGAAGTGGACACCGACAAACCCTTCTCAAGCCTATCACATGAACACCATCATATGAAAAGTCAAAAGTACCACTGGAGCACTTGAGCCTTGCTCACCTCAGCATCTGAGCTCGTTTTGGCTTTGACTTGAGCACAGCAATGGCTTCCTGTGGGACTTGCAGCCAATCTGTCCAAATGACTGCAGCCACGAGGCCTTTCAAAATTGGCCAGAGCAGCTGAATTTGGCACCAGATCCACTTGAGGCAGTAAGAGCCTCTGGCCTTGAAAGACTGCTGATGAAGCTGCTGCTTGTTGCTGACAGGTATATGCACCTCCACTCCCAGCCTACATTGCAGAAGCATAACCTATCGAAAACAGGTGGATGAAGTGTCTGTACAGCATGAAGTAGGGTTGTGAGAAGCAGGCTGTGAGCTGAGGAAAGTCCAGTCACCGTGCAAGCAGCCGAAAGCTGTCAATACCATGATAGTTGGGACCAAAACAAATCGTACATGTTTGTGTCGACCATTTCATGACTTTGAAGTGATGTAAAATACGCATCAAGAAGAGGATGGAAGAGTGCTGACCGGTCAAAATACTTCTTGGCAGGTCTCTGGTCTATGGACACCTGCAACAAGCCTTGAGGTGCAGCAATGAGCGGCTGCGCTTCATCCTCCCCTTCACGTTGTTGCACAGACACTTGTGACTGCCGCTGCAGATGATTCTGCAGAGCCTCCTGCAGGGGGTCCATGTGACCGTGCTGGGCATGCTTGGTTGCTGCTGATGTTTGAACTTCAGAAGCTAATGCGCTTCCTGGTGTCACTGCATCCTGCTGATGTGAAGATGATTGGGAGTCTGAAGGAGCTGTGGCAGCAGTAACAGAGGGCTGTGTGTCAGTGATGGTAATGGCTTTGGCTGTAGAAGATGTTGCAGCAGCAGTGGCAGCTGAAGCAGTAGCGGTGGCCAACTCGATGGCTTGTTCAGCAGCTGCCATTGCTTCCATGACTGAGTGTGTGAGAGTGAACAAGTACAGCAGGGCTCTAGACTGCAAATGACATAGAGAGGTGTCAGCGCAAGCCGTCAAGCATGTCATGGTACGCCTTGACTATGCCCAAAAAGCCACTTGCCAATCACAGTGGCGGGTCTCAGCTTATCAGGGAACAGCACCACACAGAATAGCAGGGGACAGCAGAACACGGCGCAGCAGGTCATCGTAGGGCAGGCTACAGCACAGCACAGCACAGCACAGCACAGCACAGCACAGCACAGCACAGCACAGCACAGCACAGCACAGCACAGCACAGCACAGCACAGCACAGCATAGCACAGCACAGCACAGCGCACAGCAGTACAGCCCAGCAGAGTAAGGCAAATTTGCCAGACAGCAGCTGTCAGGCAATCAAGCGTGCCACACAAGGTAGTCCAAACACAAAAGCAAAGTGCAAAGTGGACCAGACACATGGAAGGCATGTGTGTTGGCTGAGACAGAAGTATGACCTGGACTTCGGGGGAGAACATATCTGAGAAATTCTCACTCTGATGCCTCCAATGATGCCAGTAGCCATGAAGCGCTTGCTGAACCGCTTGAGCCAGCCCATGCTCGAGCAACGCCCAGGCAGGTCGCAGCAACAGCTCTGAAGCAACCCCAGCCTATGACCATGCAAGCCTTTTACCTTACACAAGCTTTTCCTGTGCTGCTTAGGAAAGCGTCAGCTGCCGCTGTCAACAGCTTTGGTCACTGTGGAGGTTGTCAGGCATGATCAGGACTCGAAGCCAACAATGCTGACTCAAAAGCGACACTGCTGATTGTAGATAGTTAAGTCGTCTTGCACTATCAGATCTGCACCAAATGTCTAACACAATCAGATCTACGCCCAACGCAAAATTGAGAAAAGCTTTCACAGCAGCAAACATTTTGACCCACAATGCAGTGCAGATGATCACACACACGCACAGTGTGGCTGCCCACGTCTGTTGCTTGTTGTGATGACAGTTGGCTGGAACCAGAAGCTTGGTACATGCTGAAGTCTACCCTGCTATGGCATCTTTGATAAAGCTACAGCGCAGCATGAGCAGAGGCAGGTGGTGAGAATGTCAGTCTGTAGGCTACAGCTGGGCAGGATACGCCTGACGTGATGGCTAGCAGCTGCAGCAAACACTTTTGGATGGAGGGACAGTGCCAAATGCAGGTCAGGAGCGCAGATCAAGAGTGCTTTCTGTCAGCATGCTGCCAAGCAAACCTTGCAGCCAATGGTGCATGAGCGTATGCATTTGTCGACAGGATCATGCACACATCATCCGTGCCAAGCATCCTGTATATTCCTTTGTACAGGTGCTTGTACACAGTCTGCCTTGTGGAGCATGATTGCACATGACGCATCACACCTGGTGGGGATGATGGAAAGCAGCAACAGCAGCTGCCATGGCAGAGCAGGACGCAGCCAGTTGGGAGTACACCAGCTGGAAGTCTGCCAGCACCCCCACACGCTCCAGCAGCACACACAGGCTGCCCTGATCCAACAGAGGTGCTTCTCCTGCAACAAGCAAACGAGCCGGGCTAGGCTCAATGACCACGATGAACTGCAGGCTTTTGATGCTGCTGCAGCACACACAGCCTGCGCTGATGCAGCAAAGGTGCCCTCCTGTACTGATAGACTCAGCTCTTCATTCCTGCATCATAGGATTAACACTTGCGCTTTTGAGCAGCTTGTTGTACCAGCAGAGTATTGAGCTGAGGATCTCGGGAGTACATGGATGGCTACCTCTTCATGCAAAGCATTCAAGCACTGCAATCAGATCTATGCAAGGCCATTGCCATGTCATCTGTTGACAGACTCTACATGCATATAGCCAGGGGTTTCAGTGGGCTTGTTGAAGGTCGACTTTTGCAACATCCGCTGTGCTTTGGTGGTGCATTATTGTACTGCAATCGCAGGCCTCTTTGTCTGCTTTCGGCTGCCCTGCATTGGATATGAGGTGCAACACTCCGGAGCCCAAAAACTTGCATCATCTGTTGATGCTCAATGACGGTGAATGCTGCATCTGAGGCAGACAAGATACCTTCAAGGACGGACTCCAGTGCAGCAGCTGTGAGGATAACATGATCCAGCGCGTCTGTCGCGGCTGTCCAGTGCTGCAGCTGTGTGGTGTGATGTACAGGGATCCAAAGCTCAAAGCGCGTCTCTTGCATCAGCCTCTTTGCCTGCATGTCATGCACGCATGTTTCACGTTTCATACAAGAATTCAAAAACGCTTGCAAAAGCCGGCTAGTGATGTCTTGCTGCAAAGGGCATACCAGAAACATCATGACACAACGCATGCCAGCCGGCCAAATGGCAATACTGCTTAGAATGGTTTGCACTGTACGTTGGAGAAGACATGCATCCACCCATGTAGCACCAGAAGTGCTGTTTTGTGCTGGTATGCAGGGCAGCAGCAGCAGTAGCTGCAGCAGTGGCAGCAGTAGCAGCATTGAACACTTGTCATTGCTGATAGGGAGCAGAATTCTGAGTGCTGACATACCTTGAGCACGGCAGGCCTGAGACTGTTGATGGAGGTGAAGGGGCGGCCATGGTCATGCACAAACCCATGCCGTCCAGGATCAGTCTCCTGCAAAACAAAAGTTGCCAGGCATGACTGAGCAACTATGCCTTTCACATGACTGTTGCAAGCAACGTGACGCTTGTGCAGGTCATGTGTTTCCTGTAAAGCAGAAGCTGCGAGGCCTGACTGAGCACTCACTGCCTTCCTTGTGACTGTTGCAAGCAATGCAGAGGCTGTGCAGGTCAAGTGGGTTGAACACGCCCTTACAGCATGGACTGCGGTCAACAACATGCCGTACCCAGCCCAAGGGTGGTCTATATGATGCAAATGACATTATGAGACTCAGCTGGGTCTGCCTTGAACCAGCTGCATGTACATCAGGCTTCTGGGCTTACACACTTTGATGATTCAGAGGAGCGCATCCAATTGTGTCTCCACCCCACCAAGAGTAGGTATTAAGGCAGAAACTTGGGACAGACATGAAGCCTTCAGTGCCCAGTAAAAGCAGGTACATATGCAGCATGTATGGGCAGGAATGTAGGCTTGAGATCTTGCCTCCATGATGCCCTGGCGTATGCTTTCAGCACTGGGTGCCACTATTGGTGTATGATCTTCGGGCTCCTGTTTTGCAGAGGCTTTCTGGTCTGCGGCTGCTTCTGCCCTGCTGCTGCTTTGCTCTGGCAGCTGCTGCTGATCAAGACCGGCTTCTGTAGTGCAGGCTGTGTGAATGTCTGTGCTGGCAGCAGGATCGCACATGCTGAAAGGCTGCAAGATTGGGCCAGAAGTGACTACATGCAACACACACAAACTGTGGCACACACACATCAGCCCCACAGATGCAAACAGCATGTATATGACAAACATAGATTGCCATCTATTGCTTGCTTCCAGATTTCACATGCCTGTGACCAGTGACATGGCACGCTGCAAACTATGGCGGTCCAACCTATGGAGTGTTTTGACGTCACATGCCAAAAACGTAGCAGGCCTGCATTGTGCTGCATATTTAGTTGATACATTCACTCATTCCCGGAAATATGTCTTCCCCTAGGATAACAAAAATGCAGTCCAGAGTACCTCCCTGTCTTGTACTGCATGTTCCATTCAGGCGTGTGCAGCAGTGCAGAGGTTGAGATGCAATGTAGAGTACATACCTGCACTCCTCTGTAGGTCTGGGGTATAGTCAAGGCAGCGGGAAGGGTCCCTGGACAAGGGAGGGCCCTTCACAGAAGGCTCTGGGGGTTGGAACAGAGCGCTTGCATAGCTGCTGATCTTGTGACCAAGATCCTGCACGTTGTCAACACCAGATCTGCTTTTTGAGGCTTTTACCGAGCAATTTCAGCATGACAGCCAAGCAGTGGAGTGTTGAGACATGCAGAGCGTTGGTTTGCAATGCCTTAGGTGACCAACTGCGCAAGGGAAAGGACACAGCAAAACAGTGACATTGGATGCAGGTCAAAAGCACACATAGCTTCAGGCTCTAAGTGCAGGCCTCTCACCAAGGACTGCTTGTGATCTGCACAGAGCGCGCAAGGTAGTGTACTGCTAGGCAGACCCTACCAGTGTGGTCTGCTTCATGAGTTGCTTGGCTTCATGTCTTGCCGTTGTGGGCCAGACGAGCATGGCAGGGATGATTGCACTTGCTCCAGAAATCACATTGATAAAGACCAAATAGCCTGTCACCTGCACAACAGGGTCCACTCACACACAGACACCCCACATCTGATGATGGCAGTTGCATCACAAACAAATCCCGAACTTGCTGCACATGACCATGCTTGCATGTGGTTGCAGCGCTGCTTGCATGGCTTTTGTTTTGACTTGCTGATCTGACCAAATACATTGTTCAACTGCTTGCGCTCAGGTGCCAAGCTATAGTGTTCCTGACCAAGCAGTTCTGCCATGTGAACTTCTGTAGAAGTTCCATCTCAAGCAGTGCATGCACATGTGCGATTCAGGCAAACACGCCAAGATATTAGTGTTTTGCATGTGATAGCAGTGGCATGCTGTATTGCACATGGAAGCGGCAACAAGCACATACATGACATGACATGTGAACAGCAGCATCATGCGTCATTTGAAGGCCTGCGTGGCTGTGGACAACATGTTGTGCTTTGCTGCTCTATCTCAAGCTATGCGGTGGGACGCATAACATTGTGATGAAGGCAGGCTTACTGTTTTCCACAGCTCATCTTTTGCTGTGAACTGGCCCAGCAGGATGCAGATACCGTACATCAGTGTGCTCATCATGCCAGGCGCTGGTATCCTACAGCAATTTTCAACATCATGTACATTGACCAGCACATCAACTTTTATGAACAGCTTTATATTCCAGGTGTTGACAAAAAATGCAGATCCCACAAGTTATGCAGAACACCAGCAGTAGACTGTGAGCCACAGGCCATGAAGAGCCAAAGCACAAGAAATGTACTTATGAGCAACAATGGAGTCAAGGCATTACATGATGGCAGTGGTTTCTCTGGCAGTGCATGCAGCTGTGCAGCAAAAGCATGCCTAGGTAAGCCCAGGCTGCTTGTGAGAGGCTAGCAAGCATGGCCAAGCATGACGGGAGCAAGCAGCGTGCATGTAGTGATGACCATTTCACACAGCAAAGTGAGCTTGACACAGCTTGTCTTGTTCAGACCACAGGAGCAGAGCTTTGCTGAAGAAGCTGACAGAGACAGATACTGCGTGGCTGTTGCACTGTCATTTGTTTTGATTTGAGGTGTACAACAGATGACCTGTACATGCAAGGCAGTGTAACGCTTGCAGCATGCTCTTCAGGTACCTGGCACGTGTTGTGGCAAAAGGTATCAAGCCAATGGCAGTGAAGATGCACAGGAACTCTGTGTATGCTCGGCCAGGCAGGTGGGCAAGGGTGACAACTATACCAGCCATGAAGGCTCCAAGACACATGTCACCTGTGGTCTGCAAGTTTGACATCACCAGTGTGCTGGTGTGTTTGTCCTGCAAGGCACAGACTGAATGTGTGAGGGTGGATTTTTCTGCATCATGGCAAGTGGGTGCTGACAGGAGAAGTCAATGGAAGTGCACCATTGTACATACTATGTACCATACAAACCAACGTTCACTGACTTCCCAAGCTTGCCAACAGGCTTTGCATGCCACAGAGATGACTCAGTAATAATGATAGATAACTAAAAAGCGTTCTTAGCCGGCAGGCATCAGGTGCGCGAGACGCAAGTCAGTTCCCTCCGGACAGGCTTGTTCAGAGCATCATAGGTGCAGCGATTTACATTCAACTTGCAAAAATCAGACAATACAACATTGTTCCAAACAGTCCTAGGCTTGTCATGACAGTTCTGGCCTACTAGCTGTTCATGCATCAGAGATGACTTACTGCAGCTATGAGATACATAGGAGCTGAATAGTTGATAGTAGCAATCCATGCTACTTTGCTGAGGAAGTTGGGATATGAATTCAGGACTGGCAAAGCAACAAGGAGTTGGCCTGCAATCACAAATCATTCACATTGCCATCATGCTACACAGCAGCCGTTCATTGAAAGCTTGTGTGAGAAGAGCACTGTTGCCAGCAGGTGCTTAGGTCAGTTAGGGCCTGTGACTTTTGGTTCGGTACCTGCTGCAAGCTGCAATGCACAGCGCAATGCTGTCGGCGATACTCGAGATGTGTATACATTGCACAATCGCTGAAAAATGCTCATACTTCGCAAAGGTACGCCAGTGATCTTGGATGCCAGCAGGCTAGGTGATGACTCGTGATATGGAGACAATAGCATGCGCGTGCGCCTTCACGCTGTCACTTTGAGTCATAATCTGCAATCCAACTAAGTGGGTCCTCAGCGCGAAGCGCTGCTCAAGTCAGATCAGTGGTCAAACTTGCACTTCACAACTGTACAGTGCCGTGCTCAGAAAAGCGGTCGTGCGAACGCTCTGCGGCGTTGCAACGTTTCAAACAGCGTTGCACCCGGTGAAAGAGGTTTAAGACCTCCAAGACGATAGGCCTGACAGTACTTCTTGCGTGTGCGGCCCTGACTAAGCATCTAGTAGAAGCCAGCAAAAAACACACGGTCCTGTTAGTCATCCTTGCTTGAGCTGACTCTGCAGTTCAGTCTCAAATATATGTTCCATTTTCAGTTCTGTCTTTGCACAGTCATGTCTTTCTGTATTCTCCCCTTATTGCACAATACTGTGGCACTTACGTGGTTTAACTGTCAGTGTAGTTGTGTTCTGCAAACAATATTGCAGAGGGACATAGAGGTCTGATGCAGAGACTTCGAATATTCAACAGTCTAGCGCTGTATAGTTGTTCTCAGGGCCCCCAGCCAAGCTGTAGTGCTCTAAAATGTGCATGTGTGGTTGATTTAGACAAGTCAGGGCAGCAAGCTGTCTGATCTGCTAGGGGGCTACCTCGAGGTGAGCTCAGAAGTGAGCTCAAGTCCCACATGGATGCATCTCCACCTCTACCTCCAATCACTTCATCCCGCTCAGTTTGCTTCAAGCACCATAGCTTAACATGAATTGCAGCTTTTCGCTTGAGCCAGCCTCCTTGCTGTGCTTTGAGGTGCTACACAACATCATAAGGATGCCTGCTTGCAAGGCTACACAATATCATGAGGTTGCCTGCTTGTATGGCAAGAAGTCTCTGCATGCAAAGCCATTGGCAGACCTCCATGACAACAGCACACTTTTGTCTGCATTAAGCTGAGTCTTCAAATATTTTACAGCAACAGAGTGTTTGTCTGACACAGTCGCATGCACTACCGCCAACAGCTTGCAAAGTGGTCATGATATAGGTTACAAGGGACATGGGGTAGTAATGGCTCGCACACCTCAGATTTCACGGTCTAGACTCGACAAGGCTCATTTTTGTCACATCTCATATCAAGGTTCCCTTGACAATGATTCTCAAAGCTATTTTTGTCATGTCGCTGCTTCACCACAGGTGACGCACCTAGGCAACAGCCATTGCAGCACATACACTGCTGTCCGCACTTGTTCAAACTAACACCCTCAACGTAGCTCCGACTTCACGCAATACATCAACAAACATGAAGCTTGGAGGAATTGGGCAGCATGGTCTTCACACAAGGACTACAAGCACATACTCTTCGCTACCTAGCACTTCTGAATGCTGTCACAATGACCACTCAGAGCTTGATAAGCAGCATTTACCAAGGTGAATTTACCTAGCTTAAGCTCAGTGTCAAAGTCAAACACCATGATGCCAAATGCCCAGTAGGTAGTGTAGGTACATTTGTTGTTGGAGCAGTCTCTGAGGGCGGGACATACAATGTCCACTATGCGTTCAATGCCAGCACAGCTTGTAGCAACTGGTGGGTTAGATTCTGGCCCTGGGCGGTTGGGGGCCACTCCAAAGATGATTTCTTGCCCCTTTGATACCTGGAACTCGCTGAGCACGCTTGAGTCGCCAGATGTGAGGTCACTCAGGACGCTTTGCTGAGACTCTGCATTTCCGCTGTCAAGTGCATATGCTTGATAGTTGACGCCAGAGACCTGCAAGTCACCACTCTGCTTAGTATCCAAGCCATGATGGCCCTGTGACTCCTGTGATGCATGCAGTGGGCAGCAACTTGCCGTAATAGGGCATAGTGCTTGTCTAGTCTGTACAGAAGGTGCACATGACACTAACAGCTTAAGATGCCATGCGTGTTGTGAGCAGCAGCTTTGATGTGGAGAAAAATGTGGTCATCAACATTGTGGGTAAGTCGCTTGAGCTAGCTAGCTGAGCGATCCCTACAATGCAGATGACGTATGCAGCAATGGCCAGCACTGCAGCTGCTCCTACCATCTATCCAATGTGATGATCACCAGCAGATTTTGGGACTATGGAGGATAACATATGTCATGATGATGTCATAACAGTGAGCCAATGACACTGGGCTGTCCCCCATGCTTATCAGGCAGCTCATGACATGCACGAACCAGTAACAAAGCCAGTCAGAACCTGACCTGAGGACCAATGAAGGTTCCTGTAGCGGGTTGTTTGGCCAATGCAGCATACAGCTGTCCATAGATCTGCTTGGTGGCGTAGAAGGGGTCAATGGTGACAGGGATCCCAGCTTTCTGCATGCCAGGTTCATACCATCTTAGCACACAGGGGTTCTTGCAGGCATGGAGTAATTTCTATGGCAAGGTGAACACACAGGCTCAATGCTGGAGGTGTAATGACGTGGACGGCCATGGCACAGGGGCTGAGCTAACATGAACAGGAGATCTTGTGAGATCACACCAATATAGGTCACTGACTTCTTTCTGCGAGCCTAGTGCAGTCCATGCAGTGAATGCAGCATGGAGTGTGCATGCTCAGCTTGCACAGCTGCCTTCATGACTCACCCCTAGCTGTGGGATGATCTGCGTCCATTGGGTGACCCAGTCAGCGTTCAAACCATTCTCAAAGTCCAGGTCATACCCATCAAGGTTGTTTGCCTTGGCATAGGCAATCAAGCTCTGAGCTGCTGTGTTTGCATACCCATTGGCAGACGACGTAGGCCAGTTGGGGTAGTTTGCTCCTCCCAGACCAGCGTACACCTACAGGCAAACAATGCAGCAAACAAGCTTAGGAGGACTGATGTGGGCTGAGATTCCCTGATATATGTATTGTGGATTGTGTACGAGAAGAACTGATGCAGAAGGAGACCACCAGACGTGTTCCAGTGTAGCATTGAATGTGAGCTGATCATATCACCATTGCAAATCAAGAGACCTAGGCAATGCCAGCAGAACGGGCATTTGCATACAGACAAAGACTATTGCAGCGTAAACAGGCTGACAAGCTGTGCTCACTTGGGCGTTTGAGACACCTTTCAAGGCAGCCACAAGGGTCTGGTCCAGGTTGTTGCCTGAGCAAAAGCTGCCACCAGTGCAGGCAAATTTGCCGCTGGGGGTTGTTGTAGACGTAGCGTCCCCAACAAACGCTATCACCCATGTCAACCTCACGCTGCTGGGAGGTTTGGGAAACTTGGCGATGTCAGCGGGTGTCAGCGGGCTACCACTTGTGCCCACATACTCAACAAGCTCATACACAGCCGCTGCAGCATTATTGACTAGATCAGGCCTCGTGCAGGTTTGAAGCTTGGCTAGGCTAGAGACCAACCAGAACAAGCGCGTTCAACTTGTAAATTTGTACGCAATTGCAGGGAGGATGGTGTCACAGAAGACCGCTCAAATTGAGAGTCAGGGGCTTACTGTCTTGCAATAGTCGGCGTCCCTGAGCTCGCCGACTTGCGGCTGCTGCGGAACCACGAAGACATGTGAGCAGCAAGAATGCAGCCGCTAATGTCAACTGAAGGTTTGCTCGCGCCATGGCTTCGCGAAAGGTGAGCTTGGATCACGATGGGCAGCGGATGGTAGCTTGGGTCAGCAAAGTGACCGGTCGAAGCAAGTTTTGAGCTGTCGATCTGCATTATCGCAGCCTTATATGGACCCTTTTAGCAGCTTACCGAAGCTCGCCAGTTGCAGAAGGCTGTATGTAAGGTTTGAAATGATAGCAGCTGGTCGCAGCTGGCTAAGCCTGGCTCCGACCACGCACATTCAATCAGATCGTAACGCTCGAAGTTGACGTGATAGGTGACACACACAGTCACACATTCAGACAGACAGTCGAAGTGTTTCAGTCTGCCTCATCAGGAGTACATTTCGTACTGACGTCGGCGACATGTTGCTCCGGGTATACGTTGTCCTAGCAGCAGTTCTTGTGGCATCTGTGCAGGGAGCAACAGTGCACAAACAGGAAGCTTTCAGGCAACTCGACTCTAGGTCTTATTCCGCTGACGCCGAAGCGGACCGCATCGTTGATCTACCAGGTTTAGGAAAGCCAAAGTTTGGTTTGTTCTCTGGGTAAGAACGTAGGGAGATAACTAGATAGGTCAAGCACGATCACGGCCACTTCCGAAGTGCATCCGTTTTACATGTAGGTATGTGACCGTCAATGAGGAGGCAGAGCGAGCATTGTTCTACGCTTTTGCTGAGTCTCAATCGAACCCCAGAGAAGACCCACTGGTCCTTTGGCTGAATGGGTATGTAGATGCAGCTGGCAGACATTTAACAGAGTGGCACGTCGTCTAGAACACATGCTACAGGCTGTCAGTGAATGATTTTTTTGGGTTGCATGACAGTAATGCCCCTAGTGCAGTGGTCCAGGTTGCTCAAGTCTGGCAGGTGGTTTCATGAGTGAGCTGGGGCCCTTCTACCCTACACCAACAGGAGAGCTTCAGGAAAATCAGCATGCATGGAATCAGATCGCCAACATTGTCTTCCTCGAGTCCCCAGCGTTTGTCGGCTGGTCATACAGCAACACAACCACAGACATTGTCGTAGGTATGGAAGCCTTGTATCCACTATGTACTCAGATCACTCTTTCTGCAGTGTCTCCAGCTTTGCTTTTGCTGGCTAGTTGCCTGGGCTGCAGTGCTGCAGCAATCTTTCTGTGCCAATTTTCTATTTGAATGCGCTGCTGCTGTTGCTGTTGCTGTTGCTGTTGCATTTACTGTCACTGTCATCATCACTGTCACTGTCAATGTCACTGTGACTGCTGTCACTGCTGTTGCTGATGCGGCTGCTGCTGATGCTTGCTGCCCCTTATTTCCCAAGACAGCTTGCTGCTGTTGATAAATGCGCCAGGACAGCCTCAACATTCCCAGAAGGACATCCTTTCAGCCACAGGCATGGCGTGATATCCAAACCACTACTGCCTAACTATAGGTGATGAGCGTACAGCAGAGGATGCATACCAGTTCCTTCAAGGGTTTCTGGAGCGCTTCCCCCAATATGCTGACAGGCCATTCTGGATTGCTGGTGAGAGCTATGGAGGCCACTATGTGCCTAACCTGGCCCTTCAGGTAAAAGCTGGGTTTTCACCTTCTCAGCATGACAGTACAGTTGACAGGCAAGTGTGCTCCCTTTGGCTACATTGCACAACCATATAGGATATGTGCGTTTTGCTCACAAACAGTTTGAGCTGTACCCAGCCAATTGCCTGCATGCTGCACCAGAAGTAACCCTTAAAATAGCTAGCCGGAGTGATGGCATTGAGACACACCCGTTGTGTTGTTTCAGCAGTCACAATTGGGTTTGAATGCTGAAAAGAGAGCTCTGAATCTGACTGCAGGTGCTGGAGGGCAATAAGAAAGCAGCAAAGGGCAGCAGTAACAGCATCAACCTGCAAGGCTTTCTTGTAGGTCAGCACCTGGCTACTGAACAGCCAAACCACCCTTCCACTACATTGTTGTAGGATGGCAGGATGTGTGCCTTCTGTAGTGCACACATGCACAATCTCCAGCAATTGCAAACACATTAGTTGCACATGTCTGGTGCGGTCCTGCTGAGCATGCCTGGGATGGTGCTGATCGTTTTGCTGAGTGTGAGTCCCTGGGATGATGCTAATGTGTTGCAGCAATGTCTGCCATGTCAGAGGCTTGCAGCTGATCCCTTGCCTTTTCCAAGCAACAGTTTAGGCCGAGACTACATCACTCTGGGCAGTCCCAAAGCACTAGACACAGGCAGACGTGATCTCAGCCTTGCTTCATGCATCGGTGTCTACCACCTTGAACAGAGCATCTTCCCTTGTATGTGTAGGCAATGCCTGGACTGATGCTGGTTTTGATAATGAGGGGGCAGTGGACTTTTGGTGGACACATGCCCTCATCTCGGATGAGGTCAGAGACAGCCTACTGCGTAGCTGCAACTTCAGTGGTGTTGGGCCACTGCAGCAGGAAGCGCTCACTGCTGCAAGCCTTGGCCGCAACAGCAAACTTGAGGTGATTTGCCCACTGACCAATTGCAGTAGCACTCTCAAGGGTGCTGATCTGAATGCCATTCATCTACGGGCCTGTCAACCCCAATGTGAACTCTGAGAAACATACCTGTTAATTTGGTGTAAGATCATTTGCTACGGCGTGCATCGTATACAGGGCCTTGCTGCACAGCATACTTTGCAGCTTAGCAGATGTGTGACTACAGCAAGCAAAAATTTGAGTACAGTTACGAGCAACTTGCCAATAAGCAAAATTTCTTTTTACTGTATGATCAGCAAATGCTAATTCTAAGGTAGTGTTTTGGGAACAAACTCCAGCACAAAAAAGAAAATCCTGTCAGAGACGAGGAGTCAATAGGCATCATACTGTAAGTGAAAGGTACAAGTTGAGCTGCCATCACACCTTCAGGATGTCCATCTTCCAAACTCATTGCGTTGACTTTTACTTGTTGTGCTTCACAGGAGTGCCTGAAGGCCATCTCCAAGACACAGCATGCCATGCAAAGGATCAACATCTATGACATATATGCAGATGTGTGTTTGCCAAAGCATGTCCACAACGAAGTCACGCAGCTTGGTCTGCAGCTGGGCCGACACCCAGCCAACAACACTGTCTCCATTTCTGCTCCAGGTATGTCTGTGTGAATGTCTTGCACACAACCTCCATACTGAATGATAGTGAACATGCAAGATCACGTGCAAGTGTGAGCATACATGCATGGCATGAAAAAGTATATGCCTAAGGCCAGGCTTGCAATTTTGCAACAGGACTGACATGTTACTGACGCTCACATGCATGTATAAGCGTCTCGAAACACAACTGATTGCTGCTGCATGTGACAATGTGGTGTAAGGTGTGCTGTATGTTGTATCTTAGCAACATAGCTGTGATTGGTTAATAGCAGTGAGTCTGTTGCTGGGAAGTGCTCCATACAAAGGTGCAGCAAACTCAGAGTTCATGCTGGCCACTATCATTCGTCTGCTTGGACATCCTACAATGCGTTAATTTGAGTGGTTTTTATCTCTATTGTATTGAATCAGTGTTGCAGGTGACTACGACCCTTGTGTGGACAATGAGGTAGAGATCTATTTCAACAGGCCAGAAGTACAAAAGGCCATGCATGCCAACATAACTGGCATGCCTGGACCATGGGTGGACTGCAATCCCAACATTGCTTATTCCATGTAGGGCCTTTCAGCTTTTCCCCAGAAATGTCACTTTTCTCGTCAAATCGTCTGTTTCATGGTGTAGATCTAAACTCAGAAATGCCCGGGGCAGGAGATATCTTAGGACTTGTCATCAAATTGGTGCCTGCTTGTGTAGGTGCACAGTTCATCTGGACATAGTGACGTGCTGCATCTTGATCGGCCGTGTTCGAATGTATTAAAGCGTTACATCCATCCCTGAAGGGCATCCATTCATGTCATGCAAGTTAGACCTGTGCATAACAAAGCCATGCTCCACAGCAAGTGTTTCATGGCTCATGTCAACATACCATGGCAGCTTGTTGCCTGTTGCACACCTCAATCCACTCGTGTGCTGCAAGCTTGTGGCTTCTTGTGCTGTGTGCTGCAGGGATGATCTGTTCACAAGTATGCTGCCCAAGTACCATGACATCCTGAGGCATCAAGCGGATTTGGACATCCTCATATTCAGCGGCGACGTGGATGGGATTGTGCCTGTCATTGGCACACGCCGATGGCTAGCTTCCCTGGAGCTACCCATCATCAAGGAGTGGCGGCCTTGGTACTCACACACCGGTAACCTGCTTTTGACACTTCATTCATTCACTCATCTTCCATGCAATGTTGTGAAGGATCATACAATCCTGAGTAGCTTGTGTATGAGATCCCGTTTGGCAGGCCAACAGTAACACAGTGGCGTTGCAGCTTGTGTATCTTGGCGTACGTAACAGGATTCATGCAGTAGTCAGCTTGAGGCGCCTACTGCATCTTCTTTGGTCTTTGGGTCTGAGATGGCCAGTTTGTAATTGCACGTTTGTTAGCCACCGCCGTGCTACATGTGTAGAAATATGCTTATTGTCAGAAATGTGAACGCTGTCACCTCTACTCTTGTCAGGTGGAATGACTGCTGGACAGCAGTCAAAACTTAGTGCAGCAGAAGTCGCGTAGCATGCGGTACTCTATGCTTTGATAGGCGCAGGCATGTGTTTTGTGCTGTAAGTGTGTTGGATGTGGCACCTGGGGTGATTGTCATACAGAAGCGTGAGCCAGGGTTTGATGCTGACTGTAGGCTGCCCTGCATGTCACAGCAGCAAGTATACTGAGAGGCACAACACAATACATCCATGCATTGGCATGCCGTAATTACATGCGTTGCTGCTGGGATGTCATGTGTTATCACTCACATCATGCCAGGGGCACACGCTCACAAGAAGAAGTCAAATGCAATGTGCAGCATAGATGTTCATCTTTTGATAATGCTTGATTTCCATGGTAATGCTGCAGGCCAAGTGGGAGGTTATGTGGAAGTCTATGATGGACTCACCTTTTCCACAGTCAGAAATGCAGGGCACATGGTCCCTTACACTCAGGCTGAAAGGGCGTATTATATGTTCTCTCACTGGATACATGGGAAGAACCTATAGGCAGATCATATAGGCAGATCTCCTCAATCTGCTGATTATTCTTTTGTGGGTCAAGTTGGTAGCTGGTATGGCCAGCTGCTTGTCGTGGCCTGCAGGCCGCCTGGGTTGATCCATCCCCAAATGACCTCTTCCTCACCTGCTGCTTTATTACTAATTTGCGACAGGGACTGGCTAATCATGCAGTCGTCATGAAGAAGAATGCAAAGACCTTCTGCTCGCCATTGTAGCAGAGCTGAGGTACAAGACGCATTGCTAGCGTGTTAGGAAGCTAATTGCCTGCACTGCTACAGCCATGCTGGTGAGCAGCAGCATTTTGTGGGCCACTTTTGATGCTGACTCCAATGTAATGATAGTGTGCCACACAGCAGCATCTGAGCGTACTCATAGATTTTGGGAGCCATCCTGCAATGTGTGCATGCTGAGACTGCGGTCTTGAAAACACAAATGGTACAATGAACTTGCTGACAGGGGGAGGTGCAGCGCAGCACATGCAACAGGTCTTCACTCGTGCTGATAGCAAGAAAGCCAGATAGGGCTAATCTGTAAATATCATAAGCACAGCGTTTGCCACATGGTGTGAAAGGCCTTTGGACATCATAGTGTCACAGTCTCAGTCAATCACAGTGTCAGCAACCAGTACACTGACGCTGTCTGGGCAACAGCACTGCCAAATGCGGCATTCTTTGGCACCCAGGCCTTCAGCACATGTACATATGATCAGAGTGTGCACAAATGCCAGTGGCAAAGCTGTCATACACTTTCAGCAGCATAGTCTATGTCCTGACAATTTCCGTTGATAGGACCTTTTATTGTTTGACCTTGACCTCAATAAGACATATGTACGTCCGTGGACAAGACTTCCGCTGTGCGTTCTGACTCTAGAGTGCAACAGGTAGGTCTCGGGAGCTGACTTTTGACCACGTCCAGCAGCGAACTCCTGTACACATTGTCGCTGCTACTCGCCCAGTCGACTCCGAGCTAAGTGCAAGCTGTGTGAAGCAAACATGGGCACCGACGATCTGAAGTCCATGTTCAAAGCTGCCAAGGCTCAACGAGGAAGCGGAGGCAGCCTGGTGGGTGCTCTTCGCCTGTTTTACAAAGGCATCTCTGGCAAAATTGCCGACGTGAGGCCCTCCTATTGCACTTGAGTCAGTGCTAAGACTTCCGTGTTGCATGCTAGTCTAAAGAGCAACTCAAGCAGCTCAGAGCTCAGAAAGCCGCAAATGCACAACAAACTGCTCGGGCAGAAGCCGAACGCGCCAAGGCAGCTGCGGCAGTTGCTGCAGCAGCTTCAGCAGCAGCGCAATCACGGCTCAAGGGTGCAGCTGGCATGCCTCCTCCAGCGCCTCGAGCTCCCTCTGGGACAGCCCTTGCGGCAACTAGCAGCAAAGCTGCTGTAAGCAGCAGCTCTAAGAGGCCACAGGCCGCTATCATACGCCCAAAGCCAACACAAGCTGGCCAGCGCAGTGTGAATGGTGCTGTACAAGCACCAGCAAGACCCTCTGGTATACAGCACCTTCTGCATGCAAGCTTGTAACCTTCACAATGATGTTTGTCTGTGCAAACTTGGTGTGCTGTGAAAGTTGGTGTCAATGCAACATTTGTTTGCGGTGCCTTGGCCTTTTCATCTGAATGTGCCATCACTTACTGACACATAATGCAAATGCAGTGCACTTGCAGATGTCTGTCACCTGAAGATGTACAGATAAAAATTTGCGTATGTGTGATGCCATTGCATGCACCCTCGCAAAGCAACTCGCTTTGCCATGGTGCCACCCAGTTTGCATTTGCTTGACGTGCCGTGATGTGAACTCAGCAGATGATGATGATCAGCAAACAGCCGTGTCTTCAGACTCTCAGCAAGCGCAATGGAGACAAGGTAACCCAGACAAGCAAAGCACAGCCAGCACGACTGACATGTCATCGCATCGACAAGGTATGCAGATCCAGAAAGTTGATGAGCTCAAAGCGTTTCCAGATGCTATCCTGCAAACTGGATGCAAAACCAAGGAAAAGGCCAATCTTGGTCATGTCATGTTTGCAAAGGCCGATCTTGGTCATGTCATGTTTGCAAAGTGTATGCAAGCCAGACTGCACAATGTCTCTTGCTGCTCGTGACCAAGTACCATGTATAGTTCCCTTTCTGATCAGGGTGTCATTTTTATTCCTGTCTCTGTTGTGTCTGGTTCTTGCTCAACACAGCTTCTCCACCTGCAAGCTCTTCCTGTAGGTGACCCAGCAGCAACCAGATCCATGCCAGATGCTGCCAGTGCGTTGTTAGCAGCTGACTATGGCAGCGATGGTGAAGAAGCAAGCATTCAAGGCAGCGCAGCAACTGCTGCAGAGGCCAGAGACGGATCTCAGAGCGCTAATGGATTGCCACAAGGCTTCTTTGAGGTAACAACGATCACTCCAGGTGAAAGGTGGTATGTGTTGATCTTGATGTGTGGAGCAATAGTGGTGCTATGCACTTGCATGCTGCATCAAATTAGTGTGTGATCAAGATGCTTAGCACGCACTGGGCAGTGCAGCTGTTGTTGCCAGATTAGCACCAGGGATTATGCTCACAGTACAGACGCTTTGCCCAGACTATCTTGTGGTTGTTGGTCAGACAGCTCTTGAATACAGCGGACATGCTAACTCATTGCGTTGTAGTCGTAGCTAGCATCTTAAGCACTGCAGCCAATGCTGCATAGGCTGGACAATCCAGACAGCTTGTGGCATGTCATCTGACTGATTCAGGCGCTGGCACTTGGGAAATATTTTGACCATAAAAAATGTCTTGCCCTTGAGTATTGTGCTGTCACCAAGCCACCATTGCAGACACGATCCTGCCAGCACCCAGCTGCACATACGTAATTCAAGCATGCTACCATAATTCAAGCATGCTATGATGCCCATCAGCAACGTTACAAGACTTTACAGACGCTATTGCATCCAATGTACATTTGACTTCTGGATTGGGCTCCAGGCAAATGTGATGCTGATCCATCAGGTGTTGCCATGGCTTGCCTCTTCTTGTCATGTCCTCAGCAACCGAGTGCCCAACAAGAAGCTGCTCATGAGCCCATGACGTGATGTGCAGGCTGCTGGTAGTACAGCAGGAGAGGCATACAGAGAAAACGGATCCAACAGGGCAGAGCGTGCCATGTCCATGGAGAGTGCTGCGAGTGCATCCTTGCCAACCACTGCGATACCCCAAGGTGCCCTCTGCTGCCATCAAAGTGCCAAAATCTGCAGACTGCATGTATCACAGGGTTTTGCGTGCATCTGGCCCATTTGGTGAACAACAGTGCCTGTTGTCTACCATAATCTTCACAAAGTCAACGGCATGTGAGCAGATCCGGGCAGGGTTTACTTTGGCAGATGGGTCTTTACAGGGGGGGGGCGTTTGCAAAGCGCAAACCTGCAGGGCATTGGTCAGACATGCAGCTGACCCAGTGCTGCCCACTTAGTCACATGGCCATTCACTGCCGCATGACAAAGCTCTTGCATTTCAATAACTTGATGCCGCATGTGCACCTGCCTTAACATCAACTCGTGAGCTGCCCTCTGCATCACAGCAATGCTGATACGCATATCTTTTGCCCATGTGCCATTGCACTTGGCACATGTGCCGTTGCACTTGGCACATGTGCCATGTCTTCTTATCTTATTGATCAATAGGTGCGGTAGACTTAAATGGGTTGTACTGCCAGTCCTACGAGTGTCTCAAGGGCGCTCAGACCATGTCACATCTATCTGCATTTCATTTGGGAACATGCTACATAACACTGCATGTTACTTCAAACCATGTCACGTGTATCTGTATCTCTTTCAGACCATGCTATATGTATCTGCATGTCATTTCAACCCATACCACGTATATTACTGCATGCTATTGCAGACCATGCGGTGCCTGTCCCCACAGGACATGTCTCATTGCAGGCTTTTTTGAGAACAAGGAAGCAGATGCAAAAGCTCGGGGTCAGAAATTGCCAAAAAAGAAGGATCCCAAACAGGAGTATGACAACTTCCTGAAAAGCATAGCGGACGATGTGCAAGAAGTAGAGGCAAGGCAGGAGGTGGAGGCTGTTGAGGCAGCTCAGGACAAAGCAGATCAAGAAGCTTTTGAGCATGGGTGTGCACTTGGACTCTGCGTTTGTTGCACAAGTCAGTTTTGTGTGTTACACACAACCTTTGCCCTTTTGCTGTGTTTGATGATGTGCTGGCACTGGGTTGGCTCAAGCACATGCAAATTAGAGACAAGTTTTGTGGTACGCTGATGCAAAGTGACTCACGCATGATTGTATTGCATTTTGCCATTTGCCAGGTGATGTTTGGCTCAGGACTTGGCTACAACCTATTTTCAGAGTGGGTATTGTACTGCGTCACCAGCTTATGCTCTATATGGCAGTGTACTATTGTGCGTCCCATCACTGTTGAGCATACATGACTGTCACGCCTGATGCTTCATCGGCAGGTTCACATTATGCATACCACCAAATGTGTGCCTCAAAGGCACAGGTGGTTGCCATCATGCGTGGCAGTCTGAGCTGACCTCCAGTGTCATCTCTTCAGGTTGAGATTGCGGCGCATTGAGCAGCTGCGGGCCATGTCAACTGGCCCATCTACTGCTGCATCGCAAACGAGCTCACCAGACACTGACACGCCGGGCGCTGGGGCCTTGAGCATTGGAAGTGTGAGCAGCATGGTTCCTGCTGGTAAAAAGCGAAAACGAAATATGTCTGTTGAGGTTGACAAAGCTGATGGAGACAACAGCAGTGATGATGACAATGATGATGATGCAATGCTAGACTGGCGTGCAAAGACATATTGACCTGCTTTGTGACTGCTCAGTGAGGTTCTAGTATGATGGGACATGTCTTGCATTGTTTTGGCAGGCTATGTCTTAAACAAGTGCCACTGTTAGCCAAAGAAACCTATTGCTGACGCATATGTCAAGTAGCTAATTCGTTTGTCTAGACGGCCAGTTCGAGTTCGATGTGCATGGTCATTATACCAGCGGCGTGATTTAGCAACAGCAATGTGTGTGACAACTGCCTGTCAGCTGCCAAAGGTGGTGTGATGTTAGCCACAATGCATTGCGCTCAAGCAGTTGGCAAATCACAGACTGATACATTGGTTGTTCAAGAGCAAGTATTGAGGCAAACAGAAGTGCAGTGATGTCAAGTGGTGCTGCTTATTGTTTGAACCAGCATGAAGTCTGCGCCAAAATAAATAAAAGCACTGAGGGTGGCAATTCACTCTTCTGAAATGTCACAAATCTACAAGCACACTGTAGCATATCAGGCTGCAGACCCAGCACTTGGGGATGTCTCTGCAGGATATTGGCGTTCAACAAAACTAAGGAGTTGCACAAGGACAGAACAGTTAAAGAGATTGACGGGGCAAATTCTGACTGCAATCACTGCTCCATGGCCTCAGCAACTTGCTCTGGCTCACTGTCCTGAGGCTGCTCGGTTTTTTGCTTGCCACCCTGTTTCTTATAGTTTTCAAGGTCGTCATCAAGCATAGCAGTTGCGGTTTCCGGCTTGCCAGTCTTGGCCATATAGCTGATAAGATCCTTGTCAAGCTGCGCGGCTTTCCACTCATTTTGCTGACGGGTGACATCGTCCTTCTCTGCATCGGTCAGCTGGTCGAGCTTTTTGCCCTCAGGAACAAAACTTGGGCCTCTGTATTCCCTGTCACCATTTCTGCCTCTGCCTCTGCCTCTGCCCCGACCACCTCTGCCTCTGCCACCTCCTCTTCCTTGACCATTTCCCCTGACACACCAAGAATAAGGATGACGTGTTGTCAGTATGAGTGGGGCATTTTGCTGTGAGCTAATGAGCCAGGGTAACAGGCTTACCGTCCACGGGATCCTCCTCTGCCCCTAGGGCCTCCTCCACCACCTCGCCCATTTGTTCTTCTTGGCTTGTACACGCCATCGCTGGTCTTGAACACCGTTACTACTCTTGTGCTACCTCCCCCTCTTCTGCGGTTGCCTCTGTTGCCACCAGGAGGATCACCTCCACGGGCTCCCATGAGAGGCATGGCCGCTTGAGGCGGCGAGAGATCTCTTTTGTCTGATTGACAAACAACCAATCGGTGACACTTGATGCAAGCTGTCTGTCTCGAAGAGAGCTCGCTGCCTCGAAATCGCCTCGAGTTCCACTCTCACAACGCTTTCCAGCCGATCCCCAGACAAGCTGAATTTGGGATCATACAATCCCGGCAGTTTTCCATCCCAGATTCCTGTTTCAACACTGCTACAGAACAGCTTCCTTGATATATTGGATCTCAGATACACATTCCCAAGGATGCACTGATCTGCAGAGCCTGATAATATGCCTGAATTATGGAGACATTGTGGCACAGTACGCAGTCACGCTGCTACAGAACAGCTTGGCCATTTAGGACAGTCTGGGCATTGGTACTTGCAATTGCGTACTTGCGTGCATGCATGCAATATAATACACTGAGAAGTGTTGAAAACAATGATTGGTGACTGCTACGACAGCCCAGACCTATAGACATGCTTTGGTGTATCCTTGTACAGTAACATTGCATCCTGCCTGTGCCATGGTCACTGCTACTAGCGGAGCTTTACAAGACACATCTACATGCATGGAGCATGAACCATGTGCAATGTGCTGCCAGTGGAGAATGGACACACCACATCTGCCATCTTGTTGCGGCCCAGCGCAAGTCGTTGACCTGCTCGCTGCTCACTGCTTTCAAGCAAGTCAGAGCTCGTGGTTTGGTTTCGGAGCAATACATTGCCTGTTTGGAAGCGCAATGGCAAGGCAACGCACTGTGTCCAGCATGCGTGCATGAACAACGCTTAAAGTTTGCTAAGAGCAAGACATGGCCAGCGAATTTGACGTTGCTCAACTGATACGCCAGATTTCGGCGTCAGCTGCCGCTCAGGCTGGCATAGAAGCAACATCAAGAGTCAGGCATGTCTTTGGTTGTCTGGCTTACAAGACCTTGTTAGGGCTGGACGAGGTAAGATCACGTCAGAGTAGCAGAGACAGCTGGGCTGCAGTGGCTTACTTGTTGTCGATCGGTGGCAGGTGCCAATTCTTGACATTGAGGAGCAGGATCGCGGCAGTTTCAATGCGCGAATGCTGGCGAAGGTGTGTTCTGCAGCAAACTCAACATCTGTTGATCAGAGACACAGCTTACAAGATATGAGCACACAGGTCACAGAAGGTTTGCAGAAACCAAGACCTGAGGATTGCAGTCACCTGCAAATTTTGCTAAAAAGACTGCCCAGGTAATGCACTACAAGTACTGCTGTCATTGCAAGCGCATATTGAAACCTTGAGGCTGCATGAATTTGCAGGTGTCTGCAGCTGCCACGGCCTCAGACAGCATTGAGCATGGACTCATGTGCAACGCAGCAGCTGTTTGCATTCACAGAGACTCAAGCTGTTTTGTCACTTCTGCTGCACCTACAGGTTAGCACTTGCATGAACCCTTAGCTCAAGTCCAAAGCCTGAAGTAGGTAATTTCAGTCCTATGGGTCCTAATCTTGTTGGTTGCACCACAGCTAAGTTGTGTGCTAGCGCCGTTCAGTCTGCCACAGTGCTATCTGCTCAAGCAGACTGACTGACCTTTTGATAAAGTATATCAGGAGACCATGAGGCAAGAAGTTTATCAAGCTCTCTGGTATGATCTTCGAGCGTGCATGCACAGCTAACACTAAGCCTCAATCAGGGACCCTTTTGTTCTGCAATGTCTGCCTTTTGACCTGACTGCAGCTCCAATTGGTTTCTGGCTCCCCAGGGTGCTGCTGACAAGTAGCCACGCTGCCAGAAAATCCAAGAAGACAAACCTTCTGACTCTGCTTATGTGTGCCGCAAACTGTGTTGCAGTGCACAGGAAACAAGCACCCGTCAACACAAGTTGACATCCTGGTTCGTCATACATCTGTCCATGCTGCTTGCCTTGGTCTCAACCCAGAAGTGCGCTAGCTGCATCTTGACAAGTCCATTCCAACCCAGGGATTAGGCTACATGACAAGTAGGCTACTGAATAATTGGGCTTCGGAACCCACATTCCCACAGCCAGTATGGGCAGCCCTGCTAATGCTTCAGTGTCTTGCAGGACGCAGAGCCCAGGAAGCAAATGCCTCCAAGCGACCTCTTCATCCCTCACTTCATGCCATTTGACTGGGTCTTATCATCTCAGCCAGAAAGCAACCCCTTCTCTGAGCAGGCATGGCATCTCAGCAGTCAGGCTTGTGTATTACCCAACCCAGAGCTGGTATGCATTAGCGAGCAGAGGGTCACAGCATGGGATCCAGCACCAAAAGCTGCTGACATTGCCTCAGATGCAGACCAACTGTCACGTCACCCTTTCAAAATGCTGCCGACAGCTGTCTTTGAGCAACTGTCTGATCCCCATCTGCTGAGCAGTGATGGCAACCTGGGCTTGCACCTGCTGCTTGGCCCAGCTCAGCCTGTGCAGCAGCAGCATGGGCATGAGCAGGACTTTGATGAGAGGCAGAGTGATGAAAACCATGTGCAGTCACTGATGGTCAATATGCAGCAGAAGCCTGTGTGGGTGGGATCAAACACAGGTACTACATTGCTGTTGCTTCATACAACAGTGTTGACACCGCACTCGAATCCAAAACATGTGTATGTTGTCGGTTGCTGTTGATACAAGAAGCCTCTCAGTCAGACCAGCAAAGCTGTGGCCCATGCTCCCTGCATACAAGGGAAGGCCTCATCTTGATCATAGCACCATTGCTATTGCTGAGCATGAAGCTGCAGGCATTCATACAACATGACTGCTTGATGACCACATAATGACCACGAGTGCTGAACATAATGCTGCCACTGCTTCAACACCCAGTACTTGCTACGGCAACATCAAATCAAACCAAGAAGTTGACATGCCATTTGGACTCCCCTTGAAACTTCTCTTCAGCCAGCAGGATGATGCAGAAAATTTGGTTTGTGTTGTTGTCAAGCGTGCTGAAGGCACCAATCAGGGTTTTAATCATGCAAAACACAGCACTTACTGAGTTCTCTGCAGCCTAATCATGGCATTGCTGCAGCCAGCGGCACTGCCAAGCATTTCTATCTGTGTTGTTCATGAAGCCTTTAAATGATCAAATTCATGAGGTGCTGTGACGTCAGTTCCCATGGCTGCACCTGTAGGGCCTGATGACACCAAGGCAAAGGCTGTGCTGAAAGGCAAAGCTATAGGGGGGATGCCTTATGGCCTGCCCATGGCATTGTTGCAAATGGAGGCAGAGCCTGGGTCCTTGACTGGGCTTTCACATCAGGACCTGGATATTGACATCGCCCCTAGAATGCCTCTGGCTGCTAGCACCCACCAGGTTGGCTGGCATCTCAACTCTCCCTTGTCCCTGTAATACCACCAGGATTGCTTGTGAGAAGTCGCTTTGGACTGCATGTACCTGAACTCCAGGGGCAACACAGGCAGGTGTCTGATCACGCATGGCATTTCCTTCCTCTGCCAGGAAGTTTGTCTGCACCACTATGGCACCTCAAGCTTCTCTTTGTTGAACTGCATAACGGCATTTTCTTTTCATTTTCTTTTCCTGTCTTTCACCCGAGCAGCAGCGCAAGGGCAAACAAGCCTGAGTGCATGATGACACATCAATGGACATCAACCAGCATAGCCTGAGCTTGTAATTCCTCCAGGTAATCCATAGAAACTATGCAGAGACAGTCTGAGTATTAAAAAAGCATCAATGGTTCTCATCCTTGGTCGTCTGCCTGCCTGTGTCGAACTTCCCTTTTGATTTCAGCAGGAAGCTGGCAGGGTAGCACATGACTCGGCTCAGGCATTTCCCGCCTCCACCAGGGCGTTTCCCTCCACCAGCACAGCAGCAGAGCAGCAAGGCCAGGGTACAGAGAGCCTGAGGAGCTCTGATGAGTTTCCCGCCAACAAGGAGAACAACCAGTCCCGGTTTGGCGTCAGGCGGCATGCACCTGCTGGAGGGAAGCCAAGCATGCCTGGATTTGGTAGTGGTGGGGCAAATGTGCTTTCGGAGCAGGTTCTGGCACAGGAAGCTTTGTACGCTCTTCAGGTGAGTCTTTACGCATTACTCAGATCTTGTCGTGTCAGAGTTTATCCTGCGTCTGGCTGCCCTTGTTTGCCATGGTCACACAGCATGTGTTCTTCTGCATTGTTGTGTTGCAAAGCATGCACAAGAAGACTGCGACAGGCCAATGTGCGCCTTGCACATTTCAGACCAATTGCGGGGGATGTGCGCCTGCATCCTGGCAGCTTCAACCCCCAATGCAGCAACAAGAAATAGTGTCGGATGCATTTATGCCACAAGGAAGCTTTGCGCCAAGCCGGGGGGGGGGGGGCGGGTTCTTAGTTCACCACCCCCCCTCCCCCCACACTTCCACCCCAATCTTACAGATCAAAACACTCCCTGTCACTGCTCAAGCATCACAGCCATTGTTCTGCAGGGCGTAGCTGCCTCAATCAGTACACTCCAAGGTGGCAAGATCTGCACTCCCACTGTGAAAGCCGCCAGCCTAGCCAGTATCCTGCAGGCGGTTGTGACATCAGGTATGGAGTTCTGACTGTGAACACATGCAAGTCTGGTGCCAGTTGCAGTGTACAAGGCTGAAGTATTGCATGCTTGGCCAAGAAACTGCAGCCAGTTTTGGGATCCTTGTAAGAGCCTGCAAATGGTCACTGACAGCTGCTGTGCACTTGGCTTCAGAAGTGCATTTTTGGTAACCGCTGCAGTAGGAAATGCAGCCGCCAGTTGCAAACACATCCAGCTCACAATACCTGCAATGTGACCTCAACGCAAGAACCAGGTTTTGGCGCTGCTTGCCCTGGAACTCTGCATCAAGCAGACCTCCAGGTCCATGTCCAGGTTAGGGTTTGCGCAGAAACTGCAAACGTGGGCAAACTGTGTTGGCAGCAACTATGTAGTCAGCAGCTTGGTTCTTTCCCCACACGCAGGGACAGCTGCAAAATGGATCCGAAGCCTGTCACACTGTCTTGCCCAATCATCTGATTGCCGAAGTGATCAAGCCGCCGGCTGTCTGGACACACAAATCTGTCATGAGAGTCCAGCATGTGACCATATGCTTGCTGTGACAGGCCAGCGAAGGCAGGCGTTGGATCACTTTGTTGTGGCCTTTGGCGTGGACACGCACAGCAGCAGCAATGGTACAGCATCAAGCTCTGACCCAGTGCTGCAGGTGTGGTCTGTGCGTCTGTGCCCATGAACGTATTCAGGATGCAACAGCACTTGTCCTTTGAGCATGCCCTGCAACAACAACGGTGTTTTCGCCGTTGCAGACAACTCTGCACTGCCAGCAAGTAAACCGTTTTGGGTGTTCCCAAGTGCAATAGTGTCAAGCTGTGAAATGTAAATTAGGCCCATGCACCTAATGAACAGAACCAGATAGCAGACAGGCAAAGATGTCTGTACAGCAGCAGCCACCAAAAACTGTCAGGCACACCAAAGCAATACTTGGCTGTGACTTCAGCCGCCACAGCAGGCTGTTCTTGCTGCAACATCAGTCAAGTGATGCAGTCATTCTCAGCAGCAATGAACACCATTCTGCATGAGCACACCCGTGCCTTGCAACAGCTGCCACAAGCTGTGCGTCACAGTGAATACTGCAAGTCTGTTTTGGTGTCGATCTGCTGCAAGTGATGCGGGCTTCTACAGCTGCTATGCAGGCTATTCTGCATAGACAGCCCTTTGCCTTGCAACACTTGCTAGAGGCTTTGTAACAAAGGGCAAGTCTGCTTTTGTGTCAAATCCCCTTCATGTGGTGCAGGGTGTGCACAGCTGCAGTGCAGACGGTGCTGCGTGGGCACAGCAGTGCTTGCAAAAGCTGTGCAACAAAGGTCTTGGTGTCGGTACAGAGCCGTAGGTGGTAACCATGACTACTTTGTCGTTGCCAAATCCCCTTCATGCGGTTGCAGGCATTCACAGCTGCAGTGCAGAGCGTGCTGCGTGGGCAGACCTGTGCCTTGCAACAGCTGCCAGGGGCTGTGAAACAGAGGCGCATGGCAGAGCAGTCCCACAGCAGCATGGCTGCACAAAGAAGAACAGAGAGTCAGCAAGGCCTGCCAGCAGTGACTGTGCTGGAAGTGGTACTGCATACAGAGAGGCTGCAGGTGATGCTTCAGCTGTTTGTCAGCAGCAACAGCAGCAATGTCACAAAACGGTGCCCTGATAGTGCTGTGGGCCACAGCAGTCCTTGCAGTGGACCACTGCATCATCGAGTCATGTACACTTTCAACATTGCGTCACGTACAAATGCTAGCTGAGCATCTGCGCAGTTACATGCATCTGGCAATGGGAGCGGTGAGAGAGGACTGTGACTAGTTTGTAACTGACAGCTGAGATGATCTGGTTTGCACATCTGCCAAGGCAACTGTGCTTCCTGTCTAGGGCCTGAGTAGCAATTCTGCTGGGCAGGCCATGGGTTCAAGCTCTCGAACTTGTCCTATGGAGCATATTTGCATGGCAAGGTTGGCAGTTTTGCTGGCTAGCGTACAAGCATGTGGTTAATCTATCAGTCTTGCTATGTGGGTTGTGGGGCTATCAACCTTGCTATACCCAACAGTAGGATGGGTAAAGGCTCATTGGATGTAACAATACATCATGGTCTGATCGTCAAGAAGTTGCTAAGCCAGCTTTGCACCTGCAGGCCCAGCTTCTGACTTTGTCGACCCTCTGCTGGTGTGAGCCCTTGCCTGGTCCCGACAGCATCACAAACTCCCAGCTGATGTCGGAGATCATCCACAGCAGACCTGTCACTCAGACACACCCACAACCCAGCCAGACTCTACACCAGCAGTCCTGGGACTGCAGATGGGCCAAGGAGGGCTTCCCCAAGGGCCCTGCCCTGCTGTCTTACTTGTACAGCGAACTGCAGGAGTCAGACTCCCATGCTGCGCCGCTCGTGCGCTTCCTCTTCTTGGCTGCCTTCCAGCCATACATGCAACACATGCGCTCCTGGATGTATAGCACAGCAAGCATGGCACCACATTTTGGCACTGCTGAGGGGGACTCAGCCGGTGTAGGGCCACAGATGCTCAACAACAATGTGAGTGGCCGTTTTAATCTGTTTCTGCTTGTACCTGCGTCTGACGCTTCATTTTGTTATGGTTTGCTGCTTCTGCTTCTCCGCCTTGTTTGCCATGGACACCTCACCTGCAGCGGTAACAAAGGACAGCATTCTTCTATAGTGTGATAAGCAGGGAACGTTGCCGCATTTTCACCATTCTTTTCAGCTCAACACCTCAAAACGAAGGTCGTACAAACACACATTACATACAAAAGATACCAGAAACCACAGCCTCAAGTATGTATTGAATTGAGTCACAAAACAACCACACAAGAATGCTAGCAACAGGCTCAACACATTGCGTGCCCTGCGCAGGTGGCTCTGCCATAATCATTCTGCTGCTGGCTGCTTGTCAGCTTCCTGGTCGTTGCTTGACTCACAGCAAGTGTCATCAAGTAGCAGTCTCATGGCTTTGACAATGTGCAGGGGCTATTGCTGCATGCCCTGCCCCAGCTCTTGGAGCCCTACCAACCACCAGTTTCTGTCAGCTACCTGGCAAATGTTCCTCAGCGCTGAATTCGATTCTATACCTCTGAGACTAACATCAATCTGGTAATGTGCAGGAGCAGCTGCTGTTCTTGCTGCTACAAGCACTTCCTGCTGGTGCTTTTCATGCATTGCCTGTCTCACCACATTTATCGCAGAACATGAGTCATGCATTGAGCATGCCTTGCAGGGGCTGCTGCCACAGGCCCTGCCCCAGTTTCTGCTGCCCTGCCAGAAGCAGTTTGTGCTAGCTGGCTGGCAGCTGCGTATTTTGCAGCGGTTGAAGCCCAGATGCAGATCCTTTGTAGATCAGATAGCCGTTATTGCTGGAGCAGAAGCATCTGAAGCCAGTCTGCTAGCCATGGATGATGATGAACTGCCAGGTGTGACAAACTGTGCGCAATCAGCATGTAAATAACATCAACAGCATTGCTGAGCGCCTCCCAAATTTACTTTGCTGTGTGTGGCTCTGAGTTGTGCTGAGGATAGATTGAAGATTGGAAAAACGCAGAATATGACCCGCACAGTATGTGCCTAATACGAAATTTATAGGAACCAATGAAAATACAACAGAGCACGATATTGCAGACTCTTAAATGCAGATAGTTAGACACAGCATGGCACTGACATGCATCACAGCAAGATGTATAGCATCACAGACAGAAGGAGTTCAATTCAATTTAAAATGTGATGCATCTCAGACAATCTGCATGCCAATCCAATTACTTGTTAACATCGTGCCTGCAGCTTATTAGGCCTGTGATTGCACAGATGTTTGTATGTTTAACTCTCATGTCACCATGACTGAGCACACCGCACTGCTTTTCTCTGATGCCTGATCAGATCTGTGCAAGCAGGAACTGCACTGCAAAGCAGTCAGTGAGAGTTGCTCAAATGCATGTGCAAGTCTAAGGCTTGAAGCAGTGCTTATTGGATATGTAGGGCAGACAACATCAGGAGCTCCTGTGTGGGGCCTTGCTGAGCCGGCAGGCCAGGGCAGGCCCCAGTCCGCCCTGCAAGCCCACAGCTTCCCGTTGATTTTCAACAGCCATGCTTTGCAGCAGGTAAACCAACTGATACTACGCTAGTTCTCACTTGATGGTGTGTCAATGAAACATTTTCCCCCACAACCACTACAGCTCCGGCCATATTGATCATGTAGTCCTTTTGCTGTAGCGCCTGTTGTTATGAGCTGCCTCACTGAGAGGCGAGAGGCTGCTAGGACAGCTTCTGTCATGACTTCGCTTTTTTCTAAAGCCTTTCCTTTGTGTTTTTGCCTTATGCTTTTGTCTTTTGCCTTTTGCCTTCTATCTTATCCCTTCTCCCTTGTGCCTTCTGCCTTATGCCTTTTCCCTTCTGCCTTATGCTTTATGCTTTTGCCTTATGTAGCCACGCTGTGCAGTGAGGGTGGGCATGGCACCAATGCAGTGCAAAGTGCACTGCTGTGACAGTAACTCCTTGTCATGTTGAGTTCTGTCACGCTGGTATCCACCCTGATGACTGACGCGCAGTCTAAGGCGCATGGCAAGACTGCACATGAGGCAGAGATGATGTTGATCCACACTACAAGCTTCTGACTGCTAACTACGTTCTGCATTGCTTGTCAGCAAGTGATCGTAAGCTCTTTTCAATCCCGAAACATCATATTTTTACTGAAACGTCCATCCTACGGTGGAAATCTAAACTCAGAAACGCCTGGGGACAGTAAAAACGCGTTTCTACATTGGGGAGATGTTGCAGGCCCCTGCTAAGTGCAAAGCTGAGGGCAACAACTGACATGCCATGGATTGTGTTTCCTACAACATGCTGCTTGTCCCAAAGCTGTGCCTCATGTGCCACATGACTGAGGTGAGACTCAGCAGACCTGCAGCGTGCCCATGCACCTGGCAATCACTCCATCAGGCAATATGACCCACCAGCAGCTTCAGTCTGCACTGACACTGTGCACCATATGACAGATGGGTAGGATGAGAGCCAAGGTCTGTGGTGAGCGCATGCAGACACATTGCTGCCCAACAGAGTACCAATCAATCAATCAATCAATCAATCAATCAATCAATCAATCAATCAATCAATCAATCAATCAATCAATCAATCAATCAATCAATCAATCAATCAATCAATCAAACAATCAGTCAATCAGGTTACATTTCCTGTCGTCGGGACTCATCAGAGGAGTCAACAGACAATGACTAAGAATTTTGAAAGGTTTGAATGAAACAAATTGTGCAATGCTGATCTGCACCACAGAAAGGTCCAAGTATCAACCAATCAATCCACAGACAGCTGACTTTCTCAAGGTTGTGCATGCACCTCCTCAGGTGACTGAGGTCCGGGTGAAGGCGAGTGATGAGCGTATGAGGGAGACACACATACTGCTTGCAGACCTGGCAGAACAGCGTCAGATTGCTCAAGACGCTGTGACTGCTGAAGTCCTGCATAGGAAGCAGCAGCTCCAAAACAACAGGTAAGAGCAAGTAGTGGCACATGTGTGACATAGGCCCGATCAGATTTGTGTGTCCATTTGTTTGCCTGACCTTGTCTCTGTCTGGGTGTCTGTCTGTCTGTCTGTCTATGTCTTGAACATGTTTGACTTTGACAAATGCCAAGCCGATCCCACAAGATGCTGAAAAGGAGCGTGTTTGACCTTTCAAAATTTAGCGACAGTACACAAGCTTAGTCACACTCATCCAAGAGCCATTTCCAACTGTGACCTGTTTGTTTGGAAGTTGTGAGCTCTGCTGCTCTTTGCAGGGTTTCAAGCTTTGGTTTTTGCAAATGTTTGCACAGCAGTACTCAGACAGACACAGCGCGTGTTCTTTCATATTTCTGCCAAGGACCTCGTAGCCACACAAGGCGGAAGGGAGCCATTTACCAGTATTCTCGTAGGGCAAAAGTGATTGTTCTCGCTTGAAGTACAGGGAGGCAGTTCGAGTACAGAAGGCAGGAGAGAGCCGGCAGCGTTGTGTGCACAGAGCAAGGCTTCTGAAGGATCAGCAAAAGGCCATGACTGCCCACCAAGCTGCTCTGGAAGCTGAGAGGGCTCTGCGCATCAGGTCAGCATCTACCATCACATCTCATTTGTGCTTCATTCACTCACTCATTCACTCACTCACTCACTCACTCACTCACTCACTCACTCACTCACTCACTCACTCACTCACTCACTCACTCACTCACTCACTCACTCATTCATTCATTCATTCATTCATTCATTCATTCATTTCAAAGCTCGTCGGAGACAACTGTGACTGTTTGACTTAAGACTGAAATGCCAAACAAAGTCATCTCAAAGTTCTAAAGTTTTCTTAAAGTCACAATTGCAATGCAGTCATAAATGCAGTGCATTCACAATATGCACAAAATAGCAGATTTGGCCATGTTTGCTCGGCAAGCCGTTTTAGAAGGCGGCTCAGTGCACCAGATCAGCAAATTGTGGCTGAAGATAGACACAAGTCTGCACTGTATGTGCTGTGCCCAGCTAAATTGCTATATGCATACTGTATGCTAACAGCAACAAGTACATGTCGTGCACAGACAGCTGCAATTTACTTACTGTGTACAGACATGTGTGCAGACAGTAGCTGTGTATGTATTGCATACAGACACCAGCTGTGTACGTATTGTGTATAGACAGCAGCTATGCACACACTGTGTGCAGACACTGGCAACCAGTAGTCTAGTCTGCAGACAGTAGCAATGTAGACACTGTGTACAGACAGCAATGATGTATGTACCGTATGCAAAGGGTAGCAATGTGCATACTGTGTACAGACAGTAGCAAAGGGGTATGACAGGCTTAGCTGGGACCAGACAGGCTCTGCGTGTCAGGTCAGCACATGACATGCCATATCCTGAGCGTGCAGCTGTTCTCACTGTGACCGCCCACCAGGTCAGTTGCAAAGTGCTGTCAACATCAACACGCTGATGGCTCACACCATGCCAGCAACTCAGTACCTTGTTGTGGTATCTGTAGGGAAAGACAGAGTGTGCTAGGAGCAGCAGTATAGCAGGAGCACAAGGCTTCGTCAGCTGCCGCAGCTGCTGCAGCAGTATTGTACAAACTGAGTGTGTGGACAGCTTACACCATTTCAGCAGTTTAGTGCCCTGTTGTGGTATCTGCAGGATAAAACCAGGAGGTGCTCATGCAGTAATCTAGCAGGAGCACAAGGCTGCACTTGCTGCTGCAGCTGTTGCAGCCAAATCATACAATCTGAGGGTCTTGATAGCTTACACCATTTTAGCAAGTTGATGCCTTTTTGTGGTGCCTGTAGGGAAGAGCAGGAGGTGCTAGAAGCAGCAGCTCGGCAGGAGCACAAGGCTGCACTTGCTGCTGCAGCTGCCGCAGCCAGAGATGCCAAGCAAGACCTGCAGCAGATGCAGATGGCTGCGCAGCGCATGGCTTGGCGTACACGCAGGTGGCAGATAGCCCACCTCAGACGCCATGCACTTGAGGTCAGGCCACATCCAGCTCATGCTTTCACTGCTTCCTGTGCAAATGTTTATGTGGTAAGGTATCATCTTGTGCGACATGACAATGGCTGCTCAAGCTGCTCAGTCGGGCTTGAAGCTCAGTTTTGCTTGAACGTCTTGTGGTATGGATTGATCAATGGGAACATGTGCCAGCCTTTGCTCTCGCGTCAGCCAGGTAGGTATCAGTTATGCCTCACCCCGATTCTGAAGGCCGTTCAGCAGGCTTTGTTTTATGACTGGCGGGTGTGCAGACGAGCACCGGGCTGCATGCGCCCTGTGGTAGTACTGCATCTGCAAACCAGCAGCACCAGTGGTTCGCTTGCTTGTGTTTTGATGTCATGCCTGTTGGTGCGGCACGCAATAAGTCACAAGCTGATGTGTACAGACTGGTGTGCTTGGCACTGCAGACAGCAGAAGCTGCAGAGGATGCCGAGCTACTTATCCTGGCCTCAGACCCTGCACTGCGTCAAACCCTTGACCCAAGTGAGTCATCCACTGCTGAAGCTCTACACAGCGTCTCAGGCTTTCAGCTGCCTGATCACAGCAGCAGCACAGACACAGCAGCTGTCACTGAGTGTGCCGCCACTGCTCTAAAACACATCCCAGGCTTTGCGCTTTCCGGCCACACCGCCACAGCTGCAGCAGAGCCCTTTGCTGACCTTGCAGCACCAGCAGCTGTGGCCACAGCCAGCGCTCAAGCATCGGACGCACAGGCATCAGAGAACGAGGCGGCTGCAATTTCTGTTGATGCTAGCAGGGACCAAAACGCCAAAGAAGTTGGGTCCAAATCCCAAGCAGAAGGGTTGCTTACATCACACTCAAGCAGTAGTGCAGCTGCTAGAGACATCAACAGCACAACAACAGCAGACGCTGCTAATGAGCCTGCATCAGCAGGCGTGAGTACAGACGCTGACGTTTCTGCAAGTACTGCTGGTGAGTTTCAGGGAGCAGATGTTGGCACACTTGCTGGCAAAAAGCCCAGGGGCAAGTGGGGCATTCCGCAGCAGCCCTTTACTGCTGCAGGCAGAGGCACAGAAGCTGCGGAACATGCTGGCAGCCTGCTTGGCAGTGCTGCCACAGCTGTGGTACCAGGCGGCAATGCTCTCAGCACACTCACCGCAGCTGTATTTGAAGAGTCTGCAGCTGCAAAGGAGCTGCCTGAACCAGATCACGCTGAGTCAGCCACAGCTGATGAGACTGCGCCCACCGCTGTGCCTGATGTCGCAGCAGAGTCCAAGTCACCTTCCACAACAACTGCCACCTCTACAGGCACCGCAGCCACAGCTGGCACTGAGATAGTTAGTCCCATTGCAAGCCAGCAGGAGCTTGCCACAGCTCACTCAGCAGCAGCCACCGCCGGTGCTGGCAGTGGCGCTTCAGACAGGCCTGCTGCTGGCCAGTACAGAAGGGTGGCGTGGGCTCCAGTCTACAATCTCTTCCCAGCAGCTGGCCAGCTTCTGGCTGCTCCACAACAGCCTTTCACTCAAGCTCATGCTACAGACTCTGGCACACATGCTGGTGCATGCTTAACTCAGGATGCTGAGGTCACTCAGACACACAGTCATGCCACTGCTGCTGAGGGTGCAACTGAGCATGATACCATAGCTGAGCACGACAACACAGCTGAGCAAGACATAACAGCTGTGCTGGAGGCAACTCCCTTGAGGGATCAGCCAGGAAGCATTGTTGCTCACAGGAGCTTAGGTGAGTCCACATGTACAATCTGGCAGAAACGTGCAGCAGTGATTGCTAGCAAGCCCAACCATGCACCTGTTGGCAAAGACATGCTCTGCTTCATGCCTTGTCTCTGCTTGATGCCTTGCCTCTGCTTCATGCCTTGCCTTGCCTTGCTTTACTTTGCTTTCTTTTGCTCTGCTCTGCTTTGCTGTGCATGCTGTGCTGTGCTGCATGCTGTGCTGTGCTGTGCTGCAAGCTTTGCATGCAGTCACACTTTTGCATTCTATGCCATTCTTGGTGAAGGGCAAGACTGAGCTGTACTGCCAAGTCTGCCGCAGCTTCTCATCATATTCATGCCATCTCTGATCTGCATGATGCAGAGGGGGTACAGATTGAGGGGGAGGGGCGCAAGAAAAGGGCTGGTTGGAAGGGCGTGGTGCAGCCCTGTACAGCTGCTGGGTCCAGCAATACTGGACCTGCCACAGCCAGTACTCATCCTGCAGCAAACAGGTACAATCACCCATTGATACGTTTTTGTGGGTTGGTCGACGCCAGAAGTGTGGTTATATTGTGTTCGAGGTCATGTTAAGGATTTTAATTGCCTTTTGGCCTGTTGTCGTGCACAGATTCTGTGTCTTTTACATGTGGGGCAAGGAGATGCATGATTAGGCAGCTTCTGTCAGCTGAGGCAGTGACTGGCCAGCTTGTGATGATAACACCGGTCGCACATGGCATGTCTGCAGGCTGATTGGCCTAAACCCTATACATTAAAACCACATGGTATGCCTGCAGGCTAAATGTCCTAGACCCTAGATCCTAAACCCTAGAACTGCATGGTATGCCTGCAGGCTGGATCAGCCAGTCTCACAGGCAAGTGAGCTGAGACTGGCTCGCAAGAGACAGCGCTGGAGTCTGCCAGCTGCAAACGATACATCAGCTGACGAGTCCCCACCCAGTTCAGAGGACTTGAGGCTAGTCTTGCTGCAGGGGCAGGATGAACAAGGGCTAGTGCCCCTGTCAGTGGTCATGAAAACTTGTTTGGTGCAGGGCGTTCTGGAGCAGTACAAATGTGTCAGCAAAGCCTGCCTTGGGTAGGTCTGACTGGCATGGCTGTTGCATTGCTGCTGCAGAGCCAACACATGCACGCCAAGCATCCAGCAAGCTTTAGCTGACTTGAACACCTCTGATGCCCTTCTGACCAGCTTGGCAGAGATGCAATCATCCTGAGAGGAACAGGTGTCTGAAGCGTCTTGTGACAGTCATCAAAGTGTATGCTATGCCCATTCATGCATACAAGAAGCACAGTCAGGCTTGTTTGACAACCCATACCTTCCTTGTGTAGATGTCGTGTTGCCCAAGTGGCAAATTGCAACCCGTTCCATTTCTTGTAGGCTGTTTAAGGATGAGCTGAAAACGATGGACTCACTCCGTTCATTCCAGCGGTACTTCTTCATGGACGCTGGTGACTGGGCTGAGCATCTGACAGAAACCTTGTGCGATGCCTCAGCACAGCATGGCATACTGCATGAGCACAGCGTGCAAAGCATGTTGGAAAGCTCGTTCAAGGGCAGCTCAACCGAGCATGATGCGAGCGCTGCAAACCTCAGAATATCGCTTCAGCTTCCTCCCAGCCAAGGTCTGTCCCATGAAGCATCCCCAACTCGGTCTGGGGCATCTCTGCAGCGAGATGGGGCATCCCCAGGTCAGCCGCCAAATGGAGGTCACAGCAGATCAGTACAGGTGGACAACCGTTCATTAAGAGCTTTGGATACAGTCCAACTCTCATATGATCTAGAATGGCCGCTTGCACTGGTCATCACTCAGGTAGCGCTATGCCAAGATTGTTGTTGCTGTGTTGGCATTTTTGCGCAGCATGGCCATAATTGTGTGTGCTCACCACACAAGTAAGCAGGTGTGCAACACAGCCTGCATGTTCTGCTTCAGTACAACTTGGCATGAGACAAATGTAGCATGGTTGCAAGGCTGCTTGGAGCTGCCAGCACTATAGTGTAGTGTGCTGCTGAGCAATAGGCCCTTGATGTTGCACATCCAGGGTCCAACATGACATGTCTGCTGCCACTGGGAACACCTCCAGCTTCCCCACATTGCATCACCTGACAGCGTCATCCTTCTTTTCCCTTCCTGTTGTCTGCTGCCTCAGCCACAAGCTTCTCTGCAACACTGCTCACTATTATGCACCGCTTTGGACCACAATTCACCACATTGCACTGCTTTTCACCACTTTGCACCACTTTCCACCACTTTGCACCCCTTTGCACCCCTTTGCACTGCTTTGCACCTGTGCCTCACATCACCTGGTTGCAAGATGGCAGAACACTGCACACTTTGAGCCACCATCGCTTTGCCCATGCATAAGAGAGAAGATCAACTTGCAGGACCTCAGCATTGTCTGCACTTGTAGGAGGCAGTACAGCAGTACAGCGCTATCTTCAGCTGGCTGTTGTGCCTGAAGCGAGTTGCTCTGCTGATGTGTAAGCTGTGGTCAGACCTGGGCTCAATGCGGCAGGCTGATCAGACAGTGCGCTCAAGGTATCAGATGAGTGTTGAGGGGGTCAAGACACATCCAGATGTACCTGTTGCAGTGATGCAGCAGAGGCTGCGCACTGTACAGCTCTTCAGGCATGAGGCAGCTCATCTTGCTGGAGTGCTGCAAGCATACATGCAGGGTCAACTGCTTGGCAAGTGCTGGCAGCAGCTGCAGAGGAGTGTTCAGGTAAACGCCTGCAGTGCTCAAATGGTAGCTGTAATGCACCAGATCATACATAAGATGAGCAGATGCACAGGATGCAGCGTGTAATCTTGCATGTGACCGCAGTGCATAACAGCTTGCAATGCAGGCAGATTGTTGGTAATGACATATGCACAGATACTGTCTTCAGGCCCTTAGTAGAGATAAGGACAGACGCACCTTCCCACCAGGCCAGGCTCATGCAAGTAATGTTGTGACTGATAGCTTGAACACAATGCACAGCTTTTTAGGTCCTGCCTGGCTGGCTGTAGTACAAGTCTGCGTCAATGTATGCTGATCACAAGCTTTGTTATGTGTCATCAGGATGATGTCTTGGATCTAGCAGACTTACAGAGGGTGCACATGCTGTATCTGTCTCAAGCTCAGCGGGAGTGCTTGATGTCAGCCGACACGAGGGAAGTCCGAGCAATTGTTGAACCAGCTTTACAATGCATAGTAGACTTTGCAGACCACGTCAGGTATGGCAACGATTTTGCACAGCAGTCTTTTCAGGTGACTGCCACATAAGAGTGATGTTCAAAGGAAGTTGAGCACTGCTGGTCGTGTACTTGTCATATGTTTGATGGGCCATTCAAGCTCATGTCTCAGGTGTGAAGCTTGCTGCTGAGCATACTTGGTGGACAATTTATTCAAGATGTAGTGGTAATCAGGTTGCTCTGACCTAACAATGTGTGGTGTGTGACAGAAGTCAAGGCAAAGATTTATCAGTTATTCTCCTTGATGACAAGCAGTGGAGCCTGTTGGACAAGAAGATACAGGACTTCCAAATTCGTAGTTCAGTGCTGTATAAGGTGTTGAAGTATGCAAGTGGTAAAGGACACTATCAGGAGCTGTTTGTGCAGCTTGATCTCAATGAGTATTATGCAAATCGATTAGTTAATCATTGAAATGGTGACAGAATTCCACCAGCATGTCACGACTGTTGCAGAAGCACGTGCAAGGGACAGTCATAGCAGAAGATGATGTACATGTATGAGATCTGTTATTGTTTGCTGAAACTGAAGGCTTCTACAGGATCAAGAAGATGAGCACAAACTCTTCCATAGAAAAGTGGTTGTCATACATAGTTACAGGTCAGCAGATGTCAAAGGATTCACTTTACAGCAAAGCGTTCATTCATTAACTGTCATTGTCGATTTTGCTGCTTACATGCACCTTTCAGCACAATGTAAGCTGCATAAGAGTACAACTTAGCACAATGTCAAGCTATCTATACACAGACTACACAACGGCCTATGCCTCTTCCTCCTCCTCATCGAACTCACCCTCCTCCTCAGCAGAGGCATCCTGGTACTGCTGGTACTCAGATACCAAGTCGTTCATGTTGGACTCAGCCTCAGTGAACTCCATCTCATCCATACCCTCACCTGCAACAAGACAGATGCAACTGAATCTCACAATACTACCTACAGCTCAGCCACAGCTACATTGCAAGGGACTTCAAATCAGATTTTTTGCACAGGTAGCAAGAAGGTAAGCAGATGAAGTTTGCAAGACATACCTGTGTACCAGTGAAGGAAAGCCTTCCTCCTGAACATAGCTGTAAACTGCTCTGACACACGCTTGAACATCTCCTGGATGGCTGTTGAGTTACCTGCAAACAGACACAAGTCAAAGCTAGCTGTGGTGCTGTCATTGCAATGAGAGGAGAACGTTCCAAACACACAGCCAGCGGTGCCAGCTGCAGCAGTAATTATGTACAGAAGACTTACCAATGAAGGTGGCTGACATCTTCAATCCCTTGGGTGGAATGTCACAGACTGAAGACTTGACATTGTTGGGGATCCATTCAATGAAGTATGAGGAGTTCTTGTTCTGGACATTGAGCATCTGCTCATCAACCTCCTTAGTGGACATACGGCCTCTGAACAAGGCTGATGCTGTCAAGTATCGGCCGTGTCGGGGGTCAGCTGCGCACATCATGTTCTTGGCATCCCACATCTGCTGTGTCAACTCTGGCACAGACAGAGCGCGGTACTGCTGTGAACCACGAGATGTCAAGGGGGTGAAACCAACCATGAAGAAGTGAAGTCGGGGGAAGGGAATCAGGTTGACAGCCAACTTCCTCAAATCAGCATTCAGCTGACCAGGGAATCGCAGACAGCAAGTGACACCTGACATGACTGCTGAGATCAGATGGTTCAGGTCACCAAAGGTGGGGGTGGTCAACTTGAGTGTACGGAAGCAAATGTCGTACAAGGCTTCGTTGTCAAGAACCATGCACTCGTCAGCGTTCTCCACCAACTGGTGAACTGACAGTGTGGCGTTGTATGGCTCAACCACAGTGTCAGACACCTTGGGTGATGGTACAACTGAGAAGGTCATCATCATACGGTCTGCAAGAACAAAGATGTCAGAGGTCCAGCAGCAGCCCTTTGTGGCTGAAGTTAGAGCAGAAAAGCGTTTTGGACCACATTATCTTAAAACTGTGACATACCAGGGTACTCCTCACGGATCTTGGAGATCAAAAGAGTTCCCATACCAGATCCTGTTCCACCACCCAGGGAGTGGCAGACTTGGAAACCTGTAACAATCAAAACAAAGGTTTTGGCACAAATTGTTGGCTTGACCTGTCAGTTTACACAAGCTCAGATGACACAGGTACCTTGCAGGCAGTCACAGGACTCTGCCTCCTTGCGCACTACATCAAGGACTGAGTCAATCAGTTCAGCTCCCTCTGTGTAGTGACCCTTTGCCCAGTTGTTTCCAGCTCCTGTCTGTCCAAAGACGAAGTTGTCCTGCAACAACAGGTGTTTAGCAAGAGGACAGCTGACTGGGCAAATGCTAGAAAACGGCAGCCGGCGAGGCTGCAGCTTACCGGGCGGAAGATCTGTCCGTATGGGCCTGAGCGGACACTGTCCATGGTGCCGGGTTCCTGCAGACACACGCTGGCGTGTTGACATTGTTTCTGGTTAACGTGAACTAAGCGAAAGAACAGCGCTTCGGTCATGACGTCTCTGCAACAGGTGTCACAATATTTCAAATCGCACAGCCAGTCCTTACCAGGTCCATAAGGATAGCGCGTGGCACATAGCGACCTGCACAGAATGTAAAGTATCTGAGCTGCCTGAACAAGAAGATGCGAGCAGACAGCAACTTGCAGGCTTGTTGTTGACTGGCATACCGCCTGATGCCTCGTTGAAGTACACGTTGACTCGCTCCAGCTGTAAGTCTGAGTTTCCATGGTAAGTACCAGTGGGGTCTACACCGTGCTCATCGCACACCACCTGCGTATGTCAAAAAGTCTCAGCTGGATTTCCTGGACCCGCCAAAAGGGCTGCAAGCTGCCGATTGACTGACGCCTCACCTCCCAGAACTTGGCACCAATCTGGTTGCCGCACTGTCCTCCCTGGATGTGCACGATTTCACGCATCTTGAAGTCTTTGCGGCTTGCAAGAAGCTAGACGTAAGCAGCGTGAGAGGAGGCTAGCACAGGCAACGGGGAGCAAGACACTGAAAAAGAACAGCTTTGACTGGGTCGCAATTTTGGCGGAAAAAAGTTCAAGTCGTGCTAGTACTTTGTGTCAGACCAGATGTAGCGTAATGTAAAGATGACGGTTCGCGTGTTCCGGACAGCGTAAAGCTACATGTATTGCCGGTCAACATGTCTATCAGTGCGGCACAAGCTCACGTGCGGCGAGATGTTATGCACAATGTCGCAGATATATAGCACAGGGCACAAGCCGTCTCGGCAGTCTGCACACGCCAGCATAACGCGCAACACCAGACCTTACTCGCTGCAGACTGATCTGCTCTGACTGGCATCAGGCACGGAAACCTGCGCACTGATTCTGACTGGCAAGCTCGTTGCAAGCGCAGCAGCAATGCAACTTTGCGCATCGATCAACAGTGTTGTTACTGGTCGCAAACTCGTGCCTCCGCAGTGCATCACCGCAGCGGCACGTAAACCAACAGGTGTTTGGCAAGCGAACTCAAGAGTGTGGAATAGGCACAACAGGTGGTAAGTATGCTGTCAAAAGGATAAGGAAGCGGCACTCGTGTCACGCATAGCGGGCCATCGGTGACTTGTTTCTCTGCAGGCTAACTTCAGACTTCAAGAGACAGAGCACTTGGCTGCGGGCACTGCATCAGGGCAGTCAGGCAACCAACAAAAGCAGTGAGAGCCTGCAGAAGCCTCTTGTGATATTAATAGGCTGGCTAGGGGCACAAGAGCGACATTTCAACAAGTAGGCAACTCCCAAACTGACTGAGTAGTGGAAGCGCAAGCATTCAAGCAAATGCCATGCTTATGCCCCCAGCAGATCTGTATGTTTGATACAGGTATGTTGAACTGTGGCAGAGGATGGGACACAAGACTTTTGGATACCAGCCGCCCACCAATAGCATTGTGCTGCCCCCCATCGGGAGTGCAAGGGCCGCAGAGTTCATTCATGATGTGCAAAGCTTCCAGAATTTGCACTTGAACCAACCAGTGATCTACCACATCTTCAGGTACAGACTGGCACGGTTTCACGGTGATGCATCTTATGGCTCACCGTTCTCTGCATGGAGACGAAATCTATAGCTCTTGCCGCAATCAGAAAGGATTACTGCTTGAATTTTGGATTCAAACAGCAGCAAGGTCAATTGGATGATCCTCAGCTGGGTTGATGAAGCAAGCTAATGTGTGCAGCAATGCAGGCTTTCTTTTTTTTGGGACTGTGCTGAGAGCCATAGCAGCTGCTGATGCCTTGCCCCTCAGTCAAAGCCAACAGTTAGTTAGCGATGCATGCTCCCTGCAGCATAACATGCTGCAACCTGTCAAGGGCCTCATCTTGGACTCAGCTCCCTGCCGTCTTACTCCCGGTATATCTGCCAGGTGTGCCTTACATCAATGAAGTGCACAATTTCTGGCAACATACAAGCTGTCCTGCATGCAGCCTTAGTAAGTTGCGCTGTTTCAAGCCATGCTGCATGCAGTCTTGACATCTTGCTCAGTGTTTGACATCAGCCCGCCTTGGCAATGTTCATTTTGGGAGAGACACATTTACTGCTAGGCAAAGGGCTGACACAAAGTCACTTGAAGGGCTTTGTCATGCCAGTTTTGTTTGTTTGATGCATAATTGCCACACATGCATTCCTGTTTGGCAGCTGCTTGCTTGTGGAGGTCCTCCGTGTGCTGACCTGAGTGTCTGTTGCTGGCCAGGGGCTTCACAGCAGCAGCATTATCCAAACCGGCAGAATCAATACAAGTTCAGCATCCACACCTTGTTGCTGCTGCTCAGCTGCTCTTCACGCCTGCCTTGAATTTTCCTCCAATTGCAAACAGGCAAGATCAGGTGTGATTTCAACACAACAAAAGATAGCCACATTGCATCCTCCCTGCCCTGCACAAGCCTGTTGTAGTTGATCACTGCACTGTAAAGATCTGCTGTCCTCTTGAACTTCCTTGTGGCATGGCCATGAAAAGAAGGTGATTTTGTGGTCGCGCAAGCAGCTGCAGGAACAGTGGGTTGTTTTGTTATACAGCTCAAACCAGGCTGCAGTTTGTATGCCCATAGCCATGCCCTAGCTTCAACCAACCATGCTAAGAAGTTTTCCCAGCATTGTCATAACACCTCCATGCAAGTCCACCACCAGCACCAGGTTGAATACCCGCAACATCATTAAGGTCTTCTTTGGAGTTGACCTTCTTTAAAGGAACTTGTGCAAAACATGAGAAACACCAAACAGGGTTCTGTGCTGCAGATCTGGCAAGCATGGAGCAACACAGCTCCACTCTGTCCACAGCTGTACTTGTACTCCTCAGCTGATGCTTTGATACCCCCGTCAGCGGTGCAGCAGTTTCAGGAAATACAGAAACAAAGGGGAGTAGATGTGGACAACAAGATGTGGGCAGACAGCGCGCATTGTGAGCACTACAGAATATACCCTGATGAATATGTTAGTCAGTTGAAAAGGTTTGTTGAGAGATGCTGCCGTTGACATGGTCAAGCGTTTTGGAATCTTGTTGTTTGGAATCATCCTACATGCAGAATGTCACACAACAGCACCGACTTGATGAGTTGGTAGATGCTTGGGAAGTTGAGCCTCAAAATGCTACATGTCCCTTTCGTGTGACCGAACAGCTGTCAATGCAGTTCATGCATTGTATCAATATTCCATTGTAGCACGCAGTCAGGCAGGAGGAAGTCCTTGCATCATAATCACAGGACTCATAGGCAGCCATTGGCGCAAGTCACGCGCCATCAGGCAGCAAAAGCAGTATTGAAACATATTACACGAAAACAGACGACGTCACGTTGGCCTGCAAACGTGAGGAAAGTCAGCTCGTGGGCATGATGTCTGATCTTCGAAGACACAGCCTTCACAGTGTCACGTGTTGGCAGGCTGTGTGAACAACAGCAATAGCAACATGCAGTAACATGCAAGCGCAGTATCACAAAGCACAGAAACATGGAGCAGCAATTGCATATCTACCAGCAGCAGCCTGGTGCAGCAAGATGCAAGACCAACATAATCAGCAAGATGCAAGACCTACATAATGCAGATCAGCAGTTTGCACTAAGGGTTGAATAGCAGCATGGGTTAAAGTAATACAGCATCAACAAGTGTAGGAAACAACACAGGACATCAGCACCATGCATGATGTCAGCATGCAGCAACAGCAGTGCCACTAGGGCCACAGTGCACAACCTTTTATGCACAGCGACCATGTGGCAACAGCAGCATGCAGCAGCATTCAAACACAGCAGCAGTAACTACCTGCAACAGCAGCTCCAGCCTGAGCTCATGGAGTAGCAACCATTATATGCTGCAGCGTACAATGCTGCATCACTAGCCAGCAATGGTAATGTGCAGTAACAGCAGCTGCAACACCACCACTTGCAGTAGTGACATTTAGCATGATGATGGTCACCTGCAGCCACAGCCACAGCCAAACAATGTGCAGCAACAGCAGATGCAGCAGTAGCAGTAGCAGCAGCAATAAAGGCAAATCGTGGCAACAGAGTATGCTGCAGCAACTTTCCACAGCTCACCAGCAGCGCCATGCAGCATTCCCCATCAAGATCAGGGCAGCAGCAGCAGCAACAAAATGTTGCAACAGACATGTGCAGCCGTCAGCAACATGTGTCAACAGCAGGCAGTAGCATATGGTAGCAAGACGCAATGCCAGCACGCAGCAACAGCTGCAACATGCAATAGCAGGCTGTAGCAGCAGCAATTTGTAGCGGTGCTCTGCATGTCATAATGCAGAAGCAACAGAATGTAGCAGCAGCTGCAACATCAGCAACATGCAGCAGTACCAGCAACCAGCAAGGCATTGCAGAGCAATGTCACCCTGCAGTGGCAGCAACATGCAGCAGCATCAAGCAGTGCAAATAGGCAATAGTAGTGACAGGCAGCAGCATCAGCATTGTACAATCAGCAATGCAACGTCGCTAAATACGTGGCAATATACAACACAAGCAAAATGCAGCAGTGTGCAGCAGGACCAGCAAGCAGCAAGGTATTGTACAGTAATGCCATCATGCTGCAACACACATATGTATGTGCAACAGCCAGCTACAGCATCCAGCAGTGGCAACAGCAGCAGCAGCAGCAGCAGCAGCAGCAGCAGCAGCAGACCTTTGCCAGCCTGGCACAGAGCACAGTCTGCAGATCAGCTGGGGCCCTCTGCTGTGAGCCCAGCCCACTTACATGCAAGCAAATCTGCACCAGCACGGCTACGTAAAGCAGTCTGAATGCAGCAGCAGCAGCAGCAGCAGCTTGGCTACAGGATATAGCTGGATTGTGTAACAAGCCTTATGCCGCAACCGCAGCGTTATGAACAGCAACTGCACTAGTAACAGCAGGTTTGTCCAGCTTGCCTCCAGGAGTGCAGCCTGCAGGGGCCCATGCAAGCAACCCTGTGTCAGTCTGGCCCAGGGCTGTGCCCTGGGCCAGACTGACATCTGCATGCAAGCAATCCTGTACCCACCTGGCCCCCCAGACTATGCACACGCAAGCATCCAGGCTGTGCCAGTCTGGCATTACACAAGGCTAGCCTTGGAGCCATCCTGACTGCATGCAGCAATATGCTTTCTGGCATCATGTTTTGTTGCCATATCAGAATGGTGAGACTGACCTGCGCCACAGGGTCCCGTGAGCACCTTGACACAGACAAAGATTATGCTGAGTCTCCAGCAGACTGTATAGTCTGGTAACTGATTTGTTTGCATGCATACGGCGAATCGCGGCAGCCTTCATGCGCACACAAGCAACTGCAAGTGTTCTCAGCATTGTACCTCAAAAAGGGTATTTACAGATACACGCATCCCTGAATGCTTCAAAAACTTGACGGGTCAGAACGCTTGTGTCAAACAAAATTAGTGCAAATATCCAATCAGAAATGCACAGGGAAAACGCGAGTCGTATTCATTCAAGACAGGCAGGCCTCCTTCCCTAGATCAGATGTAATAGCTAAATCAGCACACAGGAGACTGAGATACACTGTAGCATATGAGAACAATACTTGTTCAGCATACTGTTGCACGCATATTCATTTCTGACTTATTGGTCATCACCTGAATCTTGAACAGGAGACATAGGTCACATCAACCAAATGGTACACTCTCAGTCTAAGACCAAATGCATCATTAGAAAGCACACCACAAGATGCAGGCACAAATAGAGCAGACAGCTATAGCTGTGCTAGTGCAACAAACTTGTCTGCTGTCATTTGAGCCCGCGTCTATTGTCACTCAAGGACCGACAGCTATAGCTGTACTGTGGTGACAGACTCATCTGCAGTCATCAGAGCACTGCCCAATCTGCTGAGGCCCTCTTGAGACATGGTACGCTGGACATTGCTCTGGCGGCCGCTGTAAGTCCTCTTGGGAGGTGCAGCCTCAGTAAGACACACTGTAATTACGCTCACGTTGTCTGACGTGTTCATTCGCAAGGCTTCATCCACCTGTGCAAGCATGTCCTGTCAGCTGAGATGCCCAAGGTATGGCCAGCCATCATATTAGCAAACAGACGTACAAATCTAGACTTACAAATCGAAAGCAATAAGATATTGCTTTAAATCTGTATATTTGTAGTAAAGAATCTATTGACATGCGGGATGACAAAGGCAATAAAAGGTGATTGTGAGCTGTATTGATGCAGGCCTCTGATATCCAGAGCATCTCACAGCAAAGCCCAGCACAGGCCATTGAGGGTGGCAGAGAACCAGGTAAGAAAAACAGAGAGACGCTTTCAAGGTGAGCTGGATCCATGCACACCCCAGACTATCAGTGGTCGCCCCAAAGCTTACCAGTTGCTGACTACAAAGTTGAGGGTCATTATGATCCCTAAGTTTCTGCCTTGCAAACTCCACAGCACGCTGGCTCTTGAAAACATCCCAAAGGCCGTCACAGGCCATAAGGATGAACTCATCTTCAGGGGAGATTGTGTGCAAGGCAACCTCAGGTTCAGCTAGCAGAGGCCCCTCCATTGCACCATCAGGCCCTGTTGGTGCCTTGAGATCCTTGAAATGATGATCTCCTAATGCCCTCAATACAGCAAGATGACCATTGAGATAGCCATCAGCACAAATGTGACCCCCAGCAGCTTTGACTCGCAGTGCCTCCTCTGGATTGCAGGGTCTGTGATCATTGGTAAGGTCTATCGCTTTGCCACGTCTACAAAGCACCGCTCGGCAGTCGCCAGCATTGGCTACAATGAGCTGATCGCCCCAGATCAGGGCTGTCAGAGCTGTAGTGCCAGATCCCTCGGCAAAATTGGTGCCTACTGGGCCATGGCTAGCTGAATATAGCTCACGATCTGTGCGTAAGAATGCTTGCACCTAAGAAACATCAAGATAGGCTGTCAGGCATGGGCATGCAGAGTACCCTTGGGCACACAGACATGTGAATGCTGATGTGTCAGCTGCATTCTTGCAAAAAAGGCCACAGACTTACCATGGCTTCCTGCATCTCGTTGGGTTCCAGATTGTCTGCTTGCAAATAACCAGCAAAATAGTCACACAAGTGATCCCTGGCAAAATGAGCAGCGCCTGCTCCGCTGTGTCCATCAAATACCTGCATGCGCAGGGTTTTGTCATGCAGCGTCTTGCAAGTTGGTCCCTTCTGTCTGTCTCAGTATGCTTTATATTCTGTTCGCAGCAGTTGCGTCAGAAACTGAGCCCATTGGTGTCTTACCCCATAGAAGCAATTTGCATCTGGTGCTTGAGCAGCAAGCTCCTGGTTCAGGTTATCTCGAAAGTCTGGCACTGCTACAGTTGCATCTTCCATATGGCCCCTTCTGCCCTGGTCGGCCGCCACGCCATGACGCACCTGACCTTGAGCAATTGGCACAAAGTCGTTCTGCACGGCGAACAGGACTGTTTATGCTGCCTCCCGTAAAGCTGGCAGTCAGTGTCACCTGGAAAAACGATTCCGACCGGGAGAAACATTCAACAAATGCAATACCTCCGAGGAGCCGGACGCTGCAGCAAAAGCCGTGACAATGACCTCTTCGTCTACAGCAGGTAGTGCTGGTTCTTGCACCACAGGAGCTCTGCGAGGTTGTGTGCCAACTGGAACTGCTGTAAACATCTACAGCAGGAAATCTCTTGAACTTAGCTCTGATCAGCAATCTAAAACGTTCAGCCACTTTTTCAGTACACTTCCTCAAGATGCAGCGTTGAAAACGGATCAGGAAGCTGAAAGCACTGGAACCGATGGACTCGTGTCTCGGCTTGTTACGGTGCAAATGATTCTTACATCTGAGTATCCAGAGCATTGGCGTAACTGGCTTTCACAGTGTAGACGAACAAAAACACTCTAGCCGACAGTGCCTTGGCATAGAGGAAAGTGCGCAAGTGCTGTGCGTGCCGAGGCGACAGTTTTGCTTCCAACTTTGCTTGAAGATTCTGTCACACAGTCTGCAATATGCCCGAGCTCAATGACCTCACTGCAGACGAGGAGAGGCAGTTTGCCGAAGGGCAGCCTCGTGGCTTCCCCTTTGATCCTGAATTCAGGATGGAGGACGTCATGCTGCCCGAGAATGACGACATGGATATTGCCAGCGAAGATGACGAGGTTGCAGAGGAGGAGATCCAGACAGAGACGGGTTTTGGCTCAGTGATAGGTATAACTAGGAACCCAGCAGCAGCGCCATTTCCCGATTGCTGCCTCCTGGACCGTGCGGAATACTTGTTTTGGTACTGAAAAGTTCAGTACGATGCAGCTGTGGACAATCTCCCTCAAGTCCCTCCTGAGAAGCAAGAAAAGCTTGCAGCAGTGATCAAGCGCTTGTATGCCCAAATAGGCACTATCAGAGAAGGTGTTTTGTCTTCTCCTGTGACGCTGCGTCTCACAACTCGTCATATACAAATAGCACAGATGCTGTTTAAGACTGCACTTGCTGATTGGGAAACAGGCATTGACTGTTATCTTGGGTGTCTTGGTTGCAGGAGGTTTCTGGATGCCTTCAGATGAAGAGACACAGCTGACAAAGGGCTTTGCTTTCATTGAATTTCTCACTCCAGAGGTAATTGCAGGTCGTCACAGTGTCATCGCAGATTCCCATTGTGCACGCCTTGTTTGTGCTCTCTGAAGCACAAGTACAGGACACAGCTACACACAGATCTGAGCAGCCTTATTTCACATGCAGGAAGCACAAGCGGCTAAGCAGCACACGCAGGGCTACAATCTAGACAAGCGGCATGCGTTCAAGGTCAACATGTTTGATGAATTTGACAAGTTTCTGAAGACATCAGACAGCTATGAGGCACCAGAGGACAAGGAGTATCAACCTACAGAGAATCTGCAGGTCGGCAATGCTACAGCTTCTCAAAGCTTAAGTCACAGGCTACCATGAAATTGTCGGCCCGGAACACACATGCTGCATAATAATAACAACATGTAAATGCCCGCTGTTCTGTCTGGCCCAAACCAGATCATGCAAGTTCATGTCAGATATGCAGTCTGTTTATGTTGCTGATGTCGCAGGAGTGGCTCATGGACAGGCGTGGTCGTGATCAGTTCATCATAAGATATGGAGATGAAACCGAAGTCTGCTGGAACGATCACCAGAAGCAACTGGCAGAGCAGGTGCTTGCCTGATCTCTTGCCTTCCCTGTCTTGTTGTAGATCTTGTGAGATGGCACATTCTGAGTCATCCTGGCCTGACATGTCAGCCTTCTGGATCTTTACCTTGTGACCTTGCTAATCCTTTTTTTGGAGTGCAATGCATCTGGTATGGCAGTCATGAAACTGGCCAGTATGCTTTGGGAAACCAATGTTGGGCATGCATGCTGCTGATTGCTGCATGCAGATTGTGATACAGCTGTGATACAACATGCGGATACACGCCTGGCTAGCTTCCTCATGCCTGCTCATGCCCACAAGACCCTGTATTGCTGGTCACAACTTTTTACACATGTGCAGCATATGCCATGACTTACAATTACAGGTCACTAACAACTGAGACCTTGTTTGCACAGTTGCTTATTGCAAACCTTCCTGCATCCCACCATGTCTGCATGGTATGTATGCATCAAGCTGCAGGTGCATTGCACTGCGTCCAGGCAGGACACATGCCGTACTGGCTGAAATGGTCATGCAGATATTTGGCATACTAGTGTCGCAGTAGGGGTAGGAGTTGGCAGGTATCTGGCTTCCTTAGGGCAGAGAAGAGCCACGCTATGGCACAACTGCGCATGTGAGCTAAACATGTATGCCAACTGTTTTACATTTTCCAGAATATGACAACACTACCAAAATCGTTGCTGGGTAGTGACACCAGCACCAAATGATCTTGTTTTTGCAGGTATACAAGCGAAGCTTCTGGACAGAGAGCTTTGTGCAATGGTCGCCCAAGGGCAGCTACGTCACCACTGTTCACACACAGGGAACAGCTGTCTGGGGTGGTCCCTCCTTTGGCAGAATCCAGAGGTTCAGTCACAAGCAGGTGATTGCTTTTTTCTCTGCACTCAGGACCGCACTGCCAAAGACTGAGGGCGATGTTGCTGCACCATTGGGGAGCAGGCATCATTGCAACACAGCTTGTAAGCACCAATTCAGCTGTTCTTAGATATCTCCTTAAGCAGGAAAGGCCTGATACTAGTCCCCAAGGCGTTTTTGAGTGCAGATTTGCACTACAACATGGGCACTCTGGAAGCGATGTTTCTGTAGTCCAAAGAGCTGTAGGTCTTACTGGCTGAGGATGTCGCCACCAGCAGCAGCCTGGACACCAGCAATGCCATGCGCTGTGCTTTGTGTTCAAAACACTCGTGGTACCACTGTATAGTTGCACCATGCCCACAAGACACTCCACGTTCTGCTGACATACTACAGTCTGAGCAACATTTCCTGTATGCAGCTCCCAGCAAGTTCAGCAACATGGCCGTGTTTGTTTGCTGACCATATACAAAATGTAGCTTTACAACGGTCTGTAATGTTCGTAAGTCGCCTCAGTGTGTTGACTTATTGTCCTGAAGTATTTCGCCATGTACAGCAGTTACAGCCTCAGCAGTACCGGCATCACGGACAACATGATGGTGTCACCTCACCCGATCTCCTGCTGGAGCCTTTTAAGACAGCCATGATATGCAGGTCCAATTGGCTGACCACCTGGGGAGAAGTAATACTTCACCTACAGCAGTCAGGACCTCAGCAACCCTAGGAACAAGGTCACTGTCATCTGGGACATCTGTGGCATCAGGACAGGCAGCAGTCTCTGAAAATGATTGTGCTGCCTTGTAGGTTCGACTAGTTGACTTCAGCCCCAACGAGAAGTACCTTATCACCTACAGCAGTCAGGACCCCAGCAACCCCAGGGACAAGGCCACTGTCATCTTCAATGTTTTTGACATCAGGACCGGCAAGAAGCTGAGGAACTTCACTGGCAGTGTAGATGAGTTTGCTGTGGGAGCAGCTGCCGGTACAACTGGGATGCTGAAGTGGCCTGTCTTCAAGTGGGCTGGTGGCCCACATGATAAGTAAGCTGTACATATTACTTGTTTGGCAGGAGCTGTGACACTTTGTTGCTGTCAATTGGGAGCTGTAGCCCTGTTTTGCCATCATGTGGCAGGAGTCATGACACTACAGCTGGCATGCCCAAGTAAGCATGGAACTGAAGCAGAGTAGGGTGACCCTTGCACACATTTTTGTATCAAGAGTTTTCTGGGCAAACAAGTTTTATTGCCACAAGTACTCCATTAAAGCATCACAAGTTTTGTTGCCGAGCTCTGGCGTCCGATGGTCAGCGCCACAGCAGTTTGAGTGGTCTACTTTCCACTAGGCTGGCGGCACATGAAACCAAGCTAGCTGCAAATGTTGCCAATCACATGTGCTGTGATTCATGGTACTCTACTGGTCATGAGCACACTATGTTGCAACACATCTGCATGGGCTGCAATGCCAAGTCTGCAGTCAGCATCAAGTCTATGGGGTGATTGCCTGGTCAGGAGGTCCTTGGCCCACCCAGGGCGCACAGTGTCACCATCAAGCAATATCTGTTGAATATTATGTTCAAAATTGAATGTTGGAAGCTTGGAATCTGAAGAACATTAAAAAAATTGGACGGGAAATGTAGAAACACAGTGTCAAGGAAATAGGCAGCCACCAGCAATGCTGATCATGGTCATGAAACAACACCCCTGCTCAGTGAAATTTGAGACATCAAGACAACTCACTGCCATGATGTCTTGCCCAAATCTATTGCACAGAGCTGTTGCCTGATCTGCATCCTCAGCATGCTGGTTTGGCGGTGACTCACATCTGGGGTTTCTGGAAACCTAGAGTGGTTGCAGGGCTTTGTCATGCCATGCAGGATCTGCACTGGTTTAGCTTGCAACATCTGACATGGAATGGTTGCAGAGCCTTGTCTTGCCATGCAGATTCCTTGCACGCCTGGGCCGCAATGCCATCAGTGTGTATGAGGCCCCAGAGATGGTGCTGCTAGACAAGAAGTCCTTGAAGCTGGAAGGCATCCAGGACTTTGAGTGGTCCCCAGCAGCAGACATTTTGTGTGCTTACCAGTCAGAGCAGGCAGGAGGCAACCTTCCTGCTCGCATCAGTCTGATCAGACTGCCAGACAGAACTGAGCTCAGACAAAAGAACCTATTCAGTGTCAGCGGTGAGTGAAATCTGTTTCTCATATTCTGAGCAGCACATGCTTTGCGTGCACAGTTACGTGCAGTGCATGCATTCTCCTCATCAAACAGGGATGAGCTCAGACCAAAGAACCCGTTCAGACTCAGCGGTGAAGGCAATCTGTTTCTCATATGTTGAGCATCATATGCTACGCTTGTGTGGCCAGTCACAGTGGACACGTCCTGTTCATCAGTCAGGGCTGAGATTGGGCACCAGACCCTTCAGCGTCAGTCGTGAGTGCAAGATGCTCGTCACAATATAGCTAGTGGCTTGTCACGACAAAGGGGTAGTCAACCTCCAGGTCAGTGTGACCAGAAAACATGATTGCCTGCAGAGGTGAGGATCTACTGGCACCCACAGGGTGACTATGTGGCAGTCCAAGTAGACAGGTACACCAAGACGCGCAAGTCCACCTACACCAGTTTCGAGCTGTTCAGTGTTAAGGACAAGGACATCCCCATGGAGGTCTTGGAGCTGCCTAACAAGACTGACAAAGTCACTGACTTCGCCTGGGAACCCAGAGTAAGGCTTTCTTGGATGTACATAGCTGTTGCCCTTCAGCTGCTCCAGTACGCCATGCAAAAGCTCTGCAGCTGTCCTTGTCATCAAGCTTCAGCTTCTGATCAGCGTCTCTAACTCTCATTGGTTGCGGCTAGAGTATTCCATCATCACAACATTCCATGGAGGTCCCCAGTCATGCATTTTGTCAAACAGGGGATTGCAGGGGAGCTGACCGCAGCAGCAAAGAGGCGCTGTGCCTCCTTATTGCAATTGCGTGCGTGCCTCATGCGCACGTCCCTCTTTTTTTGTGCAGATTCTGCTTGACTGTTGTATGCGCCATACTGTGACTGCCTGTGCACAAAACCATTTTCCCCAGTAAAAAGCCTTGTACATTTTGAATCCGCGACGGTGTAAAAAGGCCATAATGTCTCCATCAAACTGACAACATGTGATTCTTTCAGGGATCACGCTTTGCCATCTTGCACGGGGATGGTCCCCGGCCCTCCTTCAGCATCTATGCCATGAAGTCAGACCTGAAGACAACAGTGAAGGGAGTGGACCTGATAGGCACACAGCCCAACAAGCAGGCAAATCAGATACACTGGTCACCTCAGGGCAAGTACCTTGTTCTGGGAGGACTCAAGGTGAGGCTACACAAGCACTGTCAAGCTCAGCTGCGCTTCGCTATGGTTGTGCTGCTCTTTGGTGCTGAGTTTCTGTCCTGTTTGACCTGCTAGTGTTTGGTCAGACCAAGCATCTACAACAGGTTGCATCCAACACCTGGTTCCTTGAGTTTTTCCTGGGGAAACGCCTCTAGAAAAGTTCGCAGAATACCTCCACAAAAGCTCGAGATGATTTCTTGCATGCCCTGCTGTGGTGATGCGTCCTCAGAAAAATATCACTGATGTATGGCTGATCATGCTGTCAAACCTCAGCCTGCATGGAGCAAAACTTGAGCAGCACAAACTATACATCCTTCCATTCTTTCATTTAACATATGTCTTTCCCTAGGCTCAAGTACGTACAGTCATAAGTAGCTCCGTGTATGATGTCCTGTTCTGGCACCTAGCATACAAACAATCATGTGTGTTCATGTGTTTTATGTCAGACTGGAATAACTTCACCCCAAACGTTACACTTATGACCAGGGCATCTTTTGTGTTTTAACTCGCCGGAACAACATATGTTAAGAAACCTTCTACGTAGGTTTTGTAGGTAGCCAGACTATGCACACCATGTAGCCCTGCCTCATGCTTGTTTTTGTGTGGTAAGTCTGTCTGCATTTGCATGAGTACTTCATATTCATCTTTAGCTGCTTCACCTGTTCAATGCCAACATCATAAGCAAGTCAGTAACATCTCAAGCATCAGCGTGGTGTCAGGCATTAATAGCATTATTGTTCATCGTTGGCCGCTTCCCAACACGCAGGGCATTTGTTGTGTACCTTCAAACGCACTTTTTGCCTCCTCGGACAGGTCTGTCGGTTATCAAATATTAGATTTGCTACCATTTCCAGTAATACTTTGACATTATTTCAGAAGACAACAGTGGTTGGTTGACCATATGCAGGGCATGAATGGCCAGCTGGAGTTCTTCAATGCTGATGACTTCGAGCCCATGAGCGCAGCAGAGCACTTCATGTGCACGGACATTGAATGGGACCCCACAGGCCGTTTTGTGGCCACCTCAGTGGGTCACGTCCACCAAATGGAGAATGGCTTCAACCTGTGGCTGTTCAACGGCACAGAGCTATACCAGTAGGTTGCCTGTCATGGCGCATCATATCACTTCATTTCATTACTCAATCATTACTCAAGAATTACTCATCTTCCTCTAGGGCCAGGTACGTGCAGTCTTAAGTAGCCTGTATGAGGTCATCTTCTGCCTCCTGGGCAGGAGATTGCAACAACATACTGTCTTCTGCAGTGCAGCATTTGTTGTTGATCTGCAAAAGCAATTTGCGTTGATACTGAAGCTAACAGTGCACATCTCTGCAGAGTAGTCACTGCTGAGGATTTGCTGCAGTTATCCAATTGGTTCAAAGCCGCATCTGTTGGGCTCCTGTGTAATAATTCCGTTGTTGCAGGTCAAAGAGGGAACGGTTTCTTCAGTTCAGCTGGAGGCATAGACCTGACACCCTCCTGACAGCTGACCAGGAAGCGCAAATTGTGAAGGACTTCAAGCGGTATAGCAAGAAGTACCAGGAAGAGGATGAGCTCATTCATACACAGGTCAGCTACAGATTTATGTGTTCATTGTGGAAATTTCAGATAACTTTGCCCCCTTGATGTGTAGAGCTATGCCATTAGGTCAATTGGTCTGTGCTGGCCCCAATGACCATTGGTCAGTCAGACTATGCGCTTGCTATGCAGAAGTGGCAGGTGACTTCCTGTGCATTTTGGAAAAATTGCCTAGATCTGCTGAAGCCTCCTTGCCTCTTCATTGTCCAAACACGTCACCAGCATGTATCGTCGAATTTGTACAGCCATGCTGCACTGCCTGTACATGCACATGTACCTGATGACAACACGAAGGTGCTGTTTTATCTTCAGCGCTCACAATGGGTCCAATCCTTGTGTCAAAAGGCATTTGGGTCTACTGTGCCACGGTCAACCAGCCTTCTTGGTGTCGCAGGCTGATGCTGATGTTCTGGAAGGCCGAAAACGGTTGCAAGCCAAATGGGATGAGTGGCGAGAAAGCAGGAAAAAGTATGCAAAGGAACTGGCTGATGGTCAGCGCAACATTCTTGAGCAGTTCTATGATCTTTCACAGCAGGACGAGTACAGCATTGAAGAAGTGGAGACAGAAACACAACTCAGCAGCAATGAGGAGGTCATCAGGAGTATGTGAAGAAGCTGCCATTGACTTCAAGCTTTTTGTCTTGCATGATGCTGCATGCATGCACGCAGCACCATTTTTGCAGGATGTGTCTGCATGTCTGCCCTTGCACATGGCTCACTTCTTGAACAGCAATTCATATGTTGGGTGTTGTTGTTGAGGCTGTGTTGACAAAACATGCATGTTTTCTTTCTGTAACGGTCTAGTGCAGGCGTTTGTGAAAATACACAGGCACGTCATGTGTTGACCATCATATATCAATCCCTGGAATTGCAGCTAGAGTGCAGGCAAAGCTATGCGTGCTGTCAGTGTATGCTTAGTTACACTTCCAGTCTCGACATTGTGCAACATATGTAACTTGATATAGGTCAGCAACGAATGATGATTTTTTGCATCAATAGCAGCTGCAGCGACAAGCTACTGAAGTAACTGGTGGTCCTGCTTCCACACGACTTGTATCGTTGCAAAATGTTAGCCGAAGGCCACCATCTGTACACCAGTGCAGTCGAATAATATACAACCTCTATCTAGTCTATCAAGTAACACTCAAAACAGAGTCACCTTAGATTTACCAGAGTCACTTCCCAGATTCACCAAAGTTACTATCTCCAGATGAATACAAGCTGCAGCTGCATGGATTGCAGCACACCAGATCATTTGTATCTAATGACATACCAGATTTGCTACTGAATTCAGCACACCTTCAGTCAAATGTTGTCGCTACCACATGGCTGTGCTAACTAATATGTTTTGCTGAATTCCTTCCTGTATGAGGTATTGACCCAGTATGCTGTGCATCTGTCACTTAGCCCTCATCATGTGACATGACGCATTGTCTGATTGTGTCATTTCAACATGGGGAATCTTCTGCACCATGCTCTGCCATTACCTCACAAGCACACCTGCTTCATGAAACAACACAGTGATGTGTCAGCACAGGTCCCATGACAGATGTGCCGGCAGCAGCACAGCATCACATGCAATTATCAGGACACAGCCAGAGGTTGGGCCATGACCAATGTGTTAAGAGCGTGGCTTTTGCCTCAGGAAGCTTCCATTGTAATTGTCAAAAGGCATAGACTGAATTTCCCTTTTCTCTCTCCATAGCCAGAGAGACAGTGACCAACATGATCAATGCAGCAGGAGATGTGGTGCACCAGCAAGCAGACGTCACTCCCTGTGCAACAAGCAAATGCACACAAGGCATAGCAATCAGGTAGACATACATACCTGTTGAGTCCAGGTGACGCCCAGATTGTCAGACTGTCAGCTGGTTTGTGCTTTGGAGCTTGCATGTAAGCCCCTTGCAATACCTTCTCTGACAGCAACAGCCAGACCTGCGCAGGCGCAAAGCTATGTTGCCTGTATTGCATGGGTGACCATTGGCACTGCCCATGAGACTGCTGAGTCAGGCTGTTGGTTTTGGAAGGCTTTGTAGTGCCAATGCAGTGAGACATCAGCTGCTTTTTTTGACAAGCTATACAAGCCACAGCCTGCCTGACATCAATCACAGAGCAGAGAGGCATTCGGTTTGTATGGTAGAGAGGTCAAGCACTTACTTGCCATGAAGCGCATGTGAGATGATTTGAACATGCAGCAGCTGACGCACACATGTAATACATGCTGAATTCCATCACTGTGTGATGCATGCCGTCTTTGACTGGATGTCCTTATTTTGCCCGTGTAGGCAATCGCAAGAATGTGTGCCTTCATGACCAGCAGTGGGCAACCTGGCAACTTCATTGGGCAATCTTGACCACAAGCGCTTTGGTAGAAGAGTTTTGCAGGTGTGATGAGAGTGCCTGCTAGCATTGTCATCAAGGGTGAACAGGTATGAACATGATTGGACAACACACCTGCTGTGAAGTAAAGTGATGACAGCGCCCAGTCAAAGAGTCCAGCTGAGTAGCTCTTGGTTTCAACAGTCGGGTCATTGACTGCTTGCTTCACGCACTGCTGTTCGTCCTTCACATCAGTGCCATCACTCTGCAGCAGACGTTGCAGTTGAGCATAGGATCAGTACATCTAGTCTGCAGGTGAAACAGCTTTGCTTGCAAGGTGCTCTGGCAGGGTGCTAGGATGACTTGTGATGCAATACATGTTGCAACAAAGCAAGCACCATGCAATAGAAGGGAACAGCATTGGATTACTCGCAGATCACTGCTTGTTGATAACTGTAGGGAAGCAAGCGGCGTCATGTTGATTCTTGTTCCCAACCCCATGTCTGACGCCATGCAAACTTACTGCAATGGGATTGGTATGCTGGACTGATCATTCAACAAATGATGGTGCTGCACGCTGGGCACACAGCTACAAAAGCAAAGTGCTGGCCAGTTGCAAGCTTGTCTAGGGAAGCAAGCTGCAAAAGGATCAAGCCAGTGCCAGCTGTGTGCAGGAACAGCAGAGATGCCAACGACACCTATCTGCAAGGGTTGCGGGGACACACCTGCTGAGTTGCGCTTGAAACTTGGTCCATCTCCATGTCTGCAGCGGCTTCAATGCTTCTGGATACATTTCCAGCTCTGTTGGCTGCTGCCAGCGCAGCCTCACGTGCCAAGCTTTGCATTGACCCGGCCATCTACATACATAGTCTATGGCGTGGCGAAATACAATCTCTGTCCTGCTTGCTGACAATGGTCAGCAAACATGGCAACAATGTAGCTAATCAGGGCCACAGCAATCCAACCAAATCAAAGGTGTGACTGATGATCATCATGATGGTGTCAGTGGTTAGCAGATATACAAGGACCCTGCCATGTCATTGTGCAGGTGTCTAGGCATATGCTAAATTAAATTGTCGCGTTGATGTTGTGCATTTTTGCTGCTTCTCAGCACAGCTGACCTTGTGAGCTTTGTTCAGAGATGTTGGGGTATGGCTTGCAATGAAGTCTGCTCTTTGGCTGCTCACTTGCTGATTTAGTTTGCTAGCTGTGCTTTGGGCAGATGCTGGGGGTTCTTGCCCTTTCTGGATGCCTGCGCAGTATGGTGTTCTGACTTTACTTGCATCCTCAGGATAACCACAATTAGACAGGAGTTTGGATGCTGTTTGCTGGCAAAACAGCACAGCTATTTTGGGCAAATGTTGAACAAAGCATGTTGACAAGCATGCCAAATGCAACTAGGATTACCTGACGAGGCGCTGTGATCTGCTTGATTGTCAAGACTGCTCGTGTATGATGCCTGACAATCACAAACCAATATGTGCTGAAGACGCAGCAGCTGCTCTAAGGAGGTTGAGAATGCTGCTTTTAAGTTTTAGCATGACAAGCATTAAAGTAAACGAGATGCTCGCTAGGACAGCATCAACAACAAAAGACCAACTGCAAGTCCGGTGCCTCACGCTCAGAGCAGTACAGCAAGGACTCTCGTGAAGGACTTAGGGGATCAGCTGATCAAAGCAGGTGCGAAGCTGCGTACCTCGGAATCGCTGTCTATATCCAGTGGATGACTTTTGAAAGCGTGCTCCTCTAGAACGCTTGGGGTTTTGACTTCCGGCGCGATGTTTTCTTGCCCTTGTCTGAAGACTCTCATGTCGAACTGGGGCTGGACAGCCTCAAATCCGGTGCAGGAAAATGCGGCGGAAGAAAGGTAGTGTAATTCACTCTTCCGTGCACGTTGCAAGCATTGTCATTGCTTGAGGGGAGCGATGACGGTATATCAAATCGGCATGCGATGTCGGAAAAATGTACATCATTGCTCAGCCGGTGCTCAGTTGCTCCCCAAGCTTGGAATCTAAAGTAGACATTCAGACATTGCTGCCCAGTCAGTCAAGGGCCAAGCTGCATAGCGGGCTCTGTGGCAGCGCAGCGCATGCCATTTGAAGAGAACACAACTTTTGCAATGCAAGCTGTTGGGGCGCTGGGCCATTCGCAGGCCGAAGACATTCTTTAATGACTGTGATGTTCATCTCGTGCATTATGCAAGCAAAGTTACTCACCAAGTCTTAGACATGATTTACGTAATCGGCTCGCGGTTTTGCGGCCGTAATAATCCGAACGTTCGAAAGCAAATTGTTCTCTACGAACCTGCCCTGCTACCTCGGAAGACGATTTTGCTCCTACTACCTGCTGATATAGCCACCGTTTTGCTCAGCAAGGCGTTCAGCTTTTCTGTTCAGCCCTCCGACGACAGCTTACGGCACTCAACTTGTACACTAACTAACCTCTTAGCGGCGCAACAATTAAGTGTCTGTCCGATGGACCCTTACTATCCCCATCACAGCTACAAGTAAGCTTGCGTGACCGCGATGTCGCGCGAAGGCCAGCTTTTGCATAAATCAATTCCCTATCAGTCTGTATGGTTGTCCACCTTTGAGCTGAGCTATGTTGCTTGCAGTCTGAAGAACAATGTAGCTACTTTAAGTCAATGGCCACCTGAAAGTCCAAACCACTTGTGGACTCAAGACGTCACGACACTCGGACATCTGACGGTGAGCAAGTGTTTCTGTCCATTGCAGGTGCTCTCGTGACAGCTTAAAGCTCATAGTGAAGAAATGCTGGCATCAGCATAGAAGCTTGCTCTGCATTGCATTTCAGTGAATCCATAACTTGTTTCTGGAAGCCTTAATCTGCTGCTATCAGCCTCTGCAGATTAGTTATGCTGCTTTACACTTCGGGCTGAGTGTACATTGTTGCTGTCCTGCAGAGACATGCACTGGTCATGGGCAATACGTGGGGGTTGCTCATCCCACTGACCATTCTCATGGCATCATTGAGGCACAAAAAGAAGGGGTGGTGGTTTCAATTGCACAGAGCGCTTGCTACCCTCAGTCTGATTCTGGTCATTATTGGAGTCATTTTAGGCCGCCGGCTACGCATCTCGCATCCTCCTGTAACATTTGCAGGCAAATGCCATAAAGTGATGGGCTACGCTGCTCTTGCCTTCATTATAATTCAGGTGAGTTGTCAGGGATCATTTTGCAAGTGAAAACCCAGCATGTTCATACACTTTGCATGGTATGTGCTCTTGCATATGTACAGCAGTAAAGGTGCCTGCGTTTGCCGAACTCCACATATTGTTTGCATCATTCTGCATGCTCCAGAAGATGTTGAGTATGCCTGCAAACCAGCTGGTGCATATTGCCGTACACATTCATGCACTTTTGAAATGCCAATACGTGCTCGTTGTGCTACAGCCGTTGCCCACTCATCCCAGAGTCACCACCTGCTTTAATTGTACCATAAAACGCACATGTGCTGAGATGAGATGAGATGAGATGATATATGCTTGAAGGCTGTATCCACGTTGCTCTGGAGGCCGCTCGCCAATCACAGCTTCCGCTCAACGTGGAATGCAATGCATCAGACCTGGGGCAAGGCCACCATGACTGTTGGATTTGTTGCTGTCAACCTGGGAATCTGGGTGGCGGGCGTTGGCTGGCCTTACTACCTTCTGTTTGCCCTGGAAGTTACAGCCATCTTGGGATTTGCATCTCTGCAGAAGCCACAACAGGTCAGCAAAGCTAGTCCACATCAAGACCTTGCAATCTGTCATGCATTACACCATTGTGTGTGATGTTTTGTGGTTGGTGCCACCTTTTCTTTTTGTGCACTGCATTTGTACCAATTTGGTGTACACAGCTGACATCATGCTTTGCAGATGTCATGGTCAAGCGGGACAACAAATGCAGTCCACATGTTCAATTGGACTGCTTGTATAATGCGTATTTGCTATTTCTGGGCTGCCAGTTTGGGCTCTTTGCTGGTGGAAGAGTGGGGCTGCATAAGTTTGCCTTCTTCCTTGCTTGACCTCATGCAATGTTGCCTCAGGTAGCCAACAAGGGATCCGCACAGCAGGCAACCACTAATGGTCACATGACGAAGCCCAGTGAGGAGTCAGTTGCGCAAAATGCTGGAGGCATCATCCCTTGGCTGATCAAGCAGCAGAGGAATGCCAAGCAGGCGTGATGGCTGAGCAAAGCAAGGTGCAAGCTGCCGGCATGTGTGGGCATGAGTGGGGAGTACTGATTATGCGTGTCACAAATAAAGCGTGATGATGGGCAGAGAGTATCCGTACTGTCATTGCCATTCTTCCAAGGGTTTTTTTCTCTCAGTGTATAAGAGACGGACTCAGAATGACCATCTGTACCGTCTGTACGGTACAGCTTGGTGTAATGTCTTTGCATGGTTGAGGGGTGGTTATCTGCTAGTCAAGAGTACTAGATGTGAGTGATAGTGTTGCAGTCACTGGTTCTGAGTGCTTAGTACAGCCCTACTATCTTACTGGTACAGTCAACAGCAGCAGCTTCACGTCGGTAAACTGTTGACAACAAATGATTAGTTGTACACATGTGACACATATGAACATTTCTTTTTCTTGCGTTTTCTCTTTGTTCAGCAGTAGCTGCAGGTTTTGACTCAAAGCAGATGCGTAATCACATGATGCATCTAGAAAGGCTGTTGTTGCAGCAACCACAACAAAACCGATTGTTAAAGTCACCTCGTCTTACCTTCATGAATCATGTTGCAGATGTCATTGTCAGATCCGCGAATTCATTGATTGCAGACTTTCTCTCAAATTGTTGTAAAAGACGGGATGAATCTACACAGCATTTGTGGTTCCTGTCTGGCAATTTCCTGCCTGTGCTCCTTTGACTTTTGCTGGTTGCTTCTTCTTCGGCAGTGCACAGATCCAGAACAATCACACATCGCGCCATCGAAAAGCAGAACGTATGCCCAGTCTTTGAAGACCAACATCTCTTCAACTGAGTCCTCACGCGTCATGGCTTGCGCTCCGGAGCTCGACCTACGAGAAGGATATGAGATATATGACAAGATGGTACTGGCAGGTTCGCCGATAATCGACCATCGTCCGGTACCGGAGACTAAAATAGCTACCAGTTTGTCCTTAGGTCTGCACATGGCAGAGTCTGCGGCGCAAAAAGTAATAGGCTGTGGTGTGCTGGAGGCCTTCGAAGTGTACTTCTGTGTTGGAGGGGCAGACAAGACACAGGGTGGGCTGCACCGTGCAAAGAGGGCTTGGCGCTTGCCACACAGTAATCTCGAACCATTGTGGGGCCCTGTACATCCACGCACTAAAGAGTCTCTTCGAAAAGTAGTAGAAAAGAATATGGCAGAAGCCTGTGCTGATGCTCCCACCAGGCCTATGGCGATTGGGCCTCTTGGTTCGACCCAGATGTTCTTGCTAATTGTGCCGAAAGGAACATGCAACTGGTGTGAGAAGCCAGGCAGCACTAAGTCATGCCCATGTGGCTGTGCATACTGCTCCAAAGACTGTCAGAAGAAACACTGGCCAACACACAAACGGCTGGAGCATTAAGAATGAATCTGTGTTGGCCTGCACATTGTCCAATCTCATCTACTCAAGGAAAGTATGCAGAAAGCTGTATCCTGTTACTGCTAGTTTTGAGCTGTATGATAACATTCTGCCTATGACTGGTTGCCATGTCATCACTGCAAGCACACATCATGGAATGCCGTACTTTGTCTGCCTGACCTCATTTGCATCCAAAGAGGACAGTGCTTTCAGTGAGCCTGTTTGCCGATCAGTGTGCTGGAATGGAGCAAAGTTTGCAACGTACACATTAATATTATTTATAAATTTACATGCCTAGCGCGCTTTGGCAATTGGTTTATCTTGGCGTACATGCGCATAACGTCTGCACATGTGCTAGCATGCATGCATATGGATCACCAGGCAACCATGTATGCAGACCTTTCTGTTCAGGCAGGCTTGCTTCACAGCCAAGCTTGCCTCAAGGTGGGCATGATGCATATGCTAGCAGCCAAGCTTAAGCTTGTGACTTGAGCAGCAGAGAGAGACCCATGAGATACTCCACAGACAATGGCCTCATTGGTGACAATGTTGTAGACAGCATCGATATCAAAGCAACCCGCTGAAGACGGTCCTGCACCGCATCATTGGGTTGTTGTTAGTCACTATCAGCTAGCCATGTCAATATCAGCTGATGTATGGTAAGTAAACGAACTCTCCGTAATTCAGGGCCTCTGCATGTACATGAGCCGCTACAGCAACCTTTCTTTTACAGCTGCAGCAGCCTGCTTGTTCAGCAGGTTGTGACACCGGCTGTTCAATCACCTACAACATGGCAAAGGCTGCCCCTGCAATCAGTACAAGTCTTTGGTATGATCCTGAAAAGCTGTGTTAGACTGCACTCTGATACCCTGCACCAATAGCACCACCAGGATCACTTGGTCAAGCAGAACCTGACCTGACCAACCACACGGGTCATTGGAGAAGGGAACGATTGGTAAATTGGCTTGACCAACATAGCCCAGCAGGCTACATGCAGTTGACCCTATGACATTCTCTTGAGCCTGGCCAAGGATGCAAAGCCTAAAGCTGCAGGGTGAGAAAAGGCATGGGAATAACAAGGGCAAGCGTGACCCCGTCCTCTGTCTTCTGGGGCTTCTGCCCTTCAAGCTACCCTGAGTGTGCCCTGCGTCTGTGGTCAAAGTGTCCTCCTGAGCTTGTTATGGCAGCCCCCCTCTCAGCAGGCGGTGGGTCCTGCATGTCACATGGCTTGCGCCTGCCCCTGGACCTGTGCCTAAGCAGGTGCTTGGGCATGAGCCTTGATGCACTGATAGGCTTGTGCCTTGGCTTGTGTCTGTGCAGCAGCTGCATGATTGTGCCGAGTTGGCCCCACAAGTCAGCCTGCCTTGTGCTCATGTTGCCTGGCGCCTGCAATGGCATGATGCCAGGCAAAAACAGGAGATCAGGCATTTGCATGCGTGTTAGATTGTGTTCTGCTGCAGTCATGTACTCTAGCTGGACAGAAGCCTATCAAACTAGGAATACTGCAGAACTGCTTACCTTTTCTTGTCCACGCTGTGTTGCTCAGCGCCTATTCTGCAGAACCTGACATATGTCAAGAGCAATAGTGAAGTGCAACTGGTGACCCCAGAAACCAGGCATGTGCTGGCCAGAGCTTGCTGCTGCAGCTGCCTTCTTGACGTTCTCCTGCATATCGAGTCTTGATTGGTGTGTTCAGAAGACACAGCAAGACAGTTACAAAGGCTGAGCAGGCAGGCTGGCCAGAAAGTGGTGACGAGCTTACAGTCTCATTGTCTGGCTCCTGCACAGCCTTCCAGGCCTGCTGGGGCCAATGCTGGAGCTGCTGAGGTAGCCAATGAGGCCCATCCTGCCAGCCGCTACACATTTCAGAACCCTGTGCTGCTGCTGGGGCATTGATTGCAAAAGACAAAAATGTGTTTGGGACTTGAGCAACAATCGAGCAAGCAGCACAGACCTAGAGACATATATGACACAATCCTAGAGACCTACATAGACGAATGCTGCCTGCCTGCAAGCCATTACACGCAGAGGCTAAGGAATGGGACCACTGTCGCAGCGTCCTTGCAAAAAGCATATGTTGCAATGAACAGCTGCTAGCAATGATGAGCTGTAGCGCCTCAGATTTTCAGAGTTCAGCAAATTTGATCAAACTTCCACTACAGAGCACAGTGCCTGAGCATTGCAATACAAGCAACACAGGGCTCTGAGCTGAACTTCAATGTAGGTACCATGGTATTATGACACAAGCCAGCTATTACTATCCTGCAAAATCCCTCCTAAACCACATTGTGCAGTTTTGGTCGGCAGTGACCACCATGTGGATGCATGGAATCGAGCAGCATGAGAAGATGACAAACTCCATACGTCGTGGCCAGCTCCTGATAGCGCTGCTGGTACGCCTGCCCATGTGGACAGCCAATTTCTGTCAGTGACTCTAGTTTTGGGGTTAACATGTGTATAAAAATGTACATGATCAATAATTAATCACTAAAAGACATGTTGACCTCAAAGGTTCACTGACAGAGGTGCCTGCATCAAGTTAAGCAAATGGAGACTGAGCGCACTGCCACAAACCCATTCGAAGCAAGCACTAAATAGAGTTGCACAGCTGCATGACAACAAAAACACCATAAAGCAAAACATAACTTTGCCTATGACTGGTTGCTGCACAGTGCTGCATGCTTCCCATCCCATGCAATGCCAGATTTTGCTTGGTTGATCTCAACTCACATTCAAGACTATACTGAAATGCAATGATCATTATGCAATGTCTTCAGGTGAGCTAGCTTGCCGATATGCGAGCGGACACACAGCAAATCAATATATATACTAGCACACCTCTGTGTTGCCAGCACATCAATTACCAGGCAACAACCAGCAACAATATATGCAACAATGTGACTCGTTCCTTTCCTTGCCAAACGCATTCAACAACTACTTGAGGGGTGGCACCAGCTGCACGATCGTGCTCATGCTTGAAGCTATGTACCTCTTCACGTCAGATCTCGCCGTCAACAACTACTGCATGGCAGGGTAATGCACAGCATGGCTTTAACTAATGGCGTTGCTGCGCTTGAGGCACTTCAGCATGGTACTTGTGAGAGGCAAATGTAAGGCTTCTCCATCAGCCGACAGCAGGTGTGCTGGCATTGTTGGTGAGCCCGCATTTGTCCAAGCAAGCCTGGTTCACAGTGAAGGTGGGCATGATGCTAGCAGCTGAGCTGATCACTTGTGCAGCAGATAGATTCATGCCATACTCCACAGACGAGGGGCTCATCGCAAACAGCGCCGATATCATGGCAATCTGCTGGAAACGGTCCTGCATCAAGGCTGCATTGTCAGGCCTTGAGGTGCAATCATTCAAGCATATTGACATCAGCAGAGGTATGAAACATAGCTTGGGATCTTTGCATGTAGATGAGCCACAACAGCTGCTTGTCCAGCTAGCTGCAACTTTGACAGAACCCATCAGGCTATTCAGCTGCATCATGTGTGTGTGTCCTGAACATATGGTCGGTGGCACATGAGGTGCTTACCGCTCCAGAGAGAGCTTGCATAGCTCTTGTCGGTGTGCAGCCTGGGTTCTCAGCAGAGTGCAGTGTGTTGGCGGGCACAGCCACTACGCTGCCAGCAGAGAAGTTCTGGCAACCAGGTCCATCATTTTTGTCTAGAATGGCGCATCCCACAAATTCTCCTGCACAGGATCTGCAAAACCTTTGTGTCAGGTTGTGCGCCTTGATGCATGGAGCCTATGGAAGTATATTACAACAGTGCCACATAGCGACCCCATCGACAACACTTGGCCAGCATAGTGTGCAATATGCCAGCTGTTGCCATAACATCATTTGCATCGGAACTATCGATTTGTGCGGATGCACCGAACAGAAATGTCATCTTGCTGCCGCCAGTTACTGCACTTGTATCACTTGCCTTCAGTGATGTATGTCACCTCGCTCAGATCTACATGCAACATCGGTAGCCAGATCCCTGCATAAGAGTACATGGAATCGATTCCGACTTGGGTCACCACAACAGGATTCTTTGACTAAAGCATGCACTTCGCGCGGCCGAAAATCACACCAGACGACATGCAGCCGTGGCAGCGCGTCGGCATTGAAATTTCAGTTGTAAACAGAACGTAAGCGCATACACACCACAGGGCGCTACATAGATCTCAGACCAGATCATGTTGGTGGTCATGGTTGAGTTTATGGCGTCTTCGTATAGGATGCGCTGATAGCCGCCGGCACCTTCAAGGTACAGCTCATTATTGTAGGTATGGACATCCACCGTCTGACCAGCCAAAAAGTCGGCAGATATCCCTATCGCGTTCGTCATGCAAAGCACAACAATCACAGAAAGCATCATGGGGAGATTATGGAAATCTCAGAGGATGGCAATGAGCTGATGGGTACAGTCGCGAGTCTGTGCACACTTTTGGACCATCCCAGGCTGCGTGTGACGTCTTCGCTCAGCCTCGCCGGGGATTAGCTAAACCCAGACCAACAACGCCTCCCGGGGATCACTGGCTTTGACACCGGCTTTGCACAAAATCATACTCGAGACTACGTGATTGTATTTGAGCAGGAGCCTGTTATCCGCGCTTGAAGGTTCGTTTCCGTGCGTTTGATGAAGTGTGTAAAAGCACCAGGGTACATATTTGTTTCTGGCTGTGCATCTGTAGCCGAAAAGCTGTCGGCTGACAGGTCTGCCGGCTAAGAGCCGAATTGCCCTTTTCTGCATCCTTTTCACAGCTCAACTCCGCATAGCAGCCTCTGCAGCTCCATCCCTCATAAGTCCATCGATTGTACACGGTCTGCACCAGCAAATGTGGGCAACCTCCTGTGCGCAGCACCCATTGATACAACCTGGACAACTGGCCACTGCTTATGATTGTCTTGTACCCCATGGCTACGTAGAGTAGCAGCATCAACAATATTATAGCAGCACACTGATTGTGCAGTTTATGGCATATTATGTCACCCTTGAGTGTACGCAGAACTTGTCAGCTTGCCTCAAGACATGTGCAGGATTGTTCTGTGAGTGATGTTACTGAAGCACAACAACCTTCCAGCACAGCACAGCACGGCACGCACAGCACAGCACAGCACAGCACAGCACAGCACAGCACAGCACAGCACAGCACAGCACAGCACAGCACAGCACAGCTAGTTCAGGCTAGCTAAATAGCAATCAGATGGCATCACAGCGCAGTAAAGGCGGTGAATTTGCTTCAAAGAGAGCCTTCAACAACAGGAAGTTGCACAAACGCACAAGACACAGAGGTGTAGGTTACAGCACCTCATTGAAGCAACATTACATTGCAGAGCATCTACTCAGCAGATTACATAGTGCTTCAGATGTGATACACCAGCTTCTTTGTCATCATCAGTCCAGCAGCAAGCCTCTTGCAAGCACAATTGGTGGAAGTCATGCATGTTTGCTAGCTAGATAGATTATCGATAGATAGCTAGCTAGATTTGATGGAAACCCTCCATCCTAGCCTACTGCAGGTGCACTGGCATTGGTGGTGAGCCCACATCTCTCCAAGCAGGCCTGGTTGACAGTAAACGTGGGCATGATGCTGGCTGCTGAGTTAATCACTTGAGCTGCGGTTAGGTTCATGCCATACTCTACGGAAGAAGGGCTCATTGCAAACAGCGCAGATATCATGGCAATCTGCTGAAAGCGATCCTGCAAAGCACCAATGACATAGGTCAGCAAAAATTTGTGTCATGGTAAGCTGACATGGACGCCATGTCATGGCAAGCAAACCATGCCACAATGCAATCGCAAGCAAAGGGAAGCAAGACAAGCCAGCGCCCGATCAAGCAACATTGATGGTAAGACGGGCTTCCTGATGCAGCAGCCTGGAGCTGACTACTGTGTTTGTGCTTACAATGAGTTTGAGGCTGCTACATGATGTGCTAATGCGTTGAAAACTGTGAAAATTTGGACGCAAGTGCAAGAGAACTTTCAACTTACCCCGCCAGACAAAGCTTGCATAGCCGTTGTTGGAGTGCAATTTGGATTTTCAGCAGAATGCAAAGTGTGAGCAGGCACAGCCACAATGCCGCCCGCAGAATAGGTGTGGCAACCAGCTCCGTCATTTGCATCAAAAATGATGCAACCCACAAATTGTCCTGCAGAAAAAGTATTTTCTTGCAACTCTAATTAGACTTATAAGTCACTTCATTGAGTTTGTCAAACCATGTGTGGTAAGGCTGCAGCTGCAGTACTGATATGGCATGCGTGATGCTCAAGTGCTTAACACAAAAGCTTTGGGATGCCGCTAGGCATGCCATGATGGTAGACATCATGCATGTATTCAGAATTTATTATGCATAGCCGTATGCAGATGCTATACACGTAGCCGTGGCAATGGTGTGTTTGCCATTGAGCTACAAAACAAGACTGACGTGAGTTGCGCCTGTTGTCATGGGACTTCAACGGACCACAACAGTTGCATATGCTTGAGGGGCTGTACAAGTACCTTCTGTAATATACATCACCTCACTCAGGTCTGGATGCAGCATCGGTAGCCAGATGCCTGCGCGACAACACTGGCACGTCGTTCTGAGCTGAGCAACGTACGGTTCATTGTAGTGCCGCAGCTTCCAGCAGACTGTGCGTGCTACTTCTCAAACAGCACGGTGGCACAAATGGCAGATCAAGCAATTGCAACGTGCTGCTGGCCATGGCAGGCTCAACCGAGTCCAGACCGGACGCGTACCACAGGGCGCAACATAAATTTCAGACCAGATCATATTAGTGACCATGGTGGAGTTCATGGCGTCTTCATATACGATGCGCTGATAACTGCCGGCGCCTTCGAGGAGTAGCTCGTCGTTGTAGGTATCGACATCAACAGTTTGACCGGCCAAGAACTGGGCAGAAGACCCAGAAAAACCAACCGCGAAGATCAGGCAAAACGCAACAGTTAAATTCGATCTTTGAGAGCGCATCTTTGGAGCGTCTTGATAATGGCAGCACGAAAGGCGGATAGCTAGCAAGCTTCGATCTCGGTCGCAAACTGCAGTCTTGTATTACCCCGAACTGCGTGTGGCCGGTCCAGAGAACAATGTTGCAAAAGCTCAGCCCCAGGCTATTTTGTCGCAGTACCAGTCACTTAAATGCTGTTCGATGGCTTGGCTGATTCATGGGTTGGGTAAACCCAGCACGACTGCTCACCTCATGCATGACTCATCACCGGAATAGCTCCGAAACATGCTCTTTTTAGTCACAACTCACATTGCGGCTGCCAACATTGCAGTAGTAAGCAAAGCATACCGTACCATAGTACTTCTCTGACCTCTGTGCAAAGGGCGCTGTGACGAAGCTTTGTGTATGAGATAAAATGCATTGTATGAGCCACAGTCAGCTGGCTTGTACATAGACAGACACTGCATCACAGATGGCACTAATAGCAGTGCAGCAGTTAGCACTGCAGAGCAGCATTCAGTAGCGCTGACCATATTACTATAATCTGACTAATCGGCTTTGACTATTATGAAATCAGTTTGGCATGAGTCAGCTGCAATTCATAAATGAAGCTTATCAGTACTTTAGCTGGAGAGTAATACTTAGTGCTGTACTCTAATACATTACGCTGTCTTGATGTTTATTCAATTACTTTTATGATAATTCATAGAACAAAACCAACAGACAAGCTCCAATTCCAGACATTCTCACCTGCAATTCCTCACTTCAAGCCTTGTAAATACAACCCACGCAACAAAAATGTTTCTATGCTGGGGTGTGCATGCATTCTAGCAGCACACCCCTTCTTAGCGTCACAGCAGCCTCAACGCTTGGTTACTCTAATGCTATGGTCCAATGCTACGTCGCTCATTCTATTTTCCGGCATATGGACATTGTGAATTAAAATTGGTTGGAACACATGCAACTCACCAGCACAACCGTGACAATACATGCATCATGCAATGACATGTAGGTAGTCTGAGTGTGAATCTCATTGCAACAAGCTACATACTACTAGGATACCTAACTTACTTGACGCCAATGGTGATTTTCTAATGAGGCTAAAGTATGGGATGTTCCTGGCTGAACACACTTTCAGCACCGCATACTTGAGCAGCTAAGGCTGCAGCAGTGAGTCAGCAACTGGACAAACCATCAACCAACAAGTAGCACATGCACTGCCTTTTCAGAAAACATTTGAGAGAGCAACCAGGGAGCACAAAACTTGTGCAAACACACTGATACTGCATACTGTGAAAAGCTGAAGCTGATGGCATCATATCGTTAAGGCAGTGTGCACAGGCTGCGTTGATGACACATGTTTGCTGGAAGCGGTCATCGACCTCAAAAGGAGGGGGGCTGATCAGTAGCATCCCCTAGGGTCCCACCTCCTGGGGTCAAACGCCGCAGCACATCCACAATTTGTCTGAAGGATGGTCTCCTGCAAACCAAATGATACCGTGGCCATCTGAAACTTCTTGCAGAAGCTGCCACTCAGCAGATGTGCATAAATGACAAAGACCGCACCTGCTGCTGTGAAAGTACAGCCTTGTCTTTGCCTTACTAATAGCAGGCTGGAGTCTATGCAGCTGCACCTTCATGCAAATCATACAGCATGCCTGCAGACGCATGCAGTAGCGCAACTTGCAAGGGCAACACGTCTATGAGCTGTGAACTGACAGGTGTCAGCAGCCTGCTTGTGCAAGCAGGGTGGTGAAGAGGAATGACGACTCACTTCTGTGCCTCAAACTGGGTGCAGTCCACCACCATTTGGCTGAGTATCCGCAGTGTGTATTTGCTGTCTTCTGACAGGCCTTCTGGAATGGTGACAGGTGGCAGCTTCACCTCAGCACCCATGATCCACTGCGCAGAGACCTGCAGCACAGACACACATCCACAAAGCTGCAGCGTGCCTCATTATGATGCCAGAGCTTTGGCACAAAGTTGCAGCAGAGCTGGGTTGCGATTGTGGTGTGCGCCGAGGTAATAGCGCCAAGCACCAGGCTGTCTGCAAAGCACACTCTGCTGTACTGCTCAGCCTAGCTGCTCTGATGGCCTTTACCTTTCGATCCAGCACAAGGTCCCCAAGGACAGACAGACAGAAGCAGGCTGACTCAACAATGCATGCTGCAGCAGAGCAGCCTTGAAGCACTGTCTGCTGCAGACAACATTCACAGCAGACACCCACCAGCGGCTCACAAATGCAAGAGCATGGTGCAGCATGAACGTGGCGTGAACTACATGAATACCTGATAGGCTTCCATGCCTTCAAAGGGTCTCTTCCTTTCCAGGATCTGCCACAAAGTCACTCCAAAGCTGTATACCTGAAGCCATGACAGCACAGGTTGCATCAGCTGTACTGACTGCAAATCTTCAGGCTGCAAACCCTGTTGGAGATTATCACAGCTGGCTTTGCTACATGGCAAAGTGCAGGGCAGAGGGTACAGCACAGGGTGCGTCCTTGAGCACAGATGCCAAACTACTCATCCTCAGTGAGAATCACAGTTGCAGACACAAAGAAACACAGACTTGTTGTCATCTCAAAAGGAATTAAGCTGTGATGCAATAGCAGCAATCCTTGCAGCACAGCTTGGTTAAGCAACTCACAGCTGGCATTCAAGAAGAAAGACTGTGCTGGCACAATCGCGCAACAAAAACGGACACGTCTTTTCTTTTTTGTTATAGTGCGTTTGCATTCTTTAACTTGTAATGTTTATCAAAAAAAATGTTGTGCTGGTGACTAAGCAGCCAGGACAAGACTGGAGGCGTGGCAGCCTGGCTCTTCACCCCAGGAATAAGCACAGAGTTGACACAGAGTAGACTTGAGAAATACAAGCGCAGAGTAAAGTCAAAATCAACTTGAACAATTGCACATGGCTGATCACACAGAATCGCTTCTGCCGTGAAGACAGCATGACCGGGGAAAGACAACTCACATCAGACTTGAGGACTGTAGCAGCGTCCACTTGGTTCTTCTTCACAGGTGAGTCAGCCAGCAGCAGCTCGGGAGCTGAGTAGGCAGCTGTGCCAATGACATTTGCTGACATGGCACGCTCCAGGCTGACCTCATCTCCAGTGTGGCGCATGATGATTTGCCTGCTCATGCCAAAGTCACCAATCTTCATCACCAGTCCATGCCCTGCATCACCGCAGGACTTTGTGAAAGTGCCTTGTGCCAGAAACAGGAAATCCTGCTTCTAGATTTACACCGTTTGTGTCAGGTCTGCAGATGAGGTGGGCAATGATTCTCAGCACGCTGACTACATCATGCTGAACCACACACAGTGCAAACCTAGGAACAGGTTTGTTGTGGTGTTCTTTTGATTTTAGGTTTTCTTGAAATCCCAAAAGGTTCAACATGGAAAATCAGACGGCAGCATGACATTTGACTTTGTGGAATCATCTTTGATGAGTTTTGGAGTTGTCAGCTGAACTGTCAGATGTCGTCAAAGGTCAGAAGTGTTTGACACCAGCTCATGGCATGCAGCCTCATTGCATATTGACTTTATCTGTTGCACCTGCATCTACGCAGTATGCAGTTGAAGGAAGGCTTCATATTGTCAACGTCCAGGCGCATCTGCACCATTGGCGGCTTGCTCTCCTGTGAAAGCACAGCATGCAGCTTTGCAAGCTGTGCCTTGACAAGCTGCTCCTGCAGGAATTTCTGTCTCACGAACAGCCTTGTCTTCATGCCCAAATTGCAGCTGTCACTGACAACCTATGTGCATGTTGCCAGGGTGCAAATCCTTATACAGCAATTGCGCGCACCGCCTCTGTCACAAGGACACACACAATATGCTGTAATCCCAGCTCCAGGAGTGGGACTCTGCAAGCTGATGAAAGCCGGGCAACTATAATAGGTTAAACAATAACAAATTTACGGAAAAAATCCTCACTTTAAAAAATAATATTGTTATGAAAACTCTGTGTGTGTGTGTGTGTGTGTGTGTGTGTGTGTGTGTGTGTGTGTGTGTGTGTGTGTGTGTGTGTGTGTGTGTGTGTGTGTGTGTGTGCGCGTGCGTGCGTGCGTGCGTGGCCAACCTTACCTACAAAGATGTTGCCAGGCTTCAGGTCCCTGTGCAGCATCGGCGGCTTGCGCGTGTGGAGGTGCAGCATACCCCTGGCGATGCTTCGAACCATGGACACCAGCTTGGCAGAGTCCCATCTGGCCGCCGCGCTGTGATGCAGCATGACATCCAGAGTCCCCCTGGGGCAGTACTCCATGATCAGGTACAGATCATCCCCGTGCTGACACAGACCCCTCAAGCCCACTATGTTGTCATGAGACCCTGCAAGATGCAGGCATCATGCTTAGGTCTGTTTGCTTGGGAAATGCACTATGGTTTCTGGATGTGCTCTTGCACAAGGCTGCAGAAGCCGCTTCTTAGTAATGCTACCTTTTTGGAGGTTTCGAGCCCAATGGAATGTCAGCAGACAACATCTACAAAGGAATCAGACAACTCGGCCAACGCTGTTCTGCACCGGTGTAGTATGCATATGGTGGGCCAGGCACCACATTACTGCATGACATGACGTGGTGTACCTGAATGCAGGTTCATCTCAACCTCAACTTTGGATTCAGGCCTTTTGACAGCCACTGGTGTTTCCAGATACCAGGCTGCATACACAGCCCCCTCAGCCCCCCGCCCCAGAAACCGACCCCACTTCAACTCTTCGTACGGTATCAACTCGACTGACATCTGCACAGGTGGCAAGCTTGTGTCAGCACTGAAATGGGCGCTGTGCATCAAGGGGGCTGTCAGAAACATCTTTTTGGCAATGTGAGACGCTGTGCACATTCATACATTCACTCATTCATGCATTCCATGTCTTCCTCTAGGGTCAGGTACTGAGTGGTTCCCTGTGTGAGTCAGCGCAGCAACAGCAACATGTGACAGGTATACCGCAAGTTGGTTGAGCATGCAAAGGCACCTGCACGTGCTCATGCCCATGCTGCGGAACTTACAAGACCATACAAGCAGCACATGCGTCTCTTGATTGCACAGGGCACGTACCAGTGGTGCTGACAACAGACCACACATAGGTCACATGCACTTCACGTGACAACCATACACTCTGATGCGTCAGCCACTGTACACGGCTACCCTATCAAGGCTCAGTTCCTTACCTGCAGTGCCATGCCTTGTATACTGGGCCGCGGCTGCCAGCTGCCATCACTGACTTGAGTGTTCGCACTGACATCACTGGTGCCCGGTTGGCTGTAGGAGGTGTCGGTCATGGCAAAGGGCGTCTGCTGCCTTGTAGCAGCTCCAGGAGTGGGAACCTGCATAGGAACCTCCCCATTGCTGAAGGGCGGCCCAGCCTGCATGCACACGTGTGTGAAGTGAGTTGTCCATAGACAGTGTCGCAGTGCAATCCATGAGTCAAATCGGTGTGCTGCCCAAAAAGGGGAACACGAAAGATTTTGGCAGAATTAAAAGTTGGCAGGAGGAGGAGGCTTCCAGATCATCTCCCTGTTGCTGAAGGACAGGGCAGCATGCATGCATTCCTTCCCAGAGTGAAGGAGAGTGAACGAGTGCATTGTTGCAGGCACTGTGACTCAGCACAAAACGTCGCTGCTGAATGTGTGCCTTGTGCCAAGCCAGCATATCTGATGATGCCACACCTGGCTGTGCAGCCCAGACTAGTCATACACTGCAGCAGCCCTCAACGCTGCTGCTTGTACCTACATAAAATTGCAAGACACAGCATGCAAGGGTTTGCCAGCAGCCTATCTTGCCTGGCAAAACAGGAGCTCATACAGGGAGCTACTCAGGACTGTACATACCTGACCAAGAGGGAAGACACAGATTCAATAATAGGACAAACGAATGAATGAATGAATGAATGGCTCGCCTGTTGTGTGCCTGTATCTGAGGTGCTGGCGGTGCCGCTTAAGCGCTGGAGGGAACTGAACCTGGCATCAGTCACAGCGGTCCTTTCGGCGGCTGCCTGCAGCTGGTCGCCCCCAAAGGGGGACAAGGGTGGACTGAGGCTGCCGGTCCGCTCTATCATGCCACCCTGACTGGCAGCAGGTTGGTGTTGCTCACTCTCCTGCAGCAAGTATACAAGTGGCATTGCATATCTGCGGTGGATTGCTGCAAGCATTGGGGCTGCTGCGGCCTGCAGCTAGGTGCCTGCAGAGGGGGACTTCAGATTGGGGGGGGGGGGAGGGGTGGGGAGGGCAAAGGCTGCCAGTCCTTGGTGTCATCCCATCATGACATACAACATCCTGATGATGAGGTTTATGCCGCAAGGACACAGCAGATCTGACAACCAACTGCAGTTGGCATCTCTTGACGCATGTCCTGGCAGCTGCTGCTTGGACTTGGTCATCTGCCTACATCCGTTCATCATTGAACAATTGCCTTCCCTTTAAGGTCAGGTATGTCCAGCCAGCTAGCAGTGGTGCCTGGTAGCGCCAGGGTGACTGCAGCCCAGCTGCATTACCTTCTTTGTATCACAGTAGGAATTTGACGGTAAAATTGGCAAGGGTTAACATACGCAGCACAGACGAACTTGAACAAAGTCAGAAGTGGATTTGTCTCTCAAATCTTAGGATATTACCACCGAGCAGACAGCTTTACTGTCCTCATGCAGTCTCAAAGAGCAACAGACCATGCAAGGTTCCCAGGCAAAGCAGATGTCAAGACTTCTTTATGTGGCACTTTATTTCACCTCACTGCTGCTAGTCAATTCTGTAGCAAACCCTTTTGTCACCATTCAAGATTACAGCAGACACAGGCCTCACCAAGGGCGTGACTCTCAGCCTTTTGGGGCTGGCCTGCCCCTCTGCCTGCTGGCCCTGTGCCTCTTCCTCCGCCAGCCTGGCCTCCATGGGGGTCATGGGCCGAGCAGGGGGGGTGTCCACGTTACCCACCTCCGACAGCTTGTGATGCTTGCCGGGCCTCAGGCCGCCAGTTGGGCTCAGGCAATCTGACACCAGCTGCTTGAACTTGACTGGAATGGTGGAGGTCCTCTTGATGCCCAGCTGAGCCTCCTACACAATTGCAGGAAACACACATTTCATTTTGCATTTGTGACTTCACAACTCATTTGTGACATATAGCACATCTGACTTCAGACTTCATCTGTGACATTCATTTCTTTTCTCATTAAGTTTTTTGTGCTTGGGGTGTGCGATCAGTAGCCTAGGACTATCAGTTGGGCTCAGGCAGAATGACAGCAGCTGCCTGAAGTCAGCTGGAATGGTTGATGAGCTCTTGACACCCGTTTGAGCCTGCTGCACATGTAAGCAAGCCAATGTATATGTGAGTCACACACGCAAGCCATGTAGGTGTTAGGATTTGCTGGGGATGAGAGTAATTGTTGCTGGCTTGAAGAAGCGAGCTGCAGAACCTCAAGCTGGTTGACCTGGTTGGTCCGTGGCCATCTTCCGACCTGAGTGAGCCGCCGTCATGATTGCACAACATTGGGTTGTCGGACAGATGTTGGTCCGCCTCAAGGCGGACAATACAGAGCCAACCCTACATGCCTGATAAGTTCTGAAACTCCTAGGGCAACCACTGTGCATTGCTGCACATGCATTTAGCTTGCTCGCTTAGCCCAAGCTTGCATGGTAAAGACACTGCTATGAAACTGATGTCGCTATGGCTGTAGCCCGTTTTGCCAGCAGACAGACACAAGGCCAACTGGCGCAGCAGAGGGTCCCGACCAGAGGTCACAATCATGCTCCCCTGTTATATTGGCACTGAGTGCGTCATATGTAGTGTTTTGTCTTGATGATGACCCACCTCAAAGGTCTCAGGCTCAGTGCGGTCATTGCCCTCATTGAGGGCTTCCAGCAGACTTGCCACTGGCATGGTTGCCCCTCTGCGCCCTGGTTCATGCCCCTGCCTCAGCCCAACAGGCGCTGCAAAGGGCCCTGGTGCCTCCTCTGAGATGCTGTGCACCCGGGAGGGGGTCCTGGAAGGGTTCCTGGAGGGGGTGGCTGTGTTGGTGCCTGTCAGCATTCCTGAGCGAGCCCTTTCAGCCACCTAGCAGCAAACATGTCGATTGGCAACAAAGGGCATGCCAAAGGGCAGTGCAAGCCTATGAGCTACTCAGACTTCCTGATGTGGAAGCTTGGAAAGTACCCCATGGGGGGGGGGGGGGGGGGGTCTAAGCAGTAAGTATTTGTTGATCCTCAGTACCTGTTGCTACATTTTCAGCTATCTACAGCTGACTTGACTCGTGGCTGTGTTTCAAATGACAAGACTTACTGTGGCTGGACAAAAATTCTCAAGCCAGCATGTTCAATAAAAGGCGACAGTCTCTTTTGGCTAAGCAACATGCCGGCTTGTGATGTTGTGTCAGCCACAATGAGTCTTGTGAAGCCACAATTAGGGTTGGCAATCACAGTGCAGTCGCTGTGTAAAGCCACAGTCACAGTCACAGAGTGGCAAAAAGGGCTCACTGCTTGGACTCGTTGGTTGCTGGGGTCCGCAGTACTGGGCCGCCGGGACAGCCTGAACCCCAAGATGTTGTGGGGACTGGAGACTTGGCGGCCTGCAGGCAGACATGGCAAAGCACAGCTTCAGTACACTCAGGAGGTTTTTGAACAATTTTCAAAGGCATGTGTGCTTTGCCTGCTGCAGCAAACACACAATGTGTGACAGCGTTGTTGCATGAGCAAAAGGGTCTGGTAGCCAGAAATTAGCAATCTTTCACCCATGTGCCCATTTGCACGCTTTTCTGGCCGCTTAGCTCAGCTGGTTAGAGCGTGGTGCTAATAACGCCAAGGTCGGCGGTTCGATCCCGCCAGTGGCCACTCGTTTCGTTTTATGTTTCGACGTTTTGAGAAACGTGCACCTGCGTCAATACTGAGCAACACATACAGCATAATTTACAAATGCAGTGCTCGAGCAAAACGTTGGCATGCACGAAATGATTGGAGGCAAGTGTGCTCATGAGGACTCAACCGGTGACAACACATGATTTTGTGCAGAACATGCATTGCAGGATCAGGTGGTCACCTTCGGAAGCCAACTTCATGACCAGATCATGACGCTCTGATGCATCCCCAGCATTCTCAAAGTCGGTGATGTCACCCAGGTCCATGGTCAGACCCCTGCACGCAGTCCTGCCATTTGTTAGAAACCCTAAACAAACATCGTTGCTGGCTCCACCAGTGCAGGCTCGTGATTGCCTGTGACCTGTGTTGTTGCCCCAGCATTAAATCGCATCGGATTTGGGTCGGTAGGGTTTCCAAAACCCTAGGCGTTTTCAAATTTTTTGATTTTGTTAGGAAGTTGGAATATCTTCAGTTCCATAGTTGGATAAGATGTAGGGTTTAGGGTGTTTTAAAGTTTGCATGGTTAGGGTGTGAGATCTGATGCTGTTTAAAGCTGGGGGTGTTCTTGTGCGGCACAAATGTAGACATGCTGCTGCGTCTGAAACAGCTGCAGAGTCTCCCACAAAGTGTTCAGATGGCAAGCATGCGTTTTCACTGTCTCATCACCCTTTCTCCATACCATGAATGCCTACGTAAGGTGAGCTGCTCAAGAGAGTCATGGTCGCCCTGGTGCTGAGGGTGACTGCAATGCCAAAACAGATGATCCAGAAATACATTCATGTACATTCTGACGGGCACCTTTATGCTTGACGATGGTCCAGACATGACTTCAAGCAACTTCTGGCAAGCACCTTTGGGTTTGGAGATGGCCCCGAAGGGTACTCAGGCAAGATGTGACAAGTACCTTTGTGTCGGCAACATGCAACTGCGTCGTGAAACCTGAGGTCTGGCTCTCAACACCCTAAACCCTAAAAGACTAGATACTCACCCTGGCGAGAACAGCAGTTGCTGCAGGGTCTCAAAGCCCCGCTTCCAGGTGCTATAATGGGCAGCGTCAAAGAAGCGCAGCCTCAAGTCCGGTTCCAAGGCCATCTTGAGAGTCAGCTGCAGGTCATCATCCTGAGCTTCAATGTCCTGCAGTCACAAAGCATCATTTGGGGTGACCAGACACAAGGAAGCCAGCCTGCAACTGCATGGTGGACCATCTAGTTGAGATGACAGCATTTCATGTGCAGCTGCAGGCCATCATCCTGAGCCTCAATGTCCAATGTCCTGCAGTCACAATGCATCATGCAAGTAATCAGGGTCTGCAGTTGCACTGTGGACAATCTGGTTGAACACGCAGCAATTGATTACACACAGCAATGTCTTGTCACAGGTTGAGACGTTGAAACATTGTTGAGAGCATCTGGCAGATGCAGGCATTGACAATAATTATAATTATAATAATTAAAGCGCTTTCCAGCTCACGATGAGCTAGGTACGTGCAGGACAAGTCTAAGGCATTGGGCGTGACAATGCAACCAGGTCTGGCCTGATGTTCAGGTACTGTGACTGTTTGCATATCGTAATTATGTTTGCATATCATCATTGTGATATGCAAACCTGTAGCATAACCTTACACTGCAAGAAGGTGTGGCCTGCTCTGAAAAACAAAACCTTCTCACATCACAACACGGAGATCAAGCTGCGCAGCATGCAGTTAGGAGAGATGGAGACGCACCTCAACATAGTACATGACAACGTACTTGTTCCAAGACCAGCGCAGAGTGCTGCCATCATGGCTCAACTGGAAGAAGCGTCTCTTCTTTGGGGCTTTTGAGGAGGGCTTGCCCTGCATGCCAGCACACACATGTGATGTGATGTGGGCTCATTCGAGGAGTAGGAGCAACGAAGCAGACATGCAAGCAACGTGCCTCAAAACATATGAGCAAATGCATTGGGTGTGCGCACATAACCAAGGCTGACTAGCAAGAAACTTGTGAAGAGATGCAAGGACTGCACATTCTGCATGGGAGGAAGAAGGGTTCTGCAGTTGCAGCATCCCTCTTTGACATGGCAAGCCCAGTCTGAGCAGCCATGAGCTCCACTAAGTCAGGAGCAAAAAGAGCAGACCCACAGCGCATCCACAAGCCTCTCACGAGAGGAGCAACTTTCATGTAAGGTGGAGGAGCAGGTGAGAGCCCTCTGCTATGACGTAATGCATTTGTGAGTAGTGAATCAGCAGGAAGCAAAAGGGGCAGACTTACAATCCAGGCGCCCCTCATCAGCGGCGTAAGCTCAATGTGAGGTGTAGGGGCGGGCGTGAGGCCATTTGCTGTGGCATTCTTGCCCATCATCAGCTGCCGCTGCAGCGCCACGTACTCAAAGCGCTTCTGCAGGACGTGCATGAATGCCCAGACGGCTGTGCGCACCACCATGACCAATATTGCAGAAAAGATGAGGGTCTCTTTTGCGTTGGCTGCCGTGTTTCCATATGCATATCCTGCAGGGACGTATCCATGTTGGCTGCACTTGGCATGAAGCAAACGCTTTCAAATTGCACAAGCTCTGTGAGTGCCCCAACAGGTCATTGGAGGCCAGCAGAGGAGATCATCACCAAGTTTTCCGTTGACACATCTGCAAAGGCGTCTGCTCTGTGTGGCAGGCCGCAGTAGGAATAGCAAATAGCACAGCAACATTGCTGCTGACGGCAGCGCACTGCTTGGTGGCAGGCGCAACATGGAGCAAACCCAAAAGATGAGTTTGTTCTGATTGAACAAACCCAAAAGATGAGTTTGTTCTGATTGGCACATGTCAAAGTGTGGCACAGCTGGGGGCATTGCACACACAGCTTGAATTTGAAAGCTCAAATTTGCGCCTGGTGTAGGCTCGCCGGCAGCAGCCATTCAGCAGCAGTCCCAGTATGCATATGCCAGCTTGGCCACCACAAATAGCTTTGGAGTGGCGATGCAGAAGCCAGAGCAAAGCCACAACATTGGACTGCAGGATGCACAAATGTGGCAGGAGGATCACAATGCATAGTGTGCAGGCAGTTGACGTGCATACAGGCATGCCACAGAGGTGCACAGACAGACCACCCGAGTGTATAGGCAAAGCCAAGGCATACTTGGCACAATAAAGGCAATCGGCACAGGGTACATGTGTGACAGGACAACAAATCAAGTCCCAAGCTGTCTAGATATGCATGTGCCACTGTGCATGTATAGGCAAGAGGAAGGGACCGCCGTACCTAACACAATGTCCACAATGGGCAGGATATACATGATGGGCAGCAAGACTGTGAGCACCCAAGCTAGCACTCTGTCTTCATGCTTCACTGCCCGATAAGCCAAACAAGACCAGACAGCCATGACGATGAGCCCAACTGAGTTGACAATGATCAAGGGCTTGTTGTTGGGCTGGCCAGGGCCGGTCTGGACGCCCACATCCAGCCCCACCATGCAGAGAATGATCAGGAACTGCAGCACACACTGAGTGAGTCACTGCACTTGGAGCTGCTTGTATGCAATGTTGACCACCAGCCCAACAAAATTGACAGCGCCCAAGGGCTCATCGTTGCTCATCTGGACAATCACATGTGACTTAAAAAATAGGCAAGAGAATCCAGAAATGCAGTCTCAGATTGCCTTTCTACATGAACATACAACATTCACTTTGCTTAGCCATGAAGCAACTGCAGTGCAATGGATGACCAACATTGTAGCCGACATTTAAGCTTCATTCATGCTCTTAATGTGCAGGGCTGATGTCTTCAGTGTAGGCATTACAATGAACACCCCCTCTGCTTGAGATGCTCTCTGCATGCTCCAGCATCCATGCACTTTGTTGTGTTTTCTTTCATAAGCACAGTGTAGAATGGCTTTGAGAATGTACCTGTACATCAAGCTTCAGCAGTGTCATGAAACAATTCACCAGTACAAAGGAGGTGCGTTGCTCGTCAGCGTTCTTGATACGCATGTCAGCTGCCAGCTTGCTGTATGTACGCCAGCCAAACTGGCCCCAAGTAATGTAGCCAAACAGCAGCACCAAAATTTGCAGGACCAGCGCTAAGGTTACGATGGAAATATCAGCTGCATTGTGTCCTCTTTCAGCCTGTGAACAGAACACATGCGATGGATGGACTGCTTGTATGCAATGCAGTTGCTATGAGCATTAAGGTGTGTGCTAATCATGCCTTGGCTACAAAGCTGAATGATGAGAGCGCAAACACAATGCAGGACATATGTGACACTCTGCAGCATGCTCACCATTTTGAGATATGACGACAGCTTGGCCATGCAGGCAATACAGACAGCAAACACACATTCAAATATGGGGTGTAGTATGTCAGATGCCTAGAGCCTACCACAAAGAATATGATCCGTGCGCACACAGCAAGGCCTAACACTGCTGATGCTATTAGCTCGAAAGCATTTTCACAGACAATGGCGTCCCAAGCAAACCACAAGAAGAAGATGGACGTGAGAAGCATGACAAGGCTTATATGCAGAAGCTCCCCATTAGTGCCCTGCAGGCAAAGTCAGCCCCTGAAGTCAAACAAGATTGTGCACATGCAGCAACAAGTTCTGACAGGCCACTAGAATTGCATCAGAGGTGTGAGACAACATACCGCAGCCATTTGCTGAATAGAAAATGCAATAACCAGCAAAGCATCTATGCAACTTGCTGTAAGGAAGGCCTTGGACAGCAGTGGCAATGACTCCCAAAACTCTCCGCTGGTGATAACCTTGCGCAATGAGGTCAGTCGTCTGAGCTCGTTCTTAGGCCCAGAGCGAGCCTTGACATCAGGAGTTATGTCATGACCAACTTCGAGGTCGTGAAAGGTTTCAGACGGGCCGGCTCTGACCAGTTGGATACCACGAGACATTTCAGCCGCAGGTTCGGGCTTCACCCTCGCCAGACTGCTAGTCTGTCAACTACTCAGAGGCTGCGCAAGCCAAGAAGTTTCCCTTACTTCCAAAGGTCGTTCAGGAGATCACTCAGTGCTTCCATGTCACTGCAGGGAGTTGCGCTGCTACAACTTGCCTCTGCGGAATGCCAAATTTTCTGATGAACCGCAACGCCTCGCAAGGCCCGTTTGCGAGTTCTCTGCGTGGGCCTCAACTGCTATCAGCTCAGATTGTTTCGTACCGCTCCGTGAGTAATCTCTGAGTCACGTGCGGCAGACCTGGCTACATATTGCCTTCTTTTCATTGTGAGGAGCAGACTACACATATATAAGTGCCTTGCTGACTACTGACTCTGATCCATGTCACAGGAAAGATAAAGATTAGTTAGTCATAATCCAATTACGTGATCTGTCACGTGGTCTGCAGGTGCTGTGGAAGCTTCTGTAATATCTGCAAAATATTTTAATGCATGTTAGTCATATGTTCAAAACCCTATCAAAATCCAGAATCCGCGGCATGCAGGGAGGGTTGGGGGATGTGAAACTCAAAGATTTTACTCAAGACTCTGTTAACCAGAACTCAGACTCAGCTTAATATGTACAGCCTTAACTACTGTTTCTCTATATTCTAAATTCTAGATAACAAATGATCAAAGAAACAGAGAAGCCTTAAAGCCAAAGATAGTCATTTTACAGAAAATATAAGGTTAGGACCGCATGCTTTTGATCGTGCTCCGCCAACACATTAGGTGGCAGTACGGCCTATAATAATATTTGCCCTGACTTTCAAAGCAAGGAATACGGATAACAGGGTCCTCGCTACAGACATTTTGATAAAAGTTCTGTTTTTAGCAAGCAAGCAATCTTTCACAGAGCAGTTTGCTGAGCTTCGGCTTTCAAGACGCTGGAGATAGCCGACCAGGACCAGCGCGTTCGGCTATCTCCAGGTGTGAGCATTATGGACTTGACCTCAGACAGTGCAGAGAGCTCTCGAGTGAGGCAGCCACCTCAAGGGCTGATGAAGCAGCAGGTGTCAAGGAGATTGGCACTGACGAGGGAGAGACATACGGCTCAGTGTCTGAGGGCATGACAAGTGAAGGTGCCAGCACCCAGGAAGAAAGTACGAGTGATTTTGTGGACTACCGGTATGCTGAGCTAGCATAGCACTGTTTGCGCATTCTTTAGGTGTCTGTACTTGTCATCCAGCTGAAACGTTATTTTGTCTTCCTTTAACTGTCGACCTGCATCAAAAACATTACAAGTATTATTGGAGGTGTCGACCGCATTTAAAAATACTTTATAAAGTTTTAATCATTATTTTGCGCAAAAGGTCGTTTGCGATATTCCGGAGGGTCGCGACCCTATATAAAATCCGACCAAGCTTAATGTGACTACGGTAGCAGCCCAGGCCTACCGCCGACGTCTAGCGTCGGCTCCACCAAATGCTGTCGGCAGACAACAAGAAAATATAAAGAGACCTGGAACTGAGAGCAGTGACCTGAAAACGATTGTAGAAGCCATCAGTACCTGAGGAGGAACTTGTCATGGACCTATGATATAATACAGCTTGGCAAGACTGCCTTCAGAATATCTGATCAATGCATTTCAAATTTGTTCAGTTGTCCTGGGTTCCTACCATAAAGGTGGTCCCGGCAATTTTTCAGATACACACGCAGAAACACAATGAGAATGCAAAGGCAGCAGTTCAGTTGTTTACACGCAGACCACAAAAGCCAGTGGCAGCCTGATGTCCACACACAGAAGTTGTGCAGCTATTTCAATATACGGGTATGTGAAGCAGACTACTGATCTAAATGAAGTGAAAACGAGTTCCACGCTAAAGCCGGATGATAAACAGTGCACATGTAGCCTTGCCCAACCTCAGAATTCCCACATAGCAACAAAGGTCAACCATGCTTTATGGTCTTCGCTGATTTTCTGCAGGCCCAAGCACTTCTGGTCATCATATGGAGCAGCAGCAGAAATCACAAACTCAACTTTGCGCCCAAAGCGAGCCTCCAATAGTGGATGGCAATGAATGATGTGGCGGCAGCAGTGGTCAAAAGGGGCCCTGTTCACAAATATGTCAAATACTATTGGCCCGCACTCACCCTCAAAGAAGCTCATTAGGCTATCTTTCACAGCATCATCGTGCAAGAGGCAATAAACACACTGCATTTCTGCATCCATAGCATGTCCACTATTGCCACCAAGTGCTACATGCTTCACATCAACAGCTGTGAGTTTATTGCATAGCGGCTTCAGCTTCAGCTTGTCAAGAGCTGCACATGGGGTTTGAACTGAGAGGCAGCCCAGACAAATCCTCTGCTACTGCTTGCCAATCTGCCCTGTGCTGCCTCAATTTCAGCTGCGCCTCTTTCAAAGAGACTGCTTGCTGTGTTAGAAAGTCAGACTCCTGATATAACGGCGCAGCAGTAGGGGTGTAGTTGCTTGAGAAAGCAAAGCTCCAAAGCCTAGAAGCGTCCACATAACAGTGCTCGCAGACATAGGAGCACTGCCCTTTGGTTTGCACAGTCAAATTGTCCTTGGGCTTTCGCCCGTTTGTGCCGCTGATGAAGTAGAATATCTTTGGCGGCTGCAGCGGACGGATATCTGGCGCTCCAGGCAGAAAACAAAACTTGGCGTTGCACCTAACAGAAGCGACTGCAAGCACCCTTGGGATACCGCGATTGCTGACAAGATCGGTCAAAACTGGGTGATTGAGCAGATAGCCTGATATACTCTGAAGCTTGCGAGACTCCGCCTCGGCTGACACACTGTTGTGACCTGAAGACAACTAAACATACTATCGAGGTGCAAGCTGTCTGTACAAACCTCGCAAATCATGCAATGTCCGCCTTTGCCAGTTATACACCATGCCAGAGCACGCTAAACGCTACAATCCCACTTCAGCAATGTCCAACCATAAGTGGAGTGACGGGATCCGTATTCGTAGCGCGTAACGACTCGGTCACCGGTTGCCTGTCAAACATTGTTCGCTTGTATGGCCACCAAGCAGGTTTTCAACAGGCACAGGCACAATGTTCCGTCATTGCTTGATACAAGGACGGAAGGGGAATCGCTCAGGGACACAATGACGGAACTTGCAACTTTTTATAAGCATGCACAGATCCTCGGACCACAAGACCAAGTCGTATGCGACTTTTCGAGCAATAACTTGACGTTTGACCACGCAGTTCACATTAGCAAATGGCTTCGTGAGAACTCTATCAAGTTGTACGCTCTGGATCTTTCACTCAACCGTATTTTCCAAGCGCAGTGGACACCAGTCTTGGAACTTATACGAGGGCTTCTAGAATCTGCAGAGCTGGTAAACCTTGGTGGAAACTATTTGCCGCCTATGCTGCAAGACGATGAGCTCCAAAAGATTCAGGTTGAGCAACGCGTCAGCCTGGCTTTGCCAGTGTACAGTCAAGGTATTGATGCCTGGCAGGCAGGGTGGAATCAGCTTGCAGAGCACTTTGACCAACAGGCTTATGGGCTGATGGATGAGTTCAGGTCAGTACTTGTACCCAGCTTGTAATACTGTCGGACCTGTACAGATGGCCACACTGCAATGCTGTGTGCAGCTCCGGAACTGATGCAGCTTGAACAACAGCAATGATGCTCGGATGACTCCATGCCAACCAACGTGTCATAATCATGTGCTCAAGCAGTGGGACAAGTCTCAAGATATGTGCTTATCCATCCTTTTCTGCTTTGTGATTCAGCATTCAGCACCTATATATATACCGTGTTGCCATGTCAACAAACATGACAAAGAAGGGCTGTGCCTTCTCAACTCAATGTCTCAGCTAGAAACTGCAGATCTTTTGATTAGCTATGAGCAGCAGTGTGTCTGTTAGCTCAATTTCTATTGTTTGAATACAGCTTCCAGTCCTCCACAGCCACAACCAGCTTTGTTGTTGAAAGGTCCTAACAGTGCTTTACTAATTTCGGCTTCAGCAAGGCAACTTCTTCATAAAGAGTAATGCATCTGCACTCTGACTCAACTTAACATATACTTTACTGTGCAACACACCACATATGTTTGCACATGATGTAAACATGCACATGTCTGTTCGGTCCAGATGTCCATTTGCCACGTTAAGCTTTTTAGTGCAGTATGTGCATCAGTTTTTCCAGTGTATGGTGACTGATCTGTTTGTGAATTGTTCGCCCAACATTTCACCCCCACCCGTCTGAGCTTACCTGGGTTCTGATGTTGGGGGTTGCACACGAGCTGTAGGTGACAGAGTTTAGGCAGACTTAGGACACAGAGTAGCAGACCTTGAATACAATGCAAAGACTGCAGAGGCTTCCCTGCAGAGTCAATTAGGTCACCTTCAAGCACAGCAAACATGCATGTGGTGGTTCATACTTTTGCTGGCAATATTTGTAGTGGCATTTTTGACCGATGCTTTACCCTAACATCCTGCCTACAGAAGTGGTCTTAGCCAGGTGCATGCCGTACCAGATACATCGAAGCTTTGTATGTGGAACATGAATATTAAACTCAGGAGCTGCTGTCAGGACATTGCCTTTCTGCTTAGCTACAGGCTTTTTGGTCCATTGGTAGATGACTAGCAATCGTGGCTTTCTCCCCTAAGAGCTTGCAAGTGCTGATAAGATGCCAACATGAGCCTAGATCCAACACTGTGATAGCAGAATCCATGTGCTTTTGGATGCCACAATGGGAATGTGTACACTATGTCTGCACAAGCCCACGATACACTACTAGTAGGCTATTGCATCTCGAAACTTTCAAGCATTCAATACATCTGTACTAAGTAGCTGTACGTTGGCATGTACTTGCATTACTTTCGAAAACATGTGCAGCATGCACAAAGCGTTGTGTTTGGAGTCATTGCAGACAAACAAGACCTTCACATTGAGCTATGACTAAGCATAACAGTGGGTCTGGGCACCAGCTATTCAGTGATGTTCACGGCCGACAGCAGCAGCGCTAGCTTCTGCTTGCACTTGATGATACCCTCCTCCTGAACCTCAAGAATGCTCCTCATCTTGCCAAGCTGCTGTGGGGGCACACACGCCCTGTTTGGCGATGCAGATGATCTGTTCTGAGCCTGCGCATTCTCCTGATCTGCCTGCTTGATGGACTCTGCAGCTCTGGCTTGCATTGCCTGCATAGCAGCAGTTGACTAAGACAAAAGAGGCAGCATGCATTCTAGCTTGCTTCGTGACAGCTACGCACAGCTGCTGTCAGAGTGCTGCTCAGCAGGACAGCTTTTATTATGCACAGACTTGGCTAGCGCCATTGGTTATCATCCAGACTTAGTCAACTTCGGCAATGCTGGTGACAGTGCTACAGCTGGCTGGCAGAGTCAGCAGTGATTGCTGTGGACATCAGGAAGCAGGCCAGTTCACTTTCAAGACTGATGTGGTGATGAGTGCACACCTTGATCTGCTTCCTCATGCTCTTGGCTTGCTCCTCCATCTCAGGCAGCTCCTTGTCCCTGAACACCTCCTCTGCAGCATTCAGGGCATGCAGCAGCCTCCAGTGCAATTTACCCAGTACCTTCAGACGCTCCTTGATGTTGGTATTCAACTGCATTGTAGCAGACAGTTGTTGACATTGCCGCAAGCACCAGTGCATGCATTACCAGGTGGCACTCGAGCCTGACAACAAACTGAAGAGGATAGCGCAGTTTCATATTGTGCAAAGCTTTGAGGGCACAAGCTTCACAGCAGCAGATGTTGACCTTATGATATGGGCATGATACCCTCAGATCTACTCTGTCCCAGACATCCTGGCATGTGTCCGAAGCAAATTTGCTGATAAGCAAGCCTCCCATCAATGACTGGGCATATGCTGCAAAGAAACCACACACCAAAAGAGACCAACACACAGGCACGGGCCTTGTGTGAAAGAGCAGATGGCAGCGGGCCTTGTGTGAAAGAAGAGATGGCAGCAATCAGACCTTTGTTGCACGCTCCAGCCTCTCCTCAGTCTTTTGCTGGCTGTCTTGCAGGTCCAGCAGCCTTGCTCCCACCTCTTCACACTTCTGCTCTTGCTCTGCTGCAAGCCTTGGCAGCTCTTGAAGTATCTGCATGCCAACTGATCATGGTGAGGGGCAGCCACACTTGGTTTGTAGTAACACCTGTCGTAAGATGATTGAACCCTTCTACATGCACCACAGCGATGCTATCCCACTGCAGTAAGGAGCTGCTGGTTGCAATCTTAACTTATGACTCATGCATCCACTCTGTGATGACGTATACAGAGGTGCACAGCAGATTGCTGCTGCAGGGTCAGCAGCAATGCGCCTTTGTCCAACATATGTAGTGTACACTGTATACGGTGCATCCTGCAGCAATTTTGGTGCAAGCTGCACCGTCTCATGAAGGGTGACAAGCATATGCACCTGCATCACGTGGTGTATCTACAAGTGCATTTGCCCAATGCACATGCTGTGCGCTGGTCTGGACTCACACTTGCGTAAATCTAACATGCAGAAGTATCAGTGACATTGGGCTCCATGTTGGCTAGGCAGGATACAAGCAGCCGGCTATCAATGCAAAGGCTAGAAAAGCTTACATGCATCAAGTCATGGTGTGCCACGTGTGTGAACTCCACATGCGTTTGGCGCAGGTGTCCAATCCATTCTGGCAGCAGCTTCTGACCCTCAGGGTTCCCTGCATCCAAGACCAACAAGACACATGTCAGGCACCTGTCGTAACAACTTATAGCAAGTGCGCTTGATCGTGCAGTATTAGCAAAAAGACAAGCAACCTAAAGACACACTGCATGTCTCTCACCAGTCTCAACAAATTCCAGTTTGGCTATGAACAGACTTTGTCCTGCCACGCTCTGGCAGTATATCCAGCAGTGGGAAAAGACAAAGATAGCTGAAGGGCAGGCCCCAAAACAGCATGCATGTGTTGCATCGGTTTCAGACATTGCTTGTTCGCAATGGCCACCAGCATGCATACAGGCCCCCAAAACACTCGCAGATGGTTACCTGTGCCTGTTGGGGTTTGAGGATCTGCAGGTGGTGCAAGCAGCTTGGGCCCTTGCAGTACGGCACCAAACAGGGCATTGCTGGCCCGGCTGACATCCTCATTATACTGAGCTGAGCTGCTAGGAGGGCTATCCACATCCTGCACATTGCACCCCCTCAACAAAGACTGCAAGCACCTCAAGCGCATACAAAGTCTTCACAGTGCTTGAAATGGTGGTTCACACTGGCTGTCTGGCAAATGCTCTAGCCGTGCCTGCTGGTGAGAGCTGACCACCAATCTGTGTCACGCTACCAGTACTAGGCGTTGTTGAGTCATGGGTTGTCTTCAACCAGTGTTGTTGTGACCGGATTGCTGACTTCCTCACTTTTAGCTAGGACTGCTGTGTGACTGAACTGCTGACTCTGTAGTCTTCAGCCAATGCTACTGTGTGGCTGAACTGCTCACTGTATCATCTTCAGCCAGTGCTGCTGTCTGACAGAATTGCTGACTCTGTAGTCTTCAGCCAGTGCTGCTGTGTGACTGAAATGCTTATCCTGTAGGAATCCTGTAGGGATCCTGTAGGCATCAAAATATTTTGCAGATATTACAGAAGCTTCCACAGCACCTGCAGACCACGTGACAGATCACGTAATTGGATTATGACTAACTAATCTTTACCTTTCCTGTGACATGGATCAGAGTCAGTAGTCAGCAAGGCACTTATATATAATCGTTGTGGGATAAACGCTTTGATAAAGAAGGCTTACATAGACTTCTCACGATTTTTGATAAGTCTGAATAGGGCATGGAGAAATGATATGTAAGATGCTGCTGTGGAGCTGATAGCTGCAGAAACAGACTGCTTTGCAGCATACCAGTCAAGGCAACACGGGTAGGCAACTGTACACCAAACTAATTGTATGCATGATGATTTGAACGGCTGCAGACTAAGCTGAATAGCGGCTGACCATGTCACCATCTTATCCTTCCACGCTTCAGAGCAAGGAAGTATGCAGCGCCAACAGCCGCGCCACCCAGGTGACCAGCATGTGATATGTTACCTCCAATTCCCTACAGCAATGTACGTTGCACTTTCAGATACAGGAGCACGTCTATCAACTACACAGGCACATATGAAGGTTTCCTGGTACTGGAAAGCAAAAAGTGACGAGATTTAGCCAGTTGGGCAGTGGTATTGCATGTGTGAGATGATTTTGTGGACGCAAGGTGCCTATGGGCTTTGCCTGACAGCATCAGGCTGGGTTTGGTATGCTATGTACAGGGTTTAGGCTGATAGATTTGAAGCTCAAGGACAGAGAACTAAGTTTTGCGTAACTCTGCATACGTATCAAATCAGTAACAGCAGCACACAAAGCTACAGCAATATTAGACAATTTGACAGGTACACAATGCGAGGCATGTTTTGGCCATGTAAAACCATACAGGCCAACTAGCAAGCTGGCTGCCTCGGAGCACAGCATTCCACGGCCCTACTGTCACACAAAGAGTCAGCCAACTATCTATCTACAGAGCAGAACTCAAGAGGCTTACCCCCAGCAGGCCAGTCATGCTACCAACAACGTACACCACACCAAAAAGAGCTGCTGGTACTGGCAGGATCATGTATAGGTATACCATACGCTTAGGGTACAACAGGATGTCCAGCAGGACTATTGCATTCAAAGCAGCACTCGCTCCCAAGGCGCCTGGTGAATTGGCCATTCGTACCTCCTTGATCCAAGGAGCAGCCCCTAAGAAAATTTGACAGGACTTTGACAGCATCTGTGGCAATCAGTACCAGCATTTTTGTGCATCACTTGCAGTTAAACAAATTGCAAATATCCAGGCTTAAGCACATGCATGCATTGTGTCATGATACACCATCTTGCTCGCATTTACGTGACACGTTGTACAAGATATTGTGGCATTGTAAGATTTGCTGTCATGCACACTCTGACCATCTGCTTGGCATGTGCACAAAAACAAGCAGCAGCCTGACATGCAGAGATGGGCACACATTGCGTGACTTTTGAGTTGCCTTGTCTTGGCAATCTTTGACATAGACTGCTGTCATGCACTGAGTCACAAAGGCATACCAGTGCTTTGTGCCTTGAAGTAAAAGAAGGCAACATGAGCCAAGCTGCCAACAATTCCTCCTGCTACATATAGAGCCAAAAGCTGCAGGATACAAGTGCTACATGTTGCTTGTTATGCATGATGCAATGCAGCAAGGCTTGTCTGTGCAACAGCATACGCTACCTTTTTGCCTCCAAATATCAGCCCAGTTTCTCTTCCAAAGAAGTAAAAGGTGAACATGTTAGCAAATATGTGGTTCAGGCTGGCGTGACTGAAGGCTGATGTCAGCAACACATATATCCGTCCTTCACGAATGGAGTTGACAGACACCATGGCATGCCTTTTCATCAAACTGGGGTTAGATTGCCACAGGAAGAAGCCTGCACAATTTGCTGCTATAAGGCTGTACAGGACTTTGTCACCATCCCAATAGCTGCCATAGCCCCTGCCGTAGCCTGATGAGTAGTATTGCCGCTGCCACATTGACCTTGGTGAAGCCTGAATTATCAAGGTCCGGTGTTGTTTCTGTGCGCATGCCAGGCCTTTATGCGAACTGGTCACAAAGGGTCGCGAGTGAAGTACAGCTTGCTGTCCCAGAAGTACTTTGGGCGACCAGCTGATGCTGTGCAGAGGGTGTTTTGAGCATTTGTGAAAAGACACTGAAAGGTGTGTGCCGTCACTGCTTGTCCTAATTTGCGCTCTGAACTTATTGATGACACGTGGAAAGCGTTGAGCCCCGTCCAATGCACCTCTGAACAACTGCTGTGGGCCTGACGTACCTGCAAGTTCTGTACCAATCAACCCACTCACGAACCTGAACGAGGTCAAGACCTGATGACATCCTTTGGCAGCTTGCATCTTGTAATTTTATTGAAGCAAGCAGCGCAGGCGCTTCTGCTCTGCCTGCAAGTCCTGCAGAATATGAAACGGCGTGAGCAGTTTGTCACAGTCTGAAAGAGAGTAGTCCTCGGACATATTGCACTCTGTATGCACTGGCTTTCCGAGACTTGTGTACTTCTTCGTTGCGCTGACCTGATAGACAGCAACTACACGACATACCGAAGTGCTGCTGGACACTTCAGTGTGCCGAGACCATATCAGGCTTCAGGTTTGCAGTCAGAAGCTGGCACAGTTGTAGAGTCTCCCATTGCTCCAGAAGAGATACCATTTGGCAGTTCGCGAGATCAGGGAGCAGCAGAAGAGGCCAAGCAGCTTCAGACCAGGGCCATTCTACCTGAGGAAGTTGCTGAGCAGCATAGTGTTCCTGCGCACAAACGCAGAAAGAAAACTTTGCCCGACGCTCAAGCCCAAGGCAGGCAGCTGCAGGCTCAGCAGCGTCATAATGTGTGGCAGCCAACTCTGCTTGCAGCCCGTCGCCTCCTGCAGCAACACCTGCAAGCAGCAGGCAGCAAGCAGTCTTTGTTGCAGCCTGACTTAGTGTCAGGCACAGCTCGGACCACCAGCAATGAAGGACAGCAGCTCAGAAACACAGGAGGAGATGACAGCCTGGACTTGGTATCCCTTTATGAGCTCAAACATGCCCTACGCCCAAATTTTGCCTTTTTGACAGACAGTATGGCAGAAAGCACAGGCGCAGCCTTCGACTTGTTTGACACTCTGATCTGGAATGAAGACAGCACAGAGAGGCTTGGACATGCCTTTGGATCAGCAGTCCTCATACCAGCACAGGCGTCTTTTCTGTTGTCAGACATCAAAAGACTGAAGCCCCTGTTACCAGGTTCGTAATCCTAATCATTTCAGCGTCGTGCACATTGTGCGCAGTGCAGAAGAGCCCCCAGCCTGTCAAATTGGCAAGAGACTCTCTTTGGTCATGACATTATGCAGGTACAGGGCAGCCAGGCTTCCATTGCATTGTTCTAGACCCTCCTTGGGAAAACAAGTCGGCCAAGAGGGGTAGCAAGTACCCCACACTACCTTCTCGCCACCTCAAGGCCATCCCCCTGCCAAAGCTGATGCACCAGGTGACACTCCATCTTCGTCGTTAGCAGGCACCAGGTGGTGATGCTTCCATCTCATGCAGCTTGTCACATACCTTCCGTGTCGTGCATGTGTCAGAAAGCCCTGCTCTCTTCGGTCAGCTCATCTTTTTATTCTCATAGTCAGGTCAACAATCTTCTTCATTCATGCATGAGATCACAGTTCTCCTTCTATCATGCATAAGATCAACCTTCCTTGGCCCATGCATCAGGTTGTTGGTCCTGTACTTCTTTATTGGCATGCTTCCACATATCCTTCTCCTCCACTCATGCATTGATCCGACCCTTCATCTTGACACTCATGGACCATGTCACCTATCTTGTTTGCCAAATTACGTGTGATCTGTGAGTCAAATCATTTGCTGACCAGGAAGGGTGTTTGGTGGCTATATGGGTGACCAACAGAGAGCGGCACCATCGATTCATCCACGAGGAGCTGCTGCCGCACTGGGGACTGCTGCATGTGGCTACCTGGTTCTGGCTCAAGGTCACAAATGCTGGGGAGCTGGTCAGTCCATTGGTAAGATTGATCGCACGTTACACAGCCACAAATTCCTCCCTCCACCCCCCTGCCCGCAACCCTCCCCCCTCCCACCCCCAATCACTGACCCAAGCCACTCCCTCAGCCGGCATTTGCGTGGCAAAGTCACAAAATATCAAGCATGGTTCTTCCATCAAACAGGACACTGCTGCTACAGCGCTGGGAACTGATACCTACGGCCCATTGGCTGAAGACCATGTATGCTGGGAGATTGGCTGCTCCATTGGTATGGTTTCAGAAAGCAGATGATGCACAATCAGCCTGAGTACCCATGGGGGCATGAGGCGTTGCAGGTTTGCAATACTTTGCCACTAAACAATCACGCTGGCTGTGCTGCAGGAGATTGCACACAGGCGTCCGTATGAAGTCTTGATGCTGTTAAAGGCAATTCATCACCCATCTTCAGAGCAGTTATCGCCAAACCATGTGGTCCAGCACCAGCCATTGCACAAGGAATCAGTGTCCAAAAGCATGTCAGATGAAGGTGGCGGAGACATCGCCGCCTTTGCTGATGCAGTGGTGTCGAAATATCAATGTCCAGAACCCAAGCTCAGCAGCTCTTCAGGTGCTCAGTTTTCAGACAGTGCCTCAGATTGCGAGTTGCAAGGACCAGATGTTAGGTTCCAAGGACATCAGTCTGCAGTGAGGGAAAGGGGCAGCAGGGGTTTCGCATCATCGAAGCTGCCAAATGGCCTGGTCATGGTTGCTGTACCAGGGGAACATTCCAGGAAGCCCCAGCTGGCTCACCTGCTCCAGCCCTATCTGCCGCCCAGACCAAAGTGCCTCGAGGTAGTCGAAACGCACACTGCACGGCTGTTGTTCAAAACCTCACGTATGGTCTGCGACACCAATAAACTTGGTTTGCTGTCCCAGATAATCAAGTTGTTTTGATTATTTGATGTAAATATTGATGTTTCTCAAAGGATTTGGTTTTGACCAGATGACTTGAAGTAACGCTTGCTTGTTGCCATCACTGTTGCACGCCTCTGCTGATCAATGCAACCTTTGGTGGTCTGTGTGCATAACATCACTCACAAATTTGCTCTGGGATCTATCTGCTATTGCATGTTTGTGTCAACGCTCAACCTGTTTGAAGTTGAGGCGGCAGTGCTACCATGGACATTAGTAACATTACTAATCTACCTGTAGACACTTCATCCTTGACCTGTTGCAAGCCCTGTCAAGTCACACATATGCACCCTGCTGGCGGCCTTGAACAGCCACCCTGTCAGGCATATTCAGTCATCTTGTATGCCATGTTCCTGTTGAGGAGACCTTGCACTTTTAGGGTCACAAGCTGTCGTGTTGTGCAGATGTTTGCTCGAGAGCTGACACCTGGCTGGACAAGCTGGGGCAATCAGGTCCTGCAATTTCAGCAGATGCACCATTTCCAGCCAGCATAGCACATGACCTATGTATATGTCTTGATGCTTTGCAGAAACCTGCTGAACGCCCTGCCAGAACACATATGTTCACAATCTTATATGTATCACACAGCTTGCCGGAATGCTGACATCAGCAACTCAGGAGTTGACTATGTGCACGCCTTGCATTCGAAAGGACAACTTGCTCTTGTGCATGTATGCAAGCAGACTCAGCCACTGCTGATGCCACTATTTGGGCCGCAGCAACTCCAAGAGAGAAGGTAGAACAGCCTCTTCGAGAACTGACATGAAACGAGGCACGTATGTTGAAGCTGCCAGAATCATAACTGGTTGCTCATAGACGCACATGCAAGATGTATGCATACCTGCACAACACCTATCATGCCTTGATTCATCTACGTTTACACATGCGTTAATGTAAACACGCAGAGTTTGTCTGGGGTCCCACCAATGGAATATCCCAGCACTGTTTTCCTTTTGCACTCTGCACTGCAGAATCCCACATTCATGACTAGGTCTTTGAAGGAGTGTTGTGAACATAGGAGCATCCTGGTAGCAGCACACTGTAGACATACCGTTTAGTTTAGCTTGGACCCTTATTGCCAAAATCCTCTTGCCTCCACTGCCTGGTATACCGCAATCATGGTCAGACGGGTGAAGTTTCAGTTGAGTTTGATGATGAGAAGGTTGGTGTGGCCCCCTGAATGGATTGATGAACGCATCAGGGCTTTAATGGATGGATGCATCGAAATGGACCAATGAATGAACTGTGCAAAGCGCAGCCTAGTAAAAAAAGCACACAGCAAGATCATGTATTGACTCGATGCAGTCACGCTGGGAGATACAATACATTCGCTCGTGGTCGTCATGATCTAGAAGGAGACAAACACCACTTATCACGGATCACTCAACTTACACAACCCACCTCGCTGAGCATAAGCTGTTATGGCAGAACCGCACCAGAACCCACCAGTAACATGTGCAATGAAGCGCCGGGCACAGCTTGATCGGCTGAAGAGGACAACCCAGATGACAGGTAGTTCTTGTGAGACAGCCTATGCTGTACAACTGAAGTGGCTCAGACTTGGTGCTTTTCAGAACCAGTGTCATTCAGTGACAGCCTTGCGCGAAGCTCTAGCAACAGGCGTATCAGCTGCATGATCACGAACTTTCGGCAGGCGCCACCACGTTCAAAACAAGAGCGCCAGAGGCTTCACACTGCCAGATCTCACCTTGCAGGTTAGCTAATAGATAATTGGCCACTCAATGCTTGCAACTGATAAAGGCCATTCAAAGCATTGAGTTGATCATGTAGAAACAGTGCTGGCTGACGGCACTCAGGCAACACCACATGAGTTCAGGCAGAAGAACTCACAGATTGGTCATACAAAGGACTGTGTGACAGCAGCAGCAGAATCAACATTAGCAGGAGCAGCAACAGCAGAAGCAGGTGCTCTGACTAATTGGACACAGTCCCTGAGAGCACGTGAAATTCTTCCATCTGGCGTTCAGGTGAGTTGCATTTATGCATCAATGTTATTAAAGTGCTACAGCACCTATCTCTGGGCACTGGGTTGTCTGTACTTTCCTCCTGGATAGGTCAACAGCAGTGATTTTCCCTTGCCTTTTGTTTAATGACCCTGTCCTAATTTGTCAGCCTCCCCAACCTTCAGCATAAACACCATTGCAAAATTTGACCCAACAGGTGTGCTTGCAGACCTCCACCTTGAAGCCATATTTGCATGCTGGAGGTGAAGACATTCTGCAGGCTTGGAGGCGCAGGCGCTACCAGGTGAGCCAGTTATGCATGCACCACTACATACTTGCTAGCATCCACATCAAGATGACACCTGAAATCACATGAGACAAAGCAGACTTGTAAAAATGAACTGCGCACCAACATGAGATCCAGAAGGAGACATCTTCAACTGCAACACTGTCAAACGCTCAGCGGCATGGCAAGTCATGCACTACACCAACTCCACAAGTGATTACTGAAGGCACGGATGCATGCACAGCATCAAACAGCTCTTGCATCAATGCTGACTGCCATTGCTCTGCAGGCAAAGCTCACACTGCCAGAGCAGACCATTCCTGCTGCAGCAGTCCACAGCATCAAGCAGTTGCAAAGCACAGGGAATATAACATTGTCTGGAGGCATGACCAGGCTGCCCAGCTGTCACAAAGGCAGCCAGCTAGAGCGTGAAGAGCAGATCTACACGACAGAACAGTTGCGGCAGCCTTCCGGGCATGGCAGATCTGCTTCAGCAGTTGATGCTGAGCTTGACAGCAGCCCTGTACCACCAGATCGGCCGTTTTGCTGCTCACCTTCTGCTCAACACACATCCACCCAGCTGTAGAATAGCAAAGGCAGTTCAGAACAGGGTGACCATTATATATATGCAGTACCAGCGGCATATCAGGATCAACCTGTGAATTGCATGGTTGTGCCTTCCTTGCAAGCCAGCTCTCAGACTGACACATGGCACCCAGCAATGGGCAGCTGCCAGGGTGACGCCAGCACCATCTCACATGTGTCAGATAGCAAAGTCTCTGACGTTCTGGATTACAGGGACGCTGACAGACTCAACCTGACAGATCAGCATTCATCCATTTTTGGCAGCCCGCAGGCAGTCACCTCAGACTTGCTTCCTCCAACCTCCCCTGACAGCAGTGAGGTGATCAGCTTAGAGTTGGGCTGCCAGACCGCCCAGGGCAGTCACAGACAAACGTGCTCACAGTCAGCAATGCAGGTGCCTGCAGGCATCCATGCGGCAGTCAGCTCAGGATCATGCCTGCAGACAGCTCTGAGCGTTCGTGAGCCATGCACTGCATCAAGCTTAGCATCTGCTGCTTTGCTCTGCCTGCTAGATGCTGAGACCTTCACACAGGGTGGTACCAGGACTGACCTTGGGTTGTCAGCGTCAACAGGACCTGCATGGTCTGAGCCTGTGCCTGTCCAGTCTGAGTTGGCCAATCTATCGCCTACTGTCGTCCTGGAAGAGGGGCCTGGGCCCGTGGACCCTGCCATTCAAGCCTCCATTGGCAGACCTTATGAAGGGGAGGCTACAGCCTCAGGCAAAGCCAGGGTGTCTGCTTATGTGCAGTCTGCCAGCCCACAGCCTGGAGATGGAGATGAGAGACTGAGTGCAGCTATGCATAGTGGCTCTCCAGATGATCTGGCTACGGACAGGTGATCTGCACTACTCAACACCATGCTGTGCTTCTTTGCTTAGTATGCCTCAATCGGCAAAACTTGCACTTCATGAAGCCATCTATCAAGTCTGTGCAAGTTGTGCTGCCCAGTGCCGCAGATCTTCATTTGGCATTGTTGTGACACTGGGCCAAAACACATGCGGAGCACTCTTTGTTAACAGCAATATCCTGTGACAGAAGTCTGCATCAACGTCAGACCAGGAAAGCAAGAACTGTCAGACCACAAGCGGTGCCTCGAATCTTCATCAGTGGCTGTCATGCAGGAGCAGCTTGTCATCATCCCTGGCATCACTCCTTGGGGACACAATCATGTCTGCTCTCTTCACAGATCATGCCACTCACCTGGCAGCAGCCCAGGTGACTGATCCTGCCTGTGCCGCAGACTTATGTGATACAGCAGCAGCATCTGCAGGTTGTTGTGCCAGAGACTCATGTGAGAGTGGTCACGCCACAGCTAGCAATGCATGCAGCACAGATTTCATCCATGATGCCTTGGTGCCAGCTGCCATGTTGAGGGATGTACAGGCCGGCAGTGCTGTATGTTCATCACCACCAGATTCCCCGGCAGTGTCACTGCACAAGACTTCATCTTCAACAGGCCAGGCACTACTCAATGACTCTGCCACAGCTATGCCTCCAGAGGATAATCACAGCAAGTGCAATGTGCCTGTCAAAGTCGGCATCGGTGTTCACATCTCATCAGCAGCTTCTCATTCAGCTTCTCCTGAGTCGACTGCTTCACAGCTTGGAGTCAGCCAGTCAGAGCCTGGTCAGTCAGCTGCCAGCTCAGCTGTTGAAGCCTCATCCCTGAACAGGACTCATCTACCGCCAGATTCGTCAGGGATCATCACCCTATCACCTGCAGATGCACAGGCAGCTGTGGAAAGTGCTGGTCCAAGCAGTCAGGCCAATAGCCTGTCTAGTGCCTGCTCTCTGGAGCAACAACTAGCAATGGACACAGATCCCAATAGCAGCTCAGCAGTCCATACTCTAGCAGAAGCACACAGGCCAACGGCACCAGGCGCGCGGATTAGGAGAACAGATTCCGGTGCCAGCATATCAACTGCTGCATCAGTGTCACAATTGGATGCTGCCAGAGGGTTGTATACAGCTGTAGACTGTCAGGTAAGTGTGTCAGAGACAGGTGTGGATTGTCTGGCAGGGTTCTCATCAGCCAACCCCAGCAGCACCCCTAGGGCATCCCTAGCAGCCACTACCAGCTCAGCCAGGGCATCCCCAGCTGACCAAGGCATTCTGACACAGATGTCACCAGCAGTCCCCAGCAGCTCAGCAGGGGTCTCCACTACTGACCCTAGCAGCCCAGCCACAACAGCCCCAGGGGCCACCAGCATAACTGCAGGGGCATCCCCAGCTGGCCGCAGCAGTCCAGCAGGCACAAGCAGGTCAGTACCAGCTTCCCCAAATGACATTAGCAGCATATCAGTGGAACCTGCAGCAGACAGCGGCAGCTCGGCAGGGGTATCCCCGGCTGCTGCCATCAGCCAAGCATGGGCATCCCCAGCTTCTTCTGTCAGTCCAGCAGAGGCATCCCCAGCTGTCGCTGGCAGCCCAGCTGTGTCCTCGCCAAATGCCAGCAGCCAGTCAGGTGTATACACACCTGAGGGTTGCCCCTTGCAGGATACATCAAACTTGCAGGTTGCTGGCTGTGCAGACCCAGAGCAAACTCAGGTACAGAAAGGAGGGAAGATTCAGCCAGCTCTCACTGCAGAGGCATTGTTTGAGGAGATGAGTCACGTAGCTGATGGCAGCCCATTAGCCCTAGCTGTCGTGAATCATATCCCAGCTACAATGCGGTCATGTGAAGATGCCTCACAACAGAATGCCAGCTCCAATCTGGCTCAGCAAAGAGACAACAGCAATGGCGACAGTGGTGCCAGCCGTCAATTGGGTGCTGAAATGCTTGAGCTAATGGATGCATGTGGTGTGCATGAAAGCCTCAAGGAGTTGCTAGCTGCTGATGCACAATGCTGTGACTACAGTGCAGACGAGCTGCTGTGCTCCATGTGCAGCAACATCAGGACTGTCTCTTGCTTGATTCAGGCATAAGTTGGAGTTACACAAGTGATAACACCTGTGTTTGGTAGAGTGCTTCCAGACACAGGTTAAACTCGGTTTTAAGCTTGTGTAGAGTAACAGCCCTCTGTAGACTTTCATTGTTTGAGGCAAAACAGCAAACCTTTTCGTGTCAAATTAGACCTACGTACTCATGCAAGTCTATGATGACATGGCCGTGCATCTGTCTGCGGTGCATCTAGCAGGCTGCGTCAGCAAGAGTTACGTCGGGTGCTGAGCTAAAGCATCAATGGGTCAGAACTGCTCCAAACTTGCCATTGCGCATCTGACTGTACGTGCCGTGCTGGGCCAACAAACTATATCTGCCACTGTATATCTTTGTTGATCAATATCTATCTACACAGGCCATTGACATGCTGACTGTGATAATATATGACACAAGCCATTCATATGTATAAGTACCGTGCTGACCACTGACTTTGATCCAGAGATTAACAAGTCCAATTACATGATCAGCATAATCCACATTACATGATCTGTGACCTGCAGCTCCTGCGGAAGCCTTTGCAAACCCTTTAGGTTACATGTATTCATGTCTCAAAAACCACTATGTCACATTGAAAGCTTTGCACGATCAGTCAAGGTTTTGTGTATGTTCCTTACAGGTGGAGGCTAGAATTGTAAAACCTTATGAAAGGGGCTGTCCAAATGAGAATCTGGAAGCTCCAGATGCAGCAGCAGTCCCTCCAGCATTGCCATTGTCACCCGGGCGGAATGCTCCTAGGTTGAAGCTACCTGGTGCAGGGCCACCACTGCTACCTGTGGTCTGTTCTGGCCAGGAGAAATTGGGGACCTTGGGTGCCCCAGGCCCATTTGCAGCACCAAGTTGGGTTGCCTGACCATGTGAGAGGTCAGCTGCAGCTGCAGTTGTGCCATCTGCAGCGAATGCCTCTTTGAAAGGCACCCCGGTGGATGCTGCAGCAGAAGCTGCAGCTGAGTCAGCCTTGGTGGGCATCATGAATGGTGCAGCAAAAGGCGCTGCTGGGGCAGAGCCAGTGGAGGGTGCTGCAGCAGGTTCTGCAGCAGGTTCTGCAGCAGGTTCTGCAGCCGAGGTAGAAGCTGTGCTGCTGCTGGCCGCAGTGTGTGCTTTGGAGGCAGGGCTGAATGTCCACCCCTTAGTCCCAAAGCTTGCGGCAGAGGATTGTTTGCCTTGAGCA